>Ga0163162_10006686_pt1 | contig 11184 bp, 5 predicted proteins | sample S55metaG_FD_115310 | JGI IMG/M metagenome (GOLD analysis project Ga0163162, IMG submission 115310) | Switchgrass rhizosphere microbial communities from Kellogg Biological Station, Michigan, USA - S5-5 metaG | ecosystem: Host-associated > Plants > Roots > Rhizosphere > Soil | place: USA: Michigan...
ATTCTCATCGACAGCCGCGGTTTACGGCGTTCCCGCCGGCGGCCGCGCGGGCGAAGACAGTCCGACCCAGCCGGTCAATCCGTACGGCACGTCCAAGCTCATGAGCGAATGGATGCTGCGCGATCTGACCGCTGCCGGCGGCCCGCGCCACGTCGCCCTGCGTTATTTCAATGTTGCCGGTTGCGACCGGCAGGGACGAGTCGGGCAATCGACGCCCAACTCGACGCTGCTGACCAAGGTCGCGTGCGAGGCCGCCGTCGGACGGCGGCCGCATGTGTGCGTTTATGGCAGCGACTACGCCACGCCGGACGGAACCGGAGTGCGCGACTACATCCACGTCGACGACCTGGCTGCAGCGCATCTGAAAGCGCTCACTTACCTGCGCGACGGCGGCGTCTCGACGACCCTGAACTGCGGTTACGGTCATGGCTACTCGGTACGCGAGGTCCTCGCGGCGGTCGGTCGCGCCAACGGCGCAACGATTCCGACACTCGAACATCCGCGGCGCGCCGGAGATCCGCCGTCGTTGATCGCTGATGCCGGACGGATCCGGCAGGTGCTGGATTGGCAGCCGCGCTGCGACGATCTGGATCTGATCGCGCAGACCTCGCTTGCCTGGGAGCACAAGCTGCAGGCGCGACCGAATCAGACGCGGCGCTATGCGCACGGTTAGCGTCATCGTTCCGACATACAACTGCGCCGGGCGCGTCATCCACGCGCTCGATTCGATCGCCGCGCAGTCGTATCCGCACGAGTGCATCGAGATAGTCGTCATCGACGATGGCTCGACCGACGATACGGCCGAGCGCGTGGAAACGTTCGCGCGACAATCGCCGGTCGAAACCCGGTACGTCGTCCAGCAAAATGCCGGCCCCGCGGCTGCGCGCAATCACGGCCTGCGCCTCGCGCGCGGCGACGTTATCGCATTTCTCGACGCGGACGACTGGTGGCTGCCGACGAAACTCGAACTTCAGGTCCCGCTGCTCAACGGCGCTGTCGGCCTCGTCTATTCCGATACCGCCTTCGTCGATGCGCGCGGCCGACCGATCCAGAACTATGTGCGGCGTATTCGCGTGCAGCGCGGCAACATCTTGCTGCCGTTGTTCTGCGACTTCTTCCTGCTGACTTCGTCCGTCGTGTTGACGCACGCGGCGATTGCCGAGGTTGGACCGTTCGACCAGACACTTGCCGTCGGCGAGGACTACGAATTTTTTCTGCGCGTCGCCCAACGCTTCCAGGCCGACTGCGTCGCGGAGAAATTGCTGGTGCGCTGCGTGCGTCCGGACAGCCTGAGCCGGCGTGATTACGCGCTCGATGCGCGCATCGACCTGGAAACCCTGACGCGGTTCCTGCGTGACAATCCGCAGTTCGCCGAAAACAACCGTGACGCAGTCAATCGCCGCATTGCGAGCTACCGCTACGATTTTGCCTATCGCCTGCTGTCCGAAAATCGCCGGCGCGAAGCGATCGTCGAGTTGATGCGATCGCTGAAGGCGTCGGCGAGTGTCAATGCGGCACGCACCTTGGTTCGGGCATTGGTCCGGCACGGCGCCGACGTCCCGGGCTGACGTCGCCCATGCCTGGATATCTGCTGGCCGCAGCGATGCTGGCTCATGCTGCGGCATCCGCCGCGCCGGTAACCTGGTACATCCGTGCCGACGGCGGCAGCTCCGAGCAATGCGACGGGCGCCACGATGCGCCGTACGCCGGCGGCAAAGGCAACCGCGCCTGCGCGTGGCGCCACCCGTTCGAGGCGCTGCCGCCCGGCGGGAAAGCGCGCATCGACGGCGGCGACACGCTGGTCATCGGCGCGGGCAGCTACATGATGGGCAGGGGTGCGCCGGGTACCGAAGCGCTCGAAAAGTGTCGCAAGGACTGGCCCTGGGACTGCCATGCCGGCGCCATTCCTGCAGGACCCTCCGCAGACCGGCCGACGCGAATTCTCGGCGCCGGCCACGACAGCGGCTGCCGCAAGGCGCCTGAGCTGTGGGGGACTCAGCGCGCCAGCGAGGTCATCGATCTGCAAGGCAGCTCGAACGTCGAAATCGCGTGCCTGGAAATAACCGATCATTCCAGTTGTATAGAGTTCCACAATGCACTGAAGAGCGATCGCTGCGAACGCGATAGCGAACCTTACGGATCCTGGGCTCCGGCCGGCATCGCGGCCGCCGACTCGGCCAATGTCAGGCTTGGCGACCTGAACATCCACGGCCTGGCGCATGACGGCATCCGCGCCGGACGACTGCGCGACTGGACGCTCGAGCGCGTGCGCATCGTCGGCAACGGCTGGGCTGGCTGGAACGGCGACGTTGGCGGCGACAGTTCGGCCAACAACGGGCATCTGGTGTTCCGCGACGTCGAAATTGCCTGGAACGGCTGCCTCGAAGCGTATCCGTCCGGCAGGCACTCGGGCTGCTGGGGACAGGAAAACGGCGGCTACGGCGATGGACTGGGCACCGCAGCGACCGGCGGCGACTGGCTCTTCGACCACGTCAACGTGCACCACAACACGCAGGACGGAATCGATCTGCTGCATGCGCTGCCGGAAGCAACGATTGTCTTCCGCAACGTGCACGCGGCGGCCAACGCCGGCAACCAGCTCAAGGCGTCCGGTTCCGTCACGATCGAGGACTCGACGGTCGTCGGCAGCTGCGCGGCTTTGGCCCGCGAGGGTGGGCTGGACAGCGACGACACCTGCCGCGCCCGCGGCAACAGCATCTTGCTGAGCCTTGCGGTCGATACGCGATCGCGCGTCGCCGACAGCGTGGTCGAAGGCGAGGGCGACTGCCTCGTCGCGATCGAATGCCAGGCGTCGGGCTGCGGCGGCGCTGCCGCGGCCGTGACCGGAAATCACCTGAATGGAGGCCTGAACGGAACGCCGCGCAGAGCGGGGCGCTCGCCGTGTTCGGTCTGGGTAGATCCAAAATTCCATGGAGCGGATATGGTCTTCAGCCACAACCAGATCCACGGCACGCGAAACGCCGGGTGCCCGGAAGGATTTACACGATGCGCTGACAATGCCCCCTCCGGGCGGGAAGAAACCGCGCACGCGCAGAGGTAGCGCGTAAACAAAGTGCCGAGCGCCAGAAGACTCACAGGGTCGTCGCATGTCCGCAGATCGTTCGCGGCCGCAACCGGGGCTGAATCCGCTATTGGCGGCGCGCGCGATTCGTACGTTGGCGTACAGAAGCACGCAGGCGCGTAGCGTATTCCTGAAAGCCATCCTGCAAGAATCGTTTCGGAGAAAGCTTTGAAGGTGCAAATGGATCGGCGTCAGGTGGCGTTGTTGCGAGAGCGATGGATTGGAGCGACCCGCAAGGCGCGCCTGCGCGTGCAGTTTGCGCGCAAGGCCGGCGCCAGGAAGATCGGCGCGATGGTCCCGGCAGCAGCGTGGCATGAGCGCCGGCAGAGGCCCGAACCCAAAGGCAATTTCCCGCGCGTCAGCCAGGGCGCGCCGGTGGTGCGCGCGTTGCGTCAGCAACCGCGACGCTGGATGGTTTTTACCGCGCTCGTTGATGGCGCGTTGCTCGCTGTTGCGGTGATTCTCGCCATGAGTGTGCGCTACGCGAACGATGCGGCCGCTTATGCGGCATTTTCCCAGCACTTGCTCGAACGCGCGGCACTGTTCGCAGGTGCGATCGTACTGTGCATGTTCGCGCTCGGCCTGTACCAGGCGCAGGCGCGGGAAAAGCCGCTCGGCATATTCCTGCGCCAGGTGCTGGGTGTCGTCTCCGGCACGATGCTCCTGATCGTCCTCTACTACGCGGTACCGCAGGCCTATATCGGTCGTGGCGTGCTTGCCCTGGCGATACTTTACGGCCTGCCTTGGCTCGTACTCTGGCGCGCGCTCATCCTCAAGCTGATGGATGCTGAGATGCTTCAGCGCCGCGTGCTGATTTTCGGAGCCGGTCGCGCGGCGGAATTCGTCGCCCAGCGCATGCTGAGACGTTCCGACCGGCAGACCTTCACGATCCTCGGTTTCGTCCCGGTTCCGGGCGAGACAGTGAAGATTCCGGCAGACCAGCTCGTCGAGATCCGCTCGCCGATACACGAATGGGCGGCGCAGAGCCACGTCGACGAGATCGTCATCGTGCCGGATGATCGCCGCGGAACGTTGCCGATGGACGACCTGCTCGAATGCAAGCAGCGCGGCATCGAGGTGAGCGACCTCGCGCGCTTCCTGGAGCGCGAGTCCGGCAAGGTAAAGCTGACGGTGTCGCCGTCGTGGCTGGTCTTCTCGGACGGCTTCAACGCCTCGCCGATGCGCCGGGCGACCAAGCGCATATTCGATGTCATCAGCGCGGCAATCATCCTCGCGGCGAGTTGGCCGCTGATGCTGCTGACCGCGCTGGCGATCCGGGTCGAGTCCGGCTCCGGGCAGCCGATCCTGTACTCGCAGGAACGCGTCGGCGAGCACGGACGCGTGTTCCGCCTGTTCAAGTTCCGCAGCATGCGCACCGATGCCGAGCTCGGCGGCGTCGCGCGCTGGGCGAGCAAGAACGACGAACGCGTCACCCGCGTCGGCCGTGTCATTCGCAAGCTGCGGCTGGACGAGCTGCCGCAACTGTGGAACGTGCTGAACGGCACGATGAGCCTGATAGGTCCGCGGCCGGAACGGCCGCAATTCGTCGCCGAGCTCAGCAAAAATATTCCATATTATACATTACGTCATTGTGTAAAACCGGGACTTACCGGCTGGGCGCAGCTGCGCTACCCGTACGGGTCGAGCGAGGAGGATGCCGCGGAAAAATTGACGTTCGACCTGTTCTACGTGAAGAACCACAACTTCAGGTTCGACGCGCTGATCTTCCTCCAGACGGTGGAAGTGGTGCTGTTCGGGCGTGGTGCGCGATAGGGCGCGGGGTGACGATGCGCTCACACCCGTCCCGATCGCGCGCGCGATTCCTCGCCGGGTGAGCGCGCCGCGGGTTGGCGCGCGTTGAAAAAAACATAGCAGGGGTTGCCAGCAGTGAACACCAGGATTCTGACCGGAGGAACAAGCGAGGAGGCAGCGCCTGCGGTTGCGCTGCCATGGATCGAGCGCCGGCGCGACCTCTCCAGGCGCGACTTCGCCACCGACTATCTGCGTCCGCGTCGGCCGGTCGTGTTGACGGAGGCGTTGGCTGATTGGGCCGCGCTGAAAATCTTTACCCCGGAATTCTTCCGCACCGCGTTCGCCGATGCGGGCGTGCAGGTGCGCGGGCGCAGTTGCCGCCTCGGCGACGTTCTCGACGCACAGCTGGCTTCGTCGAGCGACCGTCCGTCGCCGTATCCGTGCACGCTGTCGCAATGCGGAGCATTGCTGCGGGATCTCACGCCGCGTCCGGAGTGCAGTTTGCCGAGCCGGCATTCCAATCCGCTGCTCCCACGAGGCATCTTCGAATTGGTCAATCATCTCGAGATATTTTTCGGCGGCCCGGGCGGCGCGTTCCCCTACCTGCACTACGACATGCTGCGCATGCACGCATGGATTGCCCAGGTCCACGGCGAGAAGGAGTTCACGCTGTACGAGCGCGGGCAGGAGCACCTGCTCTACATCAACGACAAGTTGCCCTGGCTGTCGACCGTGCAGGATGCGCGTGACCACGATCGTTATCCGCTGCTGCGCCAGGCGCGCTCGCACAAGGTCGTGTTGCGGCCCGGCGAACTGCTGTTCATACCCTGCGGCACGTGGCACACGGCGCGCTGTCTCGGCATGAACATAACGGTTGCATTCGATCAGCTCGACGGCAGCAACTGGCACGAGTTCGTCGGCGACGTCGTGACCGAGCAGCGCCGCCATGGCAGGCGCTTGCGCGCTCTTGCACTCGGCTTTTACCTGCGTCTGCTCGGGCCGATCCTCGCTTTCGCCGAACTGTTCGGCGCGAACCGGCGCGCAGACTGGGGCGCGGAGCAAACTGCGGGATCGGCTGCTTCCATGGAGCAGGCGGGTGCGCGGTGTTGACCAGCCATCCAGGCGGCGCACGCACAGCGCCGGCCGCGACCTCGCCGACGCCGGTCCGTTGCCCCGCGCGCGGACCCGAAGCGATCGAAATGATGCCGCGCGTGTTCGAGCGAATCGGCGCGCGTCACAGTCCAGCATGGGTAGGGCGCTGATGGCCGGGATCTGCGCTCACACGCCTGCTTCAAATGCCCTGCTGCTGGCTTTCGCGACTTACGCGCGCTGCACGCCGCAGGCGCCAGCGATCAGGGTGAACGGCTGCACCGTCTCGTATGGAGGGCTGGCCGCGGCGGCGGCGTCGTTTGCCGGCGGGCTGGAAGCATTCGGCATCGGGCCCGGAGATGTCGTCGGGCTGACCGGCGAACGCAGTGCCGAAACGCTTGCCCTGATTCTGGCCATTGTCGCGAGCGGAGCCGCGTATCTTCCTCTCGATTCCGATCAGGGCCGGGAAAGGCTCGTGGCGATGATCGAGCATGCGCGGCCGCGCCTGCTGATCTCCGATCCGGTATCGCGCACGCGTCTGCCCGCGGACTTTGCCTGGTGCGACCTCGGCACGCTGGTCTCGCCCTGCACCGACCTGCACCTCGGCGTTTCAGGCGACCTGTCGTACGTGCTGTTTACGTCGGGATCGACCGGCGAGCCAAAAGGCGTCGCGATGCGCACCGCGGCAGTCGCTGCGTTGATCGACTGGCACCGGCTGCATCCGAGATTGGGGCAGGCCGCGCGAACGCTGCAATTCGCGGCGGCCGGTTTCGATGTGTCGTTCCAGGAAATATTTTCGACGCTGGCAACCGGCGGGTGCCTGATCTTGCCGACGGATGCCGAGCGCCGCGATCCCTGGGCGCTGCTCGATCTGCTGCGCCGCGAACGCGTCGAACGCGTGTTTCTTCCTTACGTCGCGCTGCAGAGCCTGGTCGAAGCCGCGATCGTCAGCGGCGAGCCCGTGCCGGGCACGCTGCGCGACGTAATAACCGCGGGCGAACAACTGCGCATCACGCCGGCGCTGCGCGCATTCTTCTTCGCGCTGCCCGACTGCGTGCTGCACAACCAGTACGGTCCTACCGAGACTCATGTCGTAACGGCACACGAACTGCGCGGCGAGACCGCCTCCTGGCCGGAACTGCCGCCGATAGGACTGCCGCTGCCGCACGTGCGCGTGCGCATTGCCAGGCAGCGGAGCGCGGCGCGCGACGCCGACGACGAAGGCGAGTTGCTGCTCGGTGGCGATTGCCTCGCGGCTGGCTACGCCGGCCGGCCGGATCTGACGACGCGAAGTTTCGTCGAGATCGACGGCGAGCGCTGGTACCGCACCGGCGACTGCGTGCGCTGCAACGCGTCCGGTGAACTGGAGTTTGTCGGCCGGCTCGACCAGCAGATCAAGATCGCCGGGCATCGCGTCGAGCCAGCGGAGATCGAAGCGGTCCTGTGCCGTCATTCACGCATCGCGCAGGCTGCGGTTGTCGCCAAAGGCGGCGCCGTCAGGCGGCTCGTCGCGCACGTCGTGCCGCGTGAATTGAGCGCGCACGAACAGACCCTGGCGAAATTGCTCGCTGCGCACTGCGCCGCAGCCCTGCCGAAACACATGACGCCGCAGACCTTCGTCTTTCATTCCCTGCTGCCGACCACGCCCAACGGCAAGGTCGACCGTCGCGCACTGGCGCGCAGCAGCGCCGGAGCCGGTGTCGATTGGCTCGACGGAGTGCCGCTCGAGACGCAGTTGTCGAACATGTGGCTGCGCCTGCTCGGCGTCGACGCGATCGACACGAGCGCGAACCTGTTCGACCACGGCGCGCGCTCGCTGACGGTCGTGCATGCACTGACCGAACTGCGGCGCCATGGGCATTTCCTGACGGTTGCGCAGGTCTACGAACACCCGAGCATCGCCGCCCAGGCCGCGCTGCTCGATTCGACCGCCGTTGCGGCGCGGGTCGCCGGTTTCGATCAGCAGCGCGGAGCCGGCCAGCGCGAAGCATTCACGCGCTTCGCCGCGTTGCGCGGTCACGGTTGATCGCACCGATGAACGGCGTCGCAATCATCGGCATGGACGGTCGTTTTCCCGGAGCGGGATCGATCGACGAATACTGGCGCAATCTGCTGTCCGCCCGGGAAAGCATCACGCGCTTCGATGCCGGTGCCTTGTCGCCGCTGGTTTCGCGCGAGGCGCGCGAGCATCCGCGCTACGTGGCCGCGCGCGGCATCATCGCCGGCGCCGACCGCTTCGACGCCGCGTTCTTCGGCATTTCCCCACCCGAAGCATTGCTGATGGATCCGCAGCAGCGCGTGTTCCTGGAACTGTGCTGGAACGCGCTCGAAAACGCCGGCATCGACACTCAGCGGTTCGCCGGCAGCATCGGCGTGTACGCAGGCGTTTCGAACAACGCTTATCGCAAGCTCGTCGAAGCGCGCGAGGACCTGGTTGCAGCGAGCGGCGAATTCGCCGTCATGCTGGCCGGCGAGAAGGACTATGTCGCCACGCGCATTGCCCACCGCATCGGATTGAGCGGGCCCGCGATCAGCTTGTACACCGCGTGCTCCACCTCGCTCGTCGCGATCGCGCAAGCCTGGTACGCATTGATGACCTGGCAATGCGATGCGGCGCTCGCCGGCGGCATCAACATTGCGGTGCCGCAGGAATCCGGCTACGTCCCGGTCGACGGCGGCATGGAATCGGCCGACGGCTATTGCCGGCCGTTCGATTCGGCCGCGAGCGGCACATTGTTTTCGTCCGGAGGCGGCGTCGTCGTTCTCAAGCGTTTGGACGACGCGGTTCGCGACGGCGACATGATCTGGGCCGTGATCCGCGGCGTCGGCGTGAACAACGACGGCGCCGACAAGGCGAGTTTCACCGCGCCGAGTGCGAACGGGCAAGCGGCCGCCATCCGCCTGGCACTGGCGACGGCCGAACTCGGTGCAGACTCGATCGGCTACGTCGAAGCACATGGCACCGGCACGCAACTCGGCGATCCGATCGAGGTAGAGGGCCTGACGCGGGCGTTTCGCGAGCAGACGCAGCGCAGCCAGTACTGCTGGCTCGGCTCGGTCAAGAGCAACATCGGACACCTGGTCGCCGGCTCTGGCGTCGCCGGATTGATCAAGGCCGTGCTGGCTTTGCACCACGAGCAGATTCCACCGACGCTGAACTACCGGCTGGCGAATCCGGAAATCGATTTCGCGGCGACGCCGTTCAAGGTTGCCGACCACGCGGTTGCGTGGCCGCGCGGCTCGCAGCCGCGTCGCGCCGGCGTCAGTTCGTTCGGTGTCGGCGGCACGAACGCGCACGTCGTCCTCGAAGAGGCGCCGCCTCGTATCGGGAGCGAACCCCCGCAGCGACGCTTCGCCGTGTTGCCGCTGTCGGCCCGCGACGAGCCGGGACTGCAAAAGCGCGCCGCGGACCTGGCTGCCGCGCTCGGCGGCAGCCGGGATGCCGACCTGCCCGATGTCGGCTGGACCTTGGCAACCGGACGCCGCAGCATGCCGGTGCGCGGCGCAGTCGTCGCCGGCACGATCGCCGCAGCGCAGGAACGCCTGCGCAGCTTGCGCGGCCGCGCGTGCAGCGCAACGGCAAAGATCGTCTTCCTGTTCCCGGGCCAGGGTTCCCAGCATGTCGACATGGCGCGCGAACTGATCGACACCGAACCGGTCTTCGCCAGTGCTCTGGATCGTTGTTGCGAACTCGCGTCGGAATCGCTCGACCGGAATCTGCGCACGTTGATCCTGCCCGGAACCGGCGCGACCGAGAGCGCGAACCGGCTTCTCTGCCGCACCAGCTATGCGCAACCGGCGTTGTTCGCAGTCGAATACTCGCTCGCGCGCCTGTGGCAGTCGTGGGGAATACAGCCGCACGCAATGATCGGGCACAGCGTCGGTGAACTCGTCGCCGCCTGCATCGCCGGCGTGTTTTCGCTCGAAGACGCGATGCGCCTCGTCGTCGCCCGCGCGTCGGCGATGGACGCGCAGGCGCCCGGCGCAATGCTCGCCGTGCGCTGCGACGAGGCCGGCCTGAGCGCCCGCCTGCCCGCGGGCATCGAAGTTTCGGCAGTGAACGCGCGCGATTCGCTCGTCGTTGCCGGCGCTGTCGCGACGATCGACGAATTCGCCCGGCTGGTCGACAGCGAGCACATCGCCAGCAAGCGACTCGATGTCAGCCATGCTTTCCATTCCGCGTCGATGGATCCCGCCTTGCCGTTGTTTCGCCGTGCGTTCGACACGGTGCGCTTGAACGAACCGGCGCTTCCGTTTTATTCGTGCGTGACCGGCGCGCTGATGACCAGTGCCGACGCGACGTCCGCGGACTATTGGTGCCGGCAGATCCGCGCGCCGGTGCGCTTCGGCGACGCAGCGGCCGCCGCACTGGCCGCGAGCGACTGCGTTGCGTTGGAGGTCGGTCCGGGACAGGCGCTTGCCGCCGTGCTTCGCGCCAATCCGGAATTGCGCGGCCGCGTCGTCGCGACGCTCGGTCCGAGCCGTGAGCCAGGATCGGATGCCGAGCATCTTGCCGCGGCAACGGCGCAACTGTGGTGTCTCGGCGCACCGATCGACTGGAAGTCCTACTGGGGCGAAACACAGCGCCGGCGCGTGCCGTTGCCTGGATATCCATTCCGCGGGCCGCGCTACTGGATCGACACGGACGGCCCCACCGCGGTCGGCGCGGAGGCGCATGGTCCAGGCACGGTCGAGGCCGCACCTGAAACGATACCGGCCAGCGTTGAACCGATGCAGAGTCTGCGCGTCGAGTTGCGCGAACTGTTTGCCTCGCTTTCCGGCGAGGCACTAACCAGCGCGAACGATGTGACGCGCTTCATCGACCTCGGTCTCGACTCACTGGCGCTGACGCAGGCCGCTCTCGAGATCGAACGGCGACACGGCCTGAAGCTGAAATTCCGGCGTTTGCTCGAGGATGTCGACAGCATCGCCAAACTTGCTTCGCTGCTGGAGTCGCAGGCTGCTCCGCTGGAAGCCGCCGGCGCGCCGGGTTGCCGCTGCGCGAGCGACGCGGTTGGCGCGCGCGTGCGCCCGCCGCCGGCGGTTTCGCGGGCGGCTCCGGAACCGGACGGCGAGCGCGCTCCGGCCGATCAGCCCTTCGGCGCCGCGGCCAGGATCACGCTGAGAGTCGCCGCCGATCTCGAGCCGGCGCAACAAGCCTGGCTGCAGGATTTCGTCGCGCGCTACTGCGCGCGTACTGCCCGATCCAAAGCGTTCAGCGAGCGCAACCGTGCGCCGATGGCCGATCCGCGCGTCGTCAC
>Ga0163162_10006687_pt1 | contig 11182 bp, 8 predicted proteins | sample S55metaG_FD_115310 | JGI IMG/M metagenome (GOLD analysis project Ga0163162, IMG submission 115310) | Switchgrass rhizosphere microbial communities from Kellogg Biological Station, Michigan, USA - S5-5 metaG | ecosystem: Host-associated > Plants > Roots > Rhizosphere > Soil | place: USA: Michigan...
ACGCGGTATCAGCCAGACCTTTACGTGCGCCGTGCGTCGAGATGAAGTACTGCAACACGTTCAAGCCTTCGCGGAAGTTCGCCTGAATTGGCGTCTCAATGATTTCGCCCGAGGGACGAGCCATCAAACCGCGCATTCCCGCAAGCTGACGAATCTGCTGCGCGCTACCACGAGCACCGGAATCGCTCATTACGAGGATTGGGTTAAGCTCACCACTCGTTCTTTCGCGGTCATCCATCGCCTTAAACATCTCTTTGGCGACCTTGTCTGTTACTTCTGACCAGATAGCAATGACCTTGTTATATCGCTCACCATTCGTGATAACGCCGTCGAGATACTGTTGCTCGACTGCGATGACGTCCTTGTCAGCCTTTTCAACCAGCGGTTTCTTCGCTGCAGGCGTGACCAGATCATCGATACCGATCGAGATTCCTGCTTTTGTTGCATACAAGAATCCGAGGGTCTTGAGATCGTCGAGCATCTTGACGGTCATTTCATGACCAAGTCGGATGTGCGAGTAATTAACTAACGACTGCAAACCTTTCTTCTTCAACGTGCCGTTGATGAAGGGCAAACCCGCCGGGATCGAGTCGTTGAAAATAACTCGACCGACCGTCGTGTTGATCACGCGGCGCACATCGTCTTGCACATTCGCGCGGAGGATGTCCTGCGGATCGTGTTCCTGAACCAGGTCAATAAGGTCGCCCTGGATACGAAGCTTGATCGGTGTCTGAGTCGTGACTTCGTTTGCGTCGAGAGCCAGTAAAACTTCTTCAAGCGAAGCAAATACGCGGCCTTCGCCCTTGGCACCCGGTCGGTCACGCGTCAGGTAGTAAATACCAAGCACGATGTCCTGAGATGGAACGGCAATTGGCTGTCCACTTGCCGGGCTGAGAATATTGTTGCTCGAGAGCATCAACACTGCCGCTTCAATCTGTGCCTCTGGACTAAGCGGAATGTGTACGGCCATCTGGTCACCGTCGAAGTCAGCATTAAATGCTGTACAGACGAGCGGGTGAATCTTGATCGCCTTACCTTCAACCAGCACTGGCTCGAAGGCCTGAATACCGAGGCGGTGAAGGGTTGGAGCACGGTTTAGTAGGACGGGGTGTTCGCGAATGACTTCTTCGAGAATGTCCCAAACTACCGGTTCCTGTCGCTCTACCATTTCGCGAGCCTGCTTAATGGTTGCAGCGTGACCTTGCTTCTCCAGTTGGTTGTAAATGAATGGCTTGAAAAGCTCGAGGGCCATCTTCTTAGGCAAACCGCACTGGTGCAGTTTCAACTCTGGGCCAACCACGATAACCGAACGGCCTGAGTAGTCAACGCGCTTACCCAGCAGGTTCTGACGAAAACGTCCCTGCTTACCTTTGAGCGTACCGCTCAGCGATTTCAGCGGGCGATTGTTGACCCCACGAAGCACGCGACCGCGTCGACCGTTATCGAATAGAGCATCGACAGCTTCCTGGAGCATGCGCTTTTCGTTGCGGACGATGACTTCAGGCGCACGCAACTCCATCAATTTCTTCAACCGGTTATTGCGATTGATTACGCGCCGGTAAAGGTCGTTCAAGTCTGAAGTAGCGAAGCGGCCGCCATCGAGTGGGACCAATGGCCGCAACTCGGGTGGAATTACCGGGATGACGTCGAGAATCATCCAGTCAGGCCTGTTGCCTGACTTGAGGAAGCTCGTCGCCACCTTTAGTCGCTTGGAGTACTTCAATTTCTTCTGCTGCGAGGTCTCTTCCTTCATTCGCTTACGCAGATCCGTGGCCAACTCTTCAACGTCGACCATTGCCAACAATTCCTTGATGGCCTCGGCTCCCATTTTCGCAACAAATTGGGCCGGATAATCGCGGACGAGTTCCCTGTAACGCTCATCGCTGACGAGTTCACGTTCCTTCAAACCGGGAACGTCACCGGGATCGATCACGATGTAAGACTCAAAGTAGAGAACCTTCTCGAGCTCACGAAGTGGAATATCCAGAAGGTGACCAATACGACTGGGCAGTCCTTTGAAAAACCAGACGTGCGAGCACGGGCTGGCTAGATCAATATGGCCCAATCTTTCTCGACGCACCTTCGCTTGAGTTACTTCTACCCCGCATTTGTCGCATATCACGCCGCGGTGCTTCATGCGTTTGTACTTACCGCAGAGACACTCCCAATCAGCCACCGGTCCAAAGATACGAGCGCAGAACAACCCGTCCCGCTCAGGTTTGAATGTCCGGTAATTGATTGTCTCGGGCTTGGTCACCTCACCATGCGACCACTGCCGGATCTTTTCCGGTGACGCAAGTGAGATTCTGATTGCTTCAAAGTCGGGGGCCAACTGCGTCTTTTCTTGTTGGAATCGAAACACTTTATTTTCTCCGTTGCCTTAAAACCAAAAACTGGTCTTGGAGCTTTGGCCTTTGGTCTTTGCCTTACTGGATGGTTCATCCAAGGCCAGAGCCCAAAAACCAAAGACCATTTCTCTTAAGCTTCAACTGCGCTGGTGGCGATAGCTTCGCCGACACCGTCTTCCTGTCCGGTGCCATCTCCGACCGCTTTCTTGTTGATCAGTTCCACATCCAGACACAGTGACTGAAGTTCGCGAACGAGCACGTTGAACGATTCAGGTAAACCTGGATCGAAGTCCGCTTCACCTTTGACGATGGCCTCATAAATCTTTGAGCGGCCGGCAACGTCATCGGATTTTGCGGTCAAGAGTTCCTGGAGAATGTGCGCTGCGCCATAAGCCTCGAGCGCCCAAACCTCCATTTCTCCAAATCGCTGTCCGCCAAACTGGGCCTTACCACCGAGGGGCTGCTGGGTGATCAAGCTGTATGGTCCAATGGATCGAGCGTGAATCTTATCGTCAACAAGGTGCGACAGTTTCAGCATGTAGATGTAGCCGACTGTCACTTTCTGCTCAAAGGGGTCACCGCTAAGTCCGTCATACAGAATTGCCTTGCCGGACTCATTAACGATTTCCGGAAGACCAAGCTCACGAGCTCTTGCGCCCGAGTCTTGTAGTTTCTGCTTAATTTCATTTTCAGTTGCGCCATCGAACACTGGAGTCGCGAAGTGCAAACCAAGCACTCGCGCCGCCCAACCAAGGTGCGTCTCCAGAATCTGCCCTACGTTCATTCGCGACGGAACGCCGAGAGGATTCAGCACGATTTCGACTGGTGTCCCATCCGGAAGATAAGGCATGTCTTCCTCTGGAAGGATGCGCGCGATAACACCCTTGTTACCGTGGCGTCCGGCCATCTTGTCGCCCACTGAAAGCTTGCGCTTCATGGCGATGAAGACCTTGACCATTTTGATCACGCCTGGACTGAGCTCATCGCCCTGTCGCAGCTTGGCGATCTTCTCTTCGTAAATGTCGGAAAGGATCTTGATCTGCCGTTCCGTTCGATCTTCGTATTCCTTGATCTCTGCGCCAATATCGAGTCTGGAGGAAGCCAGCTCAACTTTACGCAGGAGTTTCGGCTCGACCTCTTTCAACATCTCGCGGGTGATCTGAACGTTCTTGGGAAGAACCACCTCGCGATTTGAAGTCAAATCAGCCGAGAGCTTGCGACCTTCAAGCAGCTCATAGATGCGTTCGTCGCGCTGCTCACGAAGAATACGAATTTCGTCTTCAAGGTCGCGTCGCAGCCGGTCTTCTTCTTCCTGTTCGATTGAAAGTGAGCGGGCATCTTTCTCCTGACCTTTACGAGTAAAGACCTGAACATCGACAACCGTTCCATCAATTCCCGGCGGGCTCACGAGCGAAGCATCTTTCACATCGCCGGCTTTTTCACCGAAGATGGCTCGCAGGAGTTTCTCTTCCGCAGTGAGTTGGGTCTCACCCTTGGGAGTCACTTTACCAACGAGGATCGAGCCTGGCTTCACTTGCGCACCGATACGAATGATGCCGCTTTCATCCAGGTCACGAAGCATGTTCTCACCTACGTTCGGGATGTCGCGGGTGATTTCTTCCGGTCCCAACTTCGTGTCACGAGCCTCAATTTCAAGCTCTTCAATGTGAATTGAAGTGTAATAGTCTTCCTTCACAAGCCGCTCAGAAACCAGGATCGCGTCTTCGAAGTTGTAACCGCGCCATGGCATGAATGCGACCAGAACGTTGCGACCCAGCGCCAGCTCACCACGGTCCGTGCATGGACCATCCGCAATTACCTGACCTTTTTCCACTCGTTCACCCACGTGGACAATTGGCCGTTGATTGATACAGGTGTTCTGGTTTGAACGCTTGAACTTGATCAAGGTGTAAATGTCAGCGGTTACTTCGCGAGAGATAGTGCCGTCAACATTGTGATCAGCCTTAACGATGATGCGCTCGGAATCAACATAGTCGACAACGCCGTCTCGTTTTGCGGCTACCACTGCACCCGAGTCGCGGGCCGTGACTTTCTCCATGCCCGTGCCGATGTAGGGAGCTTCGGCCCGCAGCAGCGGTACCGACTGGCGTTGCATGTTCGATCCCATTAACGCGCGGTTAGCGTCGTCATTCTCGAGGAATGGAATCAACGAGGCGGCAACGGATACGAGTTGTTTCGGCGAGACGTCGACATACTCAATATCCTTTCGCAAAGCGAGGATGAATTCCCCGGCCTTACGGGCTGCGTTGCGCTCATTGATAATGTTCCCAGCCTCGTCGAGCACGATGTTCGCCTGGCCCACAACGTGTTTGTCTTCCTCCCACGCGGTGAGATAGAAGGGCCACGGTTCCGACTGTGCCTTCCGTCCGTCGCTTGGGATCTTCTTGTTGGCGTTATCGACGTCCTGTTGTGGAATGTGGTCGCCGGGCTTCAACTTCGTGTCGCCGCCATTGACGATGCGGACATATTCGACGACGCGTCCGTCAGTCACTTTCCGGTAAGGAGCTTCGATGAAGCCAAACTCATTGATCCTCGCGAAGCACGAGAGACTCGAGATCAAACCGATGTTTGGTCCTTCAGGAGTCTCGATAGGACAAATGCGACCGTAATGTGTCGGGTGCACGTCGCGCACTTCGAACCCGGCTCGTTCTCGTGATAGACCACCCGGCCCAAGCGCCGACAAACGGCGTTTATGAGTGATTTCCGAAAGCGGGTTAGTTTGATCCATAAACTGCGACAGCTGACTGGAACCGAAGAATTCTCGGACTGCAGCAGTCACAGGCTTGGCGTTGATCAGGTCACGCGGCATCGTGGTCTGCATTTCCTGATGGATCGACATCTTCTCTTTGATGGCTCGCTCCATCCGCTCGAGACCGATACGGAACTGATTTTCGAGTAACTCGCCCACGGCACGGACACGACGATTGCCCAGGTGATCGATGTCATCGGCCTGATACTCAGAAGGGTTCTTCCTCATCTTCAGGACGTAGGAAACTACTTCGTAGAAGTCCTCGGCTGAGAGAAGCGGATCTTCGATTCGGTTGCGCTCGGGCTTACCCATCTTGATATTGAACTTGAGCCGGCCGACACGCGAGAAGTCAAACTTTCGCGGATCGAAGAACATGGCCTCAAGCAGCCGGTAAGCAGTTTGCACTGTCGGCGGATCGCCGGGACGCATTTTGCGGTAGATTTCCAGTAACGCGTCTACCGGTTTGGTGATCACATCTTTCTTCAAAGTCAGCGACAGCACTGGGCCAACGTCATCGCGCTCAGGAAAGAAAACTGAGAATCCGGTGATTCCGGCTTCTACTATTTCCTGTAACTTTGCCGGCGTAATTTCATTGTTTGCTTCCAGAACAACTTCGCCGCTATCTGTGTTCACGATGTCGGAAAGGGCAAATGCTCCTTCGAGCTGAGCCGAATCGATTTCAACTTCACCGATCTTTGCCTTCCTCAATCCATCCAATCCGGACCCGGTGACTTTCTTACCACTGCGAACGATTGGATCGCCGCCCTTGCCCTTGATGTCGAAGTCAACCTTCATACCGACGAGGTTGGTATCGCCCTCTTCAGGAACCTGGAGCAACAGCCGTCCTTCTTCGAGTCGAACAGCATCTGTGACGTAGATCGCCCGCAACATATCCTCGTCAGTAAAGGAAGCGCCCTTTACGACATCTTCAAGCTGTGAATCGGTGCGGAAGGATTTCAGGTCTGACTGGTTGAACCAGAGGCCGAGTGCGCGCAAGAAGATGGAAGCGAGAAACTTTCGCTTGCCGACGCGGACATAAAGCAAATTCTTCTGGTCGTATTCAAACTCGACCCACGAGCCACGATAAGGAATGATCTTGGCAACATACAGAGCGCCGCGTTTGAAGAAGACGCCTGGCGATCGGTGCAATTGCGAAACGATCACGCGCTCAGTGCCGTTAATAATGAAGGTCCCGTTATCGGTCATCAACGGAATTTCACCGAAGAAGACCTCTTCTTCCTTAATGTCACGAATCGAGAGAACTTCGGTGTCCGGATCTTTATCGAAAACCGTAAGCCGAATCTTTACCTTCAGAGGAACGCTATAGCTCATTCCGCGTTCCTGGCACTCTTGTTGATCGTGCTTATGTTTCAGTCCAACAGGCTCTCCGCAGTTCTCGCAGAGTTGTGGCCGAACGAAGTTGAAAGTGCCGCATTTATGACAGAGTGTCTCGCCTGCTGCGAGCGGATTCACCTTTATCGTCGAGCCGCACGATTTACAGTTGGCTCGCAGATAGTTCAAGCCTTCCAGCCTGCCGCACTTACACTGCCAGTTACCGATCTGATACTCGACGAAATCGAGGGTCGCGGTACCGCGGAAGTCTGAAATCGGAAAGACCGATTGAAAGACAGCCTGTAACCCGGTGGCTTCACGCTCTTCGGGCAACAAGTCCATTTGCAAAAATCTATTGTAGGACTCTCGTTGAATCTCGATTAGATTTGGGATTCGGACCGCTGTTGCGATCTTGGAGAAATCCACCCGTTCCGGCGCCTGACTAGTGCGCCTTCCCAATCCCGTATTAATAGTTTGAAGCAGATTTGCTGACATGTGAGATTCCTTATGAATTGCCTTTGCTAGTTACTGAAGCGACAATCTTCGGGCGCTTTTGACTCAAACGACGTGTCCTCCGAAAGTTCGACATTTCAGCACTAACTATCAATAAAGTTAACGAGACGCGAAATGGCGGTCGGAGCGCACAATGCCCCGACCGCTTGGTACACAAAAGCGGTGCTCTTCCATCAAATTTTTTGGGAGTAACGCCAGCGCCTCAATACTCCCTTAACTTAGCCAGTAACAAATTGACTGTCAAGCGGCCAAAGGCCAAAACACTCATCCCTGAGTTCGAGACCCTTTTCCAGAGGCTTTGAACTCAGGTGAATGAGCGAGCGATTGTCTGAAACTACTTAACTTCTACGGTCGCGCCGGCGTCTGAAAGCTTCTGCTTGATCGTCTCAGCTTCTTCTTTCGAGACTGCTTCCTTTACCGCTTTCGGCGCAGCTTCTACCAGGTCTTTGGCTTCTTTCAAGCCGAGAGCGGTGACTTCACGAACGACCTTAATAACGTTGATCTTATTTCCACCAACATTCTGAAGGATCACGTCGAATTCAGTCTTTTCCTCGGCTGGAGCTGCGGCTTCAGCTGCAGCGCCACCAGCGGCCGGTGCCGCCACCGCAGCAGCTGCGGCCGAGACACCAAATGTCTCCTCGAGATCCTTCACCAGCTGTGAAGCCTCAAGAAGCGTCATACTCTTTAAAAACTCAATTACATCTTCGCGTGTTGCTGCCATGATTACTTTCTATCCTCCTAAAAAGGGTTCTGGTTGCTGTTGTTATTGTTCGCAGCAGAAGAACCCACGGGACGCTTTATCGAAACCCTTGCATCGGAGTTCGGAAAAGGCGTCCGAGCCGTTAATGACGACCTGACTATCGTCCGCTCGTTGTCCGCGTCGGCCCACTGACTGTTTGAACCACCTTGTGCTGACCCGAACGATCATCACAAACTGATCCGTGTTTTCAAAAAATCAAAACTTCCTACGCGCTCTTCTGGTCACCAATCTGCTTGATGACGATAGCCAGATTGCGCGGCACCGCTGAAATCACAGTTACCAAACGCTGCGCCTGGCAATTGATCAAAAACATAACTTTCGAAATAAGTTCTTCCTTGGAAGGCAAACTTGCAATTGCTTCGACGTCATTAAGAGCAACCACTTTGCCTTCGACAACCCCGGCCTTGAACTTAAAGACCTCTGGATTGGCCTTAGTAAACTTTGAAATCGCCTTCGACAGCCCAACCGGATCACCGGTGCTGACTGCAACTGCGGTTACACCTTTAAAATGATCCTGCGCGGCTTCCAACGCAGTGCCCTCAGCTGCTTTGCGGGCGAGCGTGTTCTTTACAACGCCATAAGTCACTCCCACTTCTCGCAGCTGATTCCGCAGTTCCTGATCCTTCGAAACAGTAAGCTTTTCGAAACCAACCAGCATAGCGGCTTTCGCATTCTTAAACTGCTCGGTGAGGGCTTCAAGATCTTTTTGCTTTTGTGCTTTGGTCTTCATTTTTTCAGCTCCTCACCTCTATTTGGCGTATGCCGCCTCGTCCAGTAACACGCCGGGTCCCATGGTCGATGCCAGGTTAACCTTCTTGACGTATTTGCCTTTGGCAGTTGCCGGTTTCGCTTTAACAACCGCATCCAGCAACGACTTGGCGTTCTCGCGCAGCTTGTCTGCCTCGAACGAAACTTTTCCAATTCCCACGTGAATAACACCAGTTTTATCGACGCGATATTCGACTTTACCGGCCTTCGTTTCCTTGATCGCGGTGGTGACGTCAAAAGTCACCGTCCCGGTCTTGGGGTTCGGCATAAGACCGCGAGGACCTAAGACTTTACCGAGTCCGCCAACGAGCCTCATCATGTCAGGAGTAGCGATCACGGCGTCAAAGTCGGTCCAGCCGCCCTTGATCCGATTGACGACATCTTCGCCGCCGACCATATCGGCTCCCGCCTCTTCGGCTTCCTTAAGCTTCTCTCCCTGAGCGATCACTAAAACTGTTTTCGACTTGCCGAGGCCGTGTGGCAACACGATTGTGCCGCGAACAAGCTGATCCGCTTTGCGTGGGTCAACGCCAAGCCAAACAGTCAATTCAACTGTCTCGTCGAATTTTGCAAACGCGAGTTCTTTTACTTTTGATACACCAGATTCGAGATCGTACTTTCGCCCTTCTTCCAACTTCTCGAGCGCGGCACGATATTTCTTTCCGTGTTGCTTCATATTAACCTCCGAGGTGCAAGCGGGCTGACCTGACGTCTAACCCTCCCTCTAAATTTTCCTGACAAAAACCTCGTCAGAGTTAGACCACAGTCAAACCCATCTGACGAGCTGTACCCTCGATCGTTTTTATGGCTGACTCAAGACTCGTGGTATTGAGATCCTGAAGCTTAGTTTTCGCGATCTCTTCGATCTTCGAGCGCGCGATAGTGCCAACCTTTTCGCGATTGGGCTTTCCTGATCCCTTTGAGATTCCGGCGGCCTTCTTCAGTAAATCTGCGGCTGGCGGAGTCTTGGTCTCGAAAGTAAACGAGCGATCGGCGTAAACAGTGATCACAACCGGAATTTTCAAGTCGGGATCCATTTGAGCGGTCTTCGCGTTGAACGCCTTGCAGAATTCCATGATGTTGACGCCATGCTGTCCGAGTGCGGGACCGATGGGTGGGGCCGGATTAGCTTTACCGGCGGGAACCTGCAGTTTTATATAACCAGTAATCTTCTTTGCCATCTTCTTATTCCATGCCGATCAGTCTCACAAACTTCGATTGGCGCTCGGCAAACGCCAACTGGGAAATCTCTTTTTATTCTTCTTCAGCGAACGTAACCTTCTCGACATCAAGAAAGTTGAGCTCAACTGGAGTCGAACGTCCGAATATCGTAACGGTCACCTTCAAAGTCGACTTATCTTCGTTAACCTCTTCAACCTTACCAGTAAAGCTCTGGAACGGTCCGGACTTGATGCGCACCGTCTCGCCTGCCGCGTACGAGAACTTCGGCTTGGGCTTTTCGGCAGCCTCGGTAACGTTGTGAACGATCTGATCTACTTCCTGAGGTGTTAAAGGAGTCGGATTGTGTCCGCCAACGAAACCTGTAACTTTCGGGGTCGATTTAATAAGGTGAAAGACATTGTCTGGTATATGGCCCCGGTCATCGCACTCTATTTGCACGAGAACATAGCCGGGGTAGAACATTCGAGACGACTCGATCCGCTTATTGCCGCGCATTTCGACAACGGTTTCAGTGGGAACCAATACCTCACTGATTTCATTTTGCAGATCGGTATCACGAATGCGCGCTTTCAAACTGTCGCGCACCTTTTTTTCATGACCCGAATAAGTATGAAGTATGAACCACTGCTGCATCTGAAACTCTTTTTCTCAGGCGAGACCAACAAATCTGGCGATTTTTTCGATCAACCAGTCGAGACCCAAAATCAATCTTGAGAGTCCCTGATCGATTGCGAACAAGTAAACAGCGAAGAAGATCACTGCGATCAACGTAATGATAGTGGTGTTTTTGACCTCATTTAAACCAGGCCATGACACGCGCTTCATTTCTGCCCGCACGTCGTGGATAAATTGTCCGAGACGTGACGGCCAGCTCGTTCTGGAGACTTGCCCACGCTCGCGATTAGCGGCCTTGCCTTCCGGGCCCTCACCAAAGCGTGCAGTCCTGGGCGCTACTAAAGGCGCTTCTGGATTATCTGTTTCAGCCATAATTCTTTGCACTTCAATTCTGCCGCTAGTGAACGGATCTGGCAGGGGTACCAGGATTCGAACCCGGACTTTCGGTTTTGGAGACCGACGTGCTAACCGTTGACACTATACCCCTTCAGCTTGCGACGCAGGTACCACAGACGCGGGTCACACTAGCTAAGCACGACCGTCAAGCTGCGTTGCCAAGCCTTTAACTGGCCGATCTCACTTAGTTTCCTTGTGATCAGTGTGTTTGCGACAACGGCGGCAGAACTTGCTGAACTCCAGCCGGTCAGGAGTAGTCTTTTTATTCTTAGTCGTAACGTAATTGCGATTTTTGCAATCGTTACACTGAAGCACAATATTATCGCGCGGCATAAATCACCTCTTGCCATATGTCAGTGAATAGGACCTATAGGAACCTATCTCTGACCACTTATTCAATTACTTCTGAAACTGTGCCGGCACCGACCGTGCGGCCACCTTCGCGGATTGCGAAGCGCAGTCCCTTTTCCATCGCGATCGGCGCGATCAGTTCGATCG
>Ga0163162_10006689_pt1 | contig 11181 bp, 11 predicted proteins | sample S55metaG_FD_115310 | JGI IMG/M metagenome (GOLD analysis project Ga0163162, IMG submission 115310) | Switchgrass rhizosphere microbial communities from Kellogg Biological Station, Michigan, USA - S5-5 metaG | ecosystem: Host-associated > Plants > Roots > Rhizosphere > Soil | place: USA...
CCAATCCGTAACTGTAGAAAAAACTCAACGCGGCTGTGTTCCCGGTTGGTCAGGGCGGTCCGCTGATGCACGTGATCGCTGCCAAAGCGGTGTGCTTCAATGAAGCGCTGGAGCCCGGTTTCAAAACCTATCAGGCGCAGGTGATCCGCAATGCCCAGGCGATGGCCAAGGTCTTTATCGACCGGGGTTTCGACGTCGTTTCCGGTGGCACCGACAACCACCTGTTCCTGGTCAGCCTGATTCGCCAGGGCCTGACCGGCAAAGACGCCGACGCCGCCCTCGGCCGCGCCGGTATCACCGTGAACAAGAATGCCGTGCCCAATGATCCGCAATCGCCGTTCGTGACCTCGGGCCTGCGCATCGGCACGCCGGCGATCACCAGCCGTGGTTTCAAGGAAGCGCAGAGTATCGAGTTGGCGGGATGGATCTGCGACCTGCTCGATCACCTCGGCGATGCCGATGTCGAGGCGCACGTCGCCCGACAAGCCGCCGCGATGTGCAGTGACTTCCCGGTCTACCGCGACTGATCAGCCACGGGAGGGTTAACCGCCCTCCCGCTCGCGCCAAAGGAAGAAACACATGAGTACAGTGATGGAACCAACCGGCACCGCCCCGGCGAAAATGCAAGTTGGCGTCAAACTGCGCGGTGCAGAGAAGGTCGCGCGGATTCCGGTCAAGATCATCCCGACCGATGAACTCCCTCGCAAACCCGACTGGATCCGGGTGCGCATGCCGATCTCTCCCGAGGTCGACCGCATCAAGCAACTGCTGCGCAAACACAAGCTGCACAGCGTTTGCGAAGAAGCGTCCTGCCCGAACCTTGGCGAGTGTTTTTCCGGCGGCACGGCGACCTTCATGATCATGGGCGACATCTGCACCCGCCGGTGCCCGTTCTGCGATGTTGGCCACGGCCGGCCGAAACCGCTCGACGCCGATGAGCCGATGAACCTCGCGGTGGCCATCGCCGACCTGCGCCTGAAGTACGTGGTCATCACGTCGGTGGACCGCGATGATCTGCGCGATGGCGGCGCCCAACACTTTGTCGATTGCCTGCGCGAAATCCGCAAATTGTCGCCGGGCGTGCAACTGGAAACCCTGGTCCCGGACTATCGCGGGCGCATGGACGTCGCGCTGGCGATCACCGCCACTGAGCCACCCGATGTGTTCAACCACAACCTGGAAACCGTGCCGCGCTTGTATAAAGCGGCGCGACCGGGTTCGGATTTCGAGTGGTCACTGGACCTGTTGCAGAAGTTCAAGGGTTTGGTTCCGTCCGTGCCGACCAAATCCGGCCTGATGCTGGGCCTTGGCGAAACCGACGAGGAAGTCATCGAGGTGATGCAGCGCATGCGCGAGCACGATGTCGACATGCTCACGCTCGGCCAGTACCTGCAACCGTCACGCAGTCACTTGCCAGTCCAGCGCTTCGTGCACCCGGACGTGTTTGCCTGGTTTGCCGAGGAAGGTGCGCGCATGGGTTTCAAGAACGTCGCGTCTGGCCCGTTGGTGCGCTCGTCTTACCATGCCGACCAACAAGTTCAAGGGACGAAGTCAGTTGAACGCTGAGGCGTATCGCCTGGAGAGAAAATCACAGGCATAAAAAAACGCCAGACCGGTCAGGTCTGGCGTTTCTTGAAATATGGCAGGGGCGGCTGGATTTGAACCAACGCATGGCAGGATCAAAACCTGCTGCCTTACCGCTTGGCGACGCCCCTGTAGCAATTGCTACGAACGGGCGGAAATTTATCAACTTTCCCGCAACATGGGAAGCCCCTAGCGAACATATTTTTGTTCTAAAACAGCCACTTAACATTAATCAAGTTTAGTTACAACGGGCACGACGCCAGATTAAACCCGTGGCTGATGATTGGTCACACAGTGGATGCCGCCGCCACCGGCCGAGATTGCATCGATGTTGAGCTGTACCACCTCACGGTCCGGGTAGAGCTCGGACAACAGGTCGAAGGCCTTGGTATCGGCCGCTTTGTCACCGAACTCAGGCGCAATGACCGCCCCGTTGATCACGAAGTAGTTGATGTAACCGGCGGCAAAATCCGGATTGTTTTTGTTGAACTTGCTTTTGCGCGGGTTCAGCGGCGGCGACACGGTGCGCACTTGCAACTTGCGGCCATCGGCGTCCGTGGCGTTTTTCAGAATGTCCAGGTGGGCCAATGTCACTTTGCGGTCGTAGGATTCGGGGTCGTTGTCGAGGTTGGCGATCACCACCCCCGGCTTGACGAAGCGTGCATAGAAATCGACATGGGCGTCGGTGATGTCCTTGCCTTTGATGCCCGGCAGCCAAATGATTTTGCGCAAGCCGAGGCGTTCCTTCAGCTCTTGCTCGACCTCGGCTTTGCTCCAGTCCGGGTTGCGATTGCTGTTGATCCAACTGCTTTCGGTCATGATCCCGGTGCCGTGACCGTCCACTTCGATACCACCGCCCTCGCCCACCAGTTCGCTGCGCAGGTAGCTGGCCTTGGCGTTTTTGGCGACCAGCGCGGCCAGTTTCGCGTCCTTGGCATGCCGTTGTTTGTTGCCCCAGCCATTGAAGTTGAAGTCGACGGCGCCCAATCCGCCGTCCCCGTCGATGACGAAGTTGGCGCCGATGTCACGCATCCAGATATCGTCGAGCTCAGTGGTGACGTAGGTGACGCCCGACGTGCCGCAGTGCTCTTCGGCCAGTTCCCGCTCGCTGGCGCGGCAGAACACGGTCACCGGCTCGTAGTCGGCGACGGTGCGCGCGATCAGGCCAAGGGCCTCTTGCACGTCGGCGGTAAAGTCTTCCCAGATCGCCTCCTGTGCGCCAAAGGCAATGAACGCACGCTGATGTTTGTCGCCTTCGTCCGGCATGAACCATTGCCCCCCGGTGGCAGCGTGTGCTGACACCGGCGAGAGGCTGAACCCCATGGATGCAGCGGCGCCTATACCTGCGATTACTGATGCGTGTTTGATGAACTGGCGACGCGTCGACATGTGTGAATCCTTGAATAGCTGTTCGTTATTGCTGAAAGATTGAAGGCCGGCACCGGGTGCCGGCCGAACGTCACTGGGCAGTGGCGGTCTTGAACTTGGTCCAGGTGCGCATGCGCGCGCGCATATCGGATTGGGGGATGTCCTTGCCCGGAATCAGCCGTTCATACGTGGCTTCATCGAGGTAAATGTCCGGGTTATTACGCATGGCCGCATCGACGCTCGGACGCGCCTTCGCGTTGGACGTAGGGTAGCCGGTGAAGTTGCTGATGGCGGCCATGTTCTCCGGGCGCATGACGAAGTTGATGAACGCGTAGGCGTACTCCGGGTGTTTGGCGTCGACCGGTATCGCCATGGTGTCCATCCACACCGTGGTGCCTTCACGGGGCACGCGATACTGGAACGTGGTGTTCTTGCCGGCGCCGTCCGAGGTCCGTTGCGCCTGTGTCATGTCGCCGCTGTAGCCAAGCGACAGACACAGGTTGCCATTGACCAGATCAGTCACCGGTTGCGACTGGAACTTGCGAATGTGCGGTCGCAGTTTCATCAGCAAGTCACTGGCCGCAGCAAGGTCCTGAGGCTTGGCGCTACGGGGATCCTTGCCCAGGTAATTGAGCACCACCGCCAGCACTTCGTCCGGCGAATCGATCATCGAGATACCGCAATCGGCGAACCGAGCGGCCAGCTCCGGTTTGAACAGCATGTCCAGGCTGTTGACCGGTGCATCCGGCATACGCTGCTTGATCTGCTCGGCGTTGTAGGTCAGGCCGATGGTGCCCCAGGTGTAGGGAACAGTGGCCTTGCTCGAATGCTCATAGTGCGAACGCAACTTCTGCAAACCGGGTTCGACGTCATCCAGCGCGATGACTTTTGACTGATCCAGCGGCTGCAGGCTGCCCGCACGCATCAAGCGTTCGGCGACGGTGTCGCCGGGGAAGATCAAGTCGTAACCACTACCGCCGGCGAGCATCTTGGCTTCCAGTGTTTCACTGCCGTCCATGACGTCGTAGATCACTTTGATCCCGGTTTCAGCGGTGAATCGGCTGAGCGTGTCCTCGGCAAAGTAATCAGCCCAGTTGTACAGCCGCAGCGTTTTCTCTTCGGCGTGCAGCGACGGTATCGCGCAGCACAGGGCCAGGCCCAAGGCGCCGAGCAAGCGTTTGTTGGCGATTTGCATGTCAAACCCCTTGAGTATTCCAGCGTGCATTGAGGTGACGACCGTCCTGACTCAACAACGCCCCGTACATGTCCGGGCGGCGATCGCGGTAAATGCCCCAGCTCAAGCGTTCTTCGCGCATCGCGGCCAGGTCCAGGTTGTGCACCAATACGCCCGTGCTGTCGCGATCGGCTTCGGCGAGCAACTTGCCCTTGTGGTTACAGATAAAGGACGAACCGTAGAAGCTCATTTGCAGCTCGGGATCGGTGGTCGCCACCTCGCGGCCGACGCGGTTGGCGGCCACCACCGGCAGGATGTTGGCCGCCGCATGGCCGCGCATGGTCATTTGCCAGTGATCCCGTGAATCCAGGGTCGCGCAGCCGGGTTCAGAGCCGATGGCGGTGGGAAACAGCAGGACTTCAGCGCCCATCAACGCCAGGCAACGGGCGGTTTCGGGGAACCACTGATCCCAGCAGATGCCCACGCCGAGGCGGCCGAACGCGGTGTCCCAGACACGGAAACCGGTATCGCCGGGGCTGAAATATTCCTTCTCCTGATAACCGATGGCGTTGGGGATGTGGGTCTTGCGATACACACCCAACAAGCGCCCGTCGGCATCGGCCACGCTCAACGAATTGAAGTACGCGTTGCCGGCCTTCTCGAACCAGCTCAGCGGCAACACCACACCCAACTCCTTGGCCAGCGCGGCGAAACGCTTGAGCACAGGGCTGTCGCGATATTCTTCGGCCAGCGCCAAGTGTTTGTGGCTTTGTTCGATGCAAAAATACGGCGTGGCAAACAGCTCCTGCAGCAGGATGACCTGAGCGCCCTTGGCCGCCGCGTCGCGCACTAACTGCTCGGCCTGATCGAGGTTGTGTTGCAGGTTCCAGGTGCATGGCATCTGGGTGGTGGCAATCGTCAAAAGTGTCATCAGATCAACCCTCCACTGGCCATGCCGGTTGCTGCTGGGTGATGCAATGCACCCCACCGCCGCCATGGGCCAGATGATTGATCCGCACCGGCACCACTTCACGTCCGGGGAACGCCTCACGCAACACATCGGCCGCGACGTGGTCGGCATCGATGCCGTAGGCCGGCATGATGATCGCGCCGTTGGCGATGTAGAAATTGGTATAGGAGGCGCAGAACACTTCAGCGTCGGTGTCGACGGCATCGGTGGCTTCATACAATTCGATCAGCTCGAACTTGCGCCCCTGGGCATCGGTTGCCAGCTCCAGCGCACGACGGTTTTCGCGGACCACTTCGGCATACACCGAGCCTTGATCGCGGGTGGCGTCGACCAGCAACACACCAGGGCGGGCAAATGCACAGACGCCATCGACATGGCCATCAGTCATGTCACCGGTCACATAGTCCGGATCGCCCGGCAGCCAGATGGTCTTCTTCACGCCCAGCAAACGCGTGAAGATCTCCTCCATGTCAGCCTTGCTCATAATCGGGTTGCGGTTAGGGTTGAGCAGCACCGACTCGGTGGTGATCAGCGTGCCCTCGCCGTCCACATGAATGGCCCCGCCTTCGTTGCTCAGCGGTGTGCCAAAGCACGGCAAGCCCAGATGATTGAGCGCGCGGCGCGCCAGGCTTTCGTCCAGATCATGCACCGACTTGCCGCCCCACGCGTTGAAGCGCCAGCTCACACCGGCCAGACCTTGTTGCGGATGGCAGACGAAACTCGGGCCGGAGTCGCGGCACCAACTGTCGTTTACCGCCAAGGCGATGAATTCGATGTTGGGCCCGCACAAGGCTTTGGCACTGGCAATGGCTGATGGATCGACGACCATTTTCACCGGCTCGAAACGGGCAATGGCATTGGCTACACGGGCGAAGTCTTCTTGCACCAGTGCCAGCGTCACGCCCCAACCCGATTCCCAAAGTGCCTGGTTGTGCGGCCAGACCATCCAGGTCGCGGCGTGTCGAGCCCACTCAGCCGGCATCCACCAGCCACTGTTTCGAATTTCGTTCTGCTGCATGACAAGCACCTTTAAGTTAAGCCATTGTGTTCAACGAAAACTGCCTTGGCGGTCTTGGCATGCATGCTACGGCTGTAAAAATGGGCGAACAAACGATGGATTTAGTGGAAAACTGATTAGGAAACCTTATCGATGCTCAAGCACTGGCCCCCGCTCGGCACCCTTCGCGGCTTTGAGGCCGCCGCCCGTTTGGGCAGTTTTCACAAGGCGGCCGACGAGTTGCACCTCACTCAGTCGGCCATCAGTCAGCAGATCCGCAGCCTTGAGGCGTACCTGGAACAACCCCTGTTCTTTCGCAGCGGTCGCAGTGTCAGCCTGACCGATGCCGGCCACGATCTGCTCAGCACCACCCAGGCACTGCTGCAACAATTGGCCGTCGGCATTCGGCGTCTCGGGCAATACCAGAAACCCAATCAACTGGTACTCAACACCACGCCGGCGTTCGCGCGTCATTGGCTGTTGCCACGTTTGGGGGACTTCCGCCGTCAGCATCCGGAGGTGGACCTGTGGATTTACAGCACCGATGAAGTCCCGGACATGACCACCCAGACCATCGACATTGCGGTGCGCGACGACATCAGCTCCCAGGCCGAATGCAGCTTCAAAGTGCTGCACGCCGACCGCCTCTTCCCGGCGTGCCACCCGAGCCAATTGGCGCTGGCGAGCGAACAGCGCAGCACCCTGCATGGCGAGCGGGAAATGGACTGGAGCCATTGGGCGGTGGAAGCCGGGATCGATGTCGGCCAGCAAGATCAGGGGCTGAATTTCTCCGACCCCGGCCTGCTGCTGGACGCTGCCTGCGCGGGGCTTGGCATCGCCCTGGTCAGCCAGTTACTGAGCCGGCAGGCGTGCGCCGACGGGTTGTTGCAACCCTTGGTGGAACAAACCATTCGCGGCCCGAACTGGGCGTTGTTGACCCACCGTGACAGCGAGAGCAATGCGAAGAGTTTCAGTGAGTGGCTGGTGAGTCAGTTGGAGGGGGCAGATTCGTGACCGATACCGCTGCGCTGGCGCCTCGTAAATGACTGGCGTCCCCGGTTTTCCGTCATTGTGACGACTGCGCGATGCTCCCTTGCGACGCCCCGGGCAGTAAACAGCCCTTGGCCATCCATGGGCAGTCTCTGGCCCAGCGATAATCGGTTTCCAGATCACCGCGATCATTGTAATAAGCCAAACGCAGTTGACGGGCATTCAGGTCGAGTTTGGCAAACCCGGCCCGTGATGCGGCGAACGCGCTGTCCGGTGCAGGTGTATTCAGGGCATAAAGTCTCTGCCCTCCCGCACCGGAGATGACCCACGCGGGCTCCCCGGCGCGCAGCAGTAATTGCTGATTGTGATCATGGCCTGACAAAAGCAGATCGACATTGTTGCGTTGCAAGGCCGGCAGAAGCCTGGCAACCAGATCCGACTCCTCGCCATGTTGCCCCTGATTGCGCACCGGGTGGTGGGACGCAGCGATCCGCCACACCGGACCCGGACCGGGTGCCTGGAATGCCTGATCGATCATGTCGATTTGCTGCTGCAAACTTTCACGCGGTGCCGACGTGTCGAGGAACACCATTCGCACCAAGGGGCGCCCGTCGACGTCACCGAAATCCTTGACGTAAAAGTTCGCCGGCATCTGCCAGCGGCCCGATCCCTTATGCTGCTGTCCGTATTCGATCTCATACTGCTGCGACGCCGGGTAATCGTGATTGCCCAGCACCGCATAGAACGGCACATGACTGAGCCAATGGCCCCAATAGACACGCTCGAATCGGGTCTGCCAGTTGAGGTCGTGGGTGCTGGCTAACGGCTTGCCGTAGAAGTTGTCACCCAGAAACACCACCATGTTCAGTCGCCCCTCATTGGCGGCGACTCGCTCCATGGCCCGCCCCACCCGCCACTGCTGCAGGTCACCGCTGCCTTGATCGCCCACAGCGATCATCGATACCGACGCAGGGTCCTGCGCACTCAACGGAACATAAGGCTCTGGGGGCGTATACAGCCAATCCCCCCCGGCGATCAGCAGAAGAACAAAGGTGACGCCAGAGCAAATCACCACTTTCCTGAACACCGAACGTTTTGCAATAGAGGATGAAGTCGTGCGTTTCAATCGGTCACTCACTGGGTATCGGCAGGCGGGGAAGTCAGGTTCAACCTCCCTTCAATAGATCACTCCAGTTGTTGGTACTTCGTTAAAAATTCGTACCGTATTCATTTTCAAGTCTGCTTTTGCGCCCTGCCCCGCCTCCATTCGACGTTGCGCGCCTCTCGGAAGACCTCCCGTCCGCAAGTCCGGCTTTTTTTCGGCACCGTTCGAGGTGAGTTGCCTCCCGATCAGCTAGGGTGAATCGCAAGCCCCTTCTCAGGCAGCCCCCATGAACTCGTACCTCACGCTGTTCTTCGGAATGTTTACCACCCTCTTGGCGATCATCAATCCATTGGAGGCCATTCCTGTGTTCTTGGGGTTGCTACATGACAAGGACGCCACCGAGTTGCGCCGAGTAGCGCGCAAAGCGTGCCTCTATGCGCTGTTGTTGATGTTCTTTTTTCTGATTTTCGGCAACCTGCTGCTGCGTCTGTTCGAGGTGCCCCTGAGCATGATTCGGGTGGTCGGCGGGTTGATCCTGATGAAAATCGGCTTCGAGCTTTTCGCCCCCTCGCCCAACAGCAGCCTGATTCCCAGCAGCGTCAAGGGTGACCAGGACATTGCGTTCATCCCGATGGCCATGCCGATCATGTTTGGCCCCGGCGCGATCGCTACCGTTATCGGCTTGACCAGCACCATCAAGGACTCCAATCGCGCGGTGATGTCGTTCGCTGTCGTGGCCCTGGCCATCTGCGCCACGATGTTCACCACCTACCTGTCACTGGTCTACGCCAAGGGCATATTGAAAAAGATCGGCCCGCAAGGCATCGATGCCGCGACCCGCATCGTCGGTTTTTTTGTCTCGGCCATGGGCGTGGGCCTTATCTTCCACGGCACGGTGGAGTTCCTCCAGTCGTACGGCGTGCTCCTCAATGCGGTGGCGAAGTAGGCACGTTCTTGGCGGTCGTTGATCTAATCCATAGCTTTCCCGCCCCGTCACGATCAAAACAGCCTTTAAGCGGTTCATCAAAAATCTTCAGCATTGAGTTCGGCCCAACAGACAATTGACTGGTTTGAACTCACCATGAGCATTCTCAGACAAAAAAAGCCCCGCCACCGAATGCGGTGCGGGGCTAAGAATTGGTTGGTTGCGGCCAACCAAAGGAGCACGGTGAAAAGCGTTTACGAGTCAGGGTCAGATGCAATCCTGTGCAGCGCGTTGAAAACTCGAAGGCAGCAAGTTCGAAGCCAGCAGATGCCGCTCGTAGATGAACACCTTGCCGCCGTTCCCGGCCTTGTAGGCTTCCAGTACGTTATCCGTCGAGATTTTGCTCGGCACCACGATCCGGTAGCTGCGCTGGGTCTGCGAGACAGTCGGGGTCAACGCATTGCCCTGCAATTTCGGCACGACGCAGTCAGCGTATTGAGCTGGGGTCTTGCTGGTCTGCAAGGTCAGCGTCGGATCGTTCGGCGCCGACGCACAACCGGCGAGCAACAAAGAGGCAAACGCCATGACGGGTACGAATAAACGGCGCATCGGGTTCATCCTGAAAATAAAAGGTTCGGTTCATCCCGCAACGGAACAGCCTCAAGGGCGCCGCCATTGCCATCGGGTCAATGTCTCATCGCCTGAATTTCTTGAGCGGCGTGTTCGATGGACGCGATTTTCCGACTATTTCCGACAAATCAGAACTTGCGTTTCGTAATGGTCACTATTACTTCTAACAATAGTTGTGCGCCGGGCAGACGAATGCGCACTCAATCACAACTGGAAAAGATTGATGAGGATCTCTCCTTGAGAACTTTTGACCTGATTCGCGATGCCGTTTTGCCCGACTTCCGTGACCGGGTGGCCGACTACCTGATCCAGTACGAAAGCGTTCTGTTGGGCGAAAACGCGTCCGACCCGGAGCTTGTCCGAGACACCGCCCATCAGTTGCGCGGTTATTTACGCGGGTTGAACACCATGCGGGTGTTGGGCATGGCGGATTGGGAGGAGCTGGATCGCAGGGTGGTGAATACGTGGCTTCAGCAACTGGACAAACACGGGCTCGAATAGCGACATTAAAACAGCGCAGCTCCGTATAGCTGTTCTAACGCTTCGCATCCAGCACTAATGGGTGCCATACCAAGAAGGCAGAGCACCCCGATTGAACATCGATACCCGCATCAAATTCCGTCATCTGGTGTGTTTTCTCGAGGTGGCGCGCCAGGGCAGCCTCGCACGTGCTTGCGACAAGTTGGCAATCAGCCAACCGGCACTGTCCAAGACGCTAAAGGAACTGGAAACCCTGCTGGAAGCCACACTGTTTGAACGGGGTAAAAAAGGCTCGACGCTGACCGAATCCGGCGTGGCTTTTTTGCGATACGCAGGACCGAGTGTGCAATCGCTGCGCGAAGGGGTTAACAGTTTGCGCTCCGGTGTACATGAGCCCATTACCGTGCAGCTCGGCGTACTGTCCACCGTCGAAAGTCAGTTGGTGCCTGAAGTTGTCTGCCGCTTACACGACAGGCACCCCGCATTGGTGGTCAGTGTCGTGACCGGGCCAAGTGCCTATTTGCTGTCCCGACTGCGTGTCGGTGAACTGGATCTGGTGGTGGGCAGAATGACCGATAGCCCCTTTATTTCCGGGCTGGCGTTCGAACATCTCTACAGCGAGTCCATGACCCTGGTGGTCCGCACTGGCCATCCGGTGCTCGCCGATCCAGCGGGGCATCAAAACCTCGAACGCTATCCGCTGGTATTGCCGTCGGCGGGGACCACCATCCGACAGTTCGCCGACAGTCTGTTTGTGCAACACGGGATAACGCCTTCACGCCAACGCCTGGAAACCTTGTCGATAGCCCTGAGCCGGCGCTACGTACAATGCAGCCAGGCCATCTGGGTCGCACCACTTGATGCGGTCAGGCAGGATTTGCGGCAAGGAGAGTTGGTGGAGCTGGATCTGGGGATGCGTGAGCCAGGCGGTTCCGTGGGGCTATGCACAAACCCTGCG
>Ga0163162_10006692_pt1 | contig 11179 bp, 5 predicted proteins | sample S55metaG_FD_115310 | JGI IMG/M metagenome (GOLD analysis project Ga0163162, IMG submission 115310) | Switchgrass rhizosphere microbial communities from Kellogg Biological Station, Michigan, USA - S5-5 metaG | ecosystem: Host-associated > Plants > Roots > Rhizosphere > Soil | place: USA: Michigan...
CACAAACTATTTGATAATAGTCTATGCAATATATTTTAAGAAGAATCTCTTTTTTGGTACTACTCTTTAGTATTGTGGCATGGGATTCCCATGCCCAACTGAACTCATCGAGGATTACCCAATACTCGGAATTGAACGGCGTACCGGGGAATGAAGTGAATCACGTATTGGTAGATCGCCAGGGATTTGTTTGGGTGGGATCCGTTAATGGTTTGGCGAGATTTGACGGCTATGAATTCAAGCGATTCTATTTTAACCCCAACGACACAAATTCCATACACGGCCTCATTGTGTGGTCGATGATGGAAGATAGAAAGGGTCGCATCTGGATTGGGTGCGGATCATCTTACCTGAATGTATATACGCCGTCTACACAGTCTTTCAGCCGGTATCCCTTCAAACAGTTGGTAAAAAACGCGGCCAATGCAGAAGTGGACGTTGCCGCCATCGTTGAAGATAAAAAGGGCAGGATATGGATCGGGGTGTCTACTTACAATGGCGACCGGATTACACCCGGACTGCTGTATATCGATGAGAAGGACGACCAGGTAAAATTTTTTCAACTACCGGATTCGATTCCCAATTCAAATGTAATTGGAATGTGTTCAGATAAGGACGACAATACCTGGGTAATCACTTATGATGGGGTGTACGTAATAGACACCAACAGGAAAGCGAAGATGATTCCTCGTCCTACGGATATAAAATATGCCAACACGGGATATTTTACCGACGTGAAGGTGGACGCCGCGGGCGTGGCCTGGTTTGTGACGAACAAAGGCCAATTGTTCAGTTACCAACCTGCAACCGGCATGTTTGAATTGTATTACAATGGCGACCCCGGCAAAAATTATTTCAGCCATAACAATTTATTGCTCGACAAAGATGGCAATTTATGGATCGGCCTTTACAAAGGGTTGGCGTTTTTCAACACGCGGGAGAAACAGTTCCAATATTTTGGCGACTCCTCGAAAGCCCAACTCACCCGCGCTACCATCAACGACATGAAACTGGATGCCTTCGGCACGCTTTGGATGGCTACCAATTCCGAAGGGCTGTTGAAATATGAGGACCGCGCCATCTTGAAATCTTATACCTACAATAAATCAAACAAATTTTCACTTCTGCCGGGATGGGCAAGCAGCATCATCGAACTCAGCAATGGAAAATTGTTGATCAATTCGGTGGGCTCGGGCTCAGAATCAGGGTTTACTGAACTCGATCCGGCAACAGGTTCACTAAGGCATTTCCCGTACAAAGAAATGATGAATGGCCTATGGGGAGCCGGTTCCATTTACGAAAACGCTCCAGGTGAAATTTGGATGGGTTCGGAACGCGGCATATTAAAATTCGACATAGCCAATGGGAAATTGGAAAAACCTCCTTTTCCGCCTGTTCCAGATTCGGCGACGGTGAATTACTTTTTCCGCGATACGCGTGGAAATTTTTGGATTTGTACCCTGCGAGGATTATACAAACAGAATCGTGGATCGACCCAATTCAACCGCTACGATCTTTCAAAACTAAGTGAAGGAGATGCGGGCAGCAATGAAGTTACCCATGTATACGAAAGTTCAAAACACGGATTGTGGATAACTACTAACAACGGACTTTTTCTGTATGACTACACCACGGGTAATGTCAGTCGTCACGGATACGACCCCAGGGCGGGCGATATTTTTGTTACACAGGACATCAATTCATTTTATGAAGACCCTGCCGGAGTTGCATGGGTGGGAACATGGCAGGGCGGATTGAGCAAATACGAAGTGGAAGCAAAGAAGATCAAGTCGTACACGCTTAGCGATGGATTGCCTTCCATGAGCGTGCAGGCAATTATAGGCGATGAAAAAAATGATGTGCTTTGGATGAGCACCTTCGACGGGCTATGCCGATTTGACCGCCGTACCGGTAAATGCAATTCTTTTTCTATCGGCGACGGAATACAGGGGCAGCTATTTGCTGATGGCGCTTTTTTAAAAACTTCCAAAGGGCTCTATTGTTTTGGGGGGGCGAATGGAATCACGCTGTTTAATCCGGAAACGGTGGCAAAAACGTCCCTGCCGCCGAAAGTGATGTTGACGGACCTGCGACTTTTTGACAAATCTGTTTTACCCGGCGAGCATTCTATATTGAAAGCGCCTATCTATGAAACGGATCAGATTGTTTTGAACAATAATCAAAATAATATCGCGCTGGAATTTCTGGCGCTGCATTTTGCCAATCCCACACGAAACAGGTATTCCTATATATTGGAAAACTACGACAATGACTGGCGTGAAGAAACCGGCCAACGAGTGGCCTACTATCCAAAACTTCCTCCGGGCGAATATTTATTCCGGGTGAAGGCTTCAAATAGCAATGGCGTGTGGAATGAAAAAGGTGCATCGTTGAAAATAACTGTGCTACCACCCTGGTGGATGACTAAATGGGCTTACGTCATGTACATGCTTGCATTCATTGGCCTGGTGTACGCAGCCGATCGTTATTTCAGGCGGCGTGCCGTTAAAATTGAAAGAGAGCGTGCAAGAGCTAGGGAATTGCAGCAGGCCAGGGAAATTGAGAAAGCTTATGTAGAATTAGAGCATGCGCATGAAACACTAAAAGCGACCCAAACACAGTTAATTCAATCTGAAAAGATGGCTTCGCTTGGCGAGCTAACAGCAGGCATTGCGCATGAAATTCAAAATCCACTCAACTTCGTCAATAATTTTTCTGAAGTGAATATTGAATTGTCGGACGAAATAGACAAAGAAATTGACCATGGAAATTTGGAGGGCGTCAGGAACCTCGCACACAATATCAGGGAGAATAATGAAAAGATCACACACCATGGACGGCGTGCAGATTCCATCGTGAAAAACATGCTCCTGCATACCCGTGCTGGTGCTGGCCAAAGAGAGGTAACGGACCTCAATGCGCTTTGCGACGAATATCTGCGTCTTAGTTATCATGGCATGAGGGCAAAGGACAAGAATTTCAATGTGAACCTGAAAACCGATTTCGATACAGCCGTTGAAAAGATAAAATTGATACCGCAGGATATTGGACGTGTATTATTGAATTTATGCAACAACGCACTTTATGCCACGCGCGAGCGAAAGCTAAAGGAGAATGGTATGTATGAACCGGAGGTTTTTGTGCAAACGAGAAAGATGGGAAATAAGGTTCAGATAGTGGTGAAAGACAACGGCGTAGGTATACCTGATAAAGTGATTGATAAAATATTCCAACCGTTCTTCACCACCAAGCCTACTGGTAAGGGTACCGGCCTGGGCCTGAGCCTAACTTACGACATCATTAAAGCACATGGCGGAGAAATTAGTGTTGAAAGCAAAGAGGGTGAGGGAACAACCTTCGTTATACAATTGGGATAATGAAAAACGCGAATCTTTGGAAATATATGCTGCTCCTGGCGTTTTTGCAGGCCGGCGCGAATGTTGTTGTGCATGCTCAAACAAGGGTGGACAGTTTAAAAAATATTTTTTATTCCTCAACGAATGATTCAATTAAAAATAAGGCGGCGAATGAAATCTATGACTACTACCTGGCCGTAAATAAGGATTCTCTTTTGTATTATGTTGCACAAGCCCGCGTCCGCAACCTGGAGAAAGAGAAATTCGACTTTCAGAATAAAATATTATTCTATGCCCGATGGTATGGTATTGCGTTACTGGCGCTTCTATCGTTAATTTTTTATAGAAGCAATCGCCAGAAGCACAAGGCGGCAATAAAGATCGGTGAGGCCTATCAGCAGTTGAAGGAAACCCAGCAACAGTTGATTCATTCCGAAAAACTTGCTTCGCTGGGAGAACTCACCGCGGGCATCGCGCATGAAATTCAAAACCCGCTAAACTTTGTAAATAATTTTTCGGAGCTGAACGTTGAGCTGATTAAAGAAATAAAAGATGCAATTCAAAAGGGAGATCTTGTGGAAGTGAGCGCGCTGGCCTCTGATATGCAAACAAACATGGAAAAAATTAATGAGCACGGCAAAAGAGCGGATGCCATCGTAAAAGGTATGCTGCAACACTCCAGGAGCAGTTCAGGGCAAAAGGAGCCAACCGATCTGAATGCCTTGTGCGACGAATACCTGAGACTGGCTTACCACGGATTGCGCGCGAAAGACAAATCCTTCAACGCAGAATTCAAAACCAGTTTAGATCCATCCGTCGAAGAAGTAAACCTGATACCCCAGGATATGGGTAGGGTCTTGCTGAATCTTTACAACAACGCGTTTTACACCGTATACGAAAAATCAAAAAAGCAGATACCGGGCTACGCCCCGATGGTATCGGTAAAAACAAGGCGAACAGACAACATTGTTCATATCGCCATTAAGGACAATGGCGAAGGCATTCCAGAGACGATCCGCGAAAAAATATTCCAACCCTTTTTTACCACCAAACCTACTGGTGAAGGCACTGGCTTGGGATTGAGTTTAAGCTATGATATGATAAGAGCGCAGGGCGGAGAAATTAAAGTAGTCAGTAAAGAGGGAGAGGGTACCACATTTATTATTCAATTGGGGTAGATGGGCTCCGAAATAAAAATTGGGATAATTAAAATGATCGGAAGACTGAAATATTTCCTGGTGGCATGGATGATTTGCAGTAACAGTTTGACTTTCTCCCAGCCCATGCCTTTGAACAGGCATTTCGTGGATAGCGTTACACCTCTTCTACCTACCATGCATAACGACAGTATAAAGGTGAATACGCTGCAAAAATTGGCGTCCATGCATCTTGACCTGGATCCAGCGAAAACGGTGCGTTATGCCGAATGGGGAGATTCCATTGCTGCCAGTATTGGATACCCGGAAGGAAGGATAGCATGCCTTGGGCAGTTGGCATTTTATTATGCATTTGCGGGTGAATGGGCGAAAGCGGCAATAAGAATAGATGAAGCTATTCCGCTTTGCGAAAAATACCGGCCCGAAAAGCTGATATATATGCACAACCTGATGTATATCGTTGAAACCACCAAGGGCGATTCGGAAATGGCTTTATTTCATGTGCGCACGGCATTGCACGATCCCATGTTTAAGAACCTGAGTGAAGAAAACCAATGGCCAACCTATTTTCAATTGGGCAGAAGTTATCAAGAAATGAATAAGCTCGATTCGGCTCAGTATTTCGTAAGCAAATTGAAAGCCATCGTTAAGGCAGAAGGAGATCCTGACAACATTTTGAGTCAAAATACAAGTTATCTCGCAGGGCTGATCAGTATGAAGCTTAAGAATTACCCGCAGGCGATCATAAATTTTAAAATAGCGCACGATTATGCCGGATTAGCAGAAGCATTTCGTTTATCCAATCGGTCAGACTCTGCTATTTTTTATGCAGAGAAATCATTGATTCAGGGAAGAGTGAGGGGAAATCAAACGATTATCCTGTTGGCCGAGAAAACCCTTGCAGACGTATACGCAGAGATTGACCTGGCAAAGGCGAATTACTATTTGAACATGTATGTTAACTCCAAGGATTCCGTCTACAATAGTCAAAAATTTAAGCAGATTGAACAGATCAACTTGGAAAGGCAAAGACGGGATTTTGAGTTGAGAAAGAAAATTACCGATGATCGAAACCGGTTCTACTATCTGTTGCTATTCGTCATTCTGCTATCCCTGGCCGGTTTGACTTTGTTTCTTTTCAGAAATAATCGCTTCAAGCAAAGAAGCAACCAGAAACTGGAAGCCGCCTTAAGTGAATTGAAGGCGACGCAGAAACAGTTGATTCAGTCGGAGAAGATGGCGTCTTTGGGAGAACTCACTGCCGGAATTGCCCATGAGATTCAGAACCCGTTGAATTTTGTAAATAATTTTTCGGATCTGAACAGTGAACTGGTGAATGAAATGAAGGAAGAGATTTCCAGGGGAAATTTTGACCAGGTAAAATTGATCGCCGAAAGTATGGATGAAAATGAGAAAAAGATTGCTGAACACGGAAGGCGCGCGGATTCTATTGTGAAAGGCATGCTACAGCATTCAAGGGCTGGCACTGGAAGGAAGGAGCCGGTTGATATCAATGCGCTCTGTGAAGAATATCTTCGATTAGCCTTTCACGGTATGCGGGCAAAGGATAATCAATTCAACATAAATATCAACACAAATTTCGATCCTTCAATAGGCAAGATGGACCTGGTGCCGCAAGATATAGGGAGGGTATTGCTAAACCTTTACAACAACGCTCTATACGCTACGCGTGAAAGAAAGTTGAGCCAAGGCGCCGGTTTCGAGCCAGCCATTGCCCTACAGACCGAAAAAAATGGAGGCAAAATCTTTGTTCGCATAGCGGACAATGGGATCGGCATTCCGGAGAAAATCAAAGACAAAATCTTCCAACCCTTCTTCACCACGAAACCGACCGGACAAGGTACCGGTTTGGGACTGAGTTTGAGTTATGATATCATTAAAGCGCATGGAGGTGATTTATCGCTTGGCCCTGAATTAGTTAACACACCCACCGATGGAGAAATGACGAAAACATTTATTATCATGTTACCTATCAAACCAGATTGACATGAGGGCTTGCCTGCTATCTATACTCTGTTTATTGATGACAGTCGGTGCGGTGGCACAGTTCATTTCTACCGACAGTATGCGAACGTTGGAGAAAAAGTTACTGACGGCAAAAATGGATACAGGCAGGGTGGATATTCTGCGCACGATAGGATCCCAACATCTTTTGTCGGAACCCGACCTGGCCAGAAAGTATTTCCAGGAGGGACTCGAGCTGTCAAGGAAGTTGAACTACAAAAAGGGTGAAGCCGATTGTTTGCGATGGACCGGAAATTTGTTGAAGAGAGCAGGGCAATATCCGGAAGCGATGGACTATTTATTGAAAGCGCTCAAGATTGCCGAAGACATCAATTACAGATCTGGTATCTCAGCAGCTTATGGACATTTGGGTGACCTCTATCTTGAACAGGGCGAATATGCAAAGTCGAGGCTTTATTTTTTTCCTGCCAAAAAAATCGATGAGGAGACCGATAATCATTTTGAGATGGTTCTAATGTATCTGAATATTGGGCGCAGCTACCAACTGGAAAAAAGGCCCGATTCAGCCACGTATTATTTCAATCTTTGTTTTCAAGCCATGGGGGAGTCAGAGTCACGATTCAAAGGCCGGTTATTAACGGCTGCCGGCGAACTTGAAGTTGACAGGGGCAATGACGAAAAAGCCATTCAATATTTCCGCGAAAGCATTTTCTGGTCGCTTACAGATTTTGCGCCTTCAAATCTTAGCGACAATTTTATTGGCCTCGCGAAGCTCTTTCGAAAATCGGCAAACCGCGACTCCGGTATTTTCTATGCTCAAAAAGCCCTCACGTCTGCGAGACAGGTTAAGTATTTAAAAGGTGTGATGGCTGCCAATCAGCTCTTGTCTGACTTGTATGAGGGGGTAGATAACAATGAATCCTTCCGTTATTATAAGATGACGATGGAGGCCAAGGATAGCTTATTCAATGCAGAGAAAGTGAAACAGGTGCAAAACCTGGGTTTCCTGGAACAACAGCGGATTCAGGCAATTGAAGATGCCCGGGTGGATTTCCGGAATAAGATGCGATTGTACGGGTTGTTATCATTACTCGCCGCCTTCCTGGTAATTGCCGTACTGTTGTTTAGAAATAACAGGAACAAACAAAGGGCGAACAAGGTGTTAAATGAACAGAAAGTGGAATTACAGAAGGCATTGTCTGATCTCAAAACAACCCAGGCACAGCTGGTCCAATCTGAGAAAATGGCCTCACTCGGAGAGCTCACTGCAGGCATCGCGCATGAAATTCAGAACCCATTGAATTTTGTAAATAATTTCTCGGAAGTGAATACCGAATTGATCCAGGAGTTGCGAAGCCAAAATCTGAAGGGAAAAAATGAAAATGGAGAGGGAATAGATTTGGAAATCCTGAATGATATTGAAAAGAACCTGGAGAAAATAAGTCACCATGGCAAGCGGGCCGATGAGATTGTAAAGGGCATGTTGCAGCATTCAAGGTCGAGTGCGGGGCAGAAGGAGCCCACTGATATCAACGGGCTCTGTGATGAGTATCTGCGCTTAGCCTTTCACGGTATGCGCGCAAAGGACAAGTCTTTTAATGCGGAGACAAAGACAGATTTTGATACAAGGATTGGTACCGTCAATGTGGTTTCCCAGGATGTGGGACGTGTGTTGTTGAATTTACTGAACAACGCCTTTTATGCGACAAATGAAAGGAGAAAGAAAAACGAACCAGGATACCAGCCTATGGTAGAAGTCACTACGCGAAAGGAAGCCAGGGATATTAAAATAGAGGTGACAGATAACGGCCCGGGCATTCCCGAAAAGATCAGGGACAAAATATTTCAACCCTTCTTTACCACCAAACCCACTGGCCAGGGAACGGGATTGGGACTGAGTTTGAGTTATGACATGGTGAAAGCGCAGGGTGGTGATATCAGGGTGGAAACAAAAGAAAGGGAGTATACGCGTTTCATAGTCACCCTTCCAGCTTAGGTCTTACCCCAATTCTCGCGGCAAAAAAATGAAGCTGCTGATTTTGCCAGTATCATTAGATAATCTCGTCCAAATTGTATAGCTTTTGCACAAATTCCGCCCCCGATTTTCCAACCCTGATCCGCAGGTCCGTCAGCTAACAGCATCCACCATTACCTCTTGCAATAGCCACTCCAACCTTGAATGAACTCCAATTTATGGCAGCGTTTTCAACTATTATTTAGCATAAAACCCAACGATTATGAACACACGCTTTCTGCTCTTCAATGCGGGACTGGCATTGACCGGAATCTGTATGTCCGGATGTTCTGAGAATAAGCCGGTTGAGACTGCTGCGGCAACCACAACAGCGGCTGTTGAAAAGCCCAATTACGGAGGCTTTGATTCCCAGGTGAAATGGGGCGAACACCTTGTCACCATTGGCGGATGCCAGGATTGTCATACGCCAAAAATAATGACACCACAGGGACCAGTGAATGACAGTTCCCTGGCATTCTCTGGTCATCCGGAAAAAGCACCCGCGCCGGATGTTGATCGAAAAATGGCGGAAACCAAAGGCCTCATCGTTACACAGGACTTTACCTCCTGGGTGGGTCCCTGGGGAATTTCTTATTCGGCAAATCTCACGCCCGACGAAACAGGTACAGGAAACTGGAAAGAAGAACAATTTGTATATGCCATTAAGAACAGTACCAGCAAAGGTATTGCCGGATCCAGGCACCTGATGCCGCCCATGTCGATGATGCCGGTGAAAGACATGAGTGAAGATGAATTGAAGGCCATATTTGCCTACCTGAGAACGGTTAAGCCTGTTAAAAATAACTCCGTTCAGCCAACACCGCCGGTTGTGGCCAGGAAACAATAATTGAACCCACATCATCAATGGATCCCAGTCCCCGTTTTCATGTAAATGAAGGCGGGACTGGGATTTGTTTGATTTAAAGAAAGGAATAAAAAGAGCAATGAACAAAATCTGCCTCGCCGGAGGCCGATATTCAGGACATTATCATAACTTTTATTTTATCAATCCATCGATTGAACGCGATACCAGCCAAGGAAACTTGTGACCCAAAAATGACAGTCACGCAATGAGCAATCAACAGCAGGCCGCTTTACAGAAAGTACAGCAAGCTGATCATTTGTCAGCTTCGCAGAAGGCGTATTTCGAGAGAGCCCTGTCCGCCGATGGATCAAATGAAGATGCAATCATCCAAATTATGGAGGAACTCAATTCCTCCATGCAATTTATTGAGGCAAAAAATAGGGAACTCGAAATAGAAGCCGCTTTGGAAAAAATCAGGGAGCGGGCAATGGCCATGCAGAATTCAAATGAGCTGGCAGATTTAGTGGGCATTGTTTTCAAGGAATTGAAAAAACTTCATTTGGTTTTCGATCGGTGCATCATCATGATATTCGACCCCCAAACCCTGGGGTCAACCTGGTGGATGGCAAACCCGGAGCCTGGTTCGGTCCCCATCGGATTGTTCGTAAAATATCACACACACCCTTCCTACCTCGCTTATATAGAAGCATGGAAATCCCGCAAAATAAAATGGGAATATATTTTAGAAGGTGCCACGAAGAAAGAATGGGATGATTTTTTATTTGCTGAAACAGAAATGTCGACTTTACCCGGGTTTGTAATTTCCGGCATGAGGGCATTCGACCGGGTATTCCTGCATGTATCATTTAATAATTTCGGCAACTTAACCGTAGCCAGCCCTGAACCATTTCAGCCGGAAAATATTGATATTCTTCTCCGCTTCGCGAAGGTTTTTGATTCAACCTACACGCGTTTCAATGATTTAAAACTGGCGGAAGCCCAGGCAAGAGAATCTCAGATTCAATTGGCATTGGAGAAAGTTCGGGCAAGAACAATGGCCATGCAGCGAAGTGAGGAATTAAGAGATGCCGCGCAATTGCTATTCCAACTGGTAAAAGATTTAGGTGTTCACCAGTGGGCGTGTGGATACAACATCTGGGAAGAAGATAGAAAAGGCTGCACGGCCTGGATGAGCGCGGAGGGTCAAAAACAGAAGCCGTTTAGAACACCAGGTACAGAAGATGTATTTCTCCATTTTAATGAAGCTGCGCAAAGAGGGGAAACCTTTTACACAGAAGAAATTTCAGGGGAAGCCTGCGCTGATCACTACCGGTACTTGCGTACCCTGCCTGGTGCAGATGAGATAATGAAAGAATGGGAAGACTCCGGCATGCCTTACCCAACTTCCCAGATATTTTATATCGCCTTCTTCAAACAAGGCTACCTGATGTTTATTACCTATGACCTTGTTCCGGGAATGCAGGATGTTTTTGAACGCTTCGCAGCTGTTTTTGAACAAACCTATACCCGCTTTCTTGATTTGCAAAAAGCGGAAGCGCAAACAAGGGAAGCGAATATTGAAGCGGGCCTGGAAAGGGTTCGAAGCAGGACCATGGCCATGCAACGCAGTGAAGAATTACAGGAAGCAGCAACCCTACTGTTCCACCAGGTGCAGGAGTTGAATATTCCGGTTTGGACCTGCGGATATAACATCCTCAGCACCGATGAAAAGGAGTGCACCGCCTGGATGAGCGTTGATGGCGGAATTCAACCGTCTTTCAAGATCCCTTTAACCGAAAGTCCCACCTTTATTCATTTTTATAATTCCTGGCGAAAGGGGGAAAGCTTTTATATTGAAGAA
>Ga0163162_10006693_pt1 | contig 11174 bp, 18 predicted proteins | sample S55metaG_FD_115310 | JGI IMG/M metagenome (GOLD analysis project Ga0163162, IMG submission 115310) | Switchgrass rhizosphere microbial communities from Kellogg Biological Station, Michigan, USA - S5-5 metaG | ecosystem: Host-associated > Plants > Roots > Rhizosphere > Soil | place: USA...
CCGCTCTATGCCAGACTTGGCCCGAAAGCGCAGCCGCAGGCTTTGGCCGCGAAGCTCCACATGCTTCATCCGCAATGTGGTTGCACCGAAACTGGCATTGGCGCGGGCATAGGCTTCGTTACCCACGCGGATCGCGCCGGTATCGAGTAGCCGCACGACCGACGCGATGCAGCGCTCTCGATCAAGCCCGCGACCACCCAGGGCAGCTTCCACGCGCGCGCGCACCTTGGGCAAAAGCGCACCGAACGCCGCGCAACCGTCGAACTTTTCCGCCTCCCGCGCGGCGCGGAAATCGGGGTGGTAGCGATATTGCTTGCGCCCGCGGGCATCGACACCCGTGGCAAGGATGTGGCCCTGGGGCATGGGGCAGAACCAGGCATCGCGATAGGCCGGCGGCAATGCCACGGAATTGAGCCGGGCGATCTCGTCGCGATCGGCAATGCGTTGCCCGGCATGGTCGCGATAGCACCACCCTCGCCCGGCACGGCGCCGGGTGATCCCCGGCAAGCTGTCGTCCACATAGATGAGTTCGCACTTGCCCGGCTCTGGCAAAACGGCTTTCCTTGTCATTGCAGTGGCCTCTCCACTCCGGCCAACGCCACTGCAAGTCTTGCGGTTCCCCCGGCTCCCCGTCAAAACGGCAGGCAGCCTAACAGAATCTCGCGCAGAGGATCGACCATGTCCGAAGAATATACTCCCCCGAAAGTCTGGACCTGGGACAAGGCAAACGGCGGCGCCTTTGCCAGCGTCAACCGGCCCATTGCCGGCCCGACACACGACAAGGATCTGCCCGTGGGCCAGCATCCGTTCCAGCTCTATTCGCTGGGCACGCCCAACGGCCAGAAGGCCGCGATCATGCTGGAAGAACTGCTGGAAGCCGGCGTGGCCGAGGCCGAATACGATGCCTGGCTGATCAAGATCTTCGAAGGCGATCAGTTCTCGTCGGGCTTTGTCGACATCAATCCCAATTCCAAGATCCCGGCGCTGGTCGATCGCAGCGGCCCCACCCCATTCCGCGTGTTCGAATCCGGCGCGATCCTGATGCACCTGGCGGAAAAGTTCGAGATGTTCCTGCCCAAGGAAAACCCGGCGCGGGCCGAATGCCTGTCCTGGTTGTTCTGGCAGATCGGTTCAGCGCCGTTCCTCGGCGGCGGTTTCGGGCACTTCTACCACTATGCCCCGGTCAAGATCGAATATGCGATCGACCGCTATGCCATGGAAGCCAAGCGCCTGTTCGACGTGGCCAACCGCCGCCTTGCGGAAAGCCGCTTCCTGGGTGGAGACGAATACACCATCGCCGACATCGCCACCTTCACCTGGTTGGGGAACATCTATCGCGGCGAAGCCTATGGCGATGCGGCGACGTTCCTTTCGATGCACGAATACGAACACGTCGGCCGCTGGGTGGACGAAATCGGCCAGCGGCCGGGTGTTGTCCGTGGCCGCGTGGTCAATTCCGTCAACCGCATGCCCGAGCGCCACAGCGCTGCGGATTTCGACGCGCTGACGCCGAACGGCTGAACGCGATCGCCACCGGAATTCACGCCCTCGCCACCTTTTCGCATGAGTTCCTGCCCTCGCGGCAGGGGCTCATGCGCACTGCCGAGTTATCCCCAGCTACCCCCTTTTCATTCGCGCTTCGCCCGCTATAAGCGCGCGCTCTGCTGGGGCGTCGCCAAGTGGTAAGGCACCGGTTTTTGGTACCGGCATTCGCAGGTTCGAATCCTGCCGCCCCAGCCAAGCATTTCCGCCGATTCGCAGCAGATTGCATGACGGCACACTTCGGATTTTCAGCAGCGTTTTCCGCAGTCATTGTGCCCTCGCCTCCAGTTTTGCCACAGCCGAATTGCTCTGGCTGGCCGTCATCGCTTGATAACGATCCATCATCTCCATGACCGTTTTGACGGTCCAGCCCAGCACCGCGGCGATCTCCGATGGCGTGCATCCGGCATCAGCCAGCATGGTGCACGTCGTGCCGCGCAGGTCATGAAAATGCAGGCCGTCGAGCCCGGCCTTGAGCGCCACCTTACGCCACTTGTGCATGAAGTAGATTGGCCTCGGCTTCACCGTCCAAGGCTTCCCCTTGTCTGTGACCAGGATCGTGGCGGCGCGCTTGGGCGTCACGTCCAGCAGCGCCTTGAGCGGCGCCGGCACAGGCATATCGACCTTGCGCCGCCGCTTTCCCTGGCGGAATGTCAGCCGCCCTTCCTTGATCGATGTCCAAGCCAGCTGGAGCAGATCGGACTGGCGCTGGCCGGTCCATAGCGCCAGTTCCAGCGCCAGCCTCATCTCGGGCGGCGCATGCTCGCGGAAAGCCTCAAGGTGCTCCGGCAGCCACAGCTTGTCCGACCGATCGGCCTTGTAGACCTTCTTCGGCCGGATGGCATGGTTATGGGCGATCATCCCGCGATCGCGCGCCCACTCCAGAATGATACGCAGCACGCCGAACGTGGCATCGGCTTGCCTGGGCGATGACCGGGCCATGTCGTCGCGCCAGTCGAGCAGGCGCTTGCGGATCTTCGGATCCTCGATCACGGCCAGCGGATAGGTGGCGAAGGCCGGCGCCTTGGGCGTGAGCTTGGCCGCAGCGATCTTGTCCAGGTGCGCGAGGTAATCGCTCTTGGTCCGGTCAGCCAGGGACTGGAACTGCGGGCTCTTGCGGTAGCCGTCGATCACCTCCTGCAGCGTGCCGGTGACGCGGGCGCGGCGCGGCGCGTCGATCGCGGCCTGATAGGAGCGCATGAAGGCCTGGCTGCCGATCGTGAAGTCCTCATCCTCGTCACCGGGCAGCGGCTTCAACGCACCGAACCCGCGCAGGTAGAAATAGGCCTTCACGCGCCCAAGCCGGTCCTTCTTCTGGCTCTGGTAAACCCCTTTCAGCTTAAGCTGCATGCCCGCCTTCCCATTGCTCAAGCGGCGATAGGTGCGCCGCCGCCCCGGCTGCCGACCGATCGATGCCGGCGATGCGATCGAGCACGGCATCATGCGCGCGCAGATCGTAGCGATTCGTTCCCGGCACCGGACCAGGCACGATGCCACGGTTGTGCCAGTTGTCATAAGTGGCTGGGCTGATCGCGCCGAGGTAGGCGCAGATACCTTCCTTCGTCACAAGCCGGTTGGTCATACCGTCACCATTTCGAATAGGGGCCCGGCCGCCATGCGCTGGCAGGCCGCCGGGTTGAGCCAGAGGCATTCGGTGCGCGGGCTATTCCGATGCGCGCGTGCGTCGATGGTGACGCATCGCCATCCTACGAGCATTTCGACGTAGAGATCGGCCGGGTAGCCTGACAGGGCGATCATGGCGTTGCTCGCTTGGCAGGTGTTGAGCAATTCGACGTGATCCGCCTGGGTCATCTCGAACACATAGGTGTGATACCGCTCGCCGGGTTTTCGGCTCTTAGTCGAGCGTGTCTCTGGTAGATACGGCGGATCGAGGTAGAACAGCGTATCCGGGCCGGCATAACGGCCCAGCAGCTCCAGCGCCGGCCGCTGCTCAATGCTGACGCCGCGCATGCGCTCGATCACCACCTGCAGCGCATCGGGCAGGTCTGCCCACTCGCCAGCAACGTTGGTTGTCCCACTCGCTCCATCGGTGCGGAAACCGGTCGGCCGATCCATCCGGGCGCCACCCGTTCCATGGGCTAGGTGCGATCGAACTACCGCACGCCGGGCCCGCTCGACTTCATCGTCACACGGCTGAAACGCGGCCAGATACTCGGCGCGCGCATAGGGGGTGAGCCGCAAAGCGTCCAGCAGCTCCGATGCTCGATTTCCGCGAAGAACCGAAAATAGGTTCACCAGTTCGCCATCGAGGTCGTTGTAGATCTCGTTGTATGAGCGCTCTTTCTGGAGCAGCACAGAACCGGCCCCGCCGAACGGCTCGACATAAATCCTGTGCTCGGGAAAATGGCCGATGATCCATGGCGCCAGGCGGAACTTGCCGCCAAGCCAGCGCAGGACGGGGCGCGAGGGTTTCATGCTGCCTCCTGCTGGATGCTCTGCCAGGCCGCCGTGATGCGATCGACGGCGGTTTGAAAGTGGGTCGGGTTCTTCTCGATACCGACGAACTGCTTGCCGGCGCGCAGGGCTGCCACGCCGGTGGAGCCCGTGCCCATGAACGGATCGCAGATGCGCTCGCCCGCGACGTTGGCCAGGATCTTGGCCATCAGCGCGTCAGGCTTCACGGTCGGATGGTTGAAGGCCGCCGTCCGCATGGTGCCAGTCTTGGTCCAGCGGTGCTTGTCGTGGTGCTCGCCTTGCGGGTGAAAGCCTGGGTTCCACGCATGGATGTAGGGCTCCATGTCGGCGAGATAGTGCTTGTTGGCCATCGGAGAGGGGTTGGGCTTGATCCAGACGCACAGCGCGGCGCGACGGAAGCGGGTGCGCAGATGAGCGAACATGTCCGCCACGATCAGCGCATCATGCCCATCGCGGTCATCCTCGACGATTTCGGGTATCAAGTCGCCAAGCTGGTCCTGGTGGCAGAACACCACAACTGCGCCGCTCCACTCTGCGTTGATGATCGAGCGGTCGAAACCACGGTCGAGCCCTTCCTCCACAATCCGATTGGCGCCTTCGCGCGTCTTGCGGAAGTTGCCACCCCCCGAATTGTTGAACGCATAGGGCGGGTCCATCACGTCGGCATCCATGAAGCCGAGCGTTGGCCTGATCTGGTAGGCGTCGCCCAAGTGGAGCGTGGCCGGGCCGATGCGGACGATCGTCGTCATGCTGCGCACCTTTCCAGAATGTGTAGCCCTCGCGACTTCGTGCGCCCACAGAACTGCCAGCCCGCCACCTTGAAGCAATAGCCAGGATTGGCGCTGACCTTGCGCGGATCGACATAGGTATAATGGCGCTCTCCGGGCCACCGTTCGTCCGCAATCGCATCAGCTGCGCGGATAAGGTCGCTCGAACGGCCAGCGCCGAAATTGGCGAACACCGCGCAGTTGACGCCGTCTTGCCCGTTATCGTCGATGAACTTGCGCCAGGCGAACAGCGCCCGGCGGCATGGGGTCGAGAGCAGCAGCTTCTGACCAGGCCCCATGATCAGCAAGGTTCCGCGCTCGCGGCGGCGTGCTCGCGAGCGATCGCTGGCATAGTGCGCGTCGTAGATTGCCGCCGCGATCGGGTCGCCGTCTAGGATCGGAACCCAGACCGCGAGTGGCAAAAGCATGACGGCGGCGCCGGCGTTCTGTCTCACAGCAACCCCTCCCGCCGCAACTGCTCGGCCATCACCGCCGGCACACCGCCCTGCATCACAGCTTCCGGCTGGCACAGCAGCCGCACCGCCGCGTCCCACCGGCGCCAGAGGCAGCGGGTTGCCGCCTCGACCTTCGCCTGGTTGCCCTTGCGCTCGGCCAACGTGCGGGCCCGGCGGTATAGCGCCATCTTGCGGCGCCAGGACTGCGGCACCATGCGCCAGTGCTTTCCGCAGAGCAGTTCCGTGCCGGGCTGGTAGCGGGTAGAGCCGCGCTTGCATCCGGGGATTACGCAGTTGATGCGGGGATAGGTGGGGCGCGTCATGGCTTCCACGTCCCCATGATCCGCCGTGCCCGCACCATGATATATTCGGCCATGTCCGTGTTGACGTAGGCGCTGACCTCGACCCACCAGACGCGCGCTTCTCTGCGCTCGGAGCCGGTGACCCCCATGTCTACAGGCGAAGTCAGGAAGAAAGCTTTCACAGCCTTATCGCAGTCGTCGCACAGGTCGACCCACTGAAAACTCGGACCCGGTCCTTCGCGCCAGTTGAACGATGCGGTGACGTTCGATCGTTGATTACGCTCCAGTGCTGACTTTCCAATGGCAGCCTTGCAGCGGTCGCACGAATACGTGGTGTGGGTGTGCTTAGCCATTATGCTCGCCCTCAATTAGGACATAGGTCTTGGCGCTGACATCATAGCGCACATGCGGCGGGTCGCTGGCCAGGTATTCGGCAATGTCCTTCGACGCGATCGCCACGGTCACATCGAACTCGCGCACGATGTCGCTGCGACGGATTTGGCCGAACTGGCGCAGCGTGGTGTGGATGAATTCCTGCCGGCGGTCTTTGAACCAAGTGCTCATGGTCAACCCTCTGCATCAATGTTGCCATGCGCCACGGAAAAGCTGACGGCCACCACCCACGGATCGTCTGCCCAGCGCGTGCCGGGGTCGGTGTGGAGGCTGTCCCAGAGCGAGCGGTAGCTTTCGCGCGGGTCGCTGTAGTGGCGCGTCATGTGCGGGTTCTGTTCGAGATAGTCGATCCAGCCCCACATGACGCCGAACCCGCGCGCCTCGATCCCCTCGGCAATCGCATCCGCCTCACTGATCGCCCGCAGCCGCTGCACTCGGACCTCGGTCACGGTCAGCGTCATGCGAGACAGGGTGCGCGGCATGAACCGGCCCAGGCGCTTATGCCACGCCAGTGTGCCAGGATCCTTGTGGTGGCGACCCAGGCGGTATTCTGTCGGTGCATCGAACCGCACTGGCCCGGCCGGCACGAAGGCCCATTTCTGCCGGTTACCCTTCGTGCGCGCACCAAGCACAGGCTCCCAATGGCCGCGCTGGTAATAGGCTTCCCGGACATAGAGCCGATCCCCGACTGCATAGCCGGTATCGGCACGGGTCAGTGCCGCCATGGCCGCATCGCATTCGGCCTGGGTTTGGTGCGGACAGTCGCCGGTAGGACATCCGAAATATTCGGGGTTGCGTAGAAGGCGCCGGGTCTGGCGCTTCCGATCATCATGCAGCGCGTCGACCATCAGCGGCATGAAGGCGATGGGGAGATCAGACATGGCTCACCTCGATCTTGCGAAGCGGCACGCGCACATCAGCAGGCCAGGCAATGACTGGCTTCGGCGGGCGCGGTGCCGGCGGGGTCAGGAAGCGGTCGAAATACAGCGGCGCGGGCCGCGCAGGCGGATCGATCGCCTTTCCCGTGAACGATGACACCGGCCGCCATCCCGGCCGCCGCTTCGTGCCGCAGAACCGGCAGGAATCGTTGGGATGTGTGCGATCGCGCCCGCTCGCATGCGGCGAAATGATGAAGTCGTGGCCGGGGCACTGGTCTGGATGCACAAGCCAGCCCTTCGGCAGGCCGATTTCTGGAACCAGCGAGCGTCGATAGACGCGCTCCTTTCCGCCCCACGTTTCCGTGGTGATCGCCCACGGCACATGCGGCTCATAGGTGGCCAGAATATCGAGCAGGATCTCGGGCTTGATGTAGAGGCCGAAATAGCCGCCGCGTGAATACCAAGGCCGCTTCTCGATCCATCTTCCATACTTCGGCGCGTCGGCATCCACCCAATAGCTGGTTTCGGTGTATCCTTCCGGCGCGCCGCCATGCCAGGGGCCGCGCAGGCGCAGCTTTGTGCCGCGCGCCACCTTGGTCATCACTGTGCCGGTTTCGCGCGAATAGATCGGGATTTCCTGCGCATCGAGCGTGATGTCGAAGTGCCGGCCCGCATAGCCGTCCTGCTGGGCTGTCGCCAGCATCGGGTATTTGCGCGTTTCGGCCACGCCCTTCCAGTTGTTGGCCTGAGACGGCTTTTCGAGCCAGCGCACATGCTCTTCGAACTCGACCACCTCAATCCGACCGTCGTGATAGTGGCAAGAAGCCACCCCCTCGCGCTCAGCAATCCAGCCTCGACCGGTCTTGGCGCCATCCTGATAGGTGAACATGCGCCATGCCGGCGCGCCGTGGTGCGTGAACGCCAGCGGGTTGGTAGCGCAGCGGACCATATAGCTGGGGCTGTTGCCGTAGCCCCAATGCCAGTTGATATGGCCGCCTCGGCACCAGGATGGCAGCTTGCGCGGGCCAGGGGTCAGTTCGAGGGGCTTGACCTTCCATGGGGCGGCGAAGGGCAGCCTCTCCCGATCTGCCTCGGGGACGATGAAGGGCTCACCCATGGCGCACCTCCGGCATCCCGTTGTGCTCGACGCCATCGAGGAGGCGGCCGGCCAGCTTCTTGCCGACCTTCCGAACGGTAGCGCCGTCGGGGAAGTGGTAGTGATCTCCAGCGCCAGCCACTTCGCTGACTGAAACCCATTCTCCGTTCTGCTTGTGGAAATAGGCCACGCCATTCGCCACGCACCAATCGCGCGTATCCCGAAACGATTGCGGGTGCGATGGCCGCGCTTTTGGGCCGCTCTCGCCGCCGCTGATGATCTGGTCGACAAACCGCCATCCTGCCCAATTCACGTATCCAAGCGCGGGCTCATAGCTGACGAACTTCACCGCAGCCGGCGTGGCGCGGAAGTCCTCGCGGCGCTCATCGGCGCGGGCCTGGTCTTCGACCGACGCGCCCAGCCACACGTTGGGGAGAACGCGAATGGTCGGCTGGTAGCGATCGAGCAACCCGAGGTCGGTGGCGATATCCTGGGCGACATCCCAGACAATCGACATGCTGTCGCACGGCCCGTCCCTGTGGCGCAGATCGGCAAAATACTGCCGCATCCGGTCACTGCGCTTGGTCAGCACCTTGAAGATATGCTGCGGCGAGAGCGCCATGACGGCGAACACGCGGTCTACCACTTCGAACGGCACGGCCGGGTGGAAAAGGTCCGACATTGAATTGACGAAATAGTCCGTTGGCTTCTTGCGGCGCAGCGGGGCCAAAAACACCTCATCGGGCGCGACATTGACCTGGCCGGTCCAAACTGGTCCGCCCTTGCTCTGCTGGACGGTGCCTGCATAGTGGTTCAGCCCGTGGTTGCCGTCGCCATTCGGGCGCTGGGCCATCGCCTGCAAGCGCCAGGCCATCCGCATGGCATAGCAGTTGGTGCAGCCGGGCGACTGGAGCGAGCAGCCCACCACCGGGTTCCAGACCTTGGAGGCCCATTCGATTGCGGTGTCAGCCATTGGCCTTCTCCCGCAGGGCAGCCAGCACAGCCGCATGGTTCTCCATCACATGCAGCCCGATTTCCTCGGGCGTGTGGTCGAACACCGTGACGCCTTCCTCGTTCTCGGCGGCTGACAGCATCTCGATCAGTTCGTGGACTGGATCGGGCTGATCGACCCGCGCCAGCACCGCATCGGCATCTTCGACTGATGCAAGCCACGCTCCGAACGTGCCTCCAGGCAAGAGGCTGTCCCATTCTGCCACGTCGCCGTTCATGTGCAGGCCGGCGACACCCTGGCTCTGGTTCACCAGATCATCGATGTCCTTGCGTAGTGCGCGAAGGGCGTTGACCACTTCGTCGTAACTGGCGCGCGTGGAAGACTGCTCAATGCTCACAGCGCATCCCCTTCCTGTTCATCAATTTCATCGAGAAGACCGACCCAGGTCACGGCCGACACCTGCGGCGCGTCGAGATCGCAGCCGCCTTTGTAGGCGCGCCATGCCCCGGCGGTGTATCTTGCGGCCATGTCGTCGAAGCCGCATTCCCAGCCTCGATACCAGACATCCTCGTTACCGGTGGGCTCGGCGGGGCGTGGTTCTGCTGCGATTGTCATACTGCTTGCGCCTCCTCGCGCTCGAAAAGATCTGGCTGAACCGGGGTGAGCAGGAGCGTGCCCCATTGGTCGGCAATCGCCGCCGCCAGCCCGGGGAATGTCTCGCTGCGCAGTTGGGCGCGGTCAGGCCCCGGCGTGGCCCGGTGGATCATGGACCAAGCCTTGTGTTCGTTTGTGCCCGGCGCAGGCGGGACCAGCTTACGGGTCGACACCAGCGCCGGCAGGTTGATCAGTTCAAAGCCGGTGGCCTTGAAATACGGATCGCCAAACCACCACGGCTGCACGAAGCGCACACGCGGGCGGCCGGTGAGAGCAATGGCATGTCGGTGCATGACTGGGTTTTCCAGCGCGCGGCGCGGGATGTTGCCTTGCTCGCGGCAGGCCCGGTAGAATGCGGCGGCGGCGCGCAGATCGGACCAACCATTCGCGTCTTCGCCGTTGACCTTCTTGCCGTCGATGTAGAGCCAGCGCACGCCACTATTGCAGAGCCGGGTGCACGGCGGGTGCAGCACGGCCAGAAGATCCCAGCCATCGTCCAGGTGGAGCAGCAGGTCATCGCGGATGTGGCGATTACTGCCGTCGTCAGCCGGCTCTAGGTCGCAGGACCATGCATCGAACCCGCGCGCGAGGAAGGCCCGGCGCAGGACTCCGGAGCGCTCGCAGCCGATCAGGACGCGGGGTGCACTCACGACCAAAGCACCTCTTTCATCCGCTCGATCTCTTCGATCGGCAGGCCGGGGCAGACCGCAACGCGGGCATGGTTGAGCAGCAGCGCGAGCGCCGCAGCGATTTCGGGCGTGCTGGCATCAAGAAAGTGGCGGCCATCGCGCAGCACTTCCTTGCTGTTGGCGTGGTAGGGGCCGGGCATCAGAACGGCATCCCATCGTCATCGATGTCATCGCCAAGGCGCACGACCCGCGCCTCATTTGCCTCAGATCGGCAGTCGCCATCATCATTGGCTAGAAAGCTGGGAAGCTCATCATTGGACGGCAGAGCGATCGGGGGAACGGTTGCTGCGATGCTACCGGGCAATTGATAGAGGTTCTGCGGCCGGCGTGCATAAGCGGTTTCAGCGCTGCACGGCGTGAACTGGTAGATCGATGAGCCGCCCAGCAGAACCGGATCCAGCATGACAGAGCCGAACAACGGCTCGACCTGCAGCATCTTGGTGCCGAAGCGCTCAACCTCGGCGACGCGTCCGATCAGGGTGCGATGACCCAGCGCCTCAACGATCGCATATTCGCCTTCCGGCATGCTCATCGCGGTGATGCCCTTGATGTCCATGGTCGCCTACCTCACAGCCAGAGAGAGCGGGTCAGGACACCCACAGTGATGCCCAGGGCAAGCATTCCGCTCACCACCAGCACGGTTTCGCCCCAGGTGAGGCCGCACAGCGCGCAGGCCCGCGCAGTCACCGCGCACGCCACAACCGCGGCGCCAAAAATGATCATCGGAATGTCGAGTTGTTCGCGTGTCATGATCAAACGACCTCGTAGGCTTTGATTTCGAACGGGTGGGGAGGCTTGCTCAGGCCCCAATTGGTGGGCGGCCGGGTGCCACCAGCGGGCCACGGCTCCTGGCCGGCGGCACGGGTGCTGTGGCCGTTGAAGAGCACGACATGGACCTTGCGGAAGCTGGCGACATTGCCCTCTTCATCAAGGATGAGGCAGTCGGGTGGCACGCTGCCGGGGTTGGGCTGGAGCGCCACATCAGGCAGCCCCGAGCCCGGCTTCGGCCA
>Ga0163162_10006694_pt1 | contig 11173 bp, 8 predicted proteins | sample S55metaG_FD_115310 | JGI IMG/M metagenome (GOLD analysis project Ga0163162, IMG submission 115310) | Switchgrass rhizosphere microbial communities from Kellogg Biological Station, Michigan, USA - S5-5 metaG | ecosystem: Host-associated > Plants > Roots > Rhizosphere > Soil | place: USA: Michigan...
CCACCCTCTCCCGGTGGGAGAGGGCACGCTCGACTGTTCTTACTTCTCGGTCCCCGGCGTTGGCGCCGGAATCGTCGGCCGCGGAGCGTTTGGCGTCGTCGGAGTCCTGGCCGGCGTTGGCACGGGCACACCCAGTATCGTTGTCGGATTCGGTGTAGCCGGCGCGGGCGCGTTGATTCCTCCTGGCGCAGATAATCCCGGTATCGTTCCTGCGGGAACTCGCGGCAAGTTAGGCAACAACCCCTGCCCACCGCCGCTGCACCCACCCTGACGGACGGTCAGCAACTTTTCCGGGTCCAGTTCCTTATCCACCACGACACCAATCCACGGCAGAACCATTTCCTGCGACGTCAGATCCCCCCATGTCACTTCCGAGTTCGGATCCGGGTTGAACTTGTTGTTCGCCGAGTTGTCATGGTGGGCGACGACCATCAGCCGAGTGCCTTTACGCACGCGCATCGGTTGGGCCATCTCATACCCGAGCTGCCAGTTGAAGTTAAACTTCGTGCTGAGTACTGTCCTCGGTGCACCACCGGGCGCGAGCAGACTGAATGTCATGTCCTTCCCGCGCAGGTGCATGTGCGGCATGAACCACACCAGCTGTGCATCCTGACCGAACTCGAGTTCTCCTCGCGTTTCGTAGTTCGCATCCCCGGCCGGTATTCGCTTTTGCACATTGGCCAGCGACTTCGGCGCGATGGTGAGGAATTTCTTCTGCGGCACTTCCTTCGCCAGCGTGAATCCGACCTGAGTCTGGTCTGTCGTGGCGGTTCCATTCGGCGTGTAATGCACTTCGATACGGAGGTTGCCACCGCCCGGAATGAGCTTCGCCGAATCGTACTGGCCGAAGTCCATCGGCGCAGTTCCCGGCGCGTAAACCGCTTCGAGGATCGCGAACTGTCGCGGTGGCTTCGGCCCCGCCGGCTGCGTCGTGCCGTTGATTTTGTTTGTCAGTTCGAGTGGCAGTCCTTCTGTAAATTCCTGTTGCTGGACTGCGGCCGGGCCCGCCACGCACGCTGTAGCCGGAGCGCCCCACGAGTATTGCGGCTGCTGCGGGAGATCTTCCGGCACTTGCACCATCACATGGTGCACAACGGAGGGATTTCCCGGCCGCACTTCAATAGAGCGTACCCAGGTGTCCTGAGGAAAGGGATTCGGGATGAGGAATGCCTTGATCTCGCCATTGCCTTTTGCAGGCACGGCATGCGCTTCAGGAATCGAAACAATTACATCCGGTTGGGTGCGCCAACCATTTGGAAACTTGGCGGATTGCGGCCTGTCCTTCGCGTCGCCTTCGGGCGCACCGTTATCCACCCACGCGCTGAGAATGTCGATCTCGTGCTGGGTCAGGGAGGGATCGTTCTTGAAGGCCGAGTACCCCGGATCGGCGAACCACGGCGGCATTTTCCGGGTGGCGACCGCCTGCTTGATCGCTTTCGCCCATGGTCGCGTGCCTTCGTAAGTCAGGAACGACATCGGCGCCGCTTCACCCGGCCGATGGCAAACCTGACAGTTCTTTTGAAGTATCGGAAGTACATCCTTGTTAAAGGACACCCCCTCCAGGGATGCCGGGGACTCCGGACTGGGACCGTTCAAGGTACGAGGCGCCGGATTCTGTGCCGCCATCGCAGTCGCCGCTATCAGCAGAATCGAAATGACGAAACGAGCCATAGGACACTCCTGGGGACTTAATGGTGACGTTGACGAGTCCTGAGATCTTTGGTGAGCACGGGGTTGTTTTTACCTGTTTGCTGGTTAAAGACATGTGCGGCGCCGAAATCGTTTAATTCGCGGAAAAATGGTCGTGTTTCCCGAAGTGCTTCTGGATCGACCACTGCGCGGGGGCAATGCTATGGTGATTGAAGAAATCTACGACGCGCTTATCGAAGCCGGAGCCAGCGAATCGAAAGCTAGCGCCGCAGACCGAGCAATGACGAACTACGGGACACGTACCTCAAAGATCGAAAGCGACATCAACCTCCTGAAATGGATGGTCGGTTTTAACACCGCTCTCACGGTCGCTATTCTCTTCCGAGTCTTCTCCTGACTTGCTATGACAGGTCCCCAGCTGCAGTGTCCCTCGTGTTCAAACGAATGCGGCCGCTACTCGATGTATTGCGGCGGCTTCGCAAGAATGGCGTAGAGCGCCATATCGTGCTGGATCCAGAGCTGCGCGCCGTTTTGTTTCACAAATTCATCAATCGACTTGCGGCTCTTTCGCGTGAGGTCTCGATCGAAATCGAATGACGGCACGCGATCCAGCGATCGCTCCTCCGGATAGTGATAAAGGTCCCCGGCCAGAACGACGGGTCCGGCCTTGGCGAACTTGATGAAAAGCGATTGGTGACCTGGCGTGTGCCCGGGCGTGAATTTGATTACGACAGTGCCGTCACCGAATACATCGTGGTCCTGATTCTTCACGACGATCGATTTGGCGTTTTGCAGTTTCGCATAATTGGCCGGAGCGGCCTGCCGCGGCCCCGGTGTGGTGAACATCGCATCGCGTTCTGCCTGTTGAACAATCCAGGTCGACGACGCGAACTCGTTCGCGTTCGCCGTGTGATCCGTGTGGTAGTGAGACATCGCGATGAAATTAATGTCGGACGGCTTGTATCCAAGCGCCGCCATCTGCGGCAACAATTTGCGGGTAGATGTGAACACGCCCTGTTTACCGGGTGAGCCGTCCGCAGGAAAAGCCGCATCTGGAATCTGACCGACGTCCCACGCGAGCGTTCCCCTCGGATGAACAACCAGATAACACGGCGTTATGAAATCGATGGAACCTTTGATCTCCTCCGGCTTCAAGTCGTATGAAGAGGGATTCATCGAGCCGATGGTGCCGCAATCGAGAACGTACAATCGTACCGATGGCGGCGGCGCCGGCCGTGTTTGAGCGCTCACGCGAGGTAGAGCCAGCGATATCACCGCCACTGCGGCAGCTAGCGTCAGAACGGAAAGTGTTCGCATTCTCATGCGGCGCAGCATATCAAACTCCTTAAGATGGCTGTGACATTCCAATTCGCTCTTGCGGCACTATTTCGGAAGTGCCTTTTAGCCCTCAATCCTGATATAAGGATTGGACTATAGGGAACACGTAAATCATGGCGGATCAGTTCAATAGGCTTCGGACACGCAGGGATGTATTGAAGGTCGCGATAGGCGCGGCGGGGATGGTCGCGGCAGCGCCGATTTTGGGACCTGGACGCGCTGCGGCGCAAGGGACTGCAGGCGCGAACACGGTCAAATTGGCCGATGATTTGTTCATCGTCCAGATGCCAAATGAAGCGAATGTCATTGCGCAGACGGACGCAAAAGGCGTTCTGCTGGTCGATGGGGGATCGGCGGCGGGATCGGATGCGCTGCTGAAGGCGGTTTCAGGCCTGCCTGGCGGCGGCACCGTTCATACCTTATTCAACACCCACTGGCATCCCGAGCAGACGGGCTCGAACGAACGACTCGGGATGGCGGGCGCGACGATCATAGCGCACGAGAATACGCGGCTCTGGCTGACGCAGAACGTGACGCCACCGTACAGCGGTGGGAAAACCTACAAAAAACTGCCGAAGATTGCGCTGCCGAACAAGACTTTCTATACGACGGGCAAAACCGACAACGATGTGCGGTACGGCTATATCGCGGACGCGGCGCATACCGATGGCGATATCTACGTCTACTTCCCGAAACAGAATGTGCTCGCCGTAGGCGATGCGGCGTCTGGTGCGGGCTGGCCGGTCGTGGATTGGTGGACCGGAGGGTGGATTGGCGGCATTGTTGGTGGTCTGGCGCGGTTGCAGACGGTGGCCAATGCAGACACGAAGATTGTGCCGGCGCGCGGCGCGGTCCTGAGTCTGGCGGATCTCAAGACACAGTACGAGATGTTCAGCACGATCTACGGACGGCTGAGTCAGATGATCAATGCCGGGAAGGGCCCGAGTGAGGGTGTCGAGGCCAAGCCGGCGAAGGAATTCGAAGCGAAGATGGGAAATCCTGATGAGTTTATCCGCAGAGCGTTCGAGAGTTTGTGGGCGTATGTGTCGCCGGATGCGTAGCGTCACGACGACTGGATCCCTCACCCGGCCTTCGGCCACCCTCCCCCGGACGGGAGAGGGCACGCGCGAGTAGGTGAAGCAAATTATGAAAAAGGCACTAATCGTTATCGTTGGTCTGGGGTTGGCGGGAGTGTTTGTGGCTACACCGAAGCCGCAGGGCGCGGCCGGCGTTGCCCAAACCTCTTCAGCGACAGGCACCGCGCAGCTCGAGACAATGAAACAATATTGCGCGACGTGTCATAGCGACAAGGCGAAGATGGCGGGCGTGAGCTTCGAGGGAGTCACTGCGGCGAGTATCGCGGAGCATCCCGAAGTCTTCGAGAAGGCCGTCAAAAAAGTTCGCGGACGTGTGATGCCGCCGCCGGGCGCGAAGCAACCCGATGCGAAATCCGCCGACGCGCTTGTTGCATTCCTGGAGGACACGCTCGACAAGTCGGACACCAAACAGCACATTCGCGACAAGATTGTGCTGCACCGGCTGAATCGCAAGGAATATGCCAACGCGATTCGCGATCTGCTGCATACCGAGTTTGATGCAGAGCGCACGTTGCCTCCAGACGATTCGGTTGATGGCTTCGACAATATTGCGACCGGCCTGCAAGTATCGCCATCCTTCATCGAGCAGTACACGATCTCGGCCTATCTGGTCGCCGTGAAGGCCATTGGCAAGCCGGACGCACGCACCTCCGGATGGAGCTTCCGCGCCGGGCCGGGCTCACAGCTCACCCACGTCGCGGGACTTCCGCTCGGCACACGCGGTGGTGTCCTGGGTCAGGTCGATCTTCCCTCGGATGGCGAGTACGTCGTCAATATCCCGGATCTTGCCACGCACATCTGGGGCAATGGCATGGAGTACGAGAACCCGCTGATCGTGACGCTCGACAACAAAGTCGTCTACGAAACCGTGATCGGCGGCGAAGAAGACATGAAGCAATACGACCAGATCCTGGATGGCGCTCTGGATCGCGTCAATGCCCGCTTGAAGAACATCAAATTCCAGGCCACCGCGGGCCCACACAAAATCGGCGTGACGTTCAGGCGACGGACGTTTGCTGAGTCTGACGATCAGCAGGAAATCTTTGGTCCCGGCGGCGGACAGGATCGCCTCTATCGCATTCCCTCGTTCCAGCTTCAGGGTCCGTTCAATGCAAAAGGTCTCAGCGCGACGCCGAGCCGCGATCGAGTTTTCACATGCCATCCGGATAAAGGCACCAATGCGGCGACATGCTCGAAGCAGATTATCTCGACGATTGCAAAGCGCGCGTATCGGCGTGCCACTACTGACGCCGATATGAAAGAGCTTCAGGTTTACTACGACGACGGCTTCAAGCAGGGCGGATTTGAGTCCGGTATCCGCAGCGCAATCACCGGAATTCTGGCGAGCCCGTTCTTCCTCTATCGCGGGGAGCGTATACCTGCCAACCTCAAACCCGGAGACACCTACAAGATTTCCGATCTGGAACTCGCGTCGATGATGTCGTTTTTCCTTTGGAATACGATTCCCGACGACGAACTCCTGGATCTTGCCATCGCGAACAAACTCAGCGCCCCTGCGACACTCGAGAAGCAGGTGAGACGCATGCTCGCGGATCCTCGGTCCGACACACTCGGAAGCAACTTCACACAACAATGGCTCGAGATGAAGCGTCTCGACGAAATCGTGCCGGATTCAGTGGTGTTTCCGTATGCCTCGGGAAGAAACGATCCAAGGGAGGATTTCCGGACGGAGCTGTCGTTGTTTGCCGACAGTATTTATCGGGAAGACCGAAGCGTGGTCGAGTTGTTGAGCGCGAATCATACGTACCTGAACGAGCGCGTCGCCCTGCACTACGGGATCACCGACATCAAGGGAGATAAGTTCCGCCGGGTCGAGTTGAAGGATTCGACCCGCTGGGGACTGCTCGGCAAAGGCGCAATCCTGATGGCTGCTGCGTACCCGAACCGGACATCGCCGGTATTAAGAGGGGCGTTCATTCTGAAAGACATCCTGGGAGTGCCGCCTGCGATGCCCCCCGCGGATGTGCCGACGTTGAATGACGCGGACATCGGGACGCAGAAAGCGCTGACAGTGAGAGAACTGATCGCGAAGCATCGCGCCAGCCCGACGTGTTCGTCGTGCCACGCGGTGATGGATCCGCTGGGCTTTGCGCTGGAGAACTTCGACGCGGTGGCGCAGTGGAGAGATCGGGATCGGTACGCAAACCAGGCGATCGACTCGGCCGGCGAACTGCCGGACGGCACGCAGCTGAAGGGGCCCGATGATTTGAGAAAGGCCCTGCTCAGGAAACCAGACCAGTTTGTGCAGACGTTTACCGAGCGGCTGCTGATGTACGCAACGGGAAGCAAGACCGAGTACTACGACATGCCGACGGTGAGACGAATCGTCGATGCTTCAGCGAAGGATGGGTATCGGTTCTCGTCGATTGTGAATGGGATCGTCGGAAGCGAACAGTTCAGAATGAGACGGGTTCCGGCGGTGGTGCCGGCGACGGCGAGCAAGTGATAGATCGGAGAGCTTTGTGATTGATGAACTATGAATTGATATTTGTGAAGTTTCGGGGAAGCGCGTTTTCCACCTCACAAATATCAGCTCATAGTTCATCAATCACAAAGCTCCCCCCAAGGCTGCTTTGGGGGATCTGTAGGGGCAGCCAAGGCGAAAAGTTCCCCTGAATCAGACATTAGGTTAGGATGTAGGAATCAAACGGCTACATAAGCGGAGATACGACATGTATATATCCAAAAAGCATCTTTCACGACGTACAGCTCTGAAGGGCATTGGTGCCACCATCGCGCTGCCACTACTCGATGCGATGCAACCCGCCGCAACCGCGTGGGCGCAAACTCCGGCAGGCAAGATCTCGCCGCGTTTCGCTTTCATCGGATTCCCGCACGGCGCCATCATGAGTAAGTGGGTGCCCGCGGAAACCGGCGCCAACTTCACCATGTCGTACATCCTCGAGCCGCTAAAGCCGTACCAGAAACACGTCACCGTCGTGTCGGGCCTCCGCAACAAACCCGCGGAAACTCCCGAGCCGCATGGCTACATCGAGCAAGGCTGGCTGACCTGCGTCAAGCCGTGGGACTTCGGCAAGGCGGGCCCCGACTCCGGCGTCAGCGCGGATCAGATCATCGCGCGTCACATCGGTCAGGAAACCCGCATACCCTCACTCGAACTGACGACTGCGCCCGGCGGCACGCGCGTTGCGTGGCGCACGCCGACACAATCTCTTCCCCAGGAGGGCAACCCGCGGTCGGTCTTCCAAAAAATCTTCGGTTACGGCGATACCGAAAAGGAACGCGCTGACATTCTTCACGAGACCGGCAGCATCCTTGATCGTGTTACGGCACAGGCTTCGCGCCTGCAGTCCAACCTCGGCGTGAGCGATCGCGTGATCGTCAGCGACTATCTCGACTCTGTGCGTGAAATCGAACGCCGTGTCGAAATGGCCGAAAAGGCCGATAACAGCGCGCTCGATATTCCCGACGCACCCATCGGCACACCGAACGATCTCAGCGCGCATATGAAGATGATGTATGACCTCATGGCGCTCGCCCTCCAGGCGGATATCACGCGCGTGATCACGATCTCGCTGGATCGCGAAGCCAGCATGAGGACCTACAACAATCTCAATATCTCGGAAGCGTTCCACCCGCTGTCTCATCATGGGAACAATGGCGCAAAGATGGACAAGCTGGCGGACATACAGAAGTATCTGACTTCCCAATTCGCGGAATTTGTGAAGCGCCTTGAAGCCACGAAGGATGGCACGGGCTCGCTGCTCGATCACGCGACGATCCTGTTCGGCAGCAACATGAGCGACAGCAACCGTCACAATAACGATCCGCTGCCGTCTGTCCTCGTGGGCCATGCGAACGGACGCATCAAGGGTGGACAGGCCCTGAAGTATCCTCAGGATTCGCGTCATGCGGACCTGCTGCAGACCATCTTCGATCGCAACAACATACCGGTGAAGTCGATCGGCGATAGCAACGGCCCGTTGTCGGAGGTCTGAAACATGCGACTCCTGGTTGCCGTCACTATTCTGTGCGGAGTGTTGTTCGCCGGAACTATATCTGCCGTCGCACCGGGGCCGTCTTTACTTGATGCCGCGGAAGCCGGCGATCGCGTCACGGCGCTGAAGCTCATCTCTGCAAAGGGCACGAACGTCAATGCAACCGGACCCGATGGCACGACCGCCATCATGTATGCCGCAGCCAACGATGACCTGGAATTGGTTCGCGCGCTGATCAAGGCCGGCGCGGACGTGAAACTGAAAAATCAGTTGGGCACGTCGGCCATCACCGAAGCGGCAATTATCGGCTCAGCTCCTATCCTCGACGCGCTGATCAAGGCCGGCGCCGATCCGAATTTCAAAAACCCCGAAGGCGAAACTCCACTCTTGGCTGTGGCCCGCAGCGGTAAGGTGGACGCCGCAAAGGTCCTGCTCGATGCGAAAGCCGACATCAATGCGAAAGAAGGCTGGGGCGGGCAAACGGCAATCATGTGGGCCGCGGCCCAAAGCCAACCGGAGATGGTGAAGTTCCTCGCGTCAAAAGGCGCGGACCTCAATGCGCACGGTGTCGTCCGTCAGTGGGAGCGAAAGATCATCAAGGAGCCGCGTCCGAAGGACATGAACAAAGGCGGATTCACCGCGCTGATTTACGCGGCCCGCGAAGGCTGCACCGAATGCGCGAAGAATCTGCTCGCGGCCGGCGCCGATCCGGATTTGCAGGACCCGGATGGCATGACCGCGCTCACCATGGCGCTCTTCAATCTGCATTTCGAAACTGCAATGGCGATCGTAAATGGCGGAGCGGATCTGGATCGTTGGGATCTGTACGGACGGTCTCCTGTTTACATGGCTGCCGATGTCAGTACATTGCCGATGAAGGGGAACGGCGCGATGGCCGTGCTCCCGAGTGAAGATAAGATCTCCGCGCTGGATGTCGCGAAAGCGATGCTCGATAAAGGCGCGAATCCGAATATCCAACTCAAGAGACGTCCGCCCTATCGCGATGTTCCGCAGGATCGGGGCGGAGATGGCGCTCTCGCTCAGGGCGCGACGCCGCTGTTCCGCGCGGCCCGAGCCGGTGATGCGCCGATGGTGGACTTGCTGCTAAAACACAAAGCGCTGGTGGACCTGCCGAACAAAGACGGCGCGACGCCGCTGATGGCAGCCGCAGGATTCGATTTCGGATCTCGCGTCACGCGGGGACGCAATAGAACCGACGAAGGTGTCCTCGCAACCATGAAGCTCCTGATCGATGCAGGCGCCGACGTCAACGCAAAGACGATCACGGAACCGCCGAGAGGCGCTGCCGCAGAGGGCGGTCGTGGTGCCGGTGGCCGCGGCGGCGGTGGTGGCGGCGGGGGCGGACGAGGCAGCCAGGTGCCGAGTGCGAACGCGGTGCCGAATCAAACGGCGTTGCATATCGCGGCCCAGCAAGGGTTCACCCCATACGTCGAGTTCCTCGCGAAGAATGGAGCGGATCTCAACGCGAAGGATGCAAGCGGCAGAACGGCTCTCGATGTGGCGAGAGGCGGCGGCGGGGCGGCGCGGAGCGGCCAGACCGCGGCGGCGGGTGCGCAGCCGAAAACTGTCGAGCTGCTCGAGAAGTTGATGGGTGTAAAGGACGGCGTCCCCGCGGTGCCGACCGCTCGGTAGTTCAAGCAAGATTCAATAGCGCCAAGTTCAATTGCCTGATGACAATTGAACTTGGCCGGATTCCTCAGCCTTCCTGCTCCCGAAAGTTCCCTCCGTAGTCTCCAATCCGATATACTCGCCTCGCAAAATTTACTTCACTCAGATCAAGGGAGAACGGACATGCGTAAATCGACGATCGCCGTGACGTTTGGCCGCGCAGATTGAGGACCTTCAGGCGCGGTACCTCTTCGCTCTGGCTTTCATGATCCGACGCTTTATGCGTCGACGTTTACGCCGGACGGGGTACTCGACTACGGCAGCGAGAAGGCATCAGATTACGAATATCGTGATCAAAGTCGAAGGGAACAAGGCGATGTCGAGGTCTTCATGGTTCCATGTCGGGAATGACAATCCGCAGAGGGCAAACACGATCGGCGGGTTTGGACACTACGAAGACGATCTCGTGAAGGTGAACGGGAAGTGGTTCTTCACGAAACGGAAGATCTACAACGAAGGCAACGCGCAGTGGCAGTACAAAGGGACGGGAAATCCCGCCTGGTAAAATTTGAGATTGGAAATCGGGGCCAGGCACGGTGTTTCTCTATTTTCTCGCTTGCATCCGTTAAGGACTTGCGACTCTCGGGCGAGAAAATAGGGAAACACCGTGCCTGGCCCCGATTTCTCCGCGTGAGGTGAAACTGTGAATCTATCCAAGAATCGTAGTCTTCTGATCATGGGGTTCGCGCTTCTGATCCTCCTCAGCGCGTCCTCCACAACCCTTGCACACAAGGGTCTCATAGCCCTGCAGTCCGACCCTAAGCAGTGGGTCATGCCCAACGGAAACTACTCCGGCTGGAACTATTCCGGGCTCGACCAGATCAACCTCTCGAATGTTCAGAACCTCTCGGCCGCGTGGACCTTCCAGCTTGGGATTCTCGACACGCATGAAGCGTCCCCGCTTGTCATCGGCAGCACGATGTACATCGCGACACCGAAGCCCAACTACATCTACGCGCTCGACCTCGCTCAGGACGGCGTCATCAAATGGGAGTTCCGGCCGGAGATGAACCTCGACTCAGCCGTTAAATCCGCCTGCTGTGGCGCGCAGACACGCGGACTTGCCTATGCCGACAACAAGATCTTTTATTCCACCCTCGATGGTCAGGTTTTCGCTCTCAATGCAGACAACGGCAAAGTCGTCTGGCGCTCGGAGAATGCGAATCTAGCGCTCGGAGAGACTGTCACCGCCCCGCCGCTCGTCGTTGGTGACAAGGTCATCATTGCCGTCGCGGGTGGCGAGAAAGGTGTCCGGGGACACGTCACTGCTTACAACATCAATACCGGCAGCATGCGCTGGCGCTTCTACAGCATGGGTCCTAACAACGAGGTCGGTATCGGTCCGCGTTTCAAACCCTTCTACAAGGACGACAAGGTTCCCAACCCCGCGCTCGACTCCTGGTACGGAGACTCGTGGAA
>Ga0163162_10006695_pt1 | contig 11170 bp, 11 predicted proteins | sample S55metaG_FD_115310 | JGI IMG/M metagenome (GOLD analysis project Ga0163162, IMG submission 115310) | Switchgrass rhizosphere microbial communities from Kellogg Biological Station, Michigan, USA - S5-5 metaG | ecosystem: Host-associated > Plants > Roots > Rhizosphere > Soil | place: USA...
GGAAAGAGTGACTGCGCGCCATCCGAGAACGCCTTGTCCGGATCGTGGTGCACTTCGATGAGCAGGGCATCAGCGCCCGCCGCCAGCGAAGCGCGAGCCATGGGAGGTACTTTGTCGCGCAATCCCGTGCCGTGCGACGGATCAGAAGTCATCGGAAGGTGCGAAAGTTTTTTGATGATCGGAATCGCCGACACATCGAGCGTATTACGAGTATAGGTTTCGAAGGTGCGGATGCCGCGCTCACACAAGATCACGTCATAGTTTCCGCCTGCCATGATGTATTCGGCGGACAGTAACAGCTCTTCCAGAGTGGCCGCGATTCCACGCTTGAGCAGTACGGGCTTTTTGACCTTACCCAGTTCGCGCAGCAGATTGAAATTCTGCATATTGCGCGCGCCCACCTGGAAAATGTCGATGTAGGGCATCATGAGTGCGATCTGCGAAATTTCCATGACCTCGCTGATCACCAGCATGTTGAAATGTTCGCCGGCCTCGCGAAGAAGCTTCAGGCCTTCTTCTCCCATTCCCTGAAACGAGTAAGGAGAAGACCGTGGTTTAAACGCACCACCGCGCAGTACGCGTGCCCCAGCTTTCGCCACCAACTCAGCGACCGTAAAGAGTTGCTGTTTTGACTCCACCGAGCAAGGCCCGGCCATCACGACGACCTGGTCGCCGCCTACCTGAACTCCGCGGCCCAGGTCGATAATGGTCCCTTGTGGACGCCAACTGCGTCCTGCCAGTTTGTAAGGCGCGCTGATGCGGTGAACGTGCTCCACACCGGAAAGAACTTCGAGGTTGCGGGTGTCAAAGTCCACGCGCGCGCCCACCGCGGCCAATACGGTCTGCCGCTCGCCGGTAGTGCGGTGCACGGAGAAGCCCATCCGAACGAGGTGTTCTACCACCTGCTGGATCTGCTCATCGGTCGCTGATTCCTGCATTGCAACGATCATAAGGTTCCGTAGTCGTCAGTCCTCGGTCTTCAGTCGTCAGCAAAGCCCGAAGTTAACTTTTCGGTAGTTTCGCTGACGACTGAAGACCGATGACTGACGACTGCCCTCTAGTCATTCACGTCGTTATCCAATTCCGTATCCCCACCGCCAGCACTGCCGGCTTCGGGTGCGATCTCCTGCTGCTGGATACCGCGCATGATATCCATGATCCGCTCAAAGATACGCTGCAAATCGCGGTCCGGCAAAGGACCGGGATTGACCTTGCGTACATTTTCGAATACCTTGCGCTCCCGGTCAGGCTCATAAATCGGCATACCCGCGTTGCACTTCAGCTTGCCGATCTCATGAGCGGCATGCGCCCGCTGGCTCAATAAGTCCACCAGCTTGCCATCCAGTTCGTCGATTTTCTTACGCCAGTCGGAAATGTCCATGAGAGCAGTCGTCAGTCTTCGGTCGTCAGTCTTCAGTCGTTGCTGCCCAACACATAGTATCCGGCCATGACTCGTCGGAGCCTGGCTGCACACTGCTGTGAAAGATTTCGTCGTTCTCTATTCTTGGCGAACTAAAGCGCAAGGGCTGACGACGGACGACTGAAGACTACAAGCTGCTTTACAAATTGTGCCACACTCTCCGCTTCTTTGCCCGGATTGCGTTCGATCGTATCGACAATCGCACTGCCCACAACGGCCGCGTCGGCAAATTTGCCGACCGCTTCAAACTGCGCAGAAGTGGATATGCCGAAGCCCACTGCAAGCGGCAGGTCAGTATACCTGCGCAGGCGGCTGACCAGCTTGGCCGCGTCTTCGGGCAACTGTTGCCGCGCCCCGGTCACTCCGGTCCGCGAAACCGCATACACAAATCCGCTGGAAGCGCTGGCAATCTGCTTCAGGCGGGCATCCGTGCTGGTGGGCGCAGCCAAAAACACGGTGGCGAGATTTCGCTTCTCCATCTCCGCCAGGTAATCAGCGGATTCTTCCACTGGCAAATCGATGATCAACGCGCCGTCGACACAGGCCTCCTGAGCGGCGGCGGCGAACTTCGTGATTCCCATGCGCAGAATGGGGTTCAGATACGTAAAAATGATCAATCCAACTTCCGACTTCTTGCGGATCTCCTTTGCCACCTCGAGGACCTGGGACAGTGAAGTTCTATGCCGCAACGCCCGCTCGCTGGCTCGCTGAATCACAGGCCCGTCCGCCACTGGATCGCTGAACGGAACGCCGAGTTCGATCACGTCTGCGCCAGCGTCGATAGCGGCCAGCGCGATGTCCAGCGTGGTCGCAAGGTCAGGATCGCCGCAAGTGAGATAGGCGACCAGAGACGGTTGATTTTGAAATCGCAAAGGCATGATTAAGAGAGCGGAAAATTACTCAATTACCAAATTACTCAATTCCCCAATTTTTCTTCAGTCCAGCTTCAGGTTTTCGCGCAAAATTCCAATGTCCTTGTCGCCGCGGCCTGAGATGTTCACGATCACCACGTCTGACTTCTTCATCTTGGGCGCGCGTTTGATCACTTCTGCCACGGCATGGGCAGATTCCAGCGCGGGAATGATGCCTTCAGTCCGCGCCAGCGTGGTGCAGGCGGCGAGTGCTTCCTTGTCCGACGCGGAGACGTACGCCGCTCGGCCCGTGTCTTTTAACCATGCATGCTCGGGACCAATCGACGGATAATCGAGACCAGCCGAAACCGAGTGCGTCGCGGAAATCTGTCCGCCCTCGTCTTGCAGCACGTACGAATAAGTTCCCTGAAGCACTCCCGGCGAGCCTCCGCTGAAACGTGCCGCATGGTTGCCGAGTTGTTTGCCGCGACCACCGGCTTCAACTCCAACCAGCTGCACTTTTTTATCCTTGATGAACTCGTGAAAAATGCCGATGGAGTTCGATCCGCCGCCAACGCAAGCGATGATTGTCTTGGGAAGCTTGCCTTCGGCGCGCAGAATCTGCGCCCGCGCCTCGCGCCCGGTAACCTTATGGAAGTCGCGAACCATCGTGGGATACGGATGCGCCCCCAGCACGCTGCCCAGCAGGTAATGCGTCGTCCGAACGTTGGTGACCCAGTCGCGCATGGCTTCATTGATCGCGTCTTTCAAGGTGCGGGAACCGGAGTCCACGCCACGCACTTCGGCACCCAGCAGACGCATACGGAAGACGTTCAACTCCTGACGCCGCATGTCTTCTGTCCCCATGTAGACGACGCACTCGAAGCCCAGCAGCGCGCACACCGTGGCGGTAGCCACGCCATGTTGCCCGGCGCCGGTCTCCGCGATAACTCGATGTTTGCCCATGCGCTCGACCAACAATGCTTGTCCCAGGCAGTTGTTGATCTTGTGTGCGCCGGTGTGGAGCAAGTCTTCGCGTTTGAGATAAATCTTCGCTCCGCCAAGTTTTTTTGTCAGACGCTGGGCGAAGAACAGAGGCGTGGGGCGTCCGGCATAAGTACGAAGCAATTCATCCAGGCGGCGCTGGAAACCACGATCTTTTTTGGCCTGCTGGTAATGCCGGTCCAGTTCGTCGAGCGCCGCCATCAGGGTTTCAGGAACATACCGTCCGCCGTAGACGCCAAAACGTCCAGAAGACGATTTCCGCGCGGCAGGCACCACATGCAAAGATTTCGCAGCGCCCTTGCGAACGAGCGGCCGGGGATGAATTTTCGCCGTTGCCATCAGTTTTTCTTTTCTGCGCTTCGGACCGCTTTTACGAAAGCACGAACTCTCTCTGGGTCTTTTTTCCCCGGCCTTGCCTCGACGCCGGAAACCACATCTACTCCCCAGGGTTTCAGTATACGGATTGCTTCTGTCACGTTATCCGGGTTCAGGCCCCCGGCAACGATTGTGTTCATATTCTTGCCGATCACATCGACCCTGGCAGCAGCGGTTTCCCAATCAAACTTTTTTCCGGTGCCGCCCGGCAGTTGGGGCGTTCCTGAATCGAGGAGAACGGCGTTAACGCCGGCCCGATTGCTTTCAATCGCGTCGAAACGTCCAATTTCGCCGGCCTGCAGCGCCAGAAAAATCTTCAGCTCACGACTATCTTTCAAACGCCGGATGACCTCTGGACTCCGGGAGTCGATGCCATGTAATTGCACGGCCGTCAATCCCGCCTGCATGACAGTTTTCAGAATCTTTTCAACCGGCTCGTTTACGAAGACGCCGACCTTCTCGATGTCCGGCGGCAATTGTTCTACGACTTCCCGCGCAGTTTCAGGATCAATCTTGCGTGGGCTCTTTTCGTAGAATACAAACCCCAACGCATCGGCGCCCGCTCCAATTGCGGTCACCGCGTCTTCGAGGTTCGTGGTGCCGCATATCTTGATCCAGATCATGAACCTTTGTCATGAACCGCAATTCCCGGTTCTCAGTGACGAGCTCTCAGTTTTTCGTGATGACGGATGCTTCGTGCTCGGCATCGGCTAGCAGCATCTTCAATGCTTTTCTGGGAGATTCCGACTTCATCAGCGATTCGCCAATGAGGAAGGCGTGATATCCAGCGGCGCGAAGGCGCGCTATGTCCGCACCGCTATCAATGCCACTCTCGGCGACGGAGATCACGTCATCGGGAATCATTTCTGCCAGCCGGAGAGATGTGTTCACATCGACCTTGAAAGTTTTCAGGTCTCGATTGTTCACTCCTATCAGATTGCAACCGGCATCGATGGCCCGGTGCAGTTCGTCTTCGTTATGAGCTTCGCAAAGCACATCCAGCTTCAGCGCGCTGGCTTTTGTTGCAAGCGCAATTAACTCTGCCCGAGAAAGCACAGCCACAATAAGCAGGATTGCATCGGCGCTCGATGCGCGTGCTTGTAAAAGTTGGAACTCATCGACGACGAAGTCTTTCTGTAAGCAAGGCAGTTTGGTTCTGGACGAAGCGCGGCGCAGGTTCTCGAGCGAGCCTTGAAAGAACTCTTCGTCGGTCAGCACAGATAGCGCCGCCGCACCTGCCGCTTCCAGATCACCGGCCAGGCTTTCCGGATCGAAATTGGCGCGGATCAGGCCTCGGGAAGGCGAAGCCTTTTTCAATTCTGCGACGATGGCAGGCCCGGTCTGGCTCTTGTCGGCGAGCGCTCTCCGGAAGCCGCGCGGGATGTGCTGTTCAGCCGCCAGCTCCAGACCGCGCGGGTTAGCCGAACGCTTGGCGTTGGCAACTCGCAGGCGCGTGGCGGCGACGATCTGGTCCAGTCTGGTGGCCATACGGAACCTTAGATTATACGGGAACGAACGCGAGTGCTGCGGGAATGGATTGCGCTTCGCTTAGTGTCCTTTGTGGTTGAAATCCTAAAACCTCGGACCACAAAGGACACCAAGGCACACGGAGGAAACCAGCGTTACATTTTTTCGGTAGAAAATTTGAACACGGTTTGCGACTGGAATTTATCACCCGGCTTCAGGATCGTCGAGGGAAAATCCGGATGGTTGGGCGAGTCCGGGAAATGCTGCGTTTCCAGACAGAGCCCGTAGCGCTGCTTGTAGACGTGTCCGTGTTTCCCAGTGATGGTTCCATCCAGAAAATTACCGGAATAGAACTGAACTCCCGGTTGGGTGGTGAATACTTCCAGAATACGTCCGCTGGTCGGTTCGTGGACCTTGGCTGCGAGCACCAGGCCCTCTCCCGTGCGATTGATCACCCAGTTATGGTCGTATCCCTTGCCCACGACGAGTTGCTCGTAGTTGTCGTTGATGCGGGCGCCGATGGCGGTAGGTTTGGTAAAGTCCATGGGCGTCCCCTTGACGGGCGCCAGTTCACCAGTGGGGATCAAGGTCTTGTCTACTGGGGTGAAACGATCGGCATTGAGCATCACGTGATGCCCCAGGATGTCGCCACTGCCTTCGCCTGCAAGGTTGAAATAACTGTGTTGCGAAAGATTGATGGGCGTGGCCTTGTCGGTGCTGGCTTCGTAATCCAAAATCAACTGGTTTTCGTCCGTCAACGTATAGCTGACTTTGACTTTCAGGTTGCCAGGGAAGCCTTCTTCGCCATCCTTACTGAGGTAGCTGAAAGCGACTCCAACGCCCTTGCTGTTCTTGAATTCCTTGGCTTCCCAGACTTGCTTGTTGAAACCGTTTACGCCGCCATGGAGAGTATTCGGTCCGTCATTTTTGGGCAAAGTATATTTCACGCCATCGAGGCTGAAGGTGGCGTTGGCAATGCGGTTGGCATAGCGTCCGACAATCGCGCCAAGGTAGGGAGGGTTCACCAGGTAGCCGTCGAGGTTTTCGTGGCCCAGGACCACGTCGCCAAAGTTTCCGTTCTTGTCAGGCACCCGAATCGACACAATGATGCCGCCGTAAGTCATGGCGCGCACTTCCATGCCCTTTGAATTGGTTAAGGTGTACAGATCGACCGGCCTCCCGTCTCCGGTTTTGCCAAACGCTTCCTTACGAACTTGAAGTTTATGTTTTGCCGGAGCCGCATCTTGTGCAATCGCGGCGAAGACGAAGAGTGTCAACAGCAGGATGTGCAGAACAGCAGTTTTGTGGTTCATCATAGCCAGGTTGCTGAAGCCTTCTTGGGCATTCGCGCTGACAAGGTTAGCATGACCTGCGCTCCCGGGTAAACGATTTCTCGGAAACAGTCGTCGGTCTTCAGTCTTCAGTCGTCAGCCTCAGGCTTTTGACTCTGCTGAAGACTGACGACTGAAGACCGACGACTGCTTTTTAGCCCTTACTTTGGTGTATTCACACAGCTTCTTTCTGCCCTTCCGGCGTCCCATCCAGCGCGTAGAAGCTCTTACAATAAAGGAATGGCACGTCGAGTCTTTTTATTGTTGTCGGTTTTCATACTTTTGTCGGCAAGTGCGCTTTTGGGAGACACCGCGGCATTTGATCTGGCTGGGCCCCGGATCGAAATTCGTGTAACAAGGGCAGGGAAGACTCTGCCTATTTCCCGGGTGCCGAATTTGAAGGCGGGTGATCGCCTGTGGATCCATCCCGATATGCCCGACGCAGAATCCGTGCGTTTTCTGATGATCACGGCGTTCCTGCGCGGTTCCACCAACCCTCCGCCCGAGAACTGGTTCACCAAGGTCGAAACCTGGAATAAGCACGTACGGGAAGAAGGAGTAGTCATCACGGTTCCGACCGGAGCGCAACAGGCGCTGATCTTTCTGGCTCCTCAGACCGGAGGCGACTTCGGAACTCTCCGGTCCGCCGTCCAGGGTAAGCCCGGCGCATTTGTTCGGGCGTCGCAGGACTTGAATCAGGCCAGTCTCGACCGCTCCCGTCTGGATAAGTATCTGGCCGCGGTGAAAGACATGTCCGGCGAACAAGCCAGCGTTCTGCATGACCGCTCCGTCCTTTTGGCCCGGAGTCTGAATATCAAGCTGGATAACGACTGCTTCCAGAAGCCCCGACAGCAGCAGGAATCGTGTCTCACTCAAAACACCGATCAGTTGGTATTGGATGACGGCCACAGCCAGTCCATGGTGGCGGCGCTCACGTCCGGCAGCGGGCCTGATCTCATCGGCCAGCTCAGTACAACAAGGCTGGCAGGCGGCGGCGCCTACAGTCCTTACGTCGGTGCGGTGGTGGATCTGGCGAAAATGATGGAAAGCTTTCGCACGCCGCAGTACCGCTACATCCCGGCCCTGGCTCTGCCCTATCTGGACGAACTGAATCTCAAGCTCAACAATCCACCGTCGTTTCGCAAACCTATGTCGGTGATGGTGGTGAGCTTGCCCGCCGTGGAAGCGGCACAATTGCCTCCACTTCGTCCGGTGGAATCCAACCAGGGACTTTGCCTGGAAAAACCCTCCCTACTGCTTGCGGCGGAGGGTGCTCCTATAGTTTTTTCGACCGACTACGCGCATAGCGTGGTCCTGCACGTCACCGACAAAGCCGGTAGGTCGGTTGATCTGCCGGCCACGGCGGATGCCCCGCGCGGCGGCTTCACGATCGCGGCGCATAACATTGCAGCTGACAAGCTCGACGGGGAGCTCAAAGGAACACTTCGTGGTGACTGGGGATTCGATTCCTTCGAAGGCCCCGCCTATCGCCTGCAAAATGCCCATCCCGCCAAGTGGGTTCTCGCATCAGCCGACGAAACTGCGCTAGTTGTAGGCCGCGAAGACATCATTCATTTCAAATCTGACGCATCAGCATGTGTTGAGTCGATCACTCTCAAGGGCGAGCAAGGCAAAACGCTTAATCCGACGTGGAGTTCGCCGAAACCAGATGAAGTGGAACTCAAAGTCCCTCTGAAAGATGAAAACCCCGGCAAACTAACGATGTCGGTGAAGCAGTACGGCTCCTCCAAGGTGGATGACGTCGAACTGCGTAGCTACTTTGAAGCCGCCCGTCTGGATAAGTTCGCTATCCATGCCGGGGATGTGCAGGCCCGGCTTATCGGGACCCGGCTGGATGAAGTTGCCAGCGCGGACCTTAACAACATCAGGTTCGCTCCGGCCGGACTGTCGCGCGTGGACAATGAAGATGAGCTTGGCCTGTCCACCGAGGCTGCGGATATTTCAAGCCTGCACTCCGGCGACAAGATTACCGCTCGCGTCACTCTCAAGGACGGCCGCATGTTGAAGACCGACACGGTGATCGACTCGCCGCGTCCGAAAGTTACTCTTCTCAACAAGACAATTCAGCCCGGAGCGGCGGTTTCCGCCATTCAGCTGGGCAATCCCGATGAACTGCCTCAGGATGGAAAGCTTTCATTCTTCCTGAAGGCCGAGATTCCGCAAACCTTCTCGCGCTCCCAGAAAATCGAAGTCGCAACCGTGGAGGGATCGTACAGTACTTTTCTCAGCCTGGACGACGGCAGCCTTATCGCTCAGGATGCTCAGACCGTGATGGCAGTTTTCGACCCACTGAAAAGTCTGGGACTCTCCGCTTTCGGTCCACTTCGATTTCGGGTAGTTGAAGGGAATGCAAAAGGGGATTGGCAGCCGCTGGCGACACTGGTGAGGTTCCCGGTGCTGAAGGAACTGCGCTGTCCCGAGAGCCCCGACAAGCCGTGCACCCTTCATGGTTCGAATCTTTTTCTGATCGCAGCGGTTGCTTCGGATCAGGAGTTCAAACGGTCGGCGCCGGTTCCGATCGGATTCGGAGAGGCCAGACTTAGCGTGCCGCGTCCGGACGGCCCCTCGTTGTATATCAAGTTGCGCGATGATCCGTCGTCGGTAAATCCGGCGACCTTGCCGGTAATGCCGGAGCAACCCTGAGATGCGCTCTTGCCCGATCATCCCCGCAAAAGATGTTTTCGGAGTCCACGAGGAGAAATGCCGTTTGCTCGGAATCTGGCACCCGATGCGGTTTTCGGGATCGAGAAATCCACAAAATAAATGCGAGATAGTGTTCCGTCCGGCCTGCCCCTGAGGTAATATTTGAAAACATAGTTGGGGCGGACCGTGAAAATCAAACTCCTGAGAACGTTGATCGTGGCAGTTGTCGCTTCCGCGGCATTGCTCTTGTCGTTAGGCCACGACGAGTTCAGGGAATTTGACGCTGGGTACATTCAACAGGAAATGTTGAAAGAGTCCGCGGAGAGCGTTCTTGCTCACCGCGACCAGCAGCCCATTTATTTCACGCGGTCTGCCGTAATCGAGAGCAGATATTATTCAGAGTCTGCGGCGATTACACCTTTTCCCATCCTTCTGGCTTTATCCACCTGCATCTTGCGTTGTTGAGTTTCGGCCCCTTTTTTGCGTGAGCCCCGGACCTGCTCGTTGCAATCGAGCAGAGCTCCAATCGATGGATTAGTCCATCTCCAGTTGTCGATTTCATATTGAAGGAGAAATTCTCATGCAAGTAGTTTCGAACGGAAGCCCTCAACTCAAATGGAAGCAGGCATTCCAGGACGCAGTGTTCGAATTGGACCCGACGCGTCTTGAACCAAAGCTGGACGCGGCGCGAAAGGCCATTGAGCAGCGACTCTCAACCGTGCTGTCGGGTGAAACTTCGACCCCTCGTGAACTGATGGAACTCGAAGACGCCAAACGCACACTGCGATATCTGGCCAAACACGAGCTCCACGCCGGAATTTAGGTTTGATTATTTCCGTTGGCTGGGCCGCGGTGATGTTGGGTCCCAGCCAACATTTTTTATTTCGAGAGGAGACGAATGAGCGAATTGATTTTGGGACTGTGGAGAGATGAGGGTGGACAGGATATTGCGGAATACGCCGTGATGCTCGCGGTCATTCTGGTTTTGGTGGTGGGAACGATCCGGTTGGTAGGTTCGAATGCAAACAATGTCTTCTCGTCCGCGGCCAGTTCGATTCAGTAAGGCGTTGCCATCGAAACCAGCCGTGGAACGAGGTCGATCTGAGGCTGGGACGGAAGAGCGCGGCCGGAAAGACCGCTTAAGGCAAGAACAAGTTCAACTCAAAATGTGGTGCCATCGAAGGGACTCGAACCCCCACACCCTTGCGAGTACATGGACCTGAACCATGCGCGTCTGCCAATTCCGCCACGATGGCAAAAACCGGGATGCGACCCCCTGCTCCAGGCCGCGTTCCAGGAAGGACTACGAGTAATATTCTACAGGGGTACAGCAGGCTGTCAAACTTTGGAGAACAATACTCTCGCGAACTTTACTCCGCAGCAGATTACTCGTCAGATCCAGGAGCCCCGCCACGGAAACCTCCAAGCCGTCTGAAGTCATCGCCAGTCTCCGCGTTCTTGTCCACGATCTGAGCAATTCGCTCGATTCAGTCCTGCAGGCTGCCTATCTTCTGTAGGAAGCCGAACTGGACGGCAAGAACAAGAAGTGGGCCCAGACCATCGACAGCGCAGCTCGCGATGCGGCCCGCATCAATCGCGAGATCAACGCGATACTAAACTCGCAGAGATAAAGAGCGTCTTCGGTCGTTGGCCCTTGGTCGTTGGCCTTCGGCCCTAATCGTTCCCAGACTTAACAGTGTGGATTTGCGAATGACCAACGACCAATGACTGACGACTGCCTCTCACCCTTCCAGCTTCGCCGTCATCGTGATATTTGCCTTCAGCAATTTGGAGACGGGGCATCCGCTCTTGGCATTTTCTGCTGCCTTCTGAAATGCCGCATCGTCCGCTCCGGGTACACGTCCTACAACGTCGAGATGGACCGTGGTGATTGTCCAGCCGGAGTCGAGTTTCTCCAGGGTCAGTGTGGCAGATGTCTCAATGCTTGACGCGGTGAGGTTGGCGGCTCCCAATTGTCCGGAGAGCGCCATGGAAAAACATCCGGCATGCGCTGCTGCAATCAGCTCCTCTGGGTTGGTTCCGGGGGTGCTCTCAAA
>Ga0163162_10006696_pt1 | contig 11169 bp, 8 predicted proteins | sample S55metaG_FD_115310 | JGI IMG/M metagenome (GOLD analysis project Ga0163162, IMG submission 115310) | Switchgrass rhizosphere microbial communities from Kellogg Biological Station, Michigan, USA - S5-5 metaG | ecosystem: Host-associated > Plants > Roots > Rhizosphere > Soil | place: USA: Michigan...
CCACCGTGGCCGCGTCGCTCGTCCCAGATGGCGAAGTGGACGCCGCCAAGGAGCCCCTCGCGGTGCTCGCCCACCGTCCCGTGGTCGGCCGCGTCGAGCGGGATCCCGAGCGCTTCCTTGTAGAACGCCGCGATCTGCTCGGGCTTGCGTTCGTAGGACACCACCGGCACGTTCACGGCCAGCACGCTGCCCCGGAAGCCGGTGTGCTGACGCTGCAGCGCGAAGAGCGTCGTGACGAGCGTCCCCGCGCCGGTGAGCAGCACGAACGACGCCGCGATCTGCGTGACGGCGAACACGCGGAGGCGGCGATTGGTGCCGGACGTCATGCGCACGCTGCCGCCCGACGAGCCCAGTCCGCCCGGCATCGCCGCCGACGGCAGACGAGGCACGAACGCCAGCAACACGGCGGCCGTGAGCGCGAGCGCCGCTCCCACCCAGAGCAGGCTGGCGTCGACCGTGACGTCGTTTGCGCGCAGCGAGAAGCGAGAGGCATACCGCGCGAGCACGGCCACCATCGGCCGCGCGACCACGACCGCGAGCACCGCACCCGCGCCACACAGCACCAGACTCTCCGCGAGCAGCGTCCGGCGGAGCGCAGCCGTTCCGGCGCCGAGCGCCGCCCGGACGGCCAGCTCTCCCTCACGCCGCACCGACCGCGCGAGGATCAAATTCGCGACGTTCGAGCACGCGACAATGAAGACCAGTGCCGACGCCGCCAGCAGCACGAGCAGGACTGTGCGGGCCGGCGCGATGAGCTCGTCGCGCAGGTTCACCGCGTCGATCCGAAAATCCGACTGCGTCGTGTACGACTCCGGGTGTGCTTTCACGATGCCGGCGTGCACGACGCGCAGTTCCGCGCGGGCGGCGTCGAGATCGGCGCCCGGAGCCAGCCGGCCGAAGAGCTCCGTCATCCGGTGCACGCGTCCTTCGGTCATCGTCGCGTCGAGATGGTGCGGACTGGTCACGACGTTTGCGATGATCTCGGTTTCCTGCGGATACGGCACGCATGGCTCGAGGACGCCGACGATGGTGGCAGGGCGATCGCTGAGCGTGATCGTCTTGCCGAGAACCGCCGGATCGCTGCCGAGCGACACCCAGAAGCGATGGGTGAGCACGGCCGCGCCCGCGGCCTTCGGGCCGTCATCGCCGGCGTTGAGCAACCGCCCCAGCGCGGGCCGCAGCCCCATCACCTCGAAATAGGACCCGCCCACGACCCCGGCGCGCACCGAGCGCGGATCACCGAGCCCGAGCATGGTGAACTCGATAGTCGAGAAGTCGCCGAACGCGCCGATCGTCTTCACGCGCGCCTGCAAGTCGCGCAGTTCGGGCACGGAGAAGTTCGCGTTCTTCACGCCGATGCCCGTGGCGCTTTGCCGGATGTAGATGAGGCGGTCCGGGTCGCGGTTGACGAGCGGCTTCAGCAGCACGCCGCGGACGACGCTGAAGATGGCGGCGTTGACGCCAATGCCGATCGCGAGCGTGAGCACGACCGTGGCCGTGAGGCCCTTGGACCGGGAGAGAGAGCGAAGCGCGATTCTGAGTTCGGCAATCAGGCTCATGGCTGGGCCCCTTTGTCAGTACAAGTTGTACACCGGCCCTACGCGGCGTGGGCCAACATCGCGTCGAGCTGCTTGAACCCGGCTTCCACCCCCTGGTCCATGCCGGAAGCAATCGCGCCGTCACGGGCGTCCTTCGAGTCATACGCCTGCGTGATGCGCATCGTCGTGACGCCGCTCTTCTCCGAGAACTCGTGCGTCTCGAGCAGCGTGCCGACCGTTTCGCCGGAGCCCAATCGCATCGTTTCGGTGTGAACCATCCGCTCGTGCGGAATCGCCTCTGTGAACACGCCGTCGAGCGTCATCACCGGATCGGCGTCCTCGCTCTTCCATGCCAACCGCAACGCGCCACCGACCCGAACCTCACATTCGCAGACGGTCATGATCCATCCCGGAGGAGGCAACATCCAACGGCGCATCTTCGCCGGGTCAGTGAACGCCTCCCACACGAGCTGCCGCGGGGCGTGGAAGGTGCGGATGAGGACGATGGTGGTGTCCGTGGGTGTGGAGACTTGAAGGCCTTGAGGGTTCATGGCGTGGTCCTTCTGACTGACTTCATCTCCTCGAGGAGCGAGTCGAGCGCCTGGAAGCGGGCCTCCCAGTTCCGGCGGAACTGCTCGGTCCAGAGCATGGCGTCCTTGAGCGGCGCCGCGCGCAGCCGGCACAGGTGCTGCCGCCCGGATACGCGGCGCCGCACGAGATTGGCCCGTTCCAGCACGCGGACGTGCTTGGTGGCGGCGGGGAACGTCATCCTGAGGGGCGATGCGAGCTCGCTGAGGTTGCGCTCCCCGCCGGAGAGCTGCCGGATGATCGCGCGGCGGGCAGGGTGGGCCAGGGCGTGGAAGACCTGGTCCAGCCGGGGCGATTGTTCTGCAACCATGTGGTTTAGTATACCACATGGTTTCATGACGGCTCCGCGGCCCCGAGTCACCGGGTGGCTGACTCGACGGGCCGGCGTCCCCATCCGCGTGTAGACTCCCCCGATGCTGGACCAGACTCCCGCCCCGCGCTGGCGACTGGCGACGCTGATCGCCTTTCGCTTCTGCTTCATTTACTTCGGCCTCTACGTCGGCCTGTCCTACGTGCCGAAGGTGGAACCGCTAATTGACCGCATCGTCGCGTGGACCGGCTTGCGCGTGTTCCACCTTACCGTCAGATCCGTCGTGTCCGGGAGCGGCGACACGCTGTACGACTGGGTGTGGACCTTCTGTCTCCTGGTCATCGCGGTTGCGGGCGCCGCGGCCTGGTCGGTTCTCGACCGGCGTCGCGAGCGGTACGAACGGCTGGACCGCTGGTTCCGCGTGGCAATCCGCTTCGGGCTGGGCTCGATCATGATTAGCTACGGCTTCGCGAAGGCGATTCCGCTCCAGATGCCGGCGCCGTCGCTGACGCGCCTGCTCGAGCCGTACGGCAACTTCTCGCCGATGGGCGCGCTGTGGTATTCCATCGGCGCGTCCTTCCCGTACGAGGTTTTTGTCGGCTGCGCGGAAGCGCTGGGCGGCGTGCTCCTCTTCATCCCGCGCACCGCGCTGCTGGGCGCGCTCATCTGCCTGGCGGACACGATCGAGATCTTCACCCTGAACATGACGTACGACGTGCCGGTGAAGCTCTTCTCGTTCCATTTGATTCTGATGTCGCTGTTTCTGATCGCGCCGGACATGCGGCGCCTGATCGGCGTCGTGCTGGCGAAGGGCGCGCGCACGCGATGGGGGGCGGTCCTGCAGTTCGCCTTCGGCGCGTACCTCGTGGGCACGTCGGTGTACGGCCATATTCAGCAATGGCACGAATTCGGTGGCGGCGTGCCCCGGCCGCCGCTCTACGGCATCTGGGTGATTGACGAGATGACGATCGACGGCGTGACGCGGCCGCCGCTCCTCACCGATTATTCCCGCTGGCGCCGCGTCGTGATTTCCAACGCGGCCAACATCGCGTTCTGGCGCATGGACGACACGTTCGTCGGCTACGCGGCGAAGACGGACATGGACAAGAAGGTCATCACGTTCTCCAAGCAGGCCGACACAGCGTGGACCGCGCAATTCACGTTCGACCGGCCAACACCGGACAGCGCGATCTTCGACGGCTCGATGGACGGCCACACGCTGCACATGGAAACGCACCTCTTCAAGCGCGAGGACTTCCTGCTCGTGAACCGCGGGTTCCACTGGATCCAGGAATTCCCCTTCAACCGGTGATGGACGCGGTCGTCATCGGATCCGGCCCGAACGGGCTCGCGGCCGCCATCACACTGGCGCAGGCCGGCCGATCGGTGCGCGTGTACGAAGCGCAGCCGACGATCGGCGGCGCCACGCGCTCGGCCGAGCTCACCGCACCCGGCTGCGTCCACGACGTGTGCGCCACGGTGTTTTCGCTCGTCGTGGCGTCGCCATTCCTCAAGACGCTGCCGCTCGCGCAACACGGCCTCGAGTTCGCGCACCCCGGCGCCCCGTTCGCGCACCCGCTGGACGACGGGAGCGCGGTGGTAGTGGAGCGGTCGGTGGATGCGACCGCCGACGCGCTCGGCGCCGAAGATGGCCGCGCATATCGCGCGCTCGTCGCGCCGTTCGTCTCCGATGTGGACCGGCTGATGGAGGGACTGCTCAGGCCGCCGAGCCTGCGCCATCCCTTCCTGATGGCGCGATTCGGATTGCCCGCGGTTCGCTCGGCCGCGAGTCTCTCTCATGCGCGCTTCCGTGGCGCGCGGGCACGGGCGATGTTCGCGGGCGTCGCCGCGCACAGCATGGTGCCGCTCGACTACGCCGGCACGGCCGGCTTCGGACTGGCCCTTCTCATTGCCGCGCACACCGCGGGCTGGCCGGTCGTGCGCGGAGGCTCGCAGCGCTTCGCCGACGCGATGGCGTCGTACTTGCGATCGATCGGCGGTGAGATCGTCACGGGCGAGCACATCGAGTCGCTCGAGCAGTTGCCACAATCTCGCGCGGTCCTGTGCGACGTCACGCCGCGCCAGTTCCTCCGCATCGCCGGCGTGCGCGTGCCGGCCGCTTATCGCGCGCGCCTCGAGCGATACCGGTACGGCCCGGGCGTCTTCAAGATGGACTGGCTGCTGAACGGGCCCGTCCCGTGGCGGGCCGCCGGCTGCCATCGCGCGGGCACCATCCACCTGGGCGGCTCCTTCGAAGAAATTACCGCAAGCGAGCAGGCGACGTGGGTCAAAGGCGGACGCGCGCACGACCAGCCGTACGTGCTCGTTGTCCAACCCAGCCGGTTCGACCCGGCGCGCGCGCCGGCGGGCCGGCACACGCTGTGGGCCTACTGCCACGTGCCGCACGGCTCGGCCGAAGACAGGACGGCCGCGATCGAAACACAGATCGAACGTTTCGCGCCGGGCTTCCGCGACTGCATCGTGACGCGCCACGCGATGGGCCCGGCTGAACTGGAACGCCGCAACGCGAATCTGGTCGGCGGCGACATCGCGGGAGGCGCGGCCGATTTCGCGCAAATCTTTGCGCGGCCGACGCTGAGCTTCAACCCGTACGCGACTCCCCTGGACGGCGTGTACCTCTGCTCGTCCTCGACCCCTCCCGGCATCGGGGTGCATGGAATGTGCGGGCACAATGCCGCGCGGGCGGCGTTGGCGAAGTTGGGCCGCTAGGCTGCGCCGTTCGCACCCCCTGCAAGGAGGACCGGGCTCGTGAGACACTCGTAGTGGCTCACCGTCAGTTCCGGGAGGATCCCATGAAGTTCGCTGCTGCGTTCGCGACCGCGCTCGTCGCCGCGGTGGTGCTGGGCACGGTGCCCTCCGCCGCCCAGGACAAAGGCAATACCGAGGCGGCGAAACTCACCAAGGAATCGCAAAAGGCACTGAGCCAGTTGGCGTCGAAAGTTCCGCTGGCCAAGGCGCTCACCCCCAAGGCCTACGCGGTGCTGGTGTTCCCAGGCGTCAAGAAGGCGGGGTTCATGATCGGCGGCCAGTACGGCGAAGGCACCTTGCTCAAAGGCGGCAAGGCTGCGGCGTACTACAAGACCACGGGCGCATCGTTTGGTTTGCAGGCCGGCGGCCAGGAGTACGGCTACGCGATGTTCTTCATGAACGCGAAGGCTCTCGCGCAACTGGACAATGCCGACGGCTTTGAGGTCGGTGTCGGCCCGAGCGTCGTGGCCGTCGACGAAGGCATGGGCAAGTCCAGCACCACGACCACGCTCAAGGACGATATCTACGCCTTCATCTTCGGCCAGAAAGGATTGATGGCGGGCCTCGGCATTCAGGGCAACAAGATCACAAAAATCCAGCCGAAGTAGTCGTGCCCAACAACTGGCTCGTCACCATCGGCGTCGCCTTGATGCTGGCGGCGCCTCGATCGACCGCCTTGCCCGCGGCAAGCCAGTCCTCGCTCTCACTCACACCGGTGCTCACGGGCCTTGCCACTCCGGTGTTCGTGACCAACGCTCACGATGGCAGCCTCCGGCTCTTCATCGTCGAGCAGCCGGGGGCGATCAAGGTTCTGCTGCCCGATCACACGGCGCCGAGCGTCTTCCTCGACATCGCCTCAAAGGTCCTCTTCGGCGGCGAGCAGGGATTGCTCGGGCTCGCGTTCCATCCGCAGTACGCGGCGAACCGTCGCTTCTTCGTGGACTACACGCGCCGGCCCGACGGCGCAACGGTCATCGCCGAGTACCGAGCCTCCGCAACCAACCCGAACGTGGCCGACGCAACCGAGACGGTGCTCCTCGTGATTCCGCAACCGTTTGCGAATCACAACGGCGGGATGGTGGAGTTCGGGCCCGACGGTTTCCTCTACATCGGCATGGGCGACGGCGGATCGGGCAACGATCCGGATGCGCGCGGCCAGAACATCTCGGAGTTGCTGGGCAAGATCCTGCGCATCGACGTCGATCATGCAAGCGGCGGGCTGCCGTACGCTTCGCCGGCAGACAATCCGTTTGCCGGCTCCGCGCCGGGCCGCGATGAGATCTATGCCTACGGGCTGCGCAATCCGTGGCGTTTTTCGTTCGATCGCGCGACCGGCGCGTTGATAGCCGGCGACGTGGGCCAGAACCGGTGGGAGGAGATCGACGAGATCAAGCGCGGCGGCAACTACGGCTGGCGAATCTGGGAGGCGTCGGAGTGCACCGGCATCGATCCGGCGCTCTGCCAGAAATCCGGTTTCACATTTCCCATCGCCGAGTACTCGCACGACCACGGACGATGTTCGGTCACCGGCGGCTACGTGTACCGCGGCGACCGCGCGACCCTGGCGGCAGGGACCTACGTTTACGCCGACTATTGCACCGGGGAGATTTTCGAGCACGTCAATGGCACGTCGACCTTGGCGCTCGACACCGGCCTGAACATCTCCTCGTTCGGCGAGGACGAGCTCGGCGAGATCTACGTGGTGGGTCTCGCCGGCACGGTCCACCGGATCGGCGGCGCTCCGGCGTGTGCCCTCTCTCTAAGCTCCGCCGGCCGGTCGTTTCCGCTCGGGGGATTTCCCATGGGCGTCGTCGGCGTCACGGCCCCGCCCGGGTGCGAGTGGACGACGCGGAGCCTGGTCCCGTGGATCGCGGTGCCGTTCGGACGCCGGCATGTCGGCGGCGGACTTGTCTTCTTCTCGGTCGCGTCGAATGCGGGTAACGGAATTCCGCGGACGGCGACAATTCCGATTGGCGACAAAGTCTTCACCGTGACGCAGCCCGGCGCCCCGTGCGTGGCTTCGGTCTCTCCGACGATCAAGCGCGTCGCGCGGACCGGAGCCACGGCCGCGGCGACGGTGACGATACCGTCAGGATGCGCCTGGACCGCGACGAGCGACGTCGACTGGATCAAGATCACCGTGGGCCAAAGCGGCAGCGGCAATGGTTCGGTGAGCTATCTCATCGCACCGGGCGAGAATCGCCAGGGCAAGCTGCACGTCGCCGGCCGCGTCGTCACCATCCTGCAATAGCGATTCGTCCCTCAGGGCCGGTCATCCCAGTCTCCCGCGGCGTGATTTGGCGATGTACGGCAGCACGAACATGTAGAGGCCGCTGAACAGCAGCAACGCGAGCGGCAGGAGCGGCGAGTACGTCACCAAGGCAGGCGGCGTCCCGCCTTGCGAGAGGGCGACGAAGTTGGCGATGACGGTCAGCGTAAACGCGATGGACAGCCAGCGGTGCGTCTGCCGAATCCAATGGTTCCAGTTCACTGTGCCCTCCCGGGGGGTTCAACACCAAATTGTTGCGCATACGGGTCGCAGTGTCCGCTTGCGGTCAGCTTTGCATTACAAAGCCAACAGCATATAGTGGCTGAGCCCGCCCCGTCGCGGAACGGGCGCGCAGCCGCGCACGTAGGTGATGGCACGGAGGTCGTGAGTGAACGCAGTACTGGAAACATGGATTCGGGACTTCAGGCATGCCGCGCGCAGTTTGTCCAGGGCGCCGGGCTTCGCGCTCATCGTCGTGGCGACGCTCGCGCTGCCCGTCGGGGCGAGCACGGCGATTTTCAGCCTCGTCAAGGTCGTGCTCCTCGAACCCTTGCCGTTCCCCAATTCCGATCGCCTCGTCCACATCGGCGGCACGGCCCCGGGAACAGACCAGCCTGAAGAGTTCGGCGTGCCGGACGAGCTGTACTTCGAGTACCGCCAGAACGTGCCCGCCATCGAGGACATGGGCCTGTACGGCACCGGCTCTTCCACGACGCGCGCGGACGGCCACGTCGATCAGCTGTTCCTGACCACGGCTACGCCGTCGTTCTTCACCACCTTGGGCGCGCAAGCGCTGTACGGACGTTTGCCGAACGACAAAGACGACAACAAAGTGGTCGTCATCAGCCACTGGTTGTGGCAGAGCTGGTTCAACTCCGATCAGGCCGTGCTCGGGAGGAGCTACTCCTTCGCCGGCGACACTCGACAGGTCATCGGCGTGATGAAACCGGAGTTCCGGTTCCCCGACGAGCGGGTGGCTTTCTGGATCCCGCTGGTCCTTCGGGCGGCCGCCGTCACGCCGGGTGGATTTGGCCCGCAGGCCGTCGCGCGCCTGGCTCCGGGGACGGACCGGACCGCCCTTGCGGCGCAGCTCGAGCCGCTGGCTCGCCGCGTGCAACAGCGGCTGGGTGGCCCCGCGCCGTACGTCAAGATCATGGAACGTCACCACCCGATCGTGAAGCCGTTGCGCGAGCAGCTGGTCGGCAAGATCTCAACTGCGCTGTGGATTCTTCTGGGCGCCGTCGGCATCGTGTTCCTCATTGCGTGCGCGAACGTGGCCAATCTGTTCACGGTGCGCTCGGAGAACCGGCGCCGCGACCTGGTCGTTCGTCGAGCGCTCGGCGCCGGACGAGCCGATCTGGTGCGGTCGCAGGTCACCGAGGCGCTGCTCCTCGCCGCGGCCGGCGGGGCCGTTGGTGCAGTCATCGCGTGGGCCGGCGTGCCGCTGCTGGTCAGCGCCGCTCCGGATGCCGTCACTGGCGGGTTTTCCGGGGCGCCCATTCCCGGGCTCACCACCGCGCGGCTCGATCTTCTCGCGCTGTTCTTCACGGCGGCTCTCTCGGTGTTGGCGGCTTGCGCCTTCGGGCTGTGGCCGGCGCTCCGCATCTCGGGATCGCGTCTGGGCAGCATCCAGCAGGCGGGCCGCGGCATCATCGGGCGCAAAGCGCTGGCGCGTGATGCGCTCGTGGCCGTGCAGACGGCCTCGGCGCTCGTCCTGCTGGTGGGATCGGCGCTGCTCATGCGCAGTTTCTGGCAGCTCAGCCACGTCGACGCCGGTTACTCCACGAAGAACATCTTCACGTTCCAGATCTCCGCCAACCGTCCTGACCTGAACGACCGGGCCTCGATGTCGAGGTTTCAGTACACGTTCATGGATCGGCTGAAGGCGATCCCCGGCGTCGAATCAGTCGGGTACATCACGACGCTGCCGCTGGATGAGGGCGCATCGAGCCAGAACATCACGACACAACGCATCGAGGCCAGCGGCGCCGAAGCGCCGCTCGTCCGTGTGGCGGGCGCCGGCGGCGCATATTTCCAGACGATGGGGATCGAGCTGCGAAGCGGGCGTTACTTCGACCGGATCGAAGAACAACAAGGCACGCCGAATGTCATCATCAGCCAGTCGGCGGCTGCCCTGTTGTTTCCAGGCGAAGATCCCCTCACGAAGCAGGTGCGTCCCGCAGCGAACACCAACCAGTGGTCCACGATTATCGGCGTCGTCGAGGACGTGCGGGTCGACGACCTTCGCAAGGAATCACCCGATCCGATGGTGTATCTGCCGGCTGTCGCGGGATCGCCGGCCTATGTCATGCGATCGACGCGGGCGGCGCAACTCGAGCCCGAGGTTCGCGCCATCATCCGCGACGTCATTCCGACGTCGCCTATGTATCGCATCTTCACCATGCAGGGTCTGGCTGCGAAGGCCATGGCCGGGCTGTCGTTCACGATGCTGCTCGTGAGTCTCGCCGCCGTGCTCGCGCTCGTGCTCGGCGCGGTGGGTCTTTACGGCGTGCTGTCGTACGGCGTCATGCAGCGCGCGCAGGAAATCGGCGTGCGCATGGCGCTCGGCGCCCAGGCGAACTCGGTGCGGTGGATGTTTGTGAGACAAGGCGCGCAGCTCGCCCTGCTCGGCGTGGCCGTGGGAGCGCTGGCTGCCGCGGCGCTCACCAAGTACATCCAGACGCTGCTGTTCGGCGTCGGACGGCTGGACATCGTCGCCTTCGCCGGCATGTCCGCCGTGATGCTCGCGGTCGCGATGCTCGCGAGCTACATCCCCGCTCGGCGCGCATCACGGGTCGACCCGGTCATCGCACTTCGCTCAGAGTAGCGCGGAACCAATCATCAACCTCAGGCGCCACGACCGAACGATGACTGGACCCGCCCGGCGGCATCTTTCTCACAGGAGGTAACAGAGACAACGGAGGGACCTTCTGCTTGTATGTACATCAAATCTGTTCCCTCCGTTACCTCCTGTTTGCAAGGCACGAGTCACGAGCTCTCAGGTCTGTACAGTGACCATCAGGAACGTGGCGGGGATGGACGTAGTGCCCTTCGCGTGGCTCTTGTTCTGCTGCTCGAAGAGCGCTTCGAGTTCCTTCTGCAGATCCGCGGCCTTGCCGTTCTGCTCCGCCGCCGCGAACGCGTTCATCGTTGGCCCGTAGTAGGTACGGAAATCCGCCACAAATGCAGACGGCGTGTGCGGTGTGTTGAATGTGTAGGTATCGCGGTGGAACGCGATCTTGTCCTTGGGGATCCCCGCGCCGGCAAATCGCTCGAGGACGTTGGCCTCGATGCCCCAGGTCATCGGACTGATAAAGCCCTCGGGGGGCGGCGGAGAATAGGCCGAGCTGATCTTCAGGATCTGCGCGACGAGCGTCGGATCCCCAGGGATCCAGTTGCCCATCACGATCCGGCCGCCGCGCCTGGTCACGCGCACCATCTCTTTGGCCACGTCGAGCGGCTTTGGCGCAAACATCGCGCCGAAGATGCTGACGACGAGATCGAAGCTCCCGTCGGCAAGCTCGCTCAGATTGGTGGCGTCGCCTTCCTGAAAGCGCAGGTTCTTCAAGCCCGCCGCCTGCGCGCGCCGGTTCCCAGCCTCGACGAGGTTCTTCGCGATGTCGACGCCCAGGACTTCGGCGCCCCGCTTGGCCTCGGGCAGCGCGGTCGTCCCGTCGCCGCAGCCGAGGTCGAGC
>Ga0163162_10006700_pt1 | contig 11164 bp, 7 predicted proteins | sample S55metaG_FD_115310 | JGI IMG/M metagenome (GOLD analysis project Ga0163162, IMG submission 115310) | Switchgrass rhizosphere microbial communities from Kellogg Biological Station, Michigan, USA - S5-5 metaG | ecosystem: Host-associated > Plants > Roots > Rhizosphere > Soil | place: USA: Michigan...
ATCTTCGCCGTTTTTCCTTTGATGTCGAGCTCGATCAGCGCCGTGTCGGGATCGGTATACGGAATGTGAGCCGGCGCGGTGTTCGACATGACGCACGGCCCGAGGTTCTTCGCCGGGATCCGGTACATGGTGCCGCGCCATTTGTCCGCGAAGCGGATCCCGTCATACGTGCCGTTCTTCTGCGACGACGTCCACCAGTCGAGCGGACTGTCTTCCTTCTTGATCGGGATCGCGTAGTCGAAGAACGGTTTTGCGTCGTACGTCTGATTGCCGTCGCACGTGAAGCGAACGTTCGCGTCCCACTGATTGCCCATCGAGTAAACGCGCGCCCACATGCCGTCCGCGGGGCCGAGAAGCGCGGCCGTCAAGAGATTGGCGCGATCGATCGTGTCGGTCGATCCTTCCGGCAGCATCAGATCGGCGTTGTTGTAGTGCGGCGCGGAGTACGCGAGGACGAACCAATCGAGTGCCGCGTTGAACGACGCGAGCTGCTGCTTGAGGTCTTCGTTGTAATCGTCGTTGAAGCGCCGCGACGACACCGGCGGACGCGTGCAGTTCGCCTTGTCGACTTCGCACCGGGACTCGAGGATCTCCGCGGCAAGCAGATACATCAGGTATCCCTTCTCCTGATACATCCGCAGATCCATGAATTTCTTTTCGGCGACGTCGTACATCTTGCTCGGATCGAAGTTGTAGTGGTGCAGGTTTGGATTCAGTCCCTGCCACTTCACATACGGATACGTGGTCACTGACTGCGCTTCGCCGATCGGCGTCGTGATCACCGTGTTCAATCTGGCCATCTCGGCGTGCAGGTTTTGGCGCACGACGTCATTCGCGAAGTCGAGCAGTTCCTGTTTGTTGATCGCGTACGCGGGGTTGCTGATGAGGCGGGTGTAGCGCGTCCACAGCCCGTCGATCGTCAAGAGAATCTTGAACGTCTCCGTCCGTGGCGCGATGTTGTCGAATTCGTAGTTGAGCGTCGTGTCGATCGCACCGATCGACCGCTTCAGCTCCTCCTGGCCTTTCGTGAGCTGATCGGTGGCCGCCTTGATGTCCTTGAGCTGATTCTCGACTTCCTGCTTCCACTTCTCCTCGGACTTTCCCGTGACGCTGCCAAGGACTTCGCAGAGGAACTTCGCGGTGGTGTCATCGCTGGGAGGATCGCAGACCGTGTTGTACAGAACGCCGCCGGCGAGCTTGATCGCCGTTTCGACGCCGATGCTGGTGGCCGAGCCGATGGCGGCCTTTTTCATTCGCTCGCCGAATGTTTTGGTACGGCCGAATGCGGAGGGGATGGTGAGGGTGACAGCGACAAACAAAGCGAGGGCACGGAAGGTTCTCGAGCGCACAAAGACTCTCCTTTCCTGCTGACTGCTGTTGGCCTGCGGGGCGGGGGGACCTGTCAGAAGCGTAACACAGGAAAGGCGGGCAGCCGGAAGGCCGCTTACACGACTCGGCGGAAGTATTCGATCGTGCGCGTGAGTCCTTCTTCGAGCGCGACGCGTGGCTCCCATCCGAGGAGCGTGCGGGCCTTGGTGATGTCGGGGCGACGGATCTTCGGATCGTCGGTCGGCAGCGGATGGAACTCGATCGGCGCCTCCGTGCCGACGAGTCTCCGGATCGTCTCCGCGAACTGCAACACGGTCATCTCCGCCGGATTGCCGATGTTCGTCGGATTCACTTCATCCGACATCAGCAAGCGATAGATGCCGTCGACGAGATCCGAGACGTAGCAAAACGAACGCGTCTGTGATCCGTCGCCGAACACGGTGAGGGGCTCGTTGCGCAGCGCCTGCGAGATGAACGCGGGAACGACGCGACCGTCGCGAAGCCGCATCCGCTCGCCGTACGTGTTGAAGATGCGCACGATGCGCGTCTCCACACCGTGGAAGCGGTGATACGCCATCGTCATCGCTTCGGCGAATCGCTTCGCTTCGTCGTACACGCCGCGCGGACCGACGGGATTCACGTTGCCCCAGTAGTCCTCTTTCTGCGGATGCACCAGCGGATCCCCATACACCTCGGACGTCGACGCGATCAGGTACCGCGCTTTCTTGTGCTTCGCGAGGCCGAGCGTCTTGTTCGTGCCGAGCGATCCGACCTTCAGCGTCTGGATCGGCTGCTCGAGATAGTCGATCGGACTCGCCGGCGACGCGAAGTGCAGCACGTAGTCGACCGGACCATCGACGGTGATGTGGTTCGTGACGTCGTGCTCGACGAACGAGAAGTCCGCGCGATTGCGAAGATGCGCGATGTTGTCCGGCGAGCCGGTGAGGAAGTTGTCGACGCAAATCACTTCGTGACCGCGTGCGAGAAAGAGATCGCACAGATGCGAGCCGAGAAAGCCCGCGCCGCCGGTGATGAGCGCGCGGCCCATCTACTGCCCCTTCGCGCGGCCGACGGACGTGTATCGGAATCCGCCGGTGTGCATGCGCTTCGGATCGTAGACGTTGCGAAGATCGACGACGACCGGCTGCTTGAGCGCCGCGCCGATCTTGTTCAGGTTCAGCGCGCGGAATTCGTTCCACTCCGTGGCGATGACGAGCGCGTCGGCGTCCTGCGCGGTTTGATACGCGTCATCGCAGTAGACGATGTCGTCGAAGATGTTCTTCGCGTTCTCCATCGACTGCGGATCGTACGCGCGAATCTTCGCGCCGCGCTGCTGCAGACCCTTGATGATCGGGATCGTCGGCGAGTCGCGCATGTCGTCGGTCTCGGGCTTGAAGGCGAGGCCGAGGATGGCGATGGTCTTGCCGGCGACGTCGCCGCCGAGGGCGTTCGCGATCTTCTCGACCATCCGCTGCTTGATGTCGTCGTTCACGCGCAGCACCGCTTCCATGATCTGGAAGTCGTAACCCTGGCGGCGCGCGATGTCGGCCATCGACGATGTGTCTTTCGGAAAGCACGAGCCGCCGAATCCCGGACCGGCCTGCAGAAACTTCGGACCGATGCGCGAGTCGAGGCCCATGCCGATGGCGACGTCGTGCACGTCGGCGCCGACGCGCTCGCACACCTGCGCGATCTCGTTGATGAACGTGATCTTCGTGGCGAGGAAACCGTTCGCGGCGTACTTGATCAGCTCCGACGACACGACGTTCGTGACCACGAACGGGATCTCGAGCGAGTGCAGCGGCGCGTAGATCTCTTTCATCAGCGCGACCGACTCTTCATCCGACGCGCCGATGACGACGCGATCGGGCCGCATGAAGTCTTCGATCGCCGATCCCTCGCGAAGGAACTCGGGGTTCGAAACGATCGATGCTTTGTGGCCGTTGCCGCGCTCTTTGATGATGCGATCGATCATTTCGCCCGTGCCGATCGGCACGGTCGATTTGGTGATGACGAGCTTCGGTCCGCCCATGTGCTCCGCGATCGAGCGCGCGACTTCCTCGACGTAGCGGAGATCGGCGGATCCGTCGGGCTTTGGAGGCGTTCCGACGGCGATGAAGATCGCGCGCGAGTTGCCGATCGCTTCCGCGAGGTTCGTCGTGAACCGCAGACGACCCTCGGCGACGTTCTTGGAGACGAGGTTGTCGAGACCGGGCTCGTAGATGGGGATGACGCCTTTGCGAAGCGCGTCGATTTTCTTTTCGTCGATGTCGACGCAGACGACGTCGTTACCGAAGTCGGCCAGGCCGGCGCCGGTGACGAGACCGACGTAGCCCGTTCCGATGACTGCAATTTCCACGTGGGTTCCTCCGGGGCGCGAATGCTAACACGCGCGTTTCCAGTGGAGGACAGGCGCCTCGCCTGTCACGCGCGAAGACAGGCGAGGGCGCCTGTCCTCCACTGGTCTACGGCTTCGATGGCGCCGTCGTCGTGCTCGTGGTCGTCACCGGAACTTCCGGCGGCGCCGCCGGCTCGACCGGCGTCACCGACGTCTTCACATCCGTTGGCGGAGGCGGAGCGGGAGCGGGCGGAGGCGCGGTCTTCTGCTCTTCCTTGTACCGCTTCTCGATTCCGGTCTGCTGGCGGTTGCGAATCAGCCATCGCAGCATCTTCGACTCGTTGATGCCGATGAGGATGTCGTTGATCGACTCGTACACCGACGGATCGGTGATGATCTTGCCGGCCGTTCCCTGTCCGTTGTTGATCTTTGCCACCGCATCGTTCAGTTGGCGCACGAGACCGCTGAATTCATTGAGCGCCTGATCGCCGTACGCTTTGTCGTTGATGAGACGCGGCAACAGACCCTGGCCCGTCTTCATCGACGCGGAGAACTCGGCGAGGTTCGATGACGTCGCGCGAAGATTGTCGACGAGCTCGTAGACCTTCTTCTTCCCTTCGGGATCATTGAGCAGCGCGGGCAACACGCCGTTGCCGCTGTCGAGACTCTTCTGCACGTTGTTCGACACGGTTTCGAGCGAATGCGCGGCACCGCCGATCGACGCCGTGAGCTGTTCCGCGTACTGATCGTCGTACACGATCTTGCCGACGAGACCCTTGCCGCTTTCGATGTGCGTCAACATCGCGTTCGCTTTGTTGAGCGTGGTGAGGAACGTGTCCGTCATCCGCTGCTTCGTCTCAGGCGCGGTGGTGAGCTCGCCGATCAATCCTTCGCCGCGATCGACGCGCGCGAGGATGCTCTTCATCGAATACGAAATCTGCACGAGGTTGTCGACGAGATCCTCGCCGGAGGAGATGAGCTGATCGACGTTCGTCTGCCGTTGCGCGGGAATGATCGATCCCGGCTCGAGCGGGTCGAAGCGCGGGCTGCCGGGCGTGATGTCGATGTAGCTGTCGCCGGCGAGGAGGCCGAGCTTCTTCAGGCGCGCGCGCGAGTCTCCGCGGATGCGCTCGGAGAACTTGCGGTCGACCATCAGCTCGATGAAGACGTCCTTCTGCTTTGGATCGCGCGGCAGTTCGATGTCGCGGACGACGCCGACGGTCACGCCGGAGATCTTCACCGGGTTTCCCTGCGCCAGTCCGGCCACGCTTTCGAATCGGACTTTGTATTCATTCTTGCGCGCGAAGATCTTCGATTCCGATCCGATGAAGAAGACGAAGATCATCAGCACGGCGAGAGCGACGGCCACCAGCAGGCCGACGCGGACGGACTTCTCTTTTTTTGAGCTAGCAGTTGGCATGTCTCATCCAGGCTGGGCCGCGCTCACAGCGCTGGCCTTGAAGAATTCACGGAGAACGGCGTGATCGGCGTTGCGCGCCTCTTCCATGGTTCCGACCCATTCGAAGATGCCGCCGTTGAGAAAAGCGATGCGGTCGCCGACGGAAAACGCCGACTGAATGTCGTGCGTGACGACGACCGAGGTCACGTTGAGCTTCGACTGGAGGTCGATGATCAACTCGTTGATCTTTTGCGCCGTGATCGGATCGAGTCCGGTCGTCGGCTCGTCGTAGAGAATCATCTTCGGGTCGAGCACGATCGAGCGCGCCAGTCCGACGCGTTTGCGCATGCCGCCCGACAGATCGACCGGCATCAGATGCGCGGTGTTCGGCAGGTTCACGAGCTCGAGTTTTTCCTTCACCGCGCGCGTGATCTCTTCGTCGCTCATCTCCGTGTGCTCGCGCAACGGAAAGGCGATGTTCTCGAAGACGGTCATCGAGTCGAAGAGCGCGCCGCTCTGAAAGAGCATCCCGAACTTCATGCGCACGCGATACAGATCTTCTTCCGGAAGATCGGTGATGTCTTCCTCTTCGACGAGCACCTGACCCGCGTCCGGCGCTTCGAGCCCGAGCATGTGCCGGATCGTCACCGACTTTCCCGTTCCCGATCCGCCGAGGATGACGAGGACTTCGCCGCGATAGACCTTGAGGTCGACGCCGCGAAGAACCTGCTTCGGCCCGTACGACTTGAACACGTTGCGGAACTCGACGAAGACGTCGCGCGCGTGCTGGCGCCGCTCGGGCATGTTGCGCGGCTCGGCGCGTCGGTCGGGCGTGAGTGTGTCGGTCATTTTCTCAAATCGCTAGAGAACGAGAAGGAAGAGCTTAGTGAGAAAAAAGTCCATGATCAAAATCGTGATCGCGCCGGTGACGACGGTGACAGTCGTCGACCGGCCGACGCCGTCCGCGCCGCCGGTGGTGCGCAATCCGTTGTAGCAGGCAATCAGTCCGACGCCGAATCCGAAGAAGAACGTCTTGCCGACGCCGGAGCTGAGATCGTTGTACTTCACGGTCTCGATCACGCTGCGCATGTAGAAGCTCGCGTCGAGGTGAAGGCTGCCGGTGGCGATGATCAGTCCACCCAGAATGCCGACGGCGCAGGAGATGAGCGTGAGCAGAGGGAACATGAGCGTGGTCGCAAACACGCGCGGAAAGACGAGCTTGCGGACCGGATTCGTCGCCAGCGCGCGCAGCGCGTCGATCTGCTCGGTGACTTTCATCGTCCCGAGCTCCGCGGCGATGCCGGCGCCGACACGGCCGCCGACCATGAGCGACATCATCACCGGCGCGAGCTCGAGCACGAGCGACAGCGACACGACTTTGCCGATGAACAGCTTTCCGCCGAAGTCTTCGAGCGAGTACGCCGTCTGCAGCGCGAGCACCATACCGATGAAGAGCGAAGTGATCGCGACGATCGAGAGCGAGCGAACGCCGACGGTCTCGAACTGCGCGATGATCGCGTCGCGTTCGAACGGACCGCGGAACATCTGCTGGATCACGGCCCATCCGAGCTCGGAGATCTCGCCGAGATACGTGAGCCCGAGCTCGTAGCTCGCGCGAAGGCGCGTCAGAAAGCGCGGCGATGATTCTTCCTTGAGAATCGCGGTCATGGGCAGACCAGTCTAATGTCCTCCGCCGAAAATGATGTGCAGTAGGCGCCGAATTCCGCGCTCTTTCTTGTCCTTCTGTTGCTGCGTCTGCGCTGCCGGCGTTTGACCCTGGCCCGCGACCGCCGGCGTGCTGAGACCTTCGGGTAGTCGGTCGGCCATCGACGGAACGGGCTCGTTATTGAAGAAGTCGCCGCTTCCCGCATGCAACGGACATACGGATACCGGCTCCGTTCCTTCTACGAAGATCTCGCTTTTGGTCTGCGGGCAATACGGCGTCGCCAGCATCCCACTCTGAGGGTCCACCTCCCGCTCCACCACATCCTCGGGGCGTTTCCAGTCGACGTCCGGAACCATTCCGACGATGCGATTCATGTGTTGCGTCCAGATCGGGACGCAGGCATCGCCACCGGAGAGTCGCACGCTGTGTCCGTCGTCGAATCCGATCCAGACGAGCGACAGGATGCGCGGCGAGTAACCGATGACCCACGCATCGCGATAGTTGCTCGTCGTTCCCGTCTTTCCCGCGAACGAACGGTCGAAGCCGAGCAAATGCGCTTTCGACGCGGTGCCGTAGTTGAAGACGTCTTTGAGAATGTCGTTCATCACGTACGAAATGCTCGCCGGCGCGACGCGCTTCATCTTCACTTCGCGGCTCTCGAGCAGTTTGCCGTCGCGCGTGGAGACGGCGAGGATCGAGATCGGCTCCGCTTTCACGCCGAGGTTTGCGAAGGCGGAGTAGGCGTACGCGATCTCGAGCGGCGTCACTTCGAAGGAGCCGAGGGAGATCGACGGATACGGCTGAAGGCGCGACTCGATGCCGATCGCCGTCGCTTCCTTCACCACGTTCGGCACGCCGGCGCGAATCGCCGCGCGCACCGCGGGGATGTTGTACGAATGCGCGAGCGCGCTGCGCACGGTGACCGGACCGTGAAACTGATTGTCGTAATTCTGCGGCTGCCACACCGCGGTGCCGGTGCGCACGGTGATCGGCGAGTCGTCGAGGACAGTCGCCGCGGTGAGCGCCTGCTGTCCGAGCGCGGGATCCATCGCCGTCACGTAAACGAACGGCTTGAAGAGCGATCCCGGCTGTCGTCGCGCCTGAATGGCGCGATTGAATTGCGTCTTCGAGTAATTGCGTCCGCCGACGAGCGCCTTCACGTAACCCGTTCCCGGCTGAATCGTGAGGATCACGCCTTCGAGCGGCACGGGCGACTTGCGGATGAACGAGTAGCGCTTGGCGAGATCGTTCGCGCCGCTGTCGAGCGCCAGCTCGGCGGAGCGCTGCATGATCGTGTCGAGCGTCGTGAAGATGCGCAGCCCTTCGGTCTTGAGCTGCGTCTCCGGATACGTCTCGCGCAGTTGCTTCATCACGAGATCGACGAAGAACGGCGCGCTGCGCGATGTCTTCGGGAATCGCGCGACGGAAAACGGCGACGCGATCGCTGATGCGTATTCGTCGGCGGTGATCTTGCCCTGATCGCGCATCAGTCCGAGGATCATGTCGCGGCGCGCACGCGCGCGCTCCGGATAGCGCAGCGGCGAGTAGACGTTCGGAGACGGGATGATGCCGGAGAGCGTCGCCGCTTCCGGCAACGTCAAGTACGTGACGTGCTTTCCGAAGTAGAGCTGCGAGGCTTGTTCGACGCCGAGGATCTGCACCGCGCCGTTTTGTCCGAGGTAGATCTGATTGAGGTACGCCTCGAGGATCTCCTGTTTCGAATAGCGCATTTCGAGGAGCACCGACATCAGCCCCTCGATTCCTTTGCGCGACCAGCTCCGCTCCTGATTCAGGTAATAGTTCTTCACGAGCTGCTGCGTGAGCGTGGAGCCGCCGCGAACGATCTTGCCCGCTTTCACATCAGCGACGAACGCGCTGAGCGTGCCGCGCAGCGAGATCCCCATGTGCTTGTAGAAGTTCTTGTCTTCGCTGGCGATGATCGCGTCGCTCACGACCTTCGGCACGGCCGATAGCGAAACGGGCAAGCGATCCTCCATCTCGTTGTTGTAGATGGACGTGATGAGCTCCGGCTCGATGCGCACGCCGCGCAAGGCGACGTTGTCATCGAGGCGATGGACCGCGCGCACTTCGGCGCCGTCGAACTCGACGACGACCGGCACTGCGCGAAACTCGATGTCGGGATACTCGAAGTTCTGCAGGTAGATCTCGAGGTTGCTGCCGTTGTAGCGATACTCGCCGGGATTGGCGACGCGCGCCTTCACCTCGTGATAGCCGACATGATTGAGCTTCGGCTCGAGCAGCGTGCGCGGAATCGTCATCCCCGGCACGAGCGGCGACGCGTCGGAGTAGACGCGGCTCGGCAAGTCCCACCGCAGCGACTTGTCGAATTTCTTGGTGATGACGACGTACGTGTAGCCGACGAAGCCGATGAAAAAGACGAACGCGAGCATGACCGCGAAGGCGAGGCCGGCCGCGTGACGCCACAAGAAAGCCTTTAGTTTGGAGCGTTTAGCCATGATTCGAAGTGATGAGTAACGAGTGATGAGTGATGAGTCGAAAGGCGTTACTCATCACTCACGACTCATCACTCATTACTCTTCAGGGTGACAACAGCGAACATACCCGTTATCGTTTCACCGAACCATGAAAATCGCGTTCATCAAACCGCCTATCGGCGGCATTCTCGGGCTCGAGATGCTGACCTTCGTTGAGCCTCTCGGACCGATCTGCGTCGCGGCTTGTCTCGAAGCGGACGGACACGAGTGCGCCGTCTACGATCTGCGCATCGACGGTGAGGAGCCCGGCCTCGCGGCGTGCAAGAAGTTCGATCCCGACGTCGTCGGGCTGCAGTGCAACTTCACGACGGAGCGCAATCGCACGGTGCGACTCGCGCAGCGCATCAAGCGCGACATGCCGAACGTCTTCATCGTCGTCGGCGGTCACGACTCCTCGCGCGATCCGGAGTTCTTCAAGCAGTCGGGCATCGACGCGGTTGCCGTCGGCGACGGCGAGGAAGTGATGCCGCCGCTCGTGAACGCGCTTCGCGACGGCACCGACCTGCGCAAGATCCGCGGCCTCGAGTTCTGCTACAACGGCGACTGGTACTACAGCGGTCCCGCCGACGCGCGTCCCGATCTCGACGGCTATCCGCGTCCGGCGCGTCACCTCATCGAGCGATACGCCGATCATTACTACATCAATTTCCACAAGCCGATGGCGCTGATGGAAACGGCGCGCGGCTGTCCGTTCAAATGCAACTTCTGCTCGGTCTGGAAGTTTCACGAGTCGACGTTCCGCGAGAAGTCGCCGCAGCGCGTCGTCGATGAGCTGAAGGACATCAACGCGGACGCGATCTTCATCACCGACGACATCTTCTGGCTGAACGTGAAACGCGGCGAAGAGATGGCGAAGGCGATCAAAGCCGCCGGCATCAAGAAGTTCTTCACGGTTCAGACGCGCACCGACATCATCGTGAAGTTCCCGCATCTGATCGAGATGTGGAAGGACTGCGGCAAGCTCGCCATCTTCCTCGGCCTCGAGTCGATCACCGACGAAGGCCTCGCCGCGGTGAACAAGAAGAACAAGGCGTGCAACAACGTGCGCGCGATCGAGATCCTGAAAGAGCTCGGCGTCGGATTCACGCCGAACTTCATCGTCGATCCGGCGTGGGACCGCGACGATTTTCTCCGCCTGCGCGAGTGGATCGAGAAGATGGGCGCCTACAACAGCGGCTTCTCCATCCTCACGCCGCTCCCGGGAACGGATCTCTGGGACAGCGCGAAGCAGAACGTGACGACGCATCAGTGGGAGATGTACGACATCGTCCACACCGTGCTTCCGACGAAGCTGCCGCTCGAAGATTTCTACGACGAGTACTCACGCCTCTGGCGCCACGCGCTGGACGTCCGCTACCGCATGCGCGGCAAGCTGCGCACGTACGTGCAGCTCGGCGCCGCGCTCGCGACCGGCAAGGTGTCGCTGACGAACGTGCAGCGCGGGCTGGGGATGGCGAAGACGTTTTCGAAGCCGGAGACGTTTTTGTCGGCGCACCAGTAAGGTTGCGCGGTTGCTGCGGGGTTGCTTGGTTGCTCGGTTCCACCCAGCAACCGCGCAACTTCGCAACCAAGCAACCTGTTACATCGACGACATCGCGTTCAAGAACTCCGTATTCGTCCGCGTCTTCTCCAGCTTCTCGATGAGCAGCTCCATCGACTCCACCGTCGAAAGCGGCGAGAACACTTTGCGCAGAACCCAGATGCGATTGAGCTCGTTGCGCTCGAGGAGCAGCTCCTCTTTGCGCGTGCCCGACTTGTTGATGTCGATCGCCGGGAAGACGCGTTTGTCGGAGAGCTTGCGGTCGAGGTGAACCTCGAGGTTGCCGGTGCCTTTGAACTCTTCGAAGATCACGTCGTCCATGCGCGAGCCGGTGTCGATCAGCGCTGTGGCGATGATCGTCAGCGAGCCGCCTTCC
>Ga0163162_10006704_pt1 | contig 11163 bp, 8 predicted proteins | sample S55metaG_FD_115310 | JGI IMG/M metagenome (GOLD analysis project Ga0163162, IMG submission 115310) | Switchgrass rhizosphere microbial communities from Kellogg Biological Station, Michigan, USA - S5-5 metaG | ecosystem: Host-associated > Plants > Roots > Rhizosphere > Soil | place: USA: Michigan...
ATAATAAATGTTGTTCCATATAAACCGAATCCCAATAAAAAAGTAAGGCCGGTACCTATTCTCAGATTCCCGTTTTTCAGTACACGCAGGTTTACGATCGGGTTCCTGAAGGTTAGTTCCCGCCAGATGAAGAAAAATGCGCATAGAAAAGAAGTGCAGGCTAATATGATTATTACCCTGCTGGAAAACCAGTCATCATCCTGACCTTTCTCCAAAACATATTGAAGAGATCCTACGGATACAGCCAGCAGGGCTATACCCAGCCAGTCAATATCACTGGTGGCGCTTTTCATCCCATAATTTGGATTGCGCACAAATTGGAGTGTAAGCAGCGTTGCAATAACCCCGATCGGTATATTGATATAGAATATATAAGGCCATGAATAATTTTCAACTATAAAACCTCCGAGCGGCGGCCCGAGAGTCGGACCTACTATTACACCGAGACCGTAGATGGCCTGTGCAATATTTCTTTTTTCGGGTGGATAGGCTTCTGTAATGATAGTTTGCGATGTTGCCAGTAGTGCACCACCTCCGAGTCCCTGTAAAAAACGGAACACTACGAGCTCCCAGATGCCGTTTGCATTTCCGCAAAGAAATGAGCATACCGTAAAAATCATGATGGAAGCAGCAAAATAATTACGCCTCCCGAATTGCGTCGACAGCCAGCTGGTCATCGGTATGATTATCACGTTACCGATTGCATAGGCCGTAATCACCCAGGCGACTTCGGTTAATGTGGCCCCGAGGTTTCCCCGCATATCGTTGAGCGCCACGTTTACGATGGTAGTATCAATAATTTCCAGCAACGTACAAATGATCGCAGTAAGCGTTATGATCACACGCCTTGAACCATATTCAACAAGAGAGTCGGGCGAGAATGCTTTTGTCATAAAACGGATTTCAATAAAAAACTATTTCCCGATATGAACATCCACATTTACATTCATACCTGCTTTAAGACGTCTTAAAACCGAATCCTGCGGATTGCTGAATTCAATTTTTACCGGAAGACGTTGTACGACTTTTACAAAGTTTCCGCTGGCATTATCCGGGGGAAGAAGCGCGAAACGGGCACCGGTTGCCGGAGAAAAGGAAGCTACTCTGCCTTCAAAGTCATGACCTGGAACCGCATCCACTTCAATGATTACCGGTTGTCCAACCCTTATTTTATTGTATTGGGTTTCTTTATAATTCGCTACGACCCATAAATTCTGATCCAGTACAACACTGAATGTTGACTGACCTGCTGCCAGCACCTGACCTACCTGTACGTTTACCTTACTGATCAGTCCATCTGCCGGTGAAGTAATCACGGTATAGGATAAATTTAGTTTTGCATCATCCACATCCACCTGCCTTTGCTTAATGGTGGCATTGGCAATGCTGATCTGGGAGGAAGTGGCGAGACTCTGACTGCTGACGGCGAAAGTCTGGCTGTTCGCCTGTTTTCTTTGTTGCTGGAGTATCACCAATTGTTTCTCCGCTGATTGTTTTGCCGCCAGTTTATCTTCATATTGCTGCTGGGTTACGGAATGATCATTGATCAGGTTGGCGTAACGGTTAAATTCCTGAGTGCTCTGCCAGACCGCTACTTTGGCTTTTTCAATCTCTGCGTCAATGGCCAGTGCAGCATTCTCACTGGTACCGATATTCGAATGAGCAGCAGCCGTCGAAGCTTTTGCCGCAAGCAGGTTGCTCTCGGCCGTTGCCAGGGCGGCTTCCGCCTGCTCCACCTTCATACGCATATCCCTGTCATCGAGGATCAAAAGGGTATCACCTTTCTTTACTACCTGGTTATCAGAAACCCGGACTTCCTTTACATAACCGGAAATACGCGGAATGATCGGGCTGATATTCGCTTCTATCTGCGCATCGTCTGTTTCTGCATGTAATTGGGCATGGTGCCATTTGGATATTCCAAACCAGACACCTGCAACAACCAGGGCAATGAGTATGATGAGAAATACTTTGCTTTTTTTGGGTGTTTGAACCTGTCCAACATTTTCATTTGCTGTTGCCATAAAACTTGATAATTAATAGTTGATTATTTTACATTCCGGGTTGCTGCCAGTATCCCGGCTCTTTCCAATAAAGTATTATAAGCCACGATGGCGTCTGCTTTGGCAAGTTCCAGACTGATCTGGCTTTGCAGCATAAGCAGGTTTGCATCGAGCAGGTCGGTAACCGTCAGCAGACTGTTATCGTATTTATTTTTTACGATCTTATAGTTTTCCCTGCCTTGTTCAATTGCTGTCTGGCTAACTTCTATTTTTTTATTGGCAGTTAATAAAGCTTCATAAGCCTGGTTAACCTGTCGTCTCACCTGATCGTACAACTCCTCTTCATTTGCCTGGACTTCCGCTAATTTTGCCTTTGCTTCGGAGACATGAGCACTTGTTTTCCATAACGAGGAAACATTGTAAGAAAGTCCAACGCCAAATGTGACTGCATTGGTGATAGTAATGAAGTTGGGAATATCGGCTGCAATATATCCGCCGGTTAAAGCCAGGGAAGGATAATAATCTGCTTTAGCGCTATGTATTCCTGCCTGAGAAGCCTTTTTGCGATAACCAATGGCCTGCATGTCCTTCCTGTTCTGAAGGGCAATCTGTTCATATTCCATCATACTTTTAATGGCACCCGGTTCCACAAGGCTGGCTGAATCCGGTATCAGTACCGTCTCCTCGGGTAATCCGAGCATAATATTCATGTTAACCATGGTCACCTTAAGATTATTTTCAACATCGGCCAGAGTGAGCTCAATATTTGCGGTTTGCAATAATGCTTTCAGTTTGTCATTCCGGGCGAGCAGACCGTTTTTCTCCAGGTTGGCGAAATCTGTATCCCGGGATCGGGACTGGGCCAGGTTCTCCCGGATTACACGCAGATTGGCTCTTGCTTTATATAAATTGCTGAATGCATCAATGGTATTTAATATGACCGCATCCTTTTCCTGATCCGCATCTAAAACAGATGCCTTCTCCAGAAATTCGGAAGAACGGATTCCGTATTGAATCCGCATGCCGGAATAAATGGGCAGGCTAAGGTTCACAATACCATAGGCAGCCTGGTTGATGCTTATGGGTGCCGCCGCGCTTCCGCCACTGTTATTTTTGTATTGCATGTCGATATTCGGCTGGGTAAGCCGCAGGTACGAAGCGCTTACTTTTAAATCCGGCAGTTGGTTCTGTTTAGATATGGTGGTATTGGCAACTGCCTGTTCTACGCGGGCATGTGCTGCCCGAAGAGCCTTGCTGTTCTTTATGCTCATATCAATGGCTTGATCCAGCGAAATATTCCTTCCGCTGTCCTGCGCCCGGCCAGTGCGGCTCAGTAATAATAACGGAAAAAGCACGCAGGCCGTAAAACATATTCTAAGATTCATGAGTTAAGATTGCTTTATAAATATTTTTGAGATGTGCCGACAACTTCTTTTTCAACAAACGCTCAAATTCTTCCTCTTTGAGCGCGTCCAGGTGGTGATAGTTTTTATAAAACTCCATGTTGATCATGCTTTGAAAAATAGTTCCCATCAGGGTATTGGACAGCATCGGGATATCGATGTTTTTTTTGAACATGCCCTTTTTCTGGCCGAGGCGAATCAGATCGTTGATACATTCTGAATTCCTCGCCTTCATTTTATCTACCATCTGGATAATGGAAGGGTTCTGGTTGATGATCTGCTCCGTTAAAAGAATGCGGTGAAATTGCTTCCGTTGTAATATCGCATCAATATATCCATCCACCAGGCTGTACATTTTCTGCAAAGGATCCAATGAATCGTCCTGCAAAAGATTGTCCACTTTTTCCCGGAGATTCAAACTCTTCCTTTCAAAAATTTCCTCCATCAATTTTTCCTTTGACCCGAAATAGTAGGATATCATAGCGGTATTAAAACCAGCCGCTTCCGCGATATCCCGGACCGAAGTGCCATCAAAGCCCTTTTGGGAAAATAATTTCTCAGCGGTGTCCAGCAACTGCACCTGTTTTTCTGACAAAGATGGTTTCATTCCGCAAAATTAATTAAACGTTTGTTTAAATAATCATGCCAGCGGTATTATTTTTTTATAGCCGGTAGCCGCTCGTCAAAAACAAGCTGTAAGAGGTTGGTTTATCGGTACTTTAGTTATTACTAAATAACTGATATGAAACCATTGCTGTCATTATTTTTTGGTGTTTTGATGTTGTTCTCCTGTCAGACACCGCCAGATGCCAATAAGAAAACCGATCAAAATGATCCACTGGATATTTCTTCCCAGGACAGTTCCATAAAACCACAATCGAATTTTTATCTGTTTGCCAACGGAAGCTGGCTGAAAAAAACAGAGATACCGCCTTCCCAGTCTACCTGGGGTTCATTTTCAATACTGCTCGATAGTTCAACGACCCGACTACATCGAATACTGGACTCGCTGTCCGAAATTAAAGAGGCGGCGAAAGGTTCCATTGCCCAACAAACAGGTGATCTGTTTGTAAGTGCGATGGATTCGGCGGGGATAGAAAAAAAGGGATATCTGCCTGTAAAAGCTGAACTGGACAGTATTGAAGCCGTCAAAAACAAGGAAGAACTCCTTCATGAAATCGCAAGAGAATATGCAATCAATCATGGACCTTTCTTTTCCTTCGGTGTATATGCTGATGACAGGAACAGCCTGATCAATGCGGCTCATTTTAGCCAGGGCGGTTTGGGTTTGCCCAGCAGGGATTATTATTTCAAAAATGATTCCGGCACCAAAAGGATCCGGGAAATCTACCTGTCGTATATCACAAAAATTTTCACCCTTATTGGTCAATCCCCGGCGCAGGCATCCCAATCGGCAAAATCCGTATTTGACCTGGAGACAGCCATGGCGAAGCTTTCCAAAACACCGGTTGAACTCAGAGATCCCAATGAGAACTATCATAAAATTAATCTGTCATCCAATCCGTTTTTAAAAAAACTACTGACTGGTTTCGGAATTTCATCAGACACCATATTGGTTGGGCAGCCGGCGTATTTCAAAGGTTTGAACAATCTAATCGGGGAATTACCGCTGGAAAATTTTAAAAATTACCTGCGGTTTCATGTAATAGATGATGATGCGGATTATTTACCACATGATTTTGCCGATGCAAAATTCAATTTCAACAAACTGCTGACCGGGCAGACCGTGATGCAGGAAAGATGGAAACGCATGACGACGATGGTTGACCAGCAAATGGGAGACAACCTGGGACGGATCTATGCAGAAAAATATTTTACCGCCGCGGATAAAGAGAGGATCAATCATCTGGTGGATAATTTACTGGAAACTTTTGCAGAAAGAATTCAGCAGCTGGACTGGATGAGCGATTCTACTAAGCAAAAAGCGCTTGTTAAATTACATGCGATTGTAAAAAAAGTTGGATATCCCGACCGATGGAAAGACTATTCATCCATTACAATTACCCGTGATGATATCATTGCCAATCTCCGGGGCACTGCGAATTATACTTTCAAAAGGGACATTGCCAAAATCGGTAAACCGGTAGACCGCACGGAATGGCAGATGACGGTTCCTACCGTTGATGCTTATTATGATCCTACCCAGAATAATATCAATTTCCCCGCAGGTATCCTGCAACCTCCATTCTTTTTCTCTACCGGAGACGATGCAGTGAACTACGGAGCCATCGGCGCAGGTATCGGACACGAAATCACCCATGGTTTTGACGATCAGGGCCGTCAATACGACGCCAATGGCAATCTGAAAGAATGGTGGACGGCTGAGGACACGAAAAGATTTAAACAGCGTGCTTCAAATATCATTAAACAGTATAATGGATATATTTCTGTAGATACATTTCACCTTAACGGGGAACTCACCGAAGGTGAAAATATTGCAGACAACGGTGGTCTGGCCCTTACTTATGCTGCTTTCAAAAAAACGGCTCAGGGTAAGGGAAATGAAAAAATAGACGGATTTACACCAGACCAGCGTTTTTTTCTCTCCTTTTCGCAGATATGGAAGATGAAAATCAGAAAAGAAAGACTGGTCACACTAACGCGCACCAATCCGCATTCGGCACCCATGTGGCGGGTTAATGGTTCTGTTTCAAATATGCCGTCATTTTATGAAGCATTCAATGTAAAAGCGACAGATTCCATGTACCGCCCGGATAGCATACGCGTTAAAATCTGGTAATATTCCGTTCATTTTCAGTGGTTGGTCATCATAGATAAAATCTCATGAAACCCTTGCCAATTAAGGGTTTTAACAATTCATTGAGGCTCTTTGCCATGATATAAGCCACCAATATTGGGTTTCCATGTAAGTTAAACACGGTTATCTTTGTTCTGGAATTGAAAATTAAAATATCCGTCCGGATCGGTTCCCAGGTTGCTTTTCCACTCTTTCGTTTGCCCCGTTCCAGCCATAAATACTGACGATTCCTGCCATCAAGAAGTAAATTTTTTTTAATCAAACTTTTTTTTCACTACTAAAATCGTCACATTATGAAACGTGTATTTTCAAACTTTAATCTGAAGAAATCAGCTTCAGTAGTCGCAGCAGCAGCGCTGTTGTCACTTGGTTCTGCAAATTTGCAGGCAGCTCCGGTTATCGAAAAAATTATCAGCCCAACTGACAAAAACGTAAATGTAACTTTTGTCGGAGCAACTGATAACAGCCTCGTATTCCACCTGGAATTCGAAAACAAAACAGGTGAGAAATTCTACCTGATTGTTAAAAACGACGCAGGTGATATCGTTTACCAGGCCTCTTACAACGACGTTCATTTCGAAAAGAATATCCGCATACTAAAGGAAGATTCCGAAATTCACCCAACATTTGTAATTCGTACCGCAAATGAACAGGTTGAACGCAAGTTGTCAGTTAGCCGTAAAACGTCTGAGAATTTTGTTGTAACCACTTTATAATTCCACCCTTTTTAATAGAAAAGCCCGCACATGCGGGCTTTTTTTGGTTTATGGCAGATGGCTCTAATTATCAACCTCCTTAACAGATGGCCTTTTATCTCCCGGGTCCCGGTGTTCGTACTGGATATTAAAATTCTTTAAATCGGGTTTAAATCTCCTTTTCCGGTTCAGATCATATTGATAGATATCCTGTCCCAGCCGGTAGAGAAATGGTAGTGCGATGGTTTCATATTCATAGATATTATCGTTCAGAATACCGTCTTCATTGGCATAGACGGTACAGGTTAACATGAATTCAATACGATTTTTAAAATCTGCGACATAGGACACATCGGTTAAAAATCCATAAGCCCACCCTACTTTATTGAATACCCGGATATAGTCAGGAATGACTCTGGACCCCTTTTGAAAATAATACTTCACGTAGCTGTCATAAAATACTGCGGTGTCATATTTTGGATAAGGAGTTTCTGAAGGATATTGGGACAGGTACTGCTTTATAAATGAATAGTCAGCTGAATTAAGGTAGAATCGTTTTGATGGTGGAACAGACAATGGAAAAAGTGCTGATTGCAGTATCTGCTGTAAATCATCCAGTGGTATTCGGTTATGGCGGGTAAAGTCCTTGGGTTCACTGATCAGGCTATCATGGGAATCCAGCCAGGCCGTGCCGATTTTTGCGGGAACAGAAAATTGAAATGAATCGCGGTTGAAGGCCGGCGACTGTATGTAAATAATATTTCCCGTGCTATCCAGGAAACGAATTTGATTTGTATGACGGTTTTCCTCTTCCGACAATGGCATAAACTGACGAACGATTCTCATGTCAGGATAGCCCATTGCAAATAACCGCCGGTTAATTTCTTCCTGGCCAACAAATTCATACATCCGGTTATAAGCGTCATTGTCACTTATCAGGAAAGCCTTCCTGATAAAATGAGCAATGGATGGATATCCGGTTTCAGATGTACTGTCCCTGTTTAGAACCAGCTGACCCGGGTAACTGCTGTCATATTCGAGCCGGGTAAATTTATCCACTCCGCGTTTGTGCATGCGGTTTAGTTTCCCGAGCGAAAGCAGCGCCAGCGGAAGCTTCACTGTAGAAGCCGGATAAAAATAAAAATCCTTGTCAACATGAAAATAATAATTCCGAAACAGGGGCTGATTGCGGGCATCCCGGTCAATCTGGGTATAAATTATTTGTACCCGATAGGTTTCGGGTTGCCGGATTATTTTCTGCAGGACTGCACTGGTGTCGGATTGCAGAATTTTTAGAAGCAGCGTATCTGTTTTAAACTGGCAGTATATATTACCGGCAAAAAAAATAAACAAAATCAGGAAGCAGACTCTCATCCTGCGAAAATACAATCGCCATTTAATATGAACGGAATGATTTCTACAATTGCGTTACATGCTTTGGGCTTTAGGCTTTAAGCTTTAAGCCATCATCATGATTTCCCACTCCTCGTTACCAGCCAGATTATAATTCCGATAATAAATACAACAATCAAAATACCCACCCAGACCCCCGCTTTAAAAATTCCACCAATAACCGAACAGCTGTCAAGAAAAAACGCGAGCATGACCAACAGAAAAGGTAGTAATTGTTTCATGTTTTTAATCAGTAGACTGAAAAATCGTGCCAACTGGAAACAATCTATTAACCTCGGCTTAACCGGTGTTTAACCTGTTTACATGAGGTCATTTTTACCTTTGATTCACGCAACCCAACCTTAAAATGAAAAAACCAGATTGGATGATAACCCGCAATCCTGCTTTTTTTGCAGGATATCTTCTTTTCATTGTCATATTATCCATTTATTGTTTCGCTTTTACCAAATCCGAGGGATTTCTCCTGGTCAATCAATTTCATTTCACCCTGCTGGATAAGCTATTCGTTTTGTTTACAAATTTTGGGAACGGGATATTTGCCGTCTTACTGATGATTTTTATGCTCTTTCGTAAAAAAATCGGATGGACACTACAAATTGCAGTCAGCTTCCTGGTATCGGGGATTTTGGTACAGATCCTGAAACATATCATTTCAAGTCCGAGGCCCAGGTTATATTTCGGACCTGGCACTATACACTATATTCATGGAATTACCGGAACCGGCTACGGGAGCTTTCCTTCCGGACATACGGCAACGATATTCGCCGTCACTTCACTCCTGGCCCTCTATTTTCCAGGTAGAAATGCCGGTATCTTTTTTATAATAATCGCCTGTTTAACTGGGTTTTCACGAATTTATCTTTCACAGCATTTCCCCATTGATGTACTGGCGGGATCTTTACTCGGCATAATGGTTTCACTATTTACCTACCAGCTTATTCCTTTGCGGATCTTTGAGAAAAAAATTCAGGAGAAGGATTGGGATCGCCAATCCATTAAATTGCGGTAACAACCCGTTTTGAATTTCAATAAAAAAATCTGGCTACTGATCTTTTTGAGTTCCCTGCTTCGTATCTGGGTGGGGGCAACGCTTGAACTTGGCAATGATGAGGTTTATTATCAAACCTATGCCCTCCACCTGCAATGGAATTATTTTGATCATCCACCGATGGTTGCCCTGATGATCCGGTTTTTCACGGCGAATCTTTTTTTCCACCATGAATTTTTTATCCGGCTTGGATCCATTTGTTGCGCTGCCGCGGGCACCTGGCTGATTTTCAAAACCGGGATCCGGATAGGCAACGAATACACGGGTTGGATCGCAGCCATCCTTTACAATAGTTCTTTCTATTGTTCCATTATTGCGGGCACTTTTATATTGCCCGATTCACCGCAGGTGATCTGCTGGCTCCTGAGTATTTATTTCATGATCAGGATTCTGGAACACAGCCCCGGAAAAAAACAACCGGCTGTTAATTTTATTTTACTGGGTATCAGTTCCGGGTTATGTATAATGAGTAAAGTGCATGGAGTTTTCATCTGGCTGGGATTCGGGGGATTTATTATTTTCAATCGCAGGGATCTGATGAAAGTTCCTATGCTGTGGATTTCCGGACTCCTGACCGGGTTGATCATATTCCCTATTTACTGGTGGAACTATCAAAATCATTTTATAACCTATCAGTATCACCAGGGAAGAATCAGCTTTTGGGGAAAGCAACCGGATTTGGATCACCTGATGCAACAGGTACTCGGTTCCATATTCTACAACAACCCGGTAAATTTTGTCTTATACATTATTGCATTGGTTTCAATTGCGAAAGGAAGAACCGGGTCAATACCGAGAGTATATCGGCTTTTTCTCTGGCTCAGTCTACCGCTTATTCTTGTCCTGCTTTGGACTTCACTTTTCAACGATACCCTGCCCCACTGGTCGGGTCCCGCTTATCTCTCACTGATGTTGTTGACTGCCCATCAGCTGTCAGGAAAAATGGCGGGTCCGGTAAATTCAGGATGGCTGAGAGCCGCCTGCTGGGTTTATGGTTCCGTTATTATCCTGGGTGTGTTAAGTATTCAATTTTTGCCTTTTCGGATTGGCAGCGAAAATGACAAATACACGGGAAAAGGAGATATAACCCTCGACATGACCGGTTGGGGTAGATTTAGCCGGCAGCTTGATTCCTTATATCAGGCGGACAGAATATCCCACAGAATGAAACCCGATGCCGCCATCCTGTCTGACTACTGGTTCCCCGCCGCACACCTGGACCATTATTTTGGAATTCCCTATCATCATAACCTGCTAACGTTCGGTCCACTGCAGGATATTCACCATTTTGCCTGGCTGAATCAACGCCGCCCCCGTTTAAAATCAGGTTCCGATGCGTATTTTATTTATTCTTCTAATTATTATGGCCCCCCAAAACCATCTTTGAAAAATGAATTTAACCTGGTGGAGGATTCCCTGCGCTTCCCCCAGTTCAGGAACGGAATCCCGGTTCGTTATTTCATCATTTATCGGCTCCACGACTTCAGGGGTGATAGCATGGATTATCTGGTTCCGGGAATCCGGTAATTCCGATCAGACTCTTTCACTTGAACATATTTCCGGATCAGATTTAAGAAAAAAAGCTCTTGGTTCCTGATGGAATAAACTAGATTTGGGTCTTATAAGAACAACATGAAACTTTTTGTTGCCGGACTCCCTTATGATTTTGACGATACAGATTTAAAGGAAATGTTTGAGCTCTATGGAGAAGTAATTTCTGCCAAAGTTGCCATTGACCGTGAAACCAGAAAAAGCAGGGGCTTTGGTTTTTTGGAAATGAGTGCTGCCCTGGAAGCAAAAGAAGCAATTGATGCCCTGAACG
>Ga0163162_10006707_pt1 | contig 11162 bp, 10 predicted proteins | sample S55metaG_FD_115310 | JGI IMG/M metagenome (GOLD analysis project Ga0163162, IMG submission 115310) | Switchgrass rhizosphere microbial communities from Kellogg Biological Station, Michigan, USA - S5-5 metaG | ecosystem: Host-associated > Plants > Roots > Rhizosphere > Soil | place: USA...
AAAATAAATAAAAATGAGTTTAAATTGGCTTTATTCAACTAATGCTAAAGAAATAGGAACACTATATTTAATCTTCTCAGTATTTGCAGATATGATTGGAACTGCATTTTCAGTACTTATAAGATTAGAATTAGCACAACCTGGAAATCAAATTTTACAAGGAGATCATCAATTATTTAATGTTATCATAACAGCTCACGCATTTATTATGATTTTCTTCATGGTCGACAATTGAAGACTATTTAATCTTTATATCGGTGCCTTTAAAGCTACTAATTTCAAACTACAAAATAACCAAGGTAAAATTATTATTCAAAATAATAGCAATCATAATATTAATGATGAAGATAAGAATCAACCTAAATATACTAAAATCTTTATAGAAGACCCTTTCAATAATTGAGATATTATTTTAAAGGTAGCTAAAGGTCAAAAAGGTATTTATGTTTGAGAAAGTGAAAATCACATTTATGTAGGACATTCTATAAATTTATACAATAGAATAAGAACTTATTTTATGCCTTCTATTCTTAAAACTAAAGCAAGAAGAGTACTAAGACATTTTAATAAGCATGGTTTTAAAGATACAAACTTAACTATTTACATAATGAATGAAAATTCTAGTTTAAACGAAGTTGTAAGACTAAACAATATTTCATTGATACATTAAAACCAAATTTAAATGTAGACTTAATAGCAAGTAGTTCTGGTTATCATGAACCAATGAGTCAAGAAATAAGAGACAGACTTAGAAAAGAAAGAGGTACTCCTGTTTATATTTACAGTGCAGAAGATTTTACTTTATTATATTTATTTGAATCAAAACAACATACATATGATTCAATTAACATTCATCATAAAACTTTAAATAATTGTCTAAGTGCAGGAACAATATACTTAGATGCTTTCTTTTTTTCTTTAGATCAAATAGAAGAATCTGATAGAATAAATTTATTAACTCTAGAACAAATTAAAGAATTAATAAATAAAAACAGAGAAACATATACAGTAAAACATCCAGCATCTATTGCGATATTAGCGGAATTTAAAGATAATTCTAGTAAAAATTTATTGTTTTCATCTTTAACTAGTTTAGCTAATCATTTGAAAGGTGATAAAAAACTATTAGACAGTATTTAAAAGGTGAAAAATCAGGTTATTATAGAGGTAAATGGAAATTTTCATACAAAGATTAGATAGAACAGGCATGGCCGGGTTAGGTAGAAATATCTAACTTTCATTTCACTATATACTGGAACCCCCTTAGAGCCTTTAAAACTAGTACCGCAGACTAAAAGTTAGCAGTGGAATACAGTAACATTTTAAAGGATTGGGCAATCAGCAGGTAACCAAAGTTTTATTTATAGAACGAGTAGGAACCTCAGAGACTAGACGTGAAATATCTTAGTAAATATTATATTTAAAGATAAAGATATAGTCCGACTCTATTGGAAACAATAGGGATAATCGTATGCCAGCCTTATTAGGAGGATTTGGTAATTTAAAAAATTCTTTAATAACTATAAATAACTTTATTAAAAATAGAAGTAGATTATTTTGTAATAAAACTTCTTATTTAGAATTAGAAGATAATGGGGATAATAATATATTACAAACTAATATAAACTTATTAAGAAAACAAATTGGTCCTTATTTGGCCGGATTAATAGAAGGTGATGGAACAATAGTAGTTCATGAACCTAATAGTAATTCTAAAAAATATAATCCTAAAATTATTATAGTGTTTAAAAATAATGACTTACCTTTAGCTAATTATTTACAAAATTTAACTAAATGTGGTACAGTTTTAATTAAACCAGGTAGAGGTTATGTTTTATGGCAAATACAAGATATAATTAGTGTTTACACTATAATAAGTATTATTAATGGTTTTATGAGAACACCTAAAATAGAAGCTTTAAATAGAACAATATATTGGATAAATAATTATATTATTCATAGTAAAACTAAAACTTTAAATAAAGTTACTAGTTCTATCCTACTTAAAATTAATTGTTTAAGTGTTAAACCTTTAGATACTTCTCCTATTGAGAGTAATGCTTGGTTAAGTGGTTTTACAGATGCAGATGGTAATTTCTCTATTAATGTACATAAGCGAAGCAATAAAAATTCTATAAGAGTTCAATTATATTATAGATTAGAAGTTAGTCAAAATTATCATAAAACATCTACAGACCTTGATGATATTACTAAAAACAGTTTTTTTCCAATTATGTCTAAGATAGGTTTATATTTAGGTGTAACAGTTTATAGTAGAACTAGAATTATTAAAGATAAAACATTTTATAGTTTTACTGTTATGAGTCATAATAAATTAAGTAATACTAATGTTTGTTTGTATTTTAATAAATTTCCTCTTATGTCTTCTAAATTTTTAGATTTTAAAGATTGGGAGTATATTTTAAATTTACAAAATAATAATAATTTAACTTCTTCTTACTTAGATCAAACTAAAAAAATTAAAACTAATTTTAATAAAACAAGAAATTCTTTTTCTTGGGATCATTTAATAAATAATAGTTATTTTAAATCATAAAGAGTAATTGCCGTGTTTGATTGCAAAATCATTCTTATTACGTTACTATTTGCGGGAAGTTCCTAAAGTAATTTTATAGAAAAAATTGAAAACTTAATTATAAATATTAAGCGTACAATAATCTTAATAAGTAAAATTAATCTTTGTTAAATTATATTACCCCCCTTTTGTGCCCTTAGGTTAGTTTGCAGCTCACCAAGGTGAAGGGATTATTTAACAATAATGGATAATCCGCAGGAAACCAATTATTATTAATTAAAACTATTTAATTTTATAATAAAGTAGGATCCTCAGAGACTACACGTAACGCCCCAAATTATATTCTTAAATTAAAATAAATTTGGGTGAAGATATAGTCCAATTATATTTGAAAGAATATAAACTATTGAATTACTTATTACCAGTAATGGTAGGAGCACCAGATTGTTTCAAGTATTTGATTCGAAAATCGAGTTCATTAGTTTTAAAAAGTTCTAAAATTAATTTAAAACAAGACCGAGCTTCGAATCTTAAGTATTATTTAGCAGGATTATGAGAAGGGGGCCCGGGTCATATTTGGATCCCTACTACTGAAAGAGCTCCAAGTGGTAAAAATTACACACCTCATTTTGCTATTTCATTTGCTGAATCAGAATATCCTTTAGTATTAGAATTAAAAAATATAATCGGAGGTACAATTCGACATAAAATAGAAAATCATACTTATGTTCTAACTATTTCTTCTATTTCCGGACTAATTAATATCATTAATATGATTAATGGATGTTTACGAACTCCAAAAATATCCAAATTTAATGATATGATTAATTGGATTAATCTAAAAACAGGAAGTTCTATTCCTACAAATGATGTAGATAATAGTAATATTCTTGATAATGCTTGGTTATCTGGCTTTGTAGAAGCAGATGGTTCTTTTGATATTAGAGTATCTCAAACCAGTGGAGGCTCAGCCAAAAACAGGGTTAGTGCTCGATTGAGATTAGAACAACGTAAAGTAGACCCTAATTCAGGAAACTCTTATTTAGAAGTAATGACAAATATTGCAGTAGCATTAGGAGTATCTTTAAATATTTCAATACATAATACTGATTTAGAATATTTTTCAATAAATGCTTCTAGTACAAATTCAAGAGGTAAAATAGTTAACTACTTTACACAATTTCCTTTGTTTTCTAGCAAACGACTTAATTACCTAGATTGGTATGCTTGTCATAATTTAATTATGGACAAAATCCATACTACACAGGAAGGTCGAGATTCAGCTTTAAAATTAAAAAATAGTATGAATAGTAAACGAACTTATTTTGATTGGACTCATTTAGAAACTCTCAAATCTTACTAAATTAAACACAAATACTCACTTCCCTGTTATAATATTAACAGAGGGAGCAAAAACAGTCCTCTATTTCTCTATAGAAGGTAATAGAGAATTGGGTGAATTGCAAGGATCTCCTATATGGACAATTTGCAGCTAAGCTTAGATCAGTGCTTTTGAAGAAAACTTCAATTAAGATCTAAGAAAGTTCAACGACTAATCGGTGAGTTGCGCTAACAATAATCCGAACACGAGTGCCCAACCTGTAACGTTCACAGGATGACATAGTCTAAACTCATTAGTAATAATGAGAAGGTAGAATTAAATGTTCTACCGTTAATATATTTGATGGCATTCCCTAGATTAAATAATATCTCATTCTGGTTATTACCACCTTCATTAATTTTATTATTATTAAGTGCTTTAGTAGAAAATGGAGCTGGTACAGGATGGACGGTTAAGGATGAGCTGTCTTATTATAGAAATATAATAATTAATAAACTCTACTTGATGCAAGGAACTCCTCTAAGCTACGGAAGTAACTACCTATTCTTTATAATAAATGGAGTGGTAAAAATGTTACTGACATGGGGACAATTTGCCTGGTTAGATTCTTCTAATCATCAGAGACTTAACGTAGAGCTTCCTTCTAATATTTCTACAAGCAGTAGAAAAACTAATAATATAGTGTTAACTAAACAAACATTAACTCAAAATAAAGAATTATTCTATCAATGGTTAGTAGGATTTACTGATGGTGATGGTACTTTTTCTATAGCGTATCAAAATGGTAATTGGTCTTTATCTTTCAAATTATCCCAAAACAAATATAATGAAAGATTACTACATTTTATTAAAAAACAATTAGGAGTAGGGATTATTACTAAAGAAACTAAAACTAAAATGGTTAATTATAGAATCAGAGATAGAAAAATACTAGCAGAAATTATCTTTCCTATATTTGATAAATACCCTTTATTAACTTCTAAATATTTTAATTATTTAAAGTTTAAAAAAGTTTATCAAATTTTAGAAAATACTAGTTTAACTAAAGCTCAAAAAGATGAATTAATTTTTGCTCTAGTTAAAGAAGTTCCTTCTGAAGATTATATTTCCCCAGCTTGGGATATAGTTAACAACAAATTAAGTAATACTAATGAAGCTAACAAAGTAATGTCTAAAGCATGGTTAATAGGTTTTACTGAAGCAGAAGGTAGCTTCTATCTAGTTAATAAATCTAAAGATAGAATAGTTCATGGATTTGAAATAACTCAAAAATTAGATTTCATAGTTTTATCCGCTATAGGTTGTATCTTAGGTATCAAAACTAGTTCTAAAAAAACATATCATACAGTTGTAACTACAAATTCAAGATCTATTCAAAATATTATAAAATACTATCATAATACTATGAAAGGAATGAAATCTTTTGAATTTAGAGTTTGGTCTAGATGTTACGTAAAACATAAAGGTGATTTTTCTAAACTTAACGAAATCAGAAATAAAATTAGAAGTAGAAGACTAGGAACAACTATTTTAGATTATAAATCTAATTAATTAATTAAGAGTAGGCGGTATACCTTAAATAATTATATATTAACATTTTACCCCCCTTTCTTTGAAAGTATATTAGTTAGAAGGAAGAAGAAATAGTCCGATCTTTAGTGAAAACTAAAGCGTGTAATGATAGTGAGTATTTAGATATTCATGAGATTACCAACACAATATGTTACCCACCATTATCAGGAGTACAATCTCACTCAGGTGCTAGTGTAGATTTAGCAATCTTTAGTTTACACTTAGCTGGGGTTTCTTCATTACTTGGAGCAATTAATTTCATTGTTACAGTATTAAACATGAGAACTAATGGAATGAGTTTACATAAATTACCTTTATTCGTATGGGCAATTTTTGTAACAGCAATTTTATTATTATTATCATTACCAGTATTAGCTGGTAGATTCATAGTGCCAGCTTTAAATCCGGCTATATGCTGGGAACTGTTTTTTTTAATTTTATTTAATGAAACACAATCAGCAGGAAACCTATTAGATTTGAATTTTATAGGGATCCTCAGAGACTATACGCCGGAGTTATCTATTGTAAATTTTGCAAAGGTAAAATATTCAACAAATTCTACATCTAATAACAAATCTAACTATAATAATTTTGGTTCTTATTTATCAGGTCTAATAGAGGGTGACGGTGCTATAGTAGTTCCTAAAACCGAGAGATCTCCTAAAGGTAAACTAAATTATCCTAGTATAAATTTAGTATTTAATTTAAGAGATTTCCCATTAGCTCAATTAATTCAAAAAGAATTAGGGACTGGATCTCTTTCTAGAATGAAAGGAGTAAATGCTTATTTATTACAAATTAATAGTTTGGAAGGAATTCTAAAATTAGTTAATTTATTAAATGGTAATATGAGAACATCAAAAATGTATAGTTTATACAATTTAATCGACTGGTTAAATTATAAACATAGTGATTTAAATATCATTAAATTACCATTGGACTCTAGTCCTATAGAATCAAATGCTTGGTTAAGTGGATTTATTGAAGCCGATGGTTCTTTTTCGATCTTTTTAAATAAAAATTCTATTAGAATAAGATTTAGTTTAACTCAATCAAGTAAAAATAAATTTGGTATTTCAAATGAAGCAATAATGAATAAAATTGCAGAATATTTAGAAGTTAAAGTTTCTATTTATCAAAGAAAAAAAACTCCTAATTCTATAGAATTAACTGTTAAAACACAAAGTATAAAAAGTAATGATATTTTAACTAATTATTTAACAAAATTTCCTCTTTGGTCTAGTAAATTCTTAAATTACTCTGATTGGTTAATTGCAATAGATTTATTTAAAAAAGTTTATAAAACAAAAAATAAATCAGAAGAAGTATTTAATGAAATTAAAAAAATTAAAGAGGGAATGAATGATAATAGAGTTAAATTCAATTGGGATCATTTATTAAAATTTTATAGTATTTAATAGTTTAATGTAGACCATCTGTTGTAACATTTTACCTATTACTCAAGTAAAAACAAACAATAATCTTAATTATAAAGATTTATCTAATTTAAATTTTAGTTCTTATTTAGCTGGATTAATAGAAGGAGATGGAACTATAGTAGTGCCTAAAACTGAAAGATCAGCTAAAGGTAAATTAAATTATCCTTCAATTCAAATTGTATTTCATTTAAAAGACCTTCCATTAGCTTTAATGATTCAAAAAACTTAAAAAATGGATCTCTTTCAAGAAGAAAAGGAGTAAATGCTTATATTTTAACTGTAAATAGTTTATAAGGTTTATTATTAGTAACTTCATTAATTAATGGAAATATGAGAACTCCTAAAATTTATGCTTTAAATAATCTAATTGATTGGTTAAATATTAAATTTAATTCGCAAGGAATTTATATTCGTCCTTAAGGATCCCTCACCGCCAGGTCTCATTTTCTTTATTGTATAAAACAAATGAAGAACCGGTGAAAAATCTTTAAATAATAGTCAATTAGATTCTAATGCTTGGCTATCTGGTTTTATTGAAGCTGATGGTCATTTCTCTGTTAGAACTACAACTACTTCTAAATATCCTAGAGTAGAGTGTAAATTTGAATTAAGTCAAAGACAAATTGATCATAATGGTAAAAATAATTTATATTTTTTAGAATTTATAGCTAATTTCTTGCTTTCTTCTGTTAAAGCAATTAGAGTTGATAAACCTAATTCTGAATATAGAGTTAGAACTACTAGTTTAAATGGAAATTTAGTTTTAGAAAATTATTTAAATACATTTCCTCTATTTGGTAGTAAATATTTAGATTATAAAGATTGGATAAAAGTTTTAGATTATTTTAAATTAGGTACATTTAAACATAAAATTTATATTGAAGAAATTATTTCAATTAAATCTAATATGAATGATGCTAGAACTGTTTTTACTTGGGATCATTTAAACAAATTTTACAACTTAGATCAATAAGATATAGTCCCAACATACATGAGAATGTATGAGTTATTTACCTTTATATTTTATATTAAATATATTGAGACGAAATAATTATTATTTGCGTCATGGGACCTAGTCCAGTAAATCAAGAAATAAGGCTATTACTATGCTTCTGACAGATAGAAATTTCAATACTAGTTTCTATGATCCAGCAGGAGGTGGAGATCCAGTATTATATCAACACTTATTCTTAACATTAAAAATAGACACTATTCCTGTATTAGCTCTTAGTTCGACTTCGCCGTTCCGTTTTGGTTCATTTTATACACTCTATAACAAAAGTTACCCTAATGCTGGTCTACCTACCCAATCCTTTTTAGAATGGTTTGTTGGATTTGCAGAAGGTGACGGTAGCTTTACAATAAATAGTCGAGGTAGACCTGTCTTCGTTATTACACTCCCCAAAAGGGGATGTACTGCAGACTTACAAGTTCTTGAATACATTCAACGAATCTTAGGTTTTGGTCGAATAAATAAACAAGGTCCACGAACTAGTAGATTTGTAGTAGAAGATGTAGCAAGTGTTACACTGCTAATCGCTCTGTTTAATGGTAACTTAGTATTCCCTCTTAAACAAGCTAGCTTTGCTCTATTCCTTGAAGCATTCAACAAACGATCAAAAATTCAAGTAGTAGAATTTATTTCACCACTAGTAACACCTACATTCAATGACTCTTGGTTATCAGGTTTCACTGATGCTGAAGGTTGCTTCACATGTTCATTACTTGGTAACTCTACTGCTTACCGATATCGATTTCTTCTATCTCAACTAGGTAAAATAAATTTATCTGTGTTGTCACATATTACCACACTTATTGGTGGTGTTGTACGACCACATTCTAAACCGGATGTGAGTGAATTAACAGTAAATGGTGTTCGAAACATGGAGCGAGTGTTCAAATATTTCGACACTCATCCATTACACAGTAAAAAAGCTATATCATATAAAATCTGGCGAGAAGTTCATACTGCCATCGTTAATGGTGAACATCTTTCCCCAGAATCTAGAGCTGTACTAAAAACCAAAACAGCTAAAATTAACAGATTAAATTAGTGTTTCCTAACGGGAATAAAGGATGTGGTTCAATATAATCTCTCTCCCTACCTTTCATTTTTTTATACAATAAAGAAAATGAGCGGGCGCAGAGACAAGTTGTGAAACTCTAATAGGCAAGTGGTCTATATTATTATGAAAGACCTGTTAGAGTAAATACTATGTATGCCACCATTCTAGTCCATACATTTCTATGCTGTGCAATTGTTAGAAAAAAACAGTTATTTCCTTAGGAAAGGATGTATGCTTACCCCGCCAGGCGTAAGGATGAATTATAATTCATCGGCGATACAAGTGAAAACGGTCAACGTTAACTCAAACCAAGACCGTCGGTAATCTAGCTTATCGCTACAGACTGGGTCACTTGTAAGTATCTGAAATGATGCTTAATGTACAGTCGGTTCCCTATATTACACAAGGCTACTGTGCTCTATACGAGATTATTCAGTAGAACATGAACCTTTAAGAGAGTTGATGAATTAAAGGTTTTAGGGAATGGGTTCTTCGGTCACCCAGAAGTCAAATTTATAGGCTTCTTAACGTTGCTATATGCTGGAACAACTTGTTTATTAGGTTTTAAATACTCCATCTTAAATGACATAGTAAAAAAGTTAAAACTAAAAAGTTTATCAGCAGGTAACCAAAGACACGAAAGTAGTCTAGTAGGAACCTCAGAGACTTTATGCAACGAAACTGTAGAAATTTCAACAAGTACAGAAAATATTAAACCTATATCTATCCATGTTCCTACTCATTTAAAACCTGTTAGCGAAGAACAATTTGGACACTATTTAGCAGGGTTAATAGATGGGGATGGTCATTTTAGTAGTAAACAACAATTAGTTATTGTATTTCATTCATTAGATGCTTCTCTAGCTTATTATCTAAAGGGTAGACTAGGAAGTGGAAGTGTTAAAAAAGTTAAAAATAAAAATGCTTTCATTCTAGTTATATCCTCTAAAAAAGGTTTAGAAAAAGTAATTAATTTAATAAATGGGAAAATTAGAACAGAAAATAAATTTAATCAAATAAATAATAACATATTAAATCATAAAAATTTTGCTGAATTTAGCAAAAATATTAATTTTAAATTAAATTTAGATAAAGATTTAAAAAATCATTGGTTAGCTGGTTTTACAGATGCTGATGGTAGTTTTCAAATAAAAGTTCTAACAAGAAGTAACAAAGTTGAAGTTAGATTAAATTTCCAAATTGATCAGAAAAAAAACGATATATTACTATTAATTAAAGACTTTTTCGGAGGAAATATAGGTTATAGAAAAATTCAAGATACTTATTATTATGGTTCAACTAGTTTTGGTTCAGCTAAAAATTTTATTAATTATTTTGATTATTACCACTTATTATCTAGTAAACATATAAACTACTTAAAATGGAGAAATGCATATTTAATAATTCAAAATAGAGACCATCTAAAAAAAGAAGGGGTTGAAAAAATTATAAAATTAAAAAAACAATGAATAGTTTAAGTGATTCTACAGTTTAAGATAAAGTCCTAACAAGGATGTAAAAATTCTTGAGTATTAATTAAAATAGATTAAAATTAATTTCACCCCTTTCTAAGTTAGTGTAAATATTTTAACTATTTGATTAATCAAAATATTTGTTATATTATTATTATACCAGGATTTGGAGTAGTTAGTCAAGTAGTTTCTATCTTCTCAGGTAAACCTATATTTGGGTATTTGGGTATGGTTTATGCTATGTTCAGTATCGGAATATTAGGATTCTTAGTATGGAGTTTCTTTTCTCAACTATGGTTATTATTAGAATACCTAGTTTTAGATTACATGGTGGCTCTCCCCTACTGTGAAGTAGGGGTAATAAATCTCGCTATAGGCTGGAACAGTTTAACGCTATTTGGTACTTTTTATAGTAAAAATCTAAATAGCTATACTCAATCAGCAGGAAATCATAACTCATATAGTGTGAGCTCCTCAGAGACTACACGCGGGACATCTCTACCTAAAGGCACTCATAATTTTTCAGCATTTCGAAAATTTTATGAACAATTAGGTATCACTAACAATATTAGTGAAACTTGGCTTTCATGGTTTGTCGGATTTGCAGAAGGTGATGGAGCACTTGTTACTTATAGTGGTCGACCAAAATTCGTTCTTACTCAAAAAGAAGGTGCTATTCTAGAACACATAAAAAGTGTTTTAGGTTTTGGAACAGTTGTTAAAGTTAGTTCAGGG
>Ga0163162_10006708_pt1 | contig 11161 bp, 7 predicted proteins | sample S55metaG_FD_115310 | JGI IMG/M metagenome (GOLD analysis project Ga0163162, IMG submission 115310) | Switchgrass rhizosphere microbial communities from Kellogg Biological Station, Michigan, USA - S5-5 metaG | ecosystem: Host-associated > Plants > Roots > Rhizosphere > Soil | place: USA: Michigan...
CGCGACAAGGCTCGTCAAGCACAACGTACGCAGCAGCACCATCATCCAGGTTCGCATCGCCAACCTCGGTTAACTTGAGCGGCGCCATTGTGCTCGTAGCAGGCCTTGGTCAGTAGCCCCGTGGGACGCTATCGGCACTTCAGCGACTTGAGCCGCTCCAGGAGCTCCGGACTGGTTTCCCCGAGCGACAAGCGCTGAAAGATTCGGCCGCACTCCGCCCGAGCCGATGAGTCTGCCTGCACCCGCTCGGGTGTGGCGGCATCCGGCCGCTTCGAGGCGTGCTCTCCAGTCGAGTCGGTCCGCGCCGCTGCCGTGTTGTCCGGCAGCGTCGCCTTTTTCGTCACTTGCTTGGGTGGCGTGCCCGGAACGGAGTCGACAGGCGCGACCGGCGCTACGAGGTCCGGCTTCGCCGCGGGCGTGTCGACGGCCGCTGGCGTGTCGGCCGCCGGCGGGCCCGCTGCCGCTGCCGATGTCGAAGGCGCGGATGGCGCGTCAGCCGCCGGGCTGGCCATGCCGGCCGCACTGCGTGAGTCTGCTCCACCTTGCATCACCGACGGCGCCGGTTCCGGCGTGACCGCAGTCGAGCCTTGCTGCACCGACGGCGGCGTTGCCGCACCCGGCCTTTGCACCGCCCACCAGATGGCGACGGCCGCGACCGCCGCACCTGCCGCCGCAACGACGAGGGCCGTGCGACGCGTACCGGCCTTCGTGCCGACCGCATCGCCTGGTTGGTGGCCGGAACCCAGCTCGCGCGGCGGCTCCGGCGCGACGGTTGCCTGTCGCGCGTGGATCTGCGGCGCCAGCGCCTCCGTGGGCGCCAAGTCGTCGCTGCCGCCCCGGGTCTCCGTCCTCTGTGGCGGAGGAGGAGAGAGTGGTGCGACGTGCGCGGGCAACGTGGCCCTCGGCGCAGTCGCCGACACGTCCGTGATCTGGCGTGAGGTCGAGGACGTCGACGCCCGCCTCGGCCCGACAGGCCGGATCACCGTGGCGTCGGCGTCGTTCCATGGCGGTCGTGCGATGGCGACTTCGGGGGGCAGCCCAAGCTCCAGGCGCAGGGTTTCGATGGTCTGGGTGCGTTGCTCCGGCCGAACCGCCAGCGCCCGGTCGATCGCCGCCAGGAATCCGGCGCTGTACCGGCCCGCGGCGCCCTCGGCCAAGGGGACGAACGAATCGCTCATCAGCCGGCCGACCGAGGAGGGCGGCGTGGCGCCGGTGATGGCCCAGTAGACGACAGCGGCAAGCGCATAGACGTCGGTCCACGGCCCCTGCTTCATGCCGGGAATTTCGGCGTACTGCTCGACCGGGGCATAGCCGGCCTTCAGGATCACGGTCAGCGCTTGCGTCATGTCGCCGATGACACGCCGGGCGGCACCGAAGTCGAGGAGAAGCGGCTTGCCGCTATCTGCCAGCAGGATGACGTTGTCGGGAGCGATGTCGCGGTGGTAGCAGTGCTCGGCATGAATCACCACCAGCGCCTGGGTCAGTGGCGCCAGCAGCGCCATGAGCCAGGCCTCGTCGGGAGGGCCTGGCATCGCGCGTATCGCATCCTTGACGGTGATGCCCTGGTAGAAAGGCATCACCATGTAGGCGGTGCCGTTGGCTTCCCAGAACCGGTACACCTTGACGAGGGACGGATGGTCGAATTGCGCCAGCAGCTTGGCCTCGTTGACGAAGCTCTTCAGGCCCGCATCGAAGGTGTCGCGATAGCGCTCCGAGCGGGGCTCGACCTGCGTCGCTCCGACGCGCGTGGCCAGCGACATCGGCATGTATTCCTTCAGCGCCACGGTTCGCTCGAGCGAATGATCCATGGCGAGGTAGACGATGCTGAACCCGCCATCGCCGATTCGCCCTGTGATTTCGAACTCCGCCACGCGCGCGCCGATCCGCAGCGAGAGCACGTCCTGACCGCTGCCTGAAGAGGCGGCCGCTCCTCTCTGAGCAGGCGACGCGACACTCGGCGCCACGGCCGATGCCGCGGCTGGGGGTCGAATGACGGTCCCGTCGTCGTCTTGCTGCTGGCTCATCGCGATCGCGTACCTTGCGGTTGTCCGCGAGGATATTCTCGGCTGCCCGGGAGTGTGGCTTCAGCGGGACGGTCGTCCGTCTCGATTGCCGGCCGCCAGCAGGCTTGGACCGCCATACGACGGCATTCACGGTCCCGCATCCGCCGTGGTCTGCCGGCCGGCTGCTCGCCGTCGGCAAACTATGATTGCCTCGTGGTTGAGTCCTCACCGTGGCAGCGTCTGACGCGACTCATCCTGTCGTGCCACCAGTGCCAAAACGATCTCGGCGCTCGGTACCGACCACGAGCACGCCGCGGCTGCGGATACGGCCAGTGCTGGTGCACGGAAGGACAGCCGGCGCGACCTGCGTCAGATCAGCGTCTCACATCGAACTGGTATCTCACGCCGACCGCAGCCGACACACCTCGAGTTTGCCCACGAACACGATCATCCATCGCGATCGCGTAGAAATCTGTCACGCTGTTGAACGGATAGACGTAGGCAGCACTTGTGGTGACCTGCTCGCGCAATACGGCAGGACCTTCTGCCTTTGATGTCGCAAACTGGACCTGTATCGTGCCTGGGCCGAGCGGCACGGCCGCCCCGGCAGAGAAGATATTGCTGCGCACGTCGAGTCCCTGGTCGCGTACTTGCGTGAACTGGCCGAACAAGTTGACCACGCCGAAGTTGTAGTTGGCACCCAGCTGCCAAGTGTTTTCGGCGGTGCGGTCGTTGATGCCGTCGTCAAGCGTCACTCGCTGCGCCGACGCAGAGACCGCGAACACGCCGCGCGAAAAGATCACCGTGCCGCCGTACAAATGCCCCGGGTTGTCGCGATCGCCCCACGCAATCATTGCCTGTCCGGTGACGCCGTCGAAATTGGGAGAAACGTATCCGACGGCTCGGTCCCAATAGAAATCGCCTTGGACGCCGATGAGGTTGCCGTCCAGGAATATGTGGCGCACCGCAGGCGACAAAGCGGAGTTACCCAAGGCATTGAATCGAGTCGTCGCGTTGAACAGCGAGGTTTGCATGCGGCCCGCGCGCAACTGGCCATAGTCACGATTGGAGATCGAGGCAAAGGCATTGCGCGACAGGGCGGGGTCGTTGTCGGTGCGGCCGAATTTGCCATCCTGGAAGCGAAAGAACGATTCCAGCGTCACGCCGGGCGTCCAGCCGTTCTCGAGACCGTAGCTCGCCGCGACGCCAATGAACGTGGGCGACAACGAATTGCTATTGAAGCGGGAGTCGCGCTCGAAGCCGCTCGGTTCAAAGCGCATGTAGGAGAGGTCGGCGACACCGTATAGCGAGTAATCCAGTTGCGCCTGAGCGGGCGCGTTGAAGACGCCGAGCAGCAACAAGATTGCTGTCCACAAGCCGAATCTCAGGTTCATTCTTCTCATTGGGTGAGTCCTCAGGGGCCTATGCGCTGAATGCATTCAAGGTCTCCACGCAGGCAGTGCGGCTTGATAGACGAATGACCACCACAGGATGTTCATCAGCATGTGCGTCGCAATGCAGAGACGGAGACAGCGGTACCGGCCGTAGAGCCACCCCAGGGCGAGCGAAGGGAACGCCACTCCCAAGGTGGCAAGATCAACGCCGCGCGAAAGGCAATGCGCGACCACGAACAACGCAGAACTCGTTATGTTCGCCGGCCACCCACGCCAATGCCGGCGGAGCAGCCAATCCTGCACACCGGCTCTGAACAGCGCCTCTTCAGCGACCGGCGCTATAACCAACAATACGACGATCGGCCACCGGTCGTGAACCGAGCATGCGATCGCGATGGACAACCCGAAGGCGACGGCGAACAACGCGTTCGCCCGCGACCGGAGTGGATCATCGCGTTGCGGATAGCCGTGTTGCGCCGTCGGAGAGGCTGTCACGCCAACCTCATTGATTCGCTCGAAGTTGAATGTCGTGTCGGCGCAACCGCCGTCTATTGAACAAGGCCCCTGCGGCTAGGGTGACCAGTGTCCACAAAGTCGGATCGAGCTGCGATTCGCCATCGACTACAGTGCAGCCGCCCGACACATCCGCTTTCTCGAGGCCATCGCCCGTGAGTGACGCTGTGACGGGTGCGGGCTGCCCACTCACCTGCACGCGCAGTGCGCCTGTCGTCCGCGCCTCACTTGTGGGAGAGAAAGTGACCAGCACTGTGCAACTCGACTGCGGCGCCAGGACAAATGGCGCGGACTGACACGTCCCAGGTTTGACCGTGAAAGGAACGTCTGCGTCGATCGTCGTGACCATGGCGGTTACGCCGCCTGTGTTGCTCAAGGTCACCACTACCGGTGACGATTCCGCACCAAGGCGCACCAGATCGAAGTCGATGGTCCCGGGTTGTGCGTTGACTGACACCACACCCAGGGGTCCGGCAGCGTCGGCGACAACCACGATGGGCTGTGGAGTCGAGCCTGACGAGATTAGTTGCAGGTTGGCCGACTTGGTGCCTGCGCTGAGAGGGTTGAAGTTGACCACCACCTCGCAGGTGGTCACGAACAGCGGCGGAGCTTGGTCGCCGAACTTACAGGTCGAGAGGGTCGGATCGATCGCAAAGTTTGCAGCGTCTGGCCCCACGAGGTTCAGAAACTGCAATGCCGCCGCACCGATGCCTTGGTTTTCGAGAACGATCTTTCGTGACGGCGGGGTCGTCGAGCCCACGGGTGTTGCAGGGCAGGTCGGGCAACGAAAGTCGAGGCTCGACACGTCGCTGGCGCCGGTGGTGTCTTTCCAGAGCAGTCGTGGGATGTTGTTGGCCCCGTCTCCGCTCAAGTCAACGCGAAACTCGACTGGCGCAATGCCCGATCCGGTGGGAGTGCTCTGGACAGCGACCGACGCGGCGTAGTGGATCGATTGCTTTGGCAAGAAGCGGACGTCCAGGAAACAGCTCGCCCCGGGTTGCAGCGTCAATGCCTGAGGCGTCGTGGTTAGGATGCCCGCGCAGCCAATGTTCGCAGGCGACACAACGTCGAAGCCGGAGGGGGCTGCGGGAATTGTCAGTGGCGAAATCGACAGTGGATCGTCAGAACCGATGTTCTTGAGCTCGATCCGCCGCGGATAGACGATGTTGATGTTCTGCGTGCCATAGGCGATGGACGAGTTCGATGCCGGCGGCGCGGGAGGCGTGACGCCAGCGACGCTCAGCTCGGCACCATCGAATCCGATGCCCGCCAAATCCTTCATCACGGTCCGGCGCTTCTCGGCCGTGTTGGCGACGTCCGAGTACTGGATTTGGAGTTGTGCAGGTCGAATTCCGAGGTCGTCGGGGTCGAACGCAACGCGTACGACACACTTGCTGTTGGCAATCAGTTCCTGCAACTGGGTGCCTACCGCGCAAGCACCCGCAATTCCGGATGCCAGCGGGTATTCGGCCGCCACCACCGCCTTCGCGGGTGATCCCGCAGGCAGTGGTTGTCCGACGACGGCGATGCCGAGGATGCGCAACGTCTCGCTGCCGGAGTTGCTGATCGTGAGGTCAAAGCTGCAGGCGGATGCGCCCACTTTTCTTTCCTGCCTGTATCCGCTAAACAGTTGCGTAGTAACCGTGCAGTTTGGCGAGCTCGGCGGGCTCGCGGTGATGGTGGTGGAGTCGAACGGGCCCGCGTTGCCAACCAGAAAGTCGTCCGCCTGGATGGCCGGTTCCAATCCATTCCCGTTCGAATCCACGCGCTGCGCCGTCAAGCTCGCATATTGGGGCGCCTGCGGCGCAGTCGCTGAGAAGTTGATGGTTGCTTTGAGTGGGATTGCCAGCGGGTTCGGCAATACGATGCACGGCTGCGTGCCCTGGAAACTGAACTGGTCGGGGTGGCTGAACGCGGCCTTGGTCACGGTCGCAGCCACCACGCAAAGCTTGACACCGGTCCCGAGTGGGTTCGCGATTTGGACAGAGTTGGATAGGCCCGTCGCGGTGAACGACAGCGGGCCTGCCGTTTCTATCTCGAGATTCAGTTGGCCAGTGCCAGAAACGGTTGCAGACGAGCCCCCACCGTACCCATTGTGGGCAAGGGTGAAAGGCGTGCTGTACGGGATATTGGTGACCGGCTTGAATGTAAATCTCACAGTGCAATCTGAGCCGACCGACAGCGCGCCAAGACATCCGAACGTGGCGTGGCCAAAGCCAGAGTCGTCGACTACGGTAAGGGCCCCAGGCGTGACTGCGCTTTGCGGATCACCACGTGAACTGTCTCCGTCGCTGGTCAGCACGAAGTCCTTTGTAAGCTGAGGAGACTTGCCGATCGGGACGAGGAGAAAGTCGAACGTAGCAGGTGCAAGACTCGCGTGTCTTGGTGTGCTCAGAAACGCCACGATCTGGCTTCTTTGTGTTGCAGTCAGGCCGGTCAGATTGACAGCGTTTGTCGTCGCTCCGGGACATGAGCCGGCGACTGCAGTTCCAATCATGCATGGCTGACCTGTGACTGGAGTGAGTTGAGCGTTGAGCGTGATGAGGCTGGTTTGATCCTTGGCACTGGAGGTGTGGCAGCCACTGCAATTGGTGTTGAAGAGGTCCTGACCGGCCGTCCAACTATCTGCTGCCGCCGTGCCCGCGAAAAAACTAAGCAGGAGGCCAACCGATGCCAAGCGACTTGCGCGAATCACCTTCGATAGGCTCATGTGCGCTGATCTCCGGTTTGCTGACGTCACACGCAATCCACGACTCTGAATTCGACGCGGCGATCCAGTGCATCCCTTGAGTCGTCCGTTCCAAGCCCAACTAGCGCTTCGCGCGACCCCACGCCGGTCGACGTGAGCCTGGTGGCGAGCGCCCGGTTGTCGCGCTCCAGCATCTGCCGCACGGCCTCAGCCCGCTGCCGCGACAAGGTTTCGTTGCTGCGTGCGCTGCCCGTACGGCTGGTGTGGCCCACGACGCGCATGCACACCCGCGCCCTTCCAGCTTCTTGGGCCACCGAGCTGACCCACAGGGTGTACTGCTGGGGCAAGTCGCCGGCTTGGGTGAAGGCCGTCTTGCCGGGCTGGAACAGCAACTTCAGAGGCAACCGCTTGGCTTCAAGGCCGCTGGCCACCAGTTTGTTGAAGGCCACCTTGGCAGTGTCGCGCTCGCCGAGTTGCCAACTCGTCAGGTACAAGCCATTGAGCAGCCGCAGGTCACCGGGATCGGCCAGCGGCTCGGCCTCCAAGTACAGCTTCCGAGCGACCGGAATCTGGCCCGCGTCGTAGGCCATGATGGCCTCGTTGAGCACCGCCGCGGCCTGCAGCCTGGTCAGGTATTCGGTGTCAGCGGGATCTCCGACCTTGGTGTTGATCTGGCACGAGTTGATATAGCCCAGGATCGTCTTGTCCTTGTGCCAGGTTGGGCTGTCGGCGTAGTACTTGAGCGGCTCCGAATTCACCGAATCGCTCGTGGCGCGATCAATCTGCTTGGCCACGACGCGGCCGGTGCGCAAGTCGATCAAGGTGAGCCACACGCGAAAAGCATCCGGCACGGTATCGACCGAGCGCTCGACGTTCACCGGGGTCAGCGTGCCGATCAGGAGCAGCGGTTTGCCGGCCAGTGTTTCACGCGTCAGTGGCTGCACCGACCAACCGGCGTAGCGCGACTTGACGATCGACTCAAGCTGTGTGCCCATGCGCGCCGTGCTAATGGTCTGCGCCCCGGTGTTGGCATCGATCAGGGGGTCGATCACCAGCGAACGCGGTTCGTTGCCAAGTCTTGTCCGCGCGTCAGCCATCAGCTGAGCCCCCGCCCGCTCGATGGAGTTCTCGAAGGGGATCGGTGCCGGGGCCACGAAGGTGTTGTTGTCGGAGGTGCTCGTCCTTGCGGGAGCGGAATCGACGGACGGCGGCTGGGTGGCGGGCGACGGGGCTGCCGCTTTTGGCGGCGATTGAGCCGGTGGCGAAGCGACGACAGGCGCCGCGGCAGCCGGAGAATTCGGAGCGCTGCCACAACCCGCCAAAGTAGCCAGGCACAGCACGATCGCGCCACGAGTGCGATGCGAGCAGTTGTTGGTCATCCGGTTCTCCGTTCGTTTGCCAAAGCCGGCGATGGGTCAGCGTGGGAACACTGGGTCGGGTGACGAGTTGCTGCAGCCCAAGTACCGAGCCATTCGGTCCGTGAACTCCTGCGCCGCCGCCGGGGTGAGCGTCGTCGTGTCGAGCAAGCGATCAAGCGACGAAAGCGCATTCGGCATCGAAGCATTTCGCGCGAGGTCGCTTGTGCCGCCGCACACGTGCTGAAAGACAGTGGCATCGCTCCCGGTGAACCGTTCCGGCTTGGCGTCCCAGTCGAAGTTCGGTCCGAGCGCGGTATGGCAAGTGCGGCAGGACCTGCCAATGACCTCTCGATAGAACTGCGCCTTGTCGCCCGATCCCCAAGGAGCCGGTACAAAGTTCCTATCTAGGTGCGTGGTCGTGCCGTTTGAGTACCAGCCTTTCACGAGCTCGGCCGTTGCTGTGCCGGAGGCCGGCCCACCATCGGTGTCGACGACCCAATCGTTCAACTGCTTGAAGGCCGCGCCCTGACTTGCCTCCGTCAGTGTGCTCTCGGTGGAAAAGAGATAGTTGCCCGTGTCGAAGGGCAAGAACCTTGCGCCCAGGTACGGTGAGGGCAGGCCATGATCGGGAAAGCGGCCCCCGATGTTGGAGCCGCCATGACAGGCCACGCAAGCGCCAGGCATGAACTTCTCGCCCCGACCGTCGAGATTGACCGATGCGATGAGCGCTCCTGTGGGCCCAAAAGTCAAGAATTTGGTGAAGGGCTGATCGCCGTTCACACCCGGCGTGACCGACCACTCCATTGCGACGCAAGCGACTTGCTTTTCTCCGGCTAAGCCTGTGCGCAACAGCTCGTCGACCTCGCGCTGGCTGCGGACCTCCGGGCCTGGGCTGTTGCACACGTAGTACGCGATCAGGTCGACCGTCGCGTTCGGGTTGTTCGGATCAGGGGTATCGGTGTACTTGGTCGCCGTCATGCGGCGCACGAGGTTCAGATCGCGCTCGTTCACGAAGTACGCGGCGACTTCAGGGTTACCCGCGCCGTAAGGGGCGAAGTGATGCTTTTTCTTCCAATCGTCCAAAGAGATCGGGCTTTGCATTTGGCCTTGCGAGTCACAGCCCTTCACCGCGCCAAACGAGCGGTAGTACACGCACGCGCTGAGCGCAGTGTCGAGACCCTTGTAGGTGAGGAAGCGATCGAAACCGGGACGCGAAATCGACGCCGCGCCTGGCTCGTTCACCACCATGCGTCCACGCACGTTGCCCTCTGGCCCGTTGGCCACCACTTTGACAATTTGTGGACGTGTGTTGGGAAGGGTCTGCACTGGCACGAGTTGAGGCACGCCGGCAAAACCGCCAGCCGGTGGCGAAACTTCGACGGGGCTCGGCTGCGCGGACCCGCACTGGAAGCGAAGCCAAGCGCTCTGATTGGCCAGCACGGCGGCATCGATCCAGTAGTCGCCGAAGCGATTGACCCGCTTTGCGGGGGTCAGCGCCGGACCGGTAGCGGTCTGCAGTACCTGAACGGTCGCTGCGTCCAGTGTGCCGAAAAATTGGTTTTGCCCGCCACAAACGCTGCCGTCTGCAAGCTGCACATGACCGTACAGCCGAAGGTTCTTCGTTGAAAGGTCAGCAGAGCTCAATTGAACGGGCACGACCTTCGCATCGTTACTGGCAACTGTCCGATCCAGACCAGTTACTCCGCAGTCGTTCAATGGGGTGCCCTGATTGGTCGCGCAGCGGATCCTTACGTTGGTATTCCTAGCAATCTTTGGCAGGCTGATCTCGCCGTTTACGTCGGTCAGTCCGTTGAAAAGCAACGTCGTCCCTTGCGCCACTTCAACGGCCATGTCGGACAAATTGACGTCCCGCTGCGCGTCCGGCGCGCTACTGCCCGCTCGAAAACTCAACGGACCGGGTGCCGTGAAACGCAGCCGCAAAGCGGCGCCCTCTGGATCGGGCGCACTAGCAGGATGCGAATAGGCAACGGGTTGCCGAACGGGGGCGTCAGTATCCAGCGCATCGCTGCTCACGGCGTACTGCTGCTCGGCATAGCCGCCCTTGCCGTCAGACACCATGACGTACGCAAAGTGAAGCCCTGGCCCATCTGGCATTGTCCACACCGTTTCGGGTGAATCGCGGTTCTCGATGGTGCCGCCCGTGACCCGCCACTGGTAGTGCAGCGCATCACCATCGGCGTCGTTCGCGCTGACCTTGAGGTAGGTCTTGTTGATGCCGCTGTCCTGGCTGTTGCCCGTGCTTCCGCCGCCGCAGGACACGATTGCCAGAGTGCAAGAAAGGCTCAACGCGAGAAGGCCGAACTTCCCTAGACGCTGCTCGAACATGGACCCCCCTCCAATACCGAACTCAGCTGTCGAGGTGCTCAAGGCACCGGGGGCGGCAATCCAAGCAACTTGCCAACCTGGTGCCTGGGACCTGGCGCGTTAGCAGCTCTGAGGGTCGGATATTGGCCATGCAAGTCGCGAATAGTCAATCCCGGACTGACCCTGTCGAGCGGTTGTGGCGCGGCTGGGATCGTTCCGTAGAGCGGCGAGCGACAGTAGAACTGCCGGCTCTCGGCAGCGCATCCATCGAATGAATGATTTGCGCACCAAGGCGCGAGCTGTTCGTGGTCAGAGTTTTGCGCTCAGAAACTCTTCGCTGGTTGCGAATTCGGCGTGCTGGAGACCAGAGGCGTCAAGACGGCCATGATGCAGGAGCGCGCCCCGAGCGGGCCGAGACGGTGGCTGAAAGATCAATCAAGGCGGCGACTGACCAGGCGATTAGTGACGCACGCCTGGCTACCAAATGCGAGGCGGAATTTCGCAAGAACTCTTCGATTCTGAAAGCACAAGCGTCGCGGCCGCCGACGTCTAGAAGACCGTGATGGGGTTCGCCTGTGGAGATGGGCTGGCGTGCCGAGTTGGGAGTCAAGGATCTCAACGATGGCGTTCACAGGCTTCATCGCTGAGTTCGACAAGCGGCTGGTGGCGATCAAGCTCACTCTCGAGAAGCCGCATCTCGGCGCCGAAGGCAGAGCAAGCGGCGATCAGCAAGGGCCTCGAGCGAATCAAGGCATTCTGGTCTGCCAAGAAGTTCGACGAAGCAGGTAGCAGGTCACGGAGTTCGAGAGAGCCGCGAGCAAGCCGACGGCAGAACTGTGTAGGAAGGATCCAAAGAATTTGAGCGGACTCCGTTGGACG
>Ga0163162_10006711_pt1 | contig 11158 bp, 12 predicted proteins | sample S55metaG_FD_115310 | JGI IMG/M metagenome (GOLD analysis project Ga0163162, IMG submission 115310) | Switchgrass rhizosphere microbial communities from Kellogg Biological Station, Michigan, USA - S5-5 metaG | ecosystem: Host-associated > Plants > Roots > Rhizosphere > Soil | place: USA...
ACGGCCACGGAGGACCTGCTGCTGTTGGATGTTACTCCGCTGTCGCTGGGGATTGAGGCTCTAGGCGGCGTGGTGGCGAAGATCATTCAGCGCAACTCGACGATACCGGCGAGCGCGACGGAGCACTTTACGACGGGCGTGGACGGGCAGACGAATGTAGCGATCCATGTTCTCCAGGGAGAACGTGAGCTGGCGAAGGATTGCAGGTCTCTGGCGCGGTTTGATCTGAAGGGGATACCGCCGATGACGGCGGGATTGCCGCGGATTGAGGTGAAGTTCCTGATCGATGCGAACGGCATTCTGCATGTGAGCGCGCGGGAGCAGAGGAGCGGAAAAGAGGCCGAGATCGAGGTTAAGCCAACGTACGGGCTGACGGATGAGCAGGTCGAGGAGATGATTCTCTCGTCGTTCGATAATGCCGAGGAGGATATTCGCCAGCGGCAGGTGATCGAGGCGAAGAACGAGGCAGAGACGATTCTTGCGGCGGTGGATAAGGGCCGGACACACCAGGCGTGGCAGCAGTTGACGTCCGATGAGATTGAGGCGATCAGGCAGCGTGAGGATGAGTTGAAGGCCTCGGTGCTGGGCGGGGACTACAAGGTAATCCGGGCGGCCATTGATCGGCTGGATCAGGCGACGCGTCGATTTGCGGAGTTGATGATGGATTCGGCTGTGACGGGAGCGTTGGGCGGCAAGACGATGCAGGCCGCAGGTGAGAGCATAGGAGAAGGGCCAACGGCTCCACATCCGTTTGCGAAGGCGCAGGTGCTGGATGCGGAGAAAGAGGCCGAGGAGATTGAAGACTCGGTGAAGGAAGAGGCTACGGCCGGAGAGTCAACGGAAGATTAAGGGATTATGAGCGAGATCAATAAGGACCAGGTAGTGGATACATCGAAGCCCGCAGGCGAGGGAATGGTGCGGGTGACATTTTTACCCGAGGACAGAACGGTGGAGTTTCCGTTTGGGTCGCTGCCGTATGAGGGGCATGGCGAGCCGATGTCGTTTCTGGATGTGGCGGAGAACTTTGACATCTTTTTGGACCATGCGTGCGGTGGAGTTTGCGCGTGCACGACGTGTCACCTGTGGGTGAAGGAAGGCGACAGGGGAATCAGCGAGCCGGAGGACAAGGAACTCGACCGCATGGAGACGGCTGCGGACGTGCAGTTGAATTCGCGGTTGGGATGCCAGGCGATTATTGAGAAGCCGGGAACGTATTTAGTAGAGATTCCGGCTTGGAACCGGAACTATGTGCAGGAAGGTAAGCCTGCTGCAGTGGTGAAGAAGGATTGAACTTCAGTTACGTTGGGATAAGAAGGCCGCTCAGGTTGAGCGGCCTTTTGCCGTTCTCGACGAGATGACGGGTTTGCGGCGTTTGTACCAGTCGCAGGTACTAAAGTTTTTGGGTGTGGATGAGCAGACCGCGGATATAGTCTTCGCATCGAGGAACGACCGATGCAGCGAATTCTGATTTTCTTTGGGATAATCTTCTGTCTGGTGAGCGGCGCCGAGGGACAGGCGTCAAGTGTTGCTACGGGATGGCAACGGGTTCTCTTACTGAAGGCCGGGACGTCGATGCATGTGACGACGATGGCGAAGAAGAGTACGACGTGCAAGATGGAGTCGGTTGACGATCAGGAATTAATTTGCCGGAAGGGATCGAAGCAGGACGTTACGTTTCAGCGTGGTGAGATTCGGGCGATCAAGCTGGAGCACAGGCGGAGATCGGCCCTGGTCGGCTTTGCAGTGGGCGCCGGTGTGGGAGCGGGCATCGGGGCGGGGGTGGGACACGCCGAAGACTCGGGCGGATGGTTCCAAGGACTTGCTATCGGCGTGGGAGCGGCGGCGGGAGGTATCGTCGGGGCACTCGTTGGTGTTGCGATTGCCGCGCCTACGGACATTACAGCCGGCGCACCGATCTACCAGGCTCCGTAGAGCGGCAATAGAATGGTTGCTGGAGGGTTTGCGATGCCGCGTGAGATCAACTGGACGGACTCGGAAGAGATTGGAATTCAGCTGCAGGAGAAGTATCCGGAGATCGATCCGTATACGGTTCGATTTACCGACCTGCACAAGTATGTGACAGAGCTGCCGGGTTTCGTGGGGGATCCTGCGAAGTCGAATGAGGGGATTCTCGAGGCCATCCAAACGGCCTGGCACGAAGAGTACGAGGACGCGAAGTAGTCAGGCGGGTGTGATGCCGTACTTGGCGTCGAGAAATTGCTGCAGGTCGGTGGGGAGCGCGGTGGCGAGCTCCTGCCAGGTGAGCAGCTTCAGGCGCCAGGTGAAGCCGGGGTAGTGGACGGCGGCAAGGACGGCTTGCCAGGTTTCGATGAGGTCGTGGCGGCGTGCGTCGGTGAGGACACAGAAGCTTTTGTCTGCTGCGAAGGCGGCGAGCACGTTGCGGATGAGCTGGTAGCCCTGAAAGGGCTGCCTGTCGATGGCGATGGGTCTTGTGGGTGGGGGCGCGGGGATGGTATCGAAGTTCGGAGTGAGGATGGGCGTGCTCTCGTCGTAGCTGGGTTCGTCATCGGGGTAGATGGCGGTGGGGATGATCTCGGTTCGTTCCATGCGCGGCAACTTTGACACGTCGAAGACCGTCTCGAGATCGCGGTAGCGATGGATAAGTGCGGGGCGGGCGTTCTGGAAGCCGCTCTCGGTGAGCTTGGCTTCGGCGAAGAGATCGCCGAGCTGCATGTCGATCTCGGTACGGTCGGTGAGGGCGCGGCCTTTTGAGCTGGGGTGAAGAGGGACGCGAGGGTGGATTCCAAAGCACGGCTTTGAAGAAAGATCGACACCAATGAGAGCGGCTATTGCCGGGGCGAGTTCGTCGCCGTTGAAGACCTGCGGGTTGCAGAAGATGTTCATCAGAAGTGCGTCGGAGCTGTTGGCGGAGTCGAGCTCCATCCATCGCCAGTTAGCGAGGGCGCGGGCACGGCGGTAGCCGGTGTGGGGTTTGGCGAGGCGGCGGAGCCAGTCAGGACTGGCGCAAATGCGAGCCCAGGATGCGGATTGGAAGTTGCCGTGATGGCCTGAGGTGTCGCGTCCGAAGAGAACGATGGGGTCGTCGTCGGGGGAGAGATCGTGGAGAAGATTGCGAGTGCGGGCAATATCTCGGGCGCGAAGACTGAGTTCGCGGCGAAGCATGGCGGAGGTGTAGGGAGGCGTCATAGTGCTGACAGGTTAGACGCCGATAGGGAGATGAGTCGGGTCAGGCAGGTTTGGTGGCCGTGAGGACCATGCTCTTCCATGCGAAGGGGATTCGGCCGGCGCCGGCGAACTGGATTCCCGTGAAGCCGGCGTTGGTGAGAGCGCGCTCGAGCGTTTTGCGAGAGAAGAACTTGATGTGGCCGTGGACGCGGTTGGCGTCGAAGTGGGACTCCATCTTGCCGCTGAGGGCGAGGAGGAGGTTTTTCAAGTAGCCGTGGTACGGGGTGGTGAGCACGAGGGTTCCTCCGGGTTTGAGGAGGGAATAGCAGTTGCGGAGGAAGCGCGGCGGATCGTAGAGGTGCTCGATGACCTCAGTGGAGATGAGGGCGTCGACGGGGCCGGTGGTGGAGAGGAAGTCGGAGTAAGGGGTTTGGGCGTCGGCGAGGAAGAAATTGATATGAGGGAAGGACTGGCGGGCGAATTCTAGACCGGCAGGTGAGAAGTCGGAGCCGTGGAGATGCCAGCCGCGGTCCTGGAAGCGCGAGAGGAAGGTTCCGTTGCCGCAGCCGGCGTCGAGGACGATAGAGCCGCTGGGGATCTGTGCGAGGAAACGGGAGACGGTCGGATAGAGATAGCTGTGGCTGGCCGATGTGTTCGCCGCGGTGTATTGGTAGGAGATACCTGCCATGGCGTCATCATAACTGCGTGATTCGATGGGGTGAGAGAGACGAAAGTGGTACAGACTCCGGCCGGAATGGCCACAGTTTTGCGGACTTATGGAGTTCAGCCGATGCGGGAGCGGAGTTGGGTGAGGAGCTTTGAGCCGGTGAAATGTAGCGTGGCGGCAGAGAGGGCGGCCCATGCAGCTCCTCCTGCGACGAGGGCGAGGATGTCGTCTCGGTAGGTTTGAGCGCCGGGCAACAGGCGGAGCAGGATCGAGGTTCCGGCGAGGCCGATGAGTGCTGCTAAGAGGGCGCGGGCGAGCTCGGGACGGTCGAGTCCTGAGAGCGGCACGAGGCCGCGGCGGTGGAGCAAGATCGCTAGTGTCAACGTGTGAACGAGGATGGCGAGGTTGGAGGCCCAGGCGAGGCCATCGACACCGAAACGGTGGTGCAGTCCCCAATAGATGGGAAGGGTAATGACGGTGATGATGGTTCCGGCGAGCATGGGGAGGAATGTCTCGCCTGCGGCGTAGAAGGCGCGGGCGTAGATGGCCTGCGCAGTCCAAAGAGCTAACGAGATAGCGAAGATGGCGAAGTAGCCAGCGGTGGATGCGGCGTCGGTTGCGTGGAAGGAGCCGCGCCGGAAGATGAGATCTACGGCGGGGAGAGCGAGGGCGACCATGGCAGCGGAGCCGAGGAGAGAGAAGGCGATGAGGCGGGAGACGGATCGGTTGACTGCCTGGGCGAAGTCGACGAACTGACCACGGCCGAAGAGCGAGGCGAAGAAGGGCAGGGAGGCTGCTCCGGCGGCCTGTCCGATGATGGCCATGGGAGCGGTGAAGAGTCGCTTGGCGTAGTTGAGGCGGGAGATGTCACCGGCGCCGTGTTTGGCGAAGTAGCCGAGGATCTGGTTGTCGAGGGTGATGATGGTGACGCCGAGCATGAGTGGCAGCGAAAGGCGAATCCACTCGCGGAGGCCGGGATGCTTGAGGTCGAGGATGGGGTGGTACCGGACGCCGGCGCGGTGTGCTCCCCAGGCGTTGAGAAGGAAGGGGCCGGCGAAGGCTCCGGCGAGCGCACCGACACCAAGTGAGGAGATTCCCATGCGGCTGGCGAGCAGGACTCCGCCGAAGATGATGCCGAGGTTGTAGATGAGCGGGGAGACGGCCTGATAGGAGAACTGCTTTCGAACGAGGAGAACGGAGGCGAGGACGCCACCGGAGAAGAAGAAGAGTTGTGCGGGAAGCAGGATGCGGGTGATGCGGGTGCAGAGCAGGCCCTCGGGCGAGGCTGGGTCGAAGTAGATGCGGGTGAAGAGAGGGGTGAAGATCTCGGCGAGGAGGATGGCTGCGCCGAGGACGATGGTCATGGTGTTGAGGATGATGGAGAGGGCGCGCTCGCCTTCGGCCTCATTGTTCTGGGCGCGGTAGCGGTCGAGAATGGTGACGAAGGTGATGGAGGCTGCACCGCCGACGAGGAGGTAATTAATCCACTCGGGGAGGTAGAAGGCTACGTTGTAGGCGTCGGTGGAGTGTCCAGCGCCGAATTGCCACGCGATGTACTGGTCGCGGATGAGACCGATGACGCGGGAGAGAAGCGCGGAGAGGGTGAGAAGGATGGTGGCCGAGGCGGCTGTGTGGGCGTGCGAGGGACGGAGAAGCTCCAGTGGGTTGCGGTGGCGTTTCGAGACAGGAGGCTCGAGTGTAGTGGGAGCTTCGAGCGGCTCGAGAATCGGGTTGGGTTCGTCGTTTGCGGTCACAGGGAATGGCTTCAGGTCGATTGTATCGGGTGGCTTTATGCTGATGGATGGCTGAGAAGGTTCGGTCCGAGTGAGGAGACGCGTTGGAGAACTTTCGGTTGAAGGTGTTTCGCACGGTGGCGGAGGCGATGAGCTTTCGCAAGGCGGCGGAGATGCTGCACCTGAGCCAGCCTGCGGTGAGTCAGCAGATTCGTGCGCTGGAGGAAGAGGCGCGGGTACGGCTGTTTGACCGCGCGGGCGGTGATGGACACGGAAGCCAGATCGCCCTGACCGAGGCGGGACGGGTGCTGCTTGGGTATGCGAACCGCGCCGCGGCGGTAATGGCTGAGGCAGAGCGTGCGCTGGCTTCGCTGAACCACGAGGTGACGGGGGAGCTGCGGTTGGGTGCATCGACGACGGTGGCACAGTATCTGCTGCCACGGATTCTAGGGGCGTTTCTGAAGCAGTATCCGCATGTGCGGATGTCGGTGGTGAGCGGGAATACGGAGGAGATTGCGGAGGCGGTGGCCGAGGAGAAGGTTGCGCTGGGAATTATCGAAGGGCCGCCGATGCGCAGGGACGTGAAGACGGAACCAATGGCTCCGGATGAGCTGGTGCTGATTGTGAGTCCGAGTCATATGTGGGCGCAGAGGAAAGGTGCGATTCCGGTAGAGGATCTGGGAACTGTTCCGCTGTTGCTGCGGGAGAGAGGGTCGGGATCGCGCAGAGTGGTGGAGCGGGCGCTGAAGGACGCTGGATTACCTCTGAAGTCGCTGAAGGTGGCGATGGAGCTGGATTCGACGGAGGCGATTATTTCGGGGGTAGAGGCGGAACTTGGGGTGGGGTTCGTCTCGCGGTGGGCGGTGGGGAAGGTGCTGCGACTGGGGTCGGTTAAGGTGGTGAAGGTGCAGGGGTTGAGGATTGTTCGAGAGTTCAGCTTTGTCCATGTGGCGGGAACGGAGCCAGCGGGAGCGGCGGCGGCGTTTCAGCGGTTTGCGCTGGCGGCGGTGGCGGGGTCGTGAAGTTGGGCTGCAGCATCCTATCAAAGCGATAAGTAATACTTATCGGCAATTCAAAAGTCTGTCTCGACTGGGGTTATGTGCGCGCCGATGATTAAAAAGCGATGGTGCAGAACCTGTTTTTTATTGGAATTATCGTAGCTGCCAGTCGTTTGATCGGACCTCCGCTCGCTCTTGCGCTTGGTCTGGTGTTTGGGTTGACTGTGGACCATCGTTTTCATGGAGAGAGCAGGCAGCTTTCGAAGTGTCTGCTGCAGGCGTCGGTCGTCTGCCTGGGCTTTGGGATGAACCTTGGTGAGGTGGTTCACGCGGGGCGGTCAGGATTTGTGTATACCGCGCTGGGGATTACGTTTGCCCTGACGCTTGGGGTGGTGCTGGGAAGATTCCTGAAGGTTGGAAAGACGCAGTCGCTGCTTATTAGTGTGGGAACGGCGATCTGCGGAGGAAGCGCGATCGCTGCGATGGGCCCGGTGTTGGAGGCAAACGAGGAGGAGATGGCAGTCTCACTGGGAACGGTGTTCGTGCTGAACTCGATTGCGCTGCTGCTGTTTCCGTTTATTGGGTGGGCGATGCATCTGAGCCAGACCCAGTTTGGGTTGTGGGCGGCGCTGGCGATTCACGATACGAGCTCCGTAGTGGGCGCGGGGGCGAAGTACGGCGCGACCGCGCTGGCGGTGGGGACGACGGTGAAGCTGGCGCGTGCGCTGTGGATTGTGCCGCTGACGATTGGCACGGCCGCAGCGCGTAAGAGCAAGGCGAAGGTGCAGTGGCCATGGTTCATCCTGTGGTTCTGCGTGGCAGCAGTGGCGGCAAGCTATGTGCCGCGGATGGCTCCGCAGACTGTGGGAGCTTTTGCTGCGCTGAACAGGCTGGGTCGCTCGGGGCTTACGGTGGTTTTGTTTCTGATTGGAACGGGGATCTCGCGAAAGACGCTGCAACAGGTAGGGATACGCCCGTTGGTGCAGGGAGTGGCGCTGTGGGTGGTGGTGGCCAGTGTTTCGCTATGGGCGATTCACGCGGGATGGATCGCGCTGTAGCTGCGGCTTAGTTTTCCGGGCCTGGATCGAAGAGCTTGTTGGCTTCCGGCCGGCGCGATGCGCTTGGTCGCGATGAGCGGATGCTCTGCACAGCTGGCCGCGCAGGCGATTTGGTGAGGTGCGCCAGAAGATCGCGTAGCTCCTTATGGAGTTTGCGGAGTTGTGCGTTGGGAGCCGGGGCTTCGATTTCCAGTGGGAGTTGCGAGGTCTTGTGGCGGTGCTCAGCCTTGATGACCTGGCGTGCGCCTGGGATGGTGTAGCCCTCGTCATAAAGCAGCGACTTGATGTGTAGCACCGCCTCGACATCACGGCGGCGATAGAGTCGTTGGCCGGTGCCGCCCTTGTGCGGCTTGAGCTGCGGGAACTCGCTCTCCCAGAAACGAAGGACGTATGCGGGGACATCGCAGAGGCGAGAGACTTCGCCGATGCGGAAGTAAAGCTTGTCCGGGATGTCGGACCCGGTGGGCGGCGTGTTTCCTCGGATTGGCTGGTGTTGTGCCATGCCAGAGCTCCTTGCAGCAGTATAGGCGCGAATGATAGCTGTGATTCGGTGTTCCTTTCAGGATTTTTTTACCCATGCGGAAGTGCGAAACAATTTGCAGTTTGCTGCTTCGAGGGTTCGTGAATAAATGGCGGCGGCGAAAGAGCAAGGAACCCACGGGTCGGAAGTGGCGTATCGTCTCTTGAAGGAAAGGCGGAACGAAATGGGCGCGAGACAGACAGTGTTGTCGGTAGTACTTGCAGGTGTGGCAATGACGAGCGGTTGCAGAGTGGATACGAACGAGCATGGCGACAATAAGAACGTGAAGGTCGCCACTCCCTTTGGCGGCGTGCAGGTGAAGACGAACGATGCGATGAACATCGAAGGCATTGGTCTGCCTGTATATCCGGGCGCCGAAATGGTGAAGAAGAAGGACAAGGACAGCGGTTCGGCGGACGTGAATCTGAGCTTCGGTCGGTTTCAGCTTCGTGTGAAGGCGGCAAACTATCGGACGTCTGACAGCCCGGAGAAGGTGAGTGTGTTCTACAAGGACGCGCTAAAGCGCTATGGGACAGTGATTGAGTGCAATCATGACCAGCCGGTGGGAACTCCAACGCAGACCGACGAAGGGTTGACGTGCTCGGATGGGGACAAGAAGCATACGGGCGCATCGGCGGACGTGACGGGCAAGACGGAGCTGAAGGCGGGCTCGAAGCAGCACCAGCACATTGTGGCGATCGAACCGGAGGACGGCGCGACGAAGTTCGGATTGGTGGCTTTGGATCTGCCGGGGAATCTCTCAATTGGCGATGGCGATACAAATCAGCGGCAGTAGTTGTGCATGCTGCCCTTGCCCGGCGGTATGGGGTGGGATAGCTTGGAGCTATGCACGAATTTTGTCACCGATGTGGCGGTGAGCTGGCTGCCGGTGACGGCGGGTCGCCGTTTTGCCCGCATTGCGGGGCGCCACAAATTTATCTGGCGGAACAGGCCGGGGCTGCTGAGGATAGCGAAGGTTCTACGGGAGCTCTGCCTCCTCCCAAGCCGCAGCTGGTGGAGTGGAAGACAGCAATACGCTGCGCCGCGGTTGTTTCGCTGGTGGCTGCCTTATTGAGTGTCGCCTCAACGCTTCTTCCTGCGCTTTCACCTCTGAGTTGGCTGTGGACGGTGAGCGGCTCGGTGATTGTGCTGGGGTTGTATCAGAAGCGGAGGCCGCAGGCGTGGATGGACGCCGGGGTGGGCGCGCGGATTGGAATTGTGGTCGGGCTGACAATGGTTGCGTCGATCGGCGTCGCAATGGCAACAGCAGGCCTGGTGGCACGGTACAAGCTTCATGCGATGGGAGTCTTTGACACGGAGCTGAAGGCGCAGATCGATAAGGCGGCGGGGATGAATCCGCAACCTGCCGAGGTGATGCGATATATCTACTCGCCGGAGTTCAAGGCGGGGATGATGCTGGCCGGATTTGCCATGATGGCGGGGTTCGTAATGGTTCTGTCTGCCCTGGGCGGTGCGGTAAGCGGGATGCTACGGACGCGCAGGGCGGCTTAGGCGGGCGGAGATCGCACGGCCGAGCTGCTGGTATCATCAGCAGCGGAATCGTTTATGAGTGAAAAGACGGAAGTTCAGAAGCCAAAGATTCGTGAGAAGGGTCGACTGATGTCGGCCTCGGAGATCGAGCGCACGCTGGTGCGGTTGGCGCACGAGATCGTTGAGAAGAACAATGGGGGCGCCAACCTGGGCCTTGTGGGGATCAAGCGGCGCGGTATCCCGCTGGCGCAGCGACTAGGCGGGATGATCGAGAAGATCGAGAAGCACCCGGTGGATGTGGGTGTGCTCGACATCAGCTTCTACCGAGACGACCTTTCGACGAGCGGGCCACGGCCGGTGGTGACGCCGGGAGCGGTAGGGTTTGACGTTACAGGGCGCGACATCATCCTGATGGACGATGTTCTGTATACGGGCCGGACGATCAGGGCGGCGCTGGATGCGTTGTTCGATCATGGAAGGCCGAAGAGCGTGCAGTTGCTGGTGCTGATCGACAGAGGGCACCGCGAACTTCCGATCGAGGCAACGTACACGGGGCGTTCCATACCTACTTCGAGCCGCGAGATTATCGAGGTGAAGCTGAACGAGGTAGATGGTCAGGAGCAGGTGCTGCTGGTCGAGCGGGTGGACTGAAACGGCAGGATGCACTACGCAAGCGAGGTTACGTTGAGTGAATCGCGATATGCTCCGGGCTCGCTACTGAGCGTGGCGCACCTGAGTGTGGGTGAGGTCTCGAAGATTCTTGGCGAGACGGCGCGGATTGAGGCAATGGCGCAGGCGGAGCGATCGCGGATTCTTTCAGGGCGAAGGATTGCGCTGCTGTTCTACGAGTCAAGCACGCGCACGCGAACTTCGTTTGAATTGGCGGCCAAGTCGCTGGGTGCGACGACGACGCTGGTGAGCGACAAGTCTTCTTCCATTGAAAAAGGCGAGAGCCTGAAGGACACCGGGCTAACGCTGCGGGCGCTGGGTGCGGAGTGCATTATTCTTCGGCACTCCTGCTCGGGTGCGCCGTTTGTGTTGGCGCGAGAGACGGGTCTGCCGGTGCTGAACGCAGGGGACGGGATGCATGAGCATCCATCGCAGGCGCTGCTGGACCTGCGGACGATGTTGACGCGGCTCCGTGGCGCTGGCCATGCGACGACAGTGGATGGACGCACGCTGGATGGCGTGACGGTGGTGATAACGGGAGATATTCTGCATAGCCGCGTGGCGCGGTCGAACGCGATGCTGCTGCCTCGGATGGGTGCGCGGGTGATCCTGTGCGGGCCGGAGAAGCTGTTGCCGGAGAGCGCGCTTGGATTGGGGCCTGGCGTTGAGATTGAGCGCGACTTTGATCGCGCGCTGCGGCAGGCGCAGGTGGCGATGATGCTGCGGATACAGCGGGAGCGGCTTGCAGGGCTGGAACTGGATCTCGGCGACTACATTTCGCGTTACCAGCTGCATGGAGAGAGACTCGCTGCGAGCGCGCCCAAGGCGTTGGTGATGCATCCGGGGCCGATGATTCGCGGATTGGAGATCTCGGA
>Ga0163162_10006716_pt1 | contig 11156 bp, 11 predicted proteins | sample S55metaG_FD_115310 | JGI IMG/M metagenome (GOLD analysis project Ga0163162, IMG submission 115310) | Switchgrass rhizosphere microbial communities from Kellogg Biological Station, Michigan, USA - S5-5 metaG | ecosystem: Host-associated > Plants > Roots > Rhizosphere > Soil | place: USA...
GACGCCACATATGGTGATGGCTATTCGGACGTCCAGCTCGATTTCAAAAAGAACAGTCGGCTCCTCATCATTCACGGGCGCCCAGGCTCGAAGGAGGATAGTGGTTACTCCGGCCCACCGGGAGACTATTACTATGAATGGCGAAGCAACACCTTCCACCTGATCCGTTCCATTCCTAAGAAATGAGTGAACTCATAGACAAGGTACTTGCCGGCGATCCGCGCTCCGTCGCGCGTGCGATCACTATCGTCGAGAACGGCGGTCCGGACGCGGCGGGGCTAATGAAGGCCGTATTCCGCAGCACGGGCAAAGCCACGGTGATCGGCATCACCGGAGCTCCCGGAGCGGGGAAGTCTTCGCTGGTCGACAAGCTTGCCCTCCACTACAAGGACGCGGGTGAACGTGTCGGCATAGTATGTGTCGACCCTTCAAGCCCTTTCTCAGGAGGAGCGATCCTCGGGGACCGTATCCGCATGGCGACCCTGGGGCTGGACAAGAATGTCTTCATTCGGTCGATGGCGACGCGTGGGAACCTTGGCGGGCTATCACGGGCCACGGTCGATGCAGTGGCGATCCTCGACGCTGCGGGATACTCCAAGGTGATCGTTGAGACGGTCGGCGTCGGTCAGGACGAGGTCGAGATCGTTAAGACGGCAGACGTCTCGGTCGTCGTTCTCGTTCCGGGAATGGGTGACGACATTCAGGCGATCAAGGCCGGCATCATGGAGATCGGCGACGTCTTTGTGATCAACAAGGCCGACCGCGAGGGGGTTCTACGTACACAGAAGGAACTCGAGGCCCTGCTTTCACTCGCTCATCGGCCTGACATGTGGAACCCGCCGATAATCAAGACCATAGCCACGGAGAGCAAGGGCATCGAGGACCTGTCAGCTGCCGTCGCGAGCTACGTTGATTTTCAACGCTCGAACGAGTCGGCCCTGGACCGCCGCCATGCTATTGCTCGCTGGCGACTTACCGAATTACTTCGCGAGCGGCTGCTGGCGGACCTTCTAAGCCGTAACGGAACTGGCGAACGCCTGAATGAACTCGCCGCCGAGATAGCTGACAAGCGCCTGGATCCTTATTCTGCCGTCGAGGAACTGATCCAGTGATCTCATTGATCAGCACGAGTCTGCTGATGTTAGCTTTGAAAAATCGATATGAAGATCGACCATCTGGGCATTGCCACTAAAGGAATAGACGACGCCCTTGCATTTTGGCAGGACGCTCTCGGCCTTGAGAACGTTCATACCGAGATCGTGGAGGAGCAAAAGGTACGAGTCGCGATGCTCCCTATCGGCGAGACCAGGATCGAGCTGCTCGAGCCGACGAGCGACGATTCGCCGATCAGTAAGTTCCTTGAGAAACGCGGCGGCGGCATCCATCACATCGCTGTCGAGGTCGAGGACATCGAGGCCACCCTTCGCCAGCTCAAGGCAAAGGGGATGCGGCTGATCGACGAGACCCCACGGATCGGTGCCGAGAACTGCCTAGTTGCCTTTGTTCACCCATCTGCCGCAAACGGCGTCCTGCTTGAATTAGTGCAAACCCCCGATCGATAGGCTCCATCCAAGTGGCATCGCACGTTGGGCAATTTGCAGAACCGTGAGATATGATGTCCGTTTGACATTCGTCCGATAAAGGTAAGTAGAGGAAGCATAAGTTTTGAGTAATTTAACCAAGGCCCTGATATTGATCGTCGTCGTGATCGCGATCGGTGCTGGCCTAGTCGTCTGGAAAAATGAGGTCGGTGCTACGAGCACCTCGTTCAACTCCATCAGCAAAGAAGAGATGGAGCTCTTGCTCTCGGACGTCGTAAAGACGAACCCGATGGTCCTCAAGAAATTAAAAGAGGACCCCGAGATGAAGAAGCAGCAGCTCGAGAGCCTCAAAGAGCTTCTCGCCTTCGCGACGCAGGCCCAGCACGACGGCCTTGCGAACGATGAAGCGAATAAGCAGGAGCTGAAGAACATACAGGCGGAGGTCGAGGCGGTCAGCTACGACCGCGAGATCAACAAGGACAAAGGTCCGATGCCTGCATTTGGCTTCATCACCGAGGACCAGACCAAAGCCTTTTGGGAGGACGCGACACCGCCGAGCAAGGGTGGTCTTCTGCAGAAACTTGGCCTTGGGCATCAGGGCGAGACGCGGAATCACGAGGATGAGTTCCAGTCCTTTCTGGACGCGAAGATCGCTGTTATGAAGGCCCAGAATCCTCAAATGGCTGACCGGCAGATCAGCGATGAGGAAAAGACCCAGGCCCGCGAGATATTTGCCAAAACACGCATCTACCGCAACGAGTACGAGCAGAAAGCGGCGGACGGCCAGCTTGATGCTGATTTCGTAAAAAAGACCAATCTGCAGGTGAAGCTGCAGCAGGCACAGTTCCTCGCTCGCCTCTACTCAGACAAGGCCGCCGACCAGCTCAAGGTCACGGACGAGGACATCGACAAGTACATTCAGGAGCATCCAGAGCTCGATCCTTCGAAGAAGAAGGAGCAGGCACAGCAGGTACTTGATCGTGCGAAGGGTGGTGAAGACTTCGCCGCACTCGCGAACCAGTATTCAACCGATCCGGGCAACAAAGGTCCCGATGGCCAGCCCAAGGGTGGACTCTACGAGGACGTGAGCAAGGGACAGTTCGTCCCCTCATTCGAGAAGGCGGCCCTTGCCCTCGAACCGGGCCAGATCGCTCCCGAACTCGTTGAGAGTGACTACGGTTACCACATCATCAAGCTGGAGCGTAAGCTAGGCCCCTCGCCTCGCAAGAGTGCGGCCCCGGCACCGCCTAAGGATCCGAAGGCTCCGGCCGCTGCGGATTCTAAGCCGGGCGAGACGTACGACGTTAGACACATACTGATCTCGACCGGTTTCAAAGACCCCGATAATCCGACCGCCCGCGAGCAGCCCGTTAAAGAATACGTACGCGGCAAGCTCGAGGAGCAGAAGCAGAAGGACCTGATCGACAAGATCGTCTCGCAGAACCACATCGAGGTTGCCGAGAACTTTGACATCCCCGAGGTAAGCGATCAGCAGATCGAGCAAATGCGTCAGCAGCGTATGCAGCAGCAGCTGCAGAACATGCCCCAGCAACCTGGCGGCGATGCAGACGCCCCCAAACCCGGCGACGCTAAGAAGCCGGACACCAAGAAGCCCGACACGAAGAAGAAGTAACATGCAGAAGGGCAGGAGCCACAAACTCCTGCCCTTCTTATCTACGAATGCTGCTCGGCGACTATAGAGTTGAGATCATCCCGGACACAGAGTTCTGGCTCGACGGCGGGGCGATGTTCGGCGTGGTGCCAAGGGTCCTGTGGGAGCGGGTTTCGCCCCCCGACGATCTCAACCGGGTCAAACTCACCTGTAACTGCATCTTTATAGATACCGGCAAGCAGAAGGTCATCATCGAGACCGGCATGGGCGAGAAGTGGTCTCCTCGTGAGACGGAGATGTACGGCATTAAGCGAGTCCGTCCGTTGGCCGAATCGCTCAAGACTATCGCCGGGTGCGGTCCCGGGGACATCGACCTCGTGATCAACACGCACTTACATTTCGATCACGCGGGAGGAAATACGGTCGGTGAGAAGCCCCAATTTACGAAAGCACGCTATCTAGTATCTCGCTCGGAGTTTGAGCACGCAGAATCGCCACACGAGCGCGACCGTGCGAGCTATTTATGTGAGAACTGGCAGCCGCTCATCGATTCACAGCAGCTCGATTTAATGCCCCACAGCTATGAACCGATCGAGGGATTAGTGGTAGAGCAGGTCCGCGGTCATTCGGAGACAATGCAGACGGTAAGACTGTCACGCGGCGGTAACACCCTCTTTGGTTTCTTCGACATGATCCCAACACGGCATCACCTCTCACCAGCATGGATCATGAGCTACGACCTTTATCCGACGGAAACCATGGCGTTCAAGAAAGAAGTTCTTCCGGAGGCCCTCCGGGAGAATTGGATCTGCCACTTTTATCATGATCAAGACATGCCGCTTTGCAGGCTTGCGGAGGTCAACGGTAAAATTCAGCCTTTGCCCATCGAAAGCTAAATGGAACAAGTACAAATAGGAATTATTGGCGGCAGTGGCCTCTACCAGATGCCGGAGCTGGAGAACGTACGTGAGCAACGGGTGGAGACACCGTTCGGTGAGCCGTCGGATGCATTCATCATCGGCGAGCTCGATGGCGTGACGGTGGCGTTTTTGCCGAGGCACGCACGCGGGCATAAGTTCACGCCGACAGAGGTCCCGTATCGGGCGAACATCTACGCGATGAAACTGCTAGGAGTGGAATACATCCTTTCGGTTTCCGCGGTGGGTAGCCTTCAGGAGCAGTACGCACCGACGGATTTCGTGATCCCGGACCAATTCTTTGACCGCACGCGGGCGAGGGCCCATGAATCGACATTTTTCGGGGAGGGCATAGTCGGACACGTCGGATTTGGCCATCCGGTCTGCAGCGAACTCGGCGACATTCTCGAGGAGTCGTGCAAGACCGTTGGCGTCAAGACGCACCGCGGCGGCACGTATCTTTGCATGGAGGGCCCGGCCTTCTCCACAAAGGCTGAATCAAACGTTTATCGCCAATGGGGAATGGACATCATCGGCATGACCAATCTCCAGGAGGCAAAACTCGCCCGCGAGGCCGAGATCGCGTACGCGACCGTTGCACTGGTCACCGACTACGACTGCTGGCACGAGTCGCACGATGCCGTGACGATCGACATGATCGTCGAGTACCTCAACAAGAATGTCCGCAACGCTCAGCTAGTGCTCAAAGACGCGGTGAAGCGTGTCGCAAACAAAGAAACGCCAAACCAATACCGTGACGCGATCAAAAACGCGATCTTCACCGCACCCGATCACTGGCCGGAGGCTACGGCAAAGAAGCTGGAAGCGATAATTGGCAAGTACAAGGGCTAAGGCATCACTCTCACTCGCAAACTCATCGTATCTGCAATGAAAAAGCTTGTTATTCCAGCCATCCTCTTCGTCCTGGCGATCAGTTCCGTCATGGTCGCCCAGCGCAACGTCGCTCCTGTCCTCGACCGTGACCCGCTTATGGAGGCGGATGCGAAGCACAACCTGGACGTCGCCCTGCAGGGGTTTAGCGGACTAAAGAAAGCGTACAAGCAGGTGATCTATCGCTTTGATGAGACATACGTGGCATATCCTGAGTTCTCGAAAATGGACCAATTCCTCTACATAGCGGGAATGTCGAGCTATTACCTCTCGGATAACAAGGGTAAACAGAAGGTGGACTTCAAGAACGAGCGTGAAAAGGAGAAGTTCGCCCCTGACAAATTGCGAAAGGACGCCGTCACATATCTCACACTTATCGTTGAGAAATACCCTCAAAGTCAGTTTCGCGGCGACGCTGAGAAGACCCTTCAACTACTAAAGGACGCTAAATAGCTCGCCCTTTCGTATCGAAAAACCGATCGCTCCGTGTAAAATAGTGGATTGCTTTTCTATCCAGAATTCACGGAGCGTTTTTCTAGCTAATGTCTTTAACAGTAGTCGGCTCAGTGGCGTTTGACGCCCTCGAAACTCCTTTTGGCCAGCGTGACAAGATCCTCGGCGGTGCCGCCACGCATTTCTCCTTATCGGCGAGCTTCTTTTCGAAGATCAACGCCGTAGGTGTCGTCGGGGGCGATTTCACCGAGACCGAATGGGACGTGTTCCGGCGTCACTCGATCAACACTGATGATATCGAGGTCGTTCCCGAAGGGAAGACGTTCTTCTGGCGTGGCCGGTACGACTACGACATGAATACGGCGCATACGCTGGATACACAGCTCAACGTGTTCGAGACCTTCGATCCGAAACTCAGCGAGAACTCCAAGTCCGCCAAATTCCTATTCCTTGCTAACATCCTGCCGATGCTCCAGAAGCAGGTGCGTGAGCAGTGCTGCTCGGCACAGTTCGTCGCGATGGATACGATGAACTTTTGGATCTCGTCCATGAAGGATGCCGTGATCGAGACGATCAAGGTCGTTGACTGCATCATCATCAACGACGCCGAGGCCCGTCAGCTTACCGATGAGCCGAGTATCTACAAAGCTGCGAAGAAGATCATGGACTATGGTCTTAAGGCCGTAGTGATCAAGCGCGGGGAATACGGTGCGACGCTCTTTACGAAGGACGGCTATTTTGCAGTTCCCGCCTATCCTTTGGAAAGCGTTTTTGACCCGACCGGTGCGGGCGACACTTTTGCAGGCGGCTTTATGGGCTATCTCGCGGCTCACGACAAGGTGGATGACGACATTCTGCGTAGGGCTATGATCTACGGGTCTGTGATGGCATCGTTCAATGTTGAGAAATTCGGTACGGAGCGGGTGGATGCTCTCGACTACGATGAGATCAACCAACGTTTCCGTGACTTCAAGCGAATGACGCATTTCGACGACATTCCTTTCGAGCGGGCGTCGGCGGCGTAAAAGATGGAGAAAGGCTCCGTCAACCCTCTCTCGCGGCTCGACCAGCGAGGAACGAACTATCCTCTGCTGGTGGTCCGCGTGCTGCCCCTGCTGCTGCTTTTGGGCGGGGTAGTAACAACGGTAAGGTCGGGGGACAACCTCGCCGCTTTGCTGTTTTTGGCGGCGGCTTCCCTGGTCATCATCGCCGTACTTCTGGATCTCGCCAAGGCTCGCCGCCTGTCGGCTCTCGATGACCGAAAATTCATCAAATGGGACGCCGCTATCCCTGAGGTGCAGCGGCAGAATATCAATGTCGAGGTTCGCGAACTCGCTAAGCTCCTAGGGGTCGGCGACGAGGGCTTGACGGACCTGCTCTCCGCGTACATCGTGGCTGAGGACCTTGCACTTCGTCAGATCCAGCAGGAGGAGAACCTGCCTCTCATGAGGCATGTGAGCATCGGCCGTGTGCCCTTCGACGGAATACTTGTCGATCAGGACCTGATCACCTGTATAGAGATCGCTTTCCTGGTCACCCCTGACATACGTCAGGAGCGGATCGAGGCGATGCTCAAGAAAGTACATCAGGCGAAGAAGAACCTCACCGAGCTGAAGAGCCGGCTCCACCTACGGCTCATGCTCGTCGTGGTCACTCAGCTGTCATCTGAGGAGCAAGAGCAGCTCCGTGGCGTGCTCGTCACGAGGCGGTTCAGCGATACGCCTGTAGATGTTGACATACGGCTGTTGGACTTCGAGCTGCTGCAGCAGGTTTACGTTTCGGAGTAGATGAAAATGCTGGAAAACAAGATCGGTCTCATCCTGGGAGTTGCTAACAAGCGGTCGATCGCTTGGGCCTGCGCAAAGGCTTGCGGCGAGCACGGGGCGAAAATGGCCTTCACATATCAGGGCGAACGCCTCAAGGAGAATGTCGAGGAGCTTGCGGGCACGCTCGATGACTCGCTCGTCGTTCCTTGTGACGTCTCAGAGCAGGCAAGTGTCGACGCCGCCATCGAGTCCATTAAGGAGAAATATGGCCGCCTCGATTTCATCGTTCATTCGATCGCTTTCGCGCCAAAAGAGGCGTTGGAAGGGGAGTTCATCGCGACTACACGAGATGCATTCCGCACCGCGCTGGAGATCAGTGCACTCTCGTTGACTCAGATCGCATTCGCGGCGGCTCCGCTTATGACGGAGGGCGGTTCGATCGTCACGATGAGCTATTACGGAGCCGAGAAGGTCGTGCCCAACTACAACGTCATGGGCGTCGCAAAAGCAGCTCTCGAGTCGTCTACACGTTACCTTGCAGCAGATCTTGGCAAAAACAACGTTCGCGTGAATGCGATATCGGCCGGCCCCATCAATACGCTCTCCGCACGTGGCGTTAAGAATATGGGCACCCTCCTGGGCTACGTTGGAGAAAAGGCTCCTCTCAAGCGGAACGTAACGGCGGGCGAGGTCGGCAACACCGCCCTATTTCTTGTTTCCGACCTCTCGAGCGGCATCACAGGCGAGACCATCTACGTCGATTGCGGCTACAACATCATGGGCATCTAGCCCACTTTCATGAGTTCCGGTTATTTCCTTGGCATTTTCGAGGGTCATGCAGACCCCGCCGTTGCCGTCGTTAGAGACGGTGAAGTGATCGCGTACGCCGAGGAGGAGCGGTTCATTCGGCAAAAGCACGCCTGGGGAGTTTATCCCCACAAAGCGTTGCAGTTCTGCCTCGATACCGGCGATATACAACTCTCCGACGTTGAGGCGGTCGGTATCAACTGGGACGTCGATGGCTACACGGATGGAAGGATAGGCGGCTTCTTCCAACAGCTCAACTCTGACTACGAGGTGGATGATGCTACGCGTGGCTGGCAACGATCGGTCCTCGCGCGTTTTACGAAGGATTCGGTCGAGCGGCGGCACCACTTCGAATGGAGACGCGTTTTTGGCGACATATCATTCCCTCCGATCGTGTCGACTCCGCACCACTATACGCACGCGTTTCAGGCGGCTTTGCAATCGGGCTTTGACGAGTCGCTATGCATGACAGTTGATGGGTCGGGGGATGAGCACTGTACCGTGCTGTGGGAGCACCGGGGTGACGAACTGCGACCGGTTTACGAGAGGAAGATGCCGCATTCACTGGGATGGTTCTATGCGGCATTCACAGAGTATCTTGGCTTCAAAGCATACGACGGCGAGTACAAGGTCATGGGGCTGGCCGCCTACGGCAGTCCGAATGAGGAGTTATCCGCCAAGGTGGCGGACGTGCTCCACATTCATTCGGACATGCAAGAGGTCTACAGCCTCGATCCACATTTCATTCACTACGGTGAGCACAGCTACTCCACGCGCTTCACAGACCGACTCGTTGAATTATTGGGTCGGCCGCCGCACCTTCCGCATGCGGAGCACGAAGACTGGCATGCAAACCTCGCGTACGCGGTGCAGGCGCGACTCGAAGAAGCAGCCTGCGCATTGATCCGAAAAGGTATCGAGGCGACAGGTATCCGCAAAGTAACGATCGGCGGCGGCGTTGGGCTCAACGTCAAGATGAACAGCCGCATATTCGAAATGCCGGAGGTTGACGACGTGTGGGTCAATCCCCTGTGCAGCGATGGCGGTGCTGCGGTCGGCGCGGCTCTCGTAACTGAGCACCGGCGGACGGGTATTCGTCCGAAGAAACTCGCGAGGCTTGATCTTGGAAATTCTGAGAAAAACGTTGAGGCCGTCCTTCGATCGTCCAAGGTGGCGTTCACGAAGCCTGACGACATCGCGGCTGAGGCTGCACGCTTGATCGCCAACGGGAACGTCATCGGATGGTTTCAGGGAGGCATGGAGGCAGGTCCACGAGCCCTCGGGCAGCGCAGTATTCTCGCGGATCCGCGTGACGTGGGATCGCGTGACAAGGTCAATGCGGTCATCAAATTCAGGGAACAGTGGCGTCCTTTCTGCCCGTCCATGCTCGCGGAACGAGCTACCGAGTATCTCACGCGCTATACTAACGCTCCCTTTATGGTCATCTCCCTTGCGGCGACTGAGAAACTGAAGTCCGATGCTCCCGCCATCGTCCATGTGGACGGCACCGCTCGTGTGCAGCTTGTTGACCGTGACGTCTTACCTCTTTATCACAGGCTGATCAGCGAATTCGAAAAGCTCACGGGTGTTGGGGTCCTGCTGAATACTTCGTTCAATGTGCGTGGCGAGCCGATCGTATGCACGGCGCGTGACGCGCTGCGGACATTCTTCTCGACAGGTCTGGACGCCTTGGTTATCGAGGATTGCCTTGTAGTGAAGTCAGAGGTGCCCTCATGAAGATTCTTGTAGTAGCACCTCACCCGGACGATGAAACCCTTGGAGCCGGCGGCAGTATTCGGCGGTTTGCGGATGAGGGGCATATCGTCAGCGTTCTCACGATCACCGCGCATATGCCGCCGCTCTATTCCGCCGAGGTACACGAGCAGACCCTGGAAGAGGCGAGGGCCGCTCACAAGGTGCTCGGAGTAGCGGAGAGCATATTTCTCGACAATCCGGCCCTCGCGCTTGGGGAACTCGGGGCTGCGGAACTAAACAAGATCTTGACCGATCACGTCGAGGCGGTGACTCCCGATATACTCCTTATCCCGTATCTTTATCGCCATATAGATCATCGCCTGGTGTTTGACGCATGTATGGTTGCGGCGAGGCCGATCAATGCGGCCAGACGCATCAAGCTTGTTGCTGCCTACGAGACGATCTCCAGCACCCACTGGACCGCTCCGCACATTGAACCGAATTTCACGCCCAACCTCGTAGTCGATATAGCCGAGCAGATCGATGCTAAGTTGGAGGCGATATCACATTTCAAAAGTCAGCTCCAGGAATTTCCGGGTTCGCGTTCAGTGGAGGCGTTGAAGGCCCTCGCGCTGTTTCGCGGCAGTCAGGCTGGCTATGGCTATGGAGAGGGATTTCATGTTATTCGCATGGGAGCTGAACTTTTTCTGAATTAACAATGGCCGATACAAAAGCGAACAAGGCGGGTGATCCCGCAAAACCGAAGGCGGGCAAGAAAAAGCCGGTCGAGCCGAAAACCGTTGCCGAGGCAAAGAGCAGGGAAGTCCTGCCGGGCTATTGGCATTTGACCGATGACGAGGTGCTCCTCCGCTCGCCGGCGCCTGAGGACGAATACAAAACGTCAGATTCCTGGCGAGTCTTTAGGATCATGGGCGAGTTCGTTGGTGGATTCGACTCGCTTGGTACCGTGACCAAGGGTGTTTCGATATTTGGCTCGGCGCGGACAAAAGAAAGGGATCCAATGTACAAGGCGGCCCGGGAGACCGGCAAGCTTCTGGGCAAGGCCGGGTTCGAGATCATCACCGGCGGCGGTCCGGGAATAATGGAGGCGGCAAACCGCGGTGCTTACGAAGCGGGGGCCGTCTCGATCGGATGCAACATCGAGCTGCCGATGGAGCAGGACCCGAATCCCTTCCAGAACCGCTCTCTTACCTTCAAGTACTTCTTCGTTCGGAAGACCATGTTCATCAAGTACTCGAATGCGTACATCATTTTCCCGGGCGGGTTCGGGACGATGGACGAGCTGTTTGAAGCGCTCACGCTGATCCAAACCCGTAAGATCAGGAACTTCCCGGTAGTACTCTTCGGGTCCCAATACTGGCGTGGGCTGCTCGCTTGGCTGAGCACGACGATGCTAAACGAGAAGATGGTGAATGCAGAGGATCTCGGATTGATCTACCTGACGGATTCGCCA
>Ga0163162_10006719_pt1 | contig 11155 bp, 10 predicted proteins | sample S55metaG_FD_115310 | JGI IMG/M metagenome (GOLD analysis project Ga0163162, IMG submission 115310) | Switchgrass rhizosphere microbial communities from Kellogg Biological Station, Michigan, USA - S5-5 metaG | ecosystem: Host-associated > Plants > Roots > Rhizosphere > Soil | place: USA...
AGCCACCCCATGCCTGCCGCCCTTACCCGTCACCAGTGGTCACAGTGGTATGCGGCCGATGAAGCCACCACCGCCGATGCCGAGCGCCTGGGCAGCCTCATCAGCCTCCATGCCGCCCAGTCCTTGCTGGCCTACCAGCGCCAATCGCCCAATCTCCAGTTCAAGTCGGTGGGTCTGGAAGACGACAATCACTGGGAAGTCTTCGTCAAGCCGCCCGCCAGCAGCTGGGGCTGGGCTCTAGAAGTCACGCGTATCTTCACCGAAAATGAGCACCTCCATGGCGCCTCGCTCCAGACACGCCTGACCGCCGGCCGCATCCCATTGGTCCTGGCCAACGCCGCCGTGGCCGCCAACGTGCGCACCACCTTTACCCCGAGCTTCACCGCGGTGGCCTATATGGCTCACGAGCAGCTCAGTCACCTGGGCGTGACGCTGAAGGTGCCGGACCAGCCCGTCTGGACCGAAGCCAGCCTGGAGGCCCTGGTGGATCGCCTGTCCGACCAGCTCGAAGCCATGGGTCTCCGGGGTAAAGCCTTGCGCCAGGAGCTGCGCGAGCTGGCCGATCTGCCCGAGCGCGCCCCGGAAACCGAAGTCCAGGCTGCCGGCGAGCAGGCCGTTACGGCCCGCCTGCGTCGCGGCCGGCGGAGCTGACCGTGACCCTACGCCAAGGTGGCTTTGCCTGGGGCGCCTGGGTAGTTGGGATGGTTTTCCTGGCCCTGTTCACTGCCATGGCGCTGGCGGTCAGCCACTTCCTGTGGGCCGGCGGTATTCGCCACCTGTGGTCCAGCATCCGCCACCATGGCTGGATATGGGGAGCAGGCGTTGTGGCCCTCATCGCCCTGACCGCGCGTCCCCGGCTGGTCGCCGCCTAGCGCCGGAAAATGTCCGCTTAACCGGACCAACGCGGGGAGATGTCCACGATATTGGACCTGATCCCCACGTTGGACCGGGCGTTCCTTGCTCCCGTCACTTAAGGCTGATCCACCGGGAGCCACCGCTGGAGCACCGCGGCCAGCCAGTCGGCGTTGCCCTGCGCAAAGCGGGCATGCCCCTGGCGATGCTCGGCTGCCGGGCACGCGCCCGGCAACGCCAGGTCGCCATGGTCACGGATCAGCCAGTGCTCCATGATCGGCGTGGTGATCTCCGGGTGGAACTGCATGCCCAGCGCCGCCCCATGGGCGAAAGCCTGGATCGGGAACGCCCCATGGCCCCGGGCGATCAGCTGCGCCCCGGCCGGCAGGTCAAAGCCATCACGGTGCCAGTGATAGACCGAACGGGGCTCGGCCAGCCAGGGATTGCCCGGCTCTGGCGTGATCGGTGCATAGCCGCACTCCACCCGTCCCTGCGGATCGGCGAACACCCGGGCGCCCAGGGCCTTGGCGATCAGTTGCGCCCCCAGGCAGATCCCGAACAGGGCATGCCCCTGGGCCATCGCCCGGGTGATCCAGGCCAGTTCGGCTTGCAGGTGAGGGCACGGATCATGGGCATGCTGGGGTCCGCCCAAGATTACTGTGGCCAGGAACGACCTGAACGAAGGCAACCGGTCACCGTGGAGCGGGCGGCACAGCACCAGCTCGTGCCCAGCCGCTTCGAGCTGGGCACCCACGAGGCCGGGGTTGGACGTCGGTCGATGGAGAAGGGCGAGGATCTGAGCCATGGGGGCAGGTTACCAAGACCGCGTTCGGTCGCCAAGGGGGTGGTCGATACGCTGGGGCGCGCCTGAGTTCGTCTGTAAGCTTGAAGCCATTGGGGGAATATAATGCTGCATGAGCCCTCATTTCCTCGTCAGGGGATGCCATCCATGCCCCTCTACCGGCATCGAAGTTATGTAAGGCGTTCAGTTTACTCCCGTGGCCAAGCCTGGTGGGCGATGTTCACCCACGTGAGGGTGGCGATAGGCAAAGCCTTGGTGGCGACCTTGCCCGCCCCAGTTTTGGTCGGGGCATTGCTGGCTATGCTGGCAAATTGGCGCTATTGGCGCTGGGTGCCCGGCTCCCATGCCGAACTGTGCGTGGGCATGGCTTTGACGGTTTTCTTGGCGGAAGTAATCGTTGGCTTGCCCATCTTTTGGATCCTGCATTTGCTCCCTCGCACACGGCATCGGATGAGGGGGCCACTACTGGCTCGGACCGGTGCCGGATTGGCAGCATTGCCTGGCGTGGCCCTCCTGGGGCTGACCTACTTTACAGCTGATGGTTTTGGGCTCTTGGGGGACTGGTGGGAGTGGGCGCCCTCACCGCTAACGTTGCCTGAGTAACCTGGTGGTGCGCCCTGACAGGGCGCCCATGATGGTCTCTTGGGATGGGAGCAGGGTCAGGATTTAGCCAAACCATGGAGCCATGGAGGCCCAATGCTTGAAACTGTGATACAGGTCATGTTTAGGTCTATTTTGGGTCAAGATAGGGTGATTGACCCCTGGGGCGATTACAGCCATAACCAAGGGAACCTCTTGTGAGTGTGCCCTCATGTTGAAATGGATTGTGTTGACGGTGATGCTGTGTGCCGCCATGATTTGGCCCAGAATCACCCATGCAAGCACCCCTTTGTGCACCGTCAACGGAGCATCGGGCACCAATGTCGTACCAGACTGCATTGCCGCTGTGTTGGCGTGGCCAACCGGCGTTCAAGCTGAGGCGCAACAGGTCTTTTTCAATACTCCCGATGAAGCCGCTCAGGAGTATTACGATTACATGACCACCCATACACCCGGCCTATGCGCTGGAGGCTGTTCGCTATACCTCACCGACCAGACTGGCGGCACGGGAAATGTTAACAAGATCATCAACCTGTCAGGGGTCAACGCACAGGGTGGATCATTCCACTTCGTGGTACAAACCAATTCTCACCCCACATGTCCCGCCAATTATTCGACATTGAATGATGTTGATTCATCAGGAACCAACCGAATTTACGAGTGCCAGCCATCGGCCACGGTCAAGGATGGACTAAACCGCGCCGGGCGCTGCGATGCCTCCAATACCGATGGCCAGTGTGCCGGATTAAATCCGGTCGATCTGGGCGATCTTCACAAGATGGACTGGGAAGTTGACTACCAAAACCAGTCACCTTACCCCATTGTTTGGGCGCGTTCCTACAATGGCCGGATACGGCAATGGGTCTTTAATTACGACCGCCATATCCAGGCCAGTTTGTCGGCTACCGATCCCACCAAGGCCGCTGCGTTATTGCGTCGCCAAGATGGCCAAGGCATGGCCTATTCCGGCACTTTGACTGCTGGGGTGTGGACGTGGCTGCCGAGCTTGGGCAGCGTTGCCAAGTCGAATCAATCCTTGCTTGTGCTTCACTCATCCACTGACCTTTCTTCTTTCACGGTAACCACCCATGACGATGAGATTGAAACTTACAATTCGCAAGGTCAACTAATCAATTTGCAAGATGAAAAAGATCTCCCATTAAGTTTCACCTACGACAGTGTGGGTCGTCTGTCGCACATCGTGGACGCCTCTGGGCGGACCCTGGATATCACCTATCCAACGGGATTGGGAACTCAGCAAACCAGCATCACCGATGCCAATGGCCATGTCACGACGGGGTCTTATACCAAATTCACCTCTTTCGGCGACGTTTTCGGTGCTCGTTTGCCAGAAACGGTTACCGACGGGACTCGTGATGTAGGCTACGTGGTTAACGTTAACGCCACCGATAGCCTTAAAAATGTTGTGCTATCCCAAGTCATCAAGTCAGATGGCGCCACGCGCACTTACAACTATGACAGTTTTAGCCAGTATGCCGGCCTGACCGATGAAAACGGCGACCGCTACTCGACCTATACCACCTTCAGCAACAATCAAGTCTCCCAGACCTACCATGGTGATCACCAGGAAACGATCAACTATGTCACGAACAAGGTAACCTTCCCCAATGGGCAATCCATGACGTTCGGCAAGGATGCCAATACACATAAGTTGACCAGTCAGAACAACCAGTGCTCATGGTGCGCCGGTCTTCAGTATAAGTCCATCGCTTACGATACCGCAGGAAACCCCATCACCCTGACTGATTTTGACAACCACGTGGAAACCCGCGTCTACGATACCACCCGTGGAGTGCCCACCTCGATCACCCAGGGCAGCGGCACCGCCCAGGCGCGCACCACCACCTACACCTGGGACGCGCGCTTCCTGAAGCCCACGGTTATCGTTCAGCCCGTTCAGACCCCCAATGGCGTGGGCAGTTCCATCACCACCAACACCTACGACAGCGCCGGCAACCTGACCGCCTGGGCCGTTGCAGTGACGGGGTCAGGGGGCTACAGCGCGTCGCGCTCAGGGGCGACGACCTACAACAGCTTCGGCGAACCGTTGACCCTGACCAATGCCCGGGGTAAGACCACCATCCTGGCCTATGATCCCGTGGGCAACCGCCTCAGCATCACTGATGCCTTGGGCCATGCCACCACCTATGGCGGCTACGATACGGCCGGCAACGTAGGCTATGCAGTGGATCCCAACGGTTTGCGCACCGAATTCACCTACGATGCCCTCCAGCGCATCAGCCAGGTCCGCCAGGGCTGCGAACCGGGTTCGGCCCCGGATTGCCACTGGGAAACCACCCTCATCACCTACAACCCCATGGGCAAGGTGGGGTCCATCACCCAGGCCAACGGCCGCGGCCTGGCCTATCACTACGACACCGCCCATCGCCGCACCCAGGTGGATGTCACCAGCAACGGCACGGTGCTGGGCAGCACCCAGATCGCCTGGAATGCCTTCAGCGAGATCACCGGCAAGACCTTCAAGGATGCCAGTGGAAACGTGCTCCAGAGCCAGACGTTCGGTTACGATGCGCTCTCCCGCTTGACCGCCGTGATCGATAGCCGCGCCAAGGCCTTTGCCCAGACCTGGGATGCCCAAAGCAACCTGGCCACCACCACCGATCCCCTGAGCCATGGCACCCTCCAGGCTTACGATGCCCTGGACCGCCTGACCCAGACCACCTTGCCCGATACCACCACCGAAGGCCAGGGTTACGGCCCCGATGACACCGTGATCAGCCAGACCGATGCCCTGGGCCACACCACCGCCTATGGCTTCAATGGCTTTGGCGAAGTGATCTCCCGTCAAAGCCCCGACTCAGGGTTGACCCGCTATACCCGCGATGCCGATGGCCACGTGCTGACCCAGGCCGATGCGCGCGGGGTCACCCTGACTACCACCTACGATGACCTGGATCGCCCGCTGACCCAGGCAGGCACCACCGCCCCGATCACCGAAGCCATCACCTTCGGCTACGACAGTTGCAGCCATGGCGTCGGCCACCTGTGCACGGTCGTCGACCGCACCGGCGCCACCGCCTTCACCTACGACCGATGGGGCCGGGTCACCAGCCGCGCCCAGATCCTCAATGGGCATGCCTACACGCAGGCCTACACCTACGACACCGCCGGCCAGCTGGCCACCCTGACCTACCCGTCGGGCGCCGTGCTGACCCAGACCTGGGCCAACGGCCGCGTGGTCAGCCAGACCTGGAACGGCCAGCCGATCTTGTCTTCCGCCCAATACGACCCCTGGGACAAGCCCTTGGGCTGGACCTGGGCCAGTGGCCGGACCTTCGCCATCGGCTGGGACCTCGATGGTCGGGTCAGCACCATCGCCGCCGGCGCCGGCGCGTCCAGCCAGACCTACACTTACGACGATGCGTGGCGTCTGACCGGCGTGGCTCACAACGGCACGACGGAAACCTACGGCTACGACACCCGAGACAGGCTGACCACCGGCACGACCTGGGGCAGCTACACCTACGACGCCAACAGCAACCGTTTGAGCTGGCTGGGCACCCTGGGACCCATGAGTTACGGCATCAGCCCCACCAGCAACCGCCTGACCACCCTGAACAGCACCGCAGTGAGCGTGGATGCAGCCGGCAACCTGACCAGCAAGCCCGGCCTGGCCCTGGCTTACGACGACTGGAGCCGCCTGCGCATGGCTACCGGATCCGGGGTCACTACCACCTACGGCGTCAACGGCCTGGGCGAGCGCGTGGGCAAGGCCCAGGGCACCACGCAGCGGATCTACATCTACAGCGCACCGGGGCATCTGCTGGGGGTCTACGATGGCACCACGGGCCTGCCGCTGGAAGAGTGGGCTTACCTGGGCGAGCGGCCAGTCGCGGATGCCCAGGGTAGCCAGGTCTACGCGATCGAGACCGACCACCTGATGGCCCCGCTGCGAGTGCTTGATCCGACCAACGCAACCGTCTGGTCGTGGGTGAACCGTGAACCGTTTGGTGCCTCTGCTCCGATCGAGGGCACCGTGGATGGGCAACCGTTCCAGATGGGGCTGCGTTTCCCGGGCCAGTATGCGGATAGGGAGACAGGGCTGGTGTCCAATGGGTTCAGGGATTATGATCCAGTGGTCGGGAAGTATGTGGAGACAGATCCTACAGGGTTGATCGCAGGACTTAACCTCTATGGTTATGTCAAAGCCTCACCTTTAGATAAGTTTGACAGTTTTGGATTGGACGAAATCGCAGTAAATTTTTATAACAGCGGAGCGAGGCATGTGGGCATATCCGTTAATGGCGGCCAATCAAGCGGTTATTACCCTGTAAAAAGTGGATGGTATGACCTTCTTTACGCCGTTGGCTATAGTGCCCCAGGGCATATGCGCTATGATGCTATCGAGCAAGAAGGCCGATCGCCCTCTGATGTGGTTAAAATCGAAGTGTCCCCGGATCAAGCCAAAAAGGCTGTCATGGAAATCGAAAAAATGACAAAGGATCCGGGCGACTACAACTTATACACGAATGATTGTGCCCATCACGTGGAAAGAGCCCTTAATGCTGCCGGAGTAAAGGACGTGCCAGATACGATGTGGCCAAATGATTTATTTGATTCTTTAAAAGCAAGCCATAGAGGTGCGAAATGAAATACGCAATCTTTGGTGTCATCTCTTTTATTTTTATCCTGGGATGCCTTGTTGCTTGGACGTTTCATCGGAGGTGGGGCCGAATGGGCTGGGCAGCGCTGCTCGGCGGTAGCGTATCTGGCCTTATTCTGGGCTCAGCCGCGATGGTCGTAGGTCAATTGGTAATGGCTGCGAAGGCCCCTGGTCGAGGCTTCCCATGGAGCCAGTCAGAGATGGTCTGGGGGGGGCTTCATCAAACCATAGCCAAGGGGCACTTGACCATCTGGGGATGGATTGAGTTGGGGGATGTCATGCTCTTCATTCTTATAGGTGCGACAGTGCTGGGGGCACTTGCTGGTTTTTCGCTGGCGATCATCACCATGGTAGGACGGTGGCTGGTTCGCTCTGTTTGCGCCTTCGGCAATGATGATACGTTTGACGATCGTGGATAGATGGCTCGGAACGCTTTTTCTGGTAGTGCTATTGAAGATGAAGTTGTTCTCTGGTCTTGCATCTGAATCGATGGCCGGGTCAGCACGATCGCCGCAGGCGTCGGCGCATCCGGCCAGACCTACACCTACGACGATGCGTGGCGTCTGACCGGCGTTTGAGCTGGCTGGGCACCTTGGGACCCATGAGTTACGGCATCAGCCCCACCAGCAACCGCCTAACCACCCTGAACAGCACCGCAGTGAGCGTGGATGCAGCCGGCAACCTGACCAGCAAGCCCGGCCTGGCCCTGGCTTACGACGACTGGAGCCGCCTGCGCACCGCTACAGGCGGTGGGGTCACTACCACCTACGGCGTCAACGGCCTGGGCGAGCGCACCAGCAAGACTCAAGGCACCACCCAGCGGATCTACGTCTACAGCGCGCCCGGGCACCTGCTGGGGGTCTACGACGGCGTCACGGGCCTGGCGATGGAGGAGTGGGCCTATATGGGCGAACGGCCCGTAGCCAGCGTGCGGGCAGGCGTCATTTACCCCATCGAAACCGACCATCTGATGGCTCCCATGCGAGTGTTGGACCCCGCCGATGCGGTGGTGTGGTCCTGGGAGAACCGTGAGCCCTTTGGTGCCAGTGCGCCGGCTGAGGGGACGGTGGGTGGCCAAACGTTCTCGATGGGATTGAGATTCCCAGGCCAGTATGCGGATGATGAGAGCGGGCTGGTGTCCAATGGGTTTCGAGACTATGATGTTTCAAGTGGCCGCTATGCTGAAGTGGACCCAGTAGGCCTCTCGGCTGGCATGAATGCGTATATCTATGTTAACAATAGGCCCATGCAAAGATACGACAGTGCGGGGCTGGATGATACTTTCTGTATGAGGGATCCATCCGCGTGTGGTATGTCCAAGCCATCACCGCCGGACTATTACCACTTGAATATTAACTATTTGGTGGGCAGTTTTAGTCTTGAGGTAACAAGCGATGGTTCGATTTTTGTTGGAACTGGTGCCGCTCATCCAGGACTACCTGCCGCAATTAGTCCTAAAAAGTTCGGAATCTCGCTAACAAGTGGAACAATGGTTGGATGTCAGTCATCAAAGTTCAAGAACCGCGAAGATTGGGTTTCCAACTTTGCAAGTGGATGGAGCACTGGGGCTTCGGCTTTTTATGTGGTGGGCGGTGGTTATTCGACAAATAGCTCAGGAACTGCTTTTGAGGGTGGTATTGGGTCTCCAGGCTATGGGGTTCAAGCCGAATATATGCACAAGATTGGTAATATAGGAATGTCATGGTGACGTCAAAATATGCTCCTTATGTAGGACTATCTTGTTTATTGCTTACTGCCATGATCATTGGCTGGGAAGCATGGGGGGATCACGTCTATGGTCAAAAAGTTCAAATCAGTAAGCAACAACTGCACGTCATGATGGATGACCTGCCAATCCATCCTGGCGACCAGGCTTCACCTAGTGTTGATTATGTGGATAAAAATCAAGATAGCATGACTCACTTTTCTGTCACGTATAAATCTCAAAGTTCTAATCAGGAATTGGCTAATTATTATATTAATGCATTAAAAACTAAAGGATGGGAATATGAAAAGTCAACAAGTGAAAATTTTTCAGATTATACTCGGTATAAATTTTGCAAAAACGGAGTTTATCTTGGATTGATTTTTGACAAAGTTGAAAATGTGAAGCTTAAAAATGATTATTCTCTAATTTTAGTATGGGAAAGTTCAAGGCATTCTACATATGCATGCTCAGTAGGAAAACATATAAATATAGCTAATAAGGCCATTGAGCTGAACACAACAAGATAAGGATTTCTTCCAGATCATGCGCTTCTCACCGTCCAGAGATATCACTGGTGGGGCGCCGCAAATCCGCCGCCATATCTTTTCAGTATGCCTCCGACGGAGTCCACTGGCAGTTTGGCATTTCTTTTTCCAAGGGTGTAGGCCTTGATGTCAATCGTTATAAGACCGTAACCACATCCGAAGTTGACTGGTAAGGAAATGTTAATGCGTATGCAATCAAAAATTTTGGTCTCCTACTTGGCACTATCGATTTTAGTGGCATGCCTTATGTATGTGATCATTATTGAATCAACCTCAATAAGGGAGTTTTCAAAATCATATGAAACAACAATAGCTAAAATAACAGAAACAAGATGCTGGAGTCACGGAGAGATAGTATATGCATATCAGGTGAAAGGTGGCAAATATGTATCAAAAACTGACGATGAATCATGTTCCAAAATGAAAAGTGGTGATTCTGTAAAGATATTTTTTACAAAGAAAACCCTTTAATATCTTTGACCAAGAACCCTGTCGAATTTTATAACAATGACTTGTTAATGATTTTTTATTCTCATTAATTGCGCCTATAGTGATTTTGATGGCCATATTCAGAAAATGGCGAACATAGTATTACTCACTTTTTAACAAGGTCCACACATGTTGATTCCAATAAAGGATTGGCCAACCTTCCATGATTTTATGCATGGGCGTCGCTGGTTTGGTCTGAGGTTGACCGCTATCGGCTGGTGCCTTGGTCTCGTCGGCCTTTCGATTGCTTTTCTTGGTTTCAGAATTGGCGTCCTTGTTGTATTTGCTGGTTGGCTGTATGTAGTTTCTGGCATCGTGTCACAGACAATTCAAGAAATTTCCCTAAAGAAACAAAAGCCTCACTAGAGTGGCCTGACTACATGTCATGCTCAATAGGGGTATGCTTCACCACCTCCGCTTCAGGCCGATCCATCTAATTCTGCCTGAATGAACCCCAGCACCGCCAACGGATCATGCCACAGCCGTGCCGCCGGGCTTTGGGGGTGGCCGTCTTCGTCCGCCAGTGCGGTCGTGGGCGTATAGAGCCACACCACTTTCTGCCAGCCGCTGGGGTCCTGGGCGGGCTCGAACACGGGGTGGTGGGTCAACACGGCCAGCAAGGCCACGGCTTCCGGGCGTACCTGCCCCGCATCGTCGAACTGGTAGGGCGGGTAGCGGAACACTTCGCTCCGCGGATCCCAGCAGCCCAGCAGGACCCCCTGGGCCCGCCATTGGGGCAGGGTCTGGGCAGCCTGGGCTTCGGTCAGTCCCAGGCGCGCAGCGATGCCCTGATCGGTGGGCCAGTTGAGCTCCAGGAGCTGATCCACGCGCTCGCCGAAGGGAGCAGTTGGGGAAGCGGTCATGGCGTATCCTGGATGATGGCTGCGTTGATCTTGCCACGCGCCCTCGCCCTCCACAAGGTATGATGCCCAGGTTTAACGCAACTTCAACGCACCCGCCTCACGGTGCCCCCGGCGGTTGGGCCTGGTTGTCATCCACCGCCCGCTGGGCTACCTGATACAGGCGTGCCAAACCGTTGGCTTGCTGAGCTGCCTCCAGCTGTGCCCAGGCCGTCTGCAAGACGGGGTAGGGCGTCAGGCAAGCCACCAGCGCCTGGGTTGCATCATGGGCCACATCCCTTGAGTGGTCCATCAGATCCTCCACATGTTCCGTCAAGGTTTCCTGGAGGTCGTCATGCTCCCACTCGCCCACGCCATCCCAGGCTTGCTCAAAGGCCGGATCGTGGGAAAAGGCGTGGAGCAAGGCCCGGGCCAGCCGGGCGGGCAGTGCAAGGGTGGTCATGGTTGAAGAGGCCCGCCAAAGGTGGTGCCCTCACCCTACCCGCTACCTCCATGGAGACAGGGGGATGGCTTTTCCTTGTTCAGGTCACCGCCAGGCACCCCCACTCGCACATGAACAGGTCCGGTCGAAGCGCCTTGACGCCGATCGTTGGCCTGTCCATGGTGAAGGCTCCCCTCTTGCTCACAAGGAGCCGCCCATGCGCCCGCTGTTCC
>Ga0163162_10006723_pt1 | contig 11153 bp, 15 predicted proteins | sample S55metaG_FD_115310 | JGI IMG/M metagenome (GOLD analysis project Ga0163162, IMG submission 115310) | Switchgrass rhizosphere microbial communities from Kellogg Biological Station, Michigan, USA - S5-5 metaG | ecosystem: Host-associated > Plants > Roots > Rhizosphere > Soil | place: USA...
AGGAGATCATGGACGCCTACGCCGTTCTGGGTGACCCGGCCAGGCGAGCCGCCTACGACCGGCAACGGCCAAAGACGCCCCCGCCAAAGCCCGCGCCACCACACCGGGACCCCGGGCCTTCCGGGCCCGCCCTGATCCTCGGCCCGGTGCGGCGGGAAAGCCCCACCAGACCAGGCACACCGGCCCCGGGACGGCGTCTCCTGTGGTGGATCCGCTTGTGATCGCGTCCGAACCCCGTTCCCGCCCACTGACCCCATCTGGAAACTGACCCCACCTGGAAAAGGAACCCGCCATGAGTGCCTGGCGCCCGTACGATGCCCATCTGATGCCGGCGTTCTACGAACGCTTCGAACAACGCTGGGGCAAGGGAACAGCCCCGTTCCTGGACCCCGAAGTCCACGAACAACCCCTGCCCCGCGCCCAGTGGATCAACCCCGACACGGGCGCCGCGGTCGCCGTCGTCCCGATCTGGGCCGAGGACCCCAGCCACCGGTCCTTCGGTGTCTTCTACCTCCCGCCCGCCGGGGACATCTGGGTGCTCCACCCCGGCCTGACCGCCTACGTTGAACCACGCTCAACAGACGCGGAAAACCAGATCACCCTGCGCAATGACGCCTTCAGGAAGGCCGTCAACCATGCAAAGGAATTCATCTACGGCACCCAGCCCTAACCCAACGGTGCAGCACACGTACAGTGCACACACGGCGTTGCAAGAAAGGATCAGAATGTCTATCCACTACATGGACAAGGGTTTCGGCCCCTACGCTGACCGGGGATTCGATGCAGCCTCCGCGCACCTGGAACGCAACGGCCTGCACCTTGCACCGGGCGGGGACACCGAACGACACTCACGCGACCTCGTTAAACACACCCTCAGCCTGGAACCGGAACGCGTCCCGGCCATCGCCGCCGAACTCTTCGCCGAGGCCATCGCCATCGCCGGCGCCGCCCGCGAAGCCCACGGCAAAGGACCCGTCACCGCGAACCGGGCCCAAAGCTACTGGGAGATCCTGAAGGAACTCATCGACAGCATCCATGACCACTGAAGACAACCCCCGCCGCCGGCGCCGCCCGGTTTCCGCCGCCCCTGCGCATGAGCTGCTGCGGTGCCCGGAGCAAAAGGTGCCCTCAAACGAGGGTTGGAGTCCGCCCCTGCACACTGGTGACCCCGCTGCCCGTGTCCCTTGGGCCTGAGGGCAGCTGCTCAAAGTCGTGACGTCCCTCCGGGGCTGGAGCGGCGGCTGACGCCGAACGAATTAAGGGCGCCCTCAACGCCGGGCAGCATCAGGCCTCCTTGATGCCCACTCCCTTGTGCCGGCGGCTGGGAAAGGGAACCAGCCGGATCGGGGCCGGAAGCGTCGGTCTCCCACGGCCTCTTTTCAACTAATGACCGACGTGGCTACGATATTTTTCTCCGGACGGTAAGCAGAGCCCGTCCTCATCGTCCCAGCGAACAGCGCCGACGGGCGGTTCCCCGCAGCAGGTCATCTCCCTGGAGAGCCAGGACAGTAGCGAGTCGGTATCTGCTCAGGGCCACCCTGGTGGCCGAGGTCCGCTGATCGTCTCCCACTGACGGGGGAAGGAGTGGAACATCATGTCAGGTCACTTCGAAGTACTCTCAGCCCCTGGAGGCGGATACACATTCAGACTGGTGGATTCCTCCGGCAAAACACGAGCGGCGTCGGGGACCTACCCGACGAAGCAGGCCGTGGCCGCTGCCATAGCGGTCGTCCGGGAGATCGCCGGTACCGGCCTGGTCCGCGACTGGAGCAAGAATCACCACGGGGAAACGCTCAAATCCGGGAACGGTGCTGCCCACGGTCCAACTATCCGCAACGGCCACACGAAGTTCCCTTCACCGGCACCCCATTCCCTTCGCCGGAATCCCCGGACCGCCCGGACACATACCTGACGTGCCCCCTGCCGGCAGGAAGGGCTATTCGTACGTTGCGGCTTCCCAACCGGATCCGGCGCCGAAGTATGCCGGCCATCGCCGCGGTGGACAGTAGTGCATCGGCGAACGGGTCCTCTAAATGATGAGGCAACGTTCGGGGCCACGGCCCGAGGGGGCAATGATCCCCGCATGCTCCCTCACCTGCCTTTGAAGGGATCCGAGCGGGCTACGCTTGCGGAGGCACCGGTCAGCCCGTCAAGAAGGGACAGAACACGCCCGGACCACCTCGACTGCCCTCCGTCGGAGGTCACGTTCAAAGCTGCTGATGCCGATTTGTGCGCGCAGCGGACGGGCTTTGATCGACGTCGGGACGCCGAGGAAGAATAGAAAACGGCGTCGTGGTGGATTTGCGGCAAGGATCGATGGTTTGGAATCACGGTGGAAGGGGCGGTGAGCATGACTGTAGGGAGTCTGTGGAACAATCTGGACCCCAAGACGCAGGAATGGCTGCGGGCCAATCCCGGAAGTGTAATGCTTCCACGCAGCGTGACTGAGGCGCTCCTTCGGGCAAGTGATGAGCACGACCGTCCCGGGAAGGTTGACGGACATGGCCAGTTCCTTCTTTCCGCGCGGGATCAGGCCTTCCTCAGATCCATGGCGGCTTCAGACCCGGTTGGTCGTCCCGTGCCCCCGGGCACGCCCCCCGCCTGAACCGAGGCTCCCAACCGCAGCTGTCCCCTTGCCAGGGCAGTCATGACGGGACTGCGACGCCGCCTAAGATCTCTCTTCTGGAAACGGTCTTCAAACGGCCGTTCGTGATTCGTGGAGACAAAGTCTGGGACCAGCAAGCTGGATGTCACCGTCGCCGTGGATGCGGGTCCCGGGCAGCATCACCATCACCCCCACCGGGGAACTCGTCCTACAAACGTCCGTGGCCTCGTCCTGTGGCGGGGCGCTCCGGATCAATCGCCCCGGACATCAGTCTCATCCCGGACCTCGGAGAACGGGCCGCCTCCGAAACGGCCGCCATGCAACTGCTTGTGTCCGACTCCCGGCAGCACGCCCGGCCCCTGGGACGAGGCATTCCGGACGCGTCGGAATCCACTCCCGGCAAGCGGGCGCATCCACGAACCCGCCGTGCCTCCGCCCTGCAGGCAACATGAATTTCTACCGCAAAGGAGTCCATGGGTCGGCCGCCGATTATTGACGGATTTTGGTCCGCCTCGGTCCGAAATCGTCACTGCGGAGCGTTGAACTGACCCCTGCGTCCCCTCGGCCGAACAGTGGTTGCGGGAGTCCATCGCCCACAACTAAGTCTGGCCCGCGTATAGCGTGGGGCCATGGAACCCATTTACGACGACCCGCGGCTGGCCGCCCTCACGCTGATGCGCGTGGCAGCAGAGGAATCCCGGAGCCCTGCCGAACTGACGGAGCGCATGCATGCGGTCCTCGAGGACCTGGCACAGCGGAACGGGGCCGGGTATCTGGCTGAGCTGGCCATCGCCCTGGCCCGGACCGGGTTCATCGCCCTCGATGAGCTGGCCAGGATCACCGGGAACAGCACGACCGAACTGCTGGACGCGGTGGAAATCGACGCACTGGAAGGTCTCGATGACGGCCGCTAGGCTCTGGTCCGCTGGACGCCCGGCGTCAGTAAGGGACGAATTCGGCGGGTTTTCCGACCCGATCCTCCGGCGCGATTCCCATCCTTCCGCCGGACATTTGATCACCATATTCCGGTCGTTCAGCAAGGCGTGAAGGGTGTTGTCCTCGCCGCAGACAGGCAGGGAACCAACATGGAGGTCCTTCACTCTCACCGACACATCCGGCACCACCGGTCATAATCTTCCGAGCGGTGGTCATGTCGTCCTTCCTCTGGTTACGCGTCTTGGTCACTTGTCCCTTGTTTGTATCCAGTGCCCGGCCGGTCCGGCCACACTATCGCCGCAATGTCCGAGTAAGACGTAAACCTGTGGTCTGCCCAGAGGGTGGCCTCTCCGGATTCCGTCAACCGGCCGTCCACCGCCGGCAGTGTGGCACTCACCCCGGTTCCCGCCGACGGTCTACAGCCGGGGTGCCAGACTTCCGGGGCCAGGATCGCAGGGACGCGCGTGAATGGGGCCGCACGAGCCGCAAGAAATGAGCACCGGAATCGCCTCTCTAGTGCGCCTCGGGCTTGGGCCTGGAGGCTCTCCAATGCGAGGGCCGGAGCTCTCCGGTGGAAAGGCTATTCCTCGAAGTGGGTCTGGACGTCTTCCTCGCCCGAGATCGAGGCGATGATGGATGCCGCGACGTCGCGGAGTTTGACGTTCCGGTGGTTGGAGGCGTTGGCCAGCACCCGGAAGGCGGCGTCCCGGCTGCACCGGTTTTGTGCCATGACTGCGCCGATGGCCATGTCGATTGTGGTGCGGGACTCCATGGCTGCGCTGAGGTTGTCGTGCACCTCGTGCAGGTGGGCGGTCCGCAGTGCCGGGCGCAGGAAGCCCGCAGCGTGGAAGGCGAACGATTCGGCAGACGCGATATCGGCATCGGAGAATCCGTCGGTTCGGGTGGAGTGCAGGTTGAGCACCGCCAATGCTTCGCCCGCGAGGTCCAGCGGACCGCCAAGATGGACCCGATGCCTTGGGCCGCCACCGCACTGATGCAGTCGCCCCAGCGGGTCTCGGCAGCAAGATCTGGAAGATACACGGTTCTGCTGTTCCGGAGGGCGTTCAGGCACGGGCCGCCACCGAAACCGTTCTGCAGTTCGTCCATGGCGCGTGCACGCGGATCGCTGCTGGCTACCGCGGCGGGGTGTTTCCTCCGGATCGTGGTGACGCCGCACAGCACTCCGGCCGCCGCGGTGGAGAGCTGCATTGCGGCCATCGTTGCCAGCTCTGTCAGGAATTCTTCCACGTCAGGGCTGTCAAGCACCACGTCCTGCAAGTCATATCCGAGGCGGCCGGCATCCTCTGCGGTGACCCCGAGGGTGCCCCCGCCGGGCGCCCCGGGTGTGCCGTTCATGGTGCTGCCTCTAGTCCTCAAGGAGTCGGCGCGGGCCGAAGTGCCGATCTTTCCTGCCGCAGTGCCCGCCGGTTTCGTAAGCGGAACCGGTGGTTCCTTCGGGAGCGCTATTCATGGTCCTAGCGAACCCTCACGGTTGTCTTCGACGGCCATTTCAGCCATGGCGAGGAACACGAGCCGGACCTGCAAGGGCGAAAGGTCGCCGAGCTCGTGGAGGTACGCGTCCAGGGCAAGTTCGTCCTCGTCCCCGCCGATCCCGTAGTAATACGCCCAAAGACGATCAAGACTGATCTGTCCGTGCCGAAACCGGACAGCGGCGCACCGCCGGTGCTCCGAGGTTTCACCGTGCTGCTCGCCGCCGCAGAGCGCCTCATTCACCGCGGTTGCGTGTCCTTGCCTTCGTCAAGGCCACCCCTGCCGCCGGAGCAGGGCTATTGCGGCATCGACAACAGCCCGTGCCCGGAGTGCCGAACGCAGATGCTCGGGGTAGGGCTCCGGGAGGTGGATCCGGAGTGCCAGCCGGAGGATCGGGGACATGAATCCCGCGTGCTGCCTCACGGCATCCACGAGGCTCTCATCAAAACTTCCAGAAACTTTCGAGTAGCCGTTCAGTGCTGCCCGGGCCGGAGGCTCGGCGCCGATAGGCACCGCCAGAATCGACCGGATGCCCTCTCCCGCGACGGCCCGGGCGTAGGAACGCCATCGCTCATCGGCCTGGAGATCCGGAATCAGCACCTCATGCTGCCCGCGCACAGCGCTCAGGCAGGGCCCCTCATCGACCTCATACTGCATCTCATCGAGCCGCCGGGCAGGCTCGGTGCTGCTGGCGACAGTGGTGGGTCCGGCACCGCGCTCCACCGTGATGGCGCACAGCATCGGCTCCTCACCGCCCAGCAACAATGCCGAAATCGTCGTCAGGCCCAGCAGAAACTCGGTAAACCCCGGGCTCTCGAGCAGCAGGTCCTGAAGGTGCTCCGCCGTCGGTAGCACATCGTTCCCGGCCATGCACGGCCCTGCTCCCAAGAACGCCAAGGGAGCACCCCTGCACCTCTGGCTGGCGGCCATGCACTCTTGATCGCAACATGACCCCGATAATCAAACGGCCGGACCCGCAGCTACCCCGGCACCCTCTTCCAGCGACGCTACTCCCAAGCGGCACCGGTGAACAGCACCTCTCGGTCTCCCTTCGTGCATACTCTGCGCCGTGCCCGCGTTCAAGACCCGAACCGCGGGTTCGCGAGATCACCGGGCTGGACCAGAGCGCGAACCCGGAGATCCGTCTGGCCCCACACACCGTTTCGACCTCCGTTCGGAACTCCCGGTGCGGGTGGTGGACGTAGCTCGACTCAGCTGGCCCGCGGCTGAAGCTCCGGCCCGGTTACGTTCGGGCGTGGACGTGTCCGATGAGGGTTGCCCTGTCGCCGTCGGAGCTTTCGAGTTCGAGGATCACCAGTTTCCGCTGACGGTGCCGGCTGAGAACCCGGAATTCGATATTTTGGATGTGCAGCGAATCCCCTGCCCGCACACGTTTCAGTGTCAGCGTGCGTGCCTCCTGCATGCTGGAAGTCATGCTTATCGTCGTCCTCTCCTTTGGCCACCACCCGCGGATTCAGGTATTGGGCCGTTGCCGCGCAGCGGAACGTTCAAGGGGCCGAGCACCGTTTCCGGGTTGCCCGGTTCTTTAGCCATCAGAGACGGCAGAACTGACGGACGTAGGGCCGTCGTACTCGGTTTCGGGAATGTGATTTAGCGCGTTCAGGACGTCGCTGTCCGCCCCAGCGTTTTTGGCGTGTGCTAGCAGGGAGTCCTTGGTTGCGGGGTAATCGACACCTCCCAGGAATTTTTGAATGCGGATGGGATCGGGTGTGTTGTCCATGTCAGTACCTTTGGTTTGATGGTTGTTGCTTTCCTTCTCCCCGGGCTCCCCCGGGGCACCCAGCACCACATTGAAGGCTTCAATTCGCCGGTCGGTAACGGTGGTGGGTGACTCCAGATGGACGGCCCCGGTGGGAAGGATCCCCGCCCCGCCGTACTTTTCCATGACGTTCCACTGGGCCACGACGTCTTCGCCACAGTGTTCGGGCGGCAGTTCCGTCCAAAAACGAAAGCCTCCGACATCTTCCAGAGCCGCGCGCCTGAACATGGTGCACCCGCCCAGCCACGCCACCTTATAGGCAAGCCACTGCCCCGGTTCCAGGCCGAGATCGACACTGAGATGGCTCAGGTTTGCCGCGCTATGCAGAGGCCAACGTTCAAATGCCGGCTCGGCTGGCCGGACCCGTTCCGGCGCGACCGTTCCATCCCAGGCGGCGAAACTTCGAGTCTCTTCCGGTCTCCGGTCCTTGAGGTAGGAGAAACCTTGCGGCGCCATGCCGACGAAGCCGCAGCGCAGCTCATCCAGCGCGTGGGCCATCCTGCCGAGCGCCCCAGGCTCCAGCCAGACGTCATCGTCAAGGAAAAGCGTCTTCTCCCCCGTAGCCTGCTCCAAGAGGAATTGCCGGTGTTCAGCCAGGCCCCGACGAGGCAGATGGCGAAGCAATTCAACGCGGGTGCCCTGCGCCTCGAGCACCCGAAGAACGGCAGCAACCGGTGCCTGTATCCACGCCGGAGCCCCGTCCGATTGATCGCTGACGACGGTGCGGAAAACCGGACCGTCCTGGGCGGCCAGTCCCGCCAACGTGACGGCCAACTCGGCGGCCCTGTTCCGGGTCGGTATCAGGACATCCACTTCCACATCTTCGAGCGGGCGCGGATCTGCGGCCCACCGCACTGACGTGTCCCGACTCACCACTCCCCGCCTTTCAGATAAGGGACTCTGCGCCTGACCATTCGTGTCTTCACGTACCCCAGGAGGGCCAGCCGTAAACCCGGCACACCGATCCGGATCGGGAAGCACCGTTGGCCGCTTATCGACCCGGGAACCCACCGATTTGGAGGAAACCCCGCCTGTTCTCTCCGGAGGAGGAGCGAAACCACCCGAGCCCTGAAGACACCGGCCGGTGACAGGTCCGAAATTGCAGTAGTCAGCCGATCAGCGGCACCGTCCCTCTGCTTCCGGGACTGACCGGCTGTCAGCCCTCTGCGAGCTTTGACGGAGATCACAGGGAGCGGCGTCGAGCCCGCCTCCCCGACTTATCCACCGGCGCCGACCGCGGGCCCGGCGGGGGACGGCCCGTCAACGGCTGCCGAGCCGGTGCCCTGCAGTCCGCGGCGCTTCAGCTCCGCTGTGACAAGATCCAACAGCATTTCCCGGGCAGCCTCCGGTGGGCGATTCAACGGCCTCAAGCCCTTCAGGTCGGCCGGGCGAAGCAAAAGCTGACGAATGAGAATCAATTCACCCGATGGAACGAGTGGCCACTGGTAAAAAAGATGACGCCTTCCAGCGGTGTGCAGTTCCATCACAGAATGATCAATTCCTGAGCCACGGTGCGGGATCCGCTGATGTGGTGACAGGGCCATGCCGGAACCTTCCCGACGCACAGATCAGCCAACTGCATGACTTCACCCAGCATATGAGCCTTAGCTAGATCATGCCAGACGGTCCGCCAAGCCGGCTCCTGACTGCCCCACCGGGATCGCATGCGAGCCGCTCCCGCGTAATGCCGCGCCCGCACCCGTCCCGGGCATCCATCGGGCACCAGGGGCGGCAGGGTACCGCTCCCCGCTCCAGGTGATCCGGGCAGCAACCCACCGGTCACGCTGCCCATAGGCGGGTTCTGGCCGGGAGTCTAAGCTGGATACAGCGCATCGGCTCGTGAAGTTCTCCGTATGGAAGGGCAGCCCTGCGGACCGGAGCCCGGGGATAGGTGGAGGATAACCATCCCGCACGAACTCCCCCTGGATGAACTCTCCAGGGTCATTGCACGGATCCGTGGATTGCTCCTCACCGAGGAAAAAGTTGACCACGCCGTCGAACATCTCGCCTTGGCCATCAGGGACGCCATACCCGGGACCGTGGGCGCCGGCGTGTCCCTGCTGGACGCCCGGGGAAACCGGACCAGCAGCGGATCAACAGACCAAACCGTACTGCGCGCCGACGCCCTCCAATACGACCTGGGAAGCGGCCCCTGCCTCACAGCCTGGGCAGCCGAAGAAACCGTCCTCGTCGAGGACATCCGCAAAGACCCCCGCTAGCCAGAATGGACCCAGGGATAAGCTCACTACCCATCCGCTCCCTCCTGAGCGCCCCGCTACTTGCCGGACGCCAGTGAATCGGAGCGTTTGAAAATCTACTCCGCGCAGACCGGCACCAGTCCCTCTACGTGCAGTCCCGCGGAGAACTGTACCGTGATCTGGCCGCATATTTACGCACCGGACCCACTCTCAGGAAGCCCTGCAGGAAGCCGGCCAGCGGAAGAACCGGATCCCGGGGATGATCAATATCTCCGAACGCCCGCCCGAGGTTCAGGACCTTGCGGTGCCAGGGCACTGGGAGGGCGACCTCATCATCGGCAAAGGCAACCAGTCCGCGATCGGGACCTTCGCGGAGAGAACCACCAACTACACGATGCTCGTTCACCTGCCGGATGGATACAAGGCAGAACAAATGCGCGACGCCTTGGCAACCAAGATCAAGACGGTCCCCGGGGCCCCTGAAGCATTCCCTCGCCTGGGACCAGGCATCGAAATGCAGGACTGGAAGAGCGTGAAAATGGACGCCGGCATCGACATCTACTTCTGCGACCCGCACTCACCCTGGCAGCGCGGCATCAACGAAAACACGAATGGCCCGCTGCGCCGGTACTTCCCGAAAGGCACCGACCTGAGCATCCACAGCGCCGAAGATCTCGACTGGGTCGCCCAGGAACTCAACGACCGGCCACGCAAAAGACTAGAGTTCACAAAACCGATCGAACTGATAGAAGGACTCCTGTTGCAATGACCGCCTGAATCCGCCCACTCCACTCGGCCTGACGATCACGGCCGCAGCCAGCGAACTTGGCCAATGGCCCTCCAAAATTTCCCTCCTTGAACGAGGACTCCTCCGCAACGACACACTGGCCACGAACTACCGCCAATGATCAAGTCAACCTGATTCAGGACCACTGAAAACCGGCCTTATTAAGAGACCGGGTCCGTTTACGTCTGGTTGCTGGGGACAACCAGCGGGCCCACCGCAACGACGCCTTACGATTTTTTCGCGACGTACCACCGGGCGTGAGCGACCAGTTGGGTGGTCAATGGCGAGGCGCCGTTCCGGAGCCAGACCAGTACGGTCGGCATGGGGAGAGACAGCCCAACAAACGGGCGCCACACAACGCCAGGAGGATCACCTGGCACCACCTGATGCGGTGTTTTGAACGACACGCCCAAGCCGGCAGCCACCAGGCTCATGGTGGTGGCTATGCTCGGCGACCAGCGGTGCGGGCCCGGAACCATCCCGCCGTCCACCAGCAAACCCAATACCCGCTCGCGAACATCCGGATCGCCGTCGCGCTGTAACCAGATCAAAGCCTGGCCATTCAGATCCAGGGGACTGATTGCTGCCAGCTTTGCCAGCCGGCTGCCGGATGGAAGGGCAACCCCCATCGGCTCTGTTTCCAGGGTCAGCACACCGAGCCGCTCGTCGGAGGGTGGCACGGCATGAATGAAAACAGCATCAAACTCGCCCCCAAGAAGTTTTTGGACCCCTTCCCTTGCTGCCGCAGGTTTGACGTCTACCTCCGGTGCAGTTTCGCCTGGACCCAGACCGCGGAGCAGCTCCGCCAGCAGCGGGTACGCCACCCCAACAGCCACACCCAGTTTGAGCCTGCCGCTCGGAGGACTGCGTAGTTCGTCCATGGCTGCCGCTGCGGCGTCGTGGGCCTGAATGATGTGCACAGCCTCCTCCCGGAGACGCCGACCTGCGTCCGTGAGCGCAACGTGATTGTGCGTCCGGTCCAAGAGGCGGAGCCCCAGGGATCTTTCCAAAGCTTTGAGCTCCTGGCTCAGCGCAGGCTGGGCGATGTGGAGCCGGGCAGCGGCTTTGCCAAAGTGCAGTTCCTCCGCCAGGACAAGGAATCGCCGGAGTTGGCGGATCTCCATGGCCCATCATAAGAATTTGTTATCGTCCGAGTCCATAGCGGTCTTGGACGGCAGGTCCCGCACGGGCGTCCAATGAAAGGGAAAGGTAAACCGCTCTCGGAAAGGTGAAGGCAATGAGCACAATCGACGGGGCCGCTCTTGTAGAGGCCAACGGCACCACGTTTCACGTTGAAGTGACAGGTCATGGGACGCCGGTTCTGCTGGTCCCCGGCGCTGGAGGCGACGCCCGGCA
>Ga0163162_10006725_pt1 | contig 11152 bp, 12 predicted proteins | sample S55metaG_FD_115310 | JGI IMG/M metagenome (GOLD analysis project Ga0163162, IMG submission 115310) | Switchgrass rhizosphere microbial communities from Kellogg Biological Station, Michigan, USA - S5-5 metaG | ecosystem: Host-associated > Plants > Roots > Rhizosphere > Soil | place: USA...
CCAGCAGGGATGGCAACTGGCGGCCACGCTCGATCGTCCGGAAAATTTCTGGGGACTGGAGACTTGTCCCGAAGACTGGGCGCGGCTGGTGGAGGTCCACAACGACGATCCCCAGACGGTTCGCAAAATGCCGGCGCGAAGCGACAAGAGCCAGGCGCCCGCGCTCAAGATCGTATCCGAAAAAAGTCAGATGCAATATACCGAACGCGACTTGCGCGCGATCGTAGCCGAGTTTGTTCAGCCTCTGCACGCGGAAATCATATCTCTGAAGGAAAAGACGACACAGGCCGACGGCAAACGCAGCCGCTTTGACATTTCGCTTTCGCACATTCCGCCAGAGGTGGAAGAGAAATTGTGGGTCCGTCTGCGCGAAGACCTGGGAACACAGGTATTGAAGCAGACGCAGGAGCAGTCGGCGCAAGTCATGGGATCGGCCACGACCATGATTGAGCAGAAGATCAGCCAGTCGCTTGTGGGATTCCGCCAGCAGGTGACGCAGCAGCTGCAGACGGTTGCGCAGAACGCGCAAGGGTTGTCGGAAGAGATCGCTGAGGCAGTGGGGCAGCACTTCAATTCCGGAGCGGAGAAGTTTCAGCAGCAGGTGGCAGAAGCCGGGAATCGCGCAGGCCGCAAAGGCGAAGAACACTTTCTCTCGTTACAGAAACGGCTGGGAGAAGAGCACGACGCGTATCGGGCAGAGATGCAGAAGATGCAGAGTACGGTGGCGGCCGAGGTTTCCAAGTTGCAGGCGCAAGCTACGTCTCTGGGTGGTCGCATGGCGCAGTTGGACGATATCGCCTGCCGGCTGGAATCAGGAATGGAAACGCGTTTGTCACAGATGGCCAGCGATCAGATTTCCGCTGCGCGGGTACAACTCGAGACTGCGGTCGACGTGGTGCTCAAAGAATTGGGTACGCGAAATGCGAAAGAACTCGACCGTCAGCTTGATGAGGCTCGCGGGAAATTGAAGATGGTGCAGAAGGGAATCGAAACGTCGGTGAACGATCTGGTCAAGACTGAGGTCGCGGCCAGCTTGCTCTCCTTCGGGCAGACCATGGAAGAGCTGGCGCAGGATTCCGTGGGACGCTGGCGCAGTGCTTTGAGCCGGGACCTGACTTCTGTTGCCAAGATTCTTGGCGGCGGATTTCAGATGGAATCTGCACCAAACAAGAGCGAAGAGTAACGGCACGCTGGAAGAACGGGCATATCGAGGCCAGGCCGTCTGCCCGTTACTGTCCTTTAGGGGTCGGGCGCAGTTCGATATTCCCGACTCCGCCGGCAACATCGAGCTTCAGGGTCACGGGCGACTTGCCATAGAGATCGTTGACGTATTCGTCCCCGTCGCGCTTTAGGCCGTTCGCATTAATTGAGCCGATTCCACCCGTGGCGTGCACGCGCAGACCCACGTCCTCCGGCAGGCGGATGACGGCATGGCCAACTCCTCCGTGAATCTCTCCTTCAAGATCTTTTTTCCAGTTGCCGGTCAGGTCTGCAATAACCTCTCCAGCGCCCATATTGATTTCCAGCCTTGTGAGAGACAATTCTCCGAGTTTCAAATCGCTGCGGCCGGCGCCCATCTGAATCGTGAGTTCCATCGGCGCTTGGTTGGCGAAACGAAGATTCCAGTTGTTGCGTGAAGGGCCGATGTGAAACTTTTTGCCGGGCTGAGTGACATCAAGCTGGCCTTGGCCGCTCGATACCTGATAAGAAACCTGAGGTTTGCCCTCGGCCTGGTCGTAGTTGAAGTCCGCTTCCATCAACTTGCCAGCGCTGCCGGACAACTTCATTTCTCCCGCCGGCATTTGAAGGTGCACGTGGACCGATTCCGCTCCCTGTTGCTCGATGGTTTGGACGTCGTGAACCGGGCCTCTGGTGGTCTGCAGGCTGAGTCCGATGCCGGCGATGATGAGAAGCAGGATGACGGCAATCTCGCCGCCACTCATCCACGCTTTCGCGCCCTGCGAACTCTCTGGCGGCCTGAACTGGTCCCAGACCTTGCCCAGTCCAAGGAAGATCAGTAGCACAGGCCAATAGCGAGAGAGCAGAGGCCACGGATCCAGGCCCGGACGGAAGTTGCTGTAGAGAAAAAGCAGTCCGAGAGCGACGAGCAGAAACGCTCCGACTAAAGAACTGCGACGAGTTCCCGCCATCGAACCACCTCTCTGCTTGCTCGCCGGGAATGGATTCGGCCCTGCTATGGGGCCGTGTGAAGGAACATTGGTTGAAAACCAGTTGTCAGTTATTGGTTCCCAGTTCTCAGTTGATCCCTCTCTCATGCTCACTTGTTTAATGCATCAAGGCCCGCCTGAGCGATAGCTTCGTCGATCTCAGACTTGGCTCCGCTGGCCGCGATTCCGCCCAGGGTCTTCCCGTCCACCTGAATCGGCAATCCACCCTGATTGGGGAAAAAATCTGGAAACGCGAGGGCATCGATATTCCCCTTTTTTATCGCGTCCGCGCCGTTTTTCGAAGGGGCTCCATAGAAGGCAGCATGGCGGGCTTTTTTCTGTGCGAACTGAAGGGTATTCAAAGATGCGGCATCAGCCTTTTCAAGAAACAACAGATTGCCGCTTTCGTCCACGATGCAAATCGTAACTTCGACATTCTGCTTTTTGGCTTCGGCCTCGGCGGCAGCGACCATGGTCTTGATCGCAGCCAGGTTCAGATACTTCTTGCTGGGAAGATCGGCGGGCGACGGGGCCGCGAACGATGTCCCTGTCGCGGCCAGGCTCAGCATCACAACCAGTAGTTTGAACATGCGCGGGATACTACCAGTTGGATTTCAGGTTGGCTAGGGGGTTGCGAAGGCGGTTTCCGGTTGCTGGTTTCTGGTCTCAAAACCAGCGGTTGGCAGTTTGGGTTGGAAACTGGAAACCAGAAACTGAATCAAGAGTTTTTCCGGTTGAAGCGGCACAGTCCCTGAGTGGCGCGGACTTTGCCGCAGGCAAGGGCCATGGTCTCAAAAGCCCGTTCGTAGCGGAATTCGGGCTTCATATAAGGCTTTTTGGCACCCTGCTGGGTGTCGCTGGCAAGCTTCCGCTCGCTTGTATTCTTGTCAGTCATTTCCCCAAACAGACTATCACCATCCATTGCCTGGATTGTTGCTACTTGTGATGACTTGTGAGCCCAATCAGCCGGCAGATTTCAGGTTATGAAAGAAAGTGGCGATATCGCGGGCTAGCAATTCAGGCTCTTCGGCCGCGGCGAAGTGGGCCCCCCGCGGCATATCGGTCCAGCTTTGAACGTTGTATCCGCGCTCGATCCAGCGGCGCGCCGGGAACGGATCTTCCTTGGGGAAGCGCGCGATGGCGCAGGGCACGCGGACCTGCTCTCCGGCCTTGAATTGTAGAGGCGCTTTTTTCGATTCGTAATATAAGCGGCAGGAAGAATGGATCGTCTCGGTCATCCAGTAGAGCGTCACGTTCCTGAGCAGTTCGTCCTTGGTGAAGCGACGTTCCACGTCGCCATCGCAGTCTGACCAGTCACGAAATTTCTCGACGATCCACGCAGCCAGCGCAGCCGGAGAATCGTTAAGACCGTAGGCTGCGGTCTGCGGCGTGTTGCGCTGCAGGTGAGCGTAGGCCCCGAAGTCAACGTACCAGCGGTCAGAGTCGTCGAGAGAACGCTGCTCGACTTCCTCGAGTTGTGTGCCTGGCTCCAAATGCGGCCGGTAAGATCCGGGAATGTAGTTGAGATGAATTCCGACCATCCTATGAGCATGGCGAAGCCCCAGAATTGTGCTGACCGATGCGCCAAAGTCCCCGCCCTGGGCGGCGAAGCGTTCATAGCCCAATTCTGTCATGAGTCCAGTCCAAAGCTCGGCTATGCGCCAGGTGTTCATTCCCGGTTGTGTGGGACGATCGGAAAATCCAAAGCCGGGCAGAGACGGCACTACCACGTCGAAGGAACGCGCGGGATCTCCGCCGTGGCTCGCCGGGTCGGTCAGGAGCGGGATGATCTTCAGCATCTCGACGAAAGAGCCGGGCCATCCGTGAGTCAAAATCAGAGGGATGGGATGCGGTCCCTTGCCGCGTTCGTGAATGAAGTGAATACCAACGCCGTCGACGGTGCAGCGATAGTGGTGGAAAGCGGACATTGTTGCCAGTTCTGCCTTCCAGTCGAAGCGATCTTTCCAGTAGTCGCAGAGTTGTCGCAGATAGCCGAGATCGAAGCCATAGTCCCAACTCGAGCCGGGTATTTCATCGGGCCAGCGGGTGCGGGCCAGTCGGGAACGAAGATCTTCGACCGCAGCTTCGGAATATGGCAGGGGAAACGGTTCGACACTCATGGTGAGTCCTTGTGTGATCAGTATAAATTGCGCTTTCCCCTTCATTTAGCATGGAAGCTTGACCAATATGAATCGCTCCCGGCAGGTGGGTCTGGCGCGTGCCTTGTCGAAGCTCGGCTACTGCTCGCGCTCGGAAGCTGTGGATCTTATCAAGACGGGACGGGTGCGTCTGAATGACGCGGTTGTTCGCAATCCAGAGGCGCCGGTTCGATTGGAGAGCGCCCGGATTGAAGTGGATGGCCAGTCGGTCGCAATCGCCGCGAAGATTTATCTCATGCTCAACAAGCCGCGAGGAGTGGTGACGACCGCGTCTGACGAAAAAGGCCGGCAAACCGTTTACGGTTTTCTGGACGACGCACTTCCATGGGTTTCGCCGGTGGGGCGACTCGACAAAGCCAGTGAAGGCCTGCTCCTGCTGACGAATGATTCCGAATGGGCGGCGCAAGTCACGGCGCCGGAAACGCATCTGGACAAGACTTACCACGTCCAAATCGACAAAGTCGCCGATGGGAAATTGCTGCAAGCCATTGAAAAAGGAATCAAAACGGTGGAAGGCGATTTCCTGCGAGTCAAAAACGTTCGAGTCTTACGCGGAGGAGAACGCAATACATGGCTCGAGATTATTTTGGACGAAGGCAGGAACCGTCACATTCGACGAATGCTCGATGCCCTCGGCATTGCCGTGTTGCGACTGTTGCGGGTCGCGATTGGTCCACTACCTCTGGGTCAACTAGCCAAAGGGAAAGTTCGATCTCTGACGAACGACGAGAAGAACGCGCTCGATCGAGCACTGATCAGCAAGATCACTGGTGCGCAACGAATCGGCAGAAAGATCAGACCGTAACGATCACCGCGCTGCAGCGGTTTTTCCCCGAGCGGCGATAACTGTGACGCACCGCGGAATCAAAGTAGATAGCATCGCCTTCCTCCAGAACGTGCAGATCGGAGCCGATGCTCAATTCCAGTTTGCCGCTGATCATGTACAAGAGTTCGACGCCAGGATGCTGGTGGGGGCGTACTTTTTCTGCCGGTACCGGCTCGAATTCCGCATAGAAGGCACTCAGCTTCCGCTCGCTGACTTTGAAATCCAGACTCTCGAAGTTGTAAGCGATCACGCTTGATCCCGCGTTTTCCGGAAATTTGATGCGCTCCTGTTTGCGCACGATTGATACCACATGCCGCTTGCGTTCGTCGGCGAAGAAGAAATCCAGGCCGACTCCAAACACCATTGCAATTCGCAGCAGCGTAGGTAGCGTGGGAAACAGCTTGCCCCGCTCAAGTTTGGACAGCATGGCGGGAGACAAACCGGTGTGTTGACCCAGTTCGACCAGTCCCATGCTTTTTTTGAGCCTGAGGGTGCGAAGTTTTTCTCCTACCCCGTACGGTTTAAGTCCGTCCGCGATGGTTTTGTTGATCAACGGAGTCCTCTTTTTCCCGCAGGGAAAGAAATCAAGGGCTTTTTGAGTGTGGGGCAAACCATTTCAGCTGTGGCTATGTTTTTCATAACACGACAATAAATGTGCATTACAGTTAATACATCGCAAGCGGAACTAGCGCAATCACAGAGTAAGAAAAATTCGACAAAAGTTTTGGAGGGACAAAATGAGAACTGTAGACGTGGTAGCGGCGGTGCTGTTGGTAGTGGGCGGATTGAACTGGGGCTTCGTGGGCATCGCCCACTTCGACCTCGTGGCGGCAATTTTCGGCATGCACTTCGGCGAAACCTCAATGCTGAGTGCGGTGGTTTACAGCCTTGTGGGCCTGGCCGCGCTGTACCAGGCGGTTTCGTTCAAGGCGATACAGCGCCGTTGGGGGCACGATTCTGTGATGGCCCGATAGCGGAGTTTTGAAACTCACAAGTTAGGCAACGGGAAGAGACCGTTTGGAACTTCCCGTTTTCTCCATTGAGATTGATAGGGATTTTTTACGATGAACCCGATCGAAAAGATCAGCCAGGACGCGCGCATCACGATACGGAAAGCCGGGGAGCCTGATCCCGCGGGGAAGTGCGTCGTTTACTGGATGCAGCGGGCACAACGTGCGATCGACAACCCCGCGCTGGATATTGCCATCCGGGTCGGCAACGAACTGGGAGCGCCGGTAGTGGTATTTCTTGCGCCGGTGCCGTTTTATCCTCGGGCCAACCTGCGCCACTACTGCTTCCTGGCGGACGGCATCCCCGACATTGCCCAAGGACTGACAGCACGCGGCGTGGGATTCGTCCTGCGTACTTACCCGGAACATAGCCTGCTGAAATTTTGTGATGAAGTCGCGCCGGCGATTGTGATTGGCGACGAGAATCCGATGCGGGAGCCAGAGCAGTGGCGAGTAAAGGTGGCTGAGAGCCTGCGCGTACCGTTTTGGACGGTAGATGCAGATGTAATCGTACCCACCAAATTGTTGTTGAAGGAACAATTCGGGGCGCGCACCATCCGGCCGCGCATTCATGATTTGCTGCCACAGTTTCTGGTACGAAAGAAAAATGTGAAAGCTCACGTGCCCTGGGTGTCGCCGCCACGCCCGCAGTCGCTCACACCGCACGAAGACTTCCTGTCCGGATGGAAGCTGGATGGTTCGGTCCAGGCGGCCCCGGGCTGGCACGGCGGGAGCACCGGCGGTTTGCGAACGCTTCGCGAGTTCCTGGCCGAGCGCCTGGACGACTATCCGGAGACGCGTAATCATCCCGAACAAGACGGCACCAGCAGGCTATCTCCGTATCTTCATTTCGGGCAGCTGGGACCGCTCACGGTTGCGCTTGCGGTTCAAGCCAGTGACGCACCGGCACGTGCCAAGGATGCGTTTCTCGAGCAAGTGATCGTCAGGCGAGAACTGGCCATCAACTTTGTGCGCTTCAATTCATTCTACGACTCCATGGAGTGTCTGGAACCATGGGCATCGCGTTCGCTGTCGGAGCATGCGCGTGACCGGCGCAGCGTCACTTACAGCGAAAAGCAACTGGAGCAGGCCGAGACCCACGATCCGCTGTGGAACGCGGCGCAAAAGCAGATGGTGCTGCGCGGCTGGATGCACAATTATCTGCGCATGTATTGGGCTAAAAAGATATTGGAGTGGAGTCCATCGATCGGTGCGGCTTACCAGCGTGCGGTGGAACTCAACGATCGCTATGAACTCGACGGACGCGATCCTAATGGATATGCGGGAATCGCGTGGGCCATCGTCGGAAAGCATGACCGGGCGTGGTCGGACCGCCTGGTGTACGGAAAGATTCGCTACATGTCGCTGGCCAGCACCGGACGAAAGTTCGACTCGAAAAAATACATCGAGCAGATTGCGCAGCTGGAAGGACGGGCGCATGTCTGAGAATCCCTGGCTTACCTTCGCACTCTTTGTCGGCATTTGTTTTTCAGTTGCGGCCATCGGTTCGGTTTGGACATCGACTTCGGTCCGGACGTGGTATTTGCGCTTGCGGAAACCCTCGTTCAATCCGCCGAGCTGGGTCTTTGGACCCGTATGGTCGGCGCTTTACCTCATGATGGCGACCAGCGCTTGGCTCGTCTGGCGCAAGGGCGGATGGGAAACTCCCCGGGTGGCGTTGCTGCTCTTTTTTATTCAACTTGGGCTCAACCTGGCATGGTCGGGATTGTTCTTCGGACTGCGACGCCCGGGCCTGGCAATGGTTGACATACTGGCGTTGCTGGTCGCGGTGGTTGCCACGGCAATCGAATTCCGCACATTTTCTCGAACGGCGTTTTGGCTGATGGTTCCCTATGCGATGTGGGTTTCGTTTGCCAGCGTGCTTAATTTTTCCATCTGGCGATTGAATGCGGGGCAGTCATGAAAATCCTGATTACAGGCGCAACTGGATATGTGGGTGGCCAGTTGCTCCCCAAGCTGTTAGCAAGCGGACACCATGTCACATGCATGGTGAGGGATCCTTCGCGAGCCGGTCATGGGCTGGAAGGCGCATCCGTCGTCAAGGGCGATGCCCTGCTTCCCGACAGCCTGCTTCCAGCCATGCAGGGAGTCGAAGTGGCGTACTACCTGATTCACTCCATGGGTGGCGGGCATGCGGGGTTCGAGGATCGCGACCGGCGCGCCGCGCAGAACTTTGCGACTGCGGCGAAAGAGGCCGGAGTGCAGCGGATCATCTATCTGGGCGGACTGACTTCGCGAACCTCTGAGGTTTCCTCTCATCTCAAAAGCCGGCAGGAGACAGGTGAAGTGCTGCGGGAATTCGGGCCTCCCCTGACTGAATTTCGGGCAGGGATTATCGTGGGTAACGGAAGCATGTCATTCGAGATCATCCGGTGTCTTACGGAAAGACTGCCGGTGATGATATGTCCGCGGTGGGTCATGACCCGGACTCAGCCCATCGCCATCGACGATGTGCTCGACTATCTGATATCGGCTCTGGACGTGCCCGAGTCGAAAGATGAAATCGTCGAAATCGGGGGAGCGAGCATCGAAACTTATCGCAGCATGATGCTTACCTACGCGCGCATCCGGGGGCTGAAACGATGGCTACTGCGAGTTCCGGTGCTCACGCCGCGATTGTCGTCGTACTGGCTGAATCTGGTTACGCCGTTTCCGGCCGCGATTACGCGTCCATTAATTGAAGGCCTGAAAACAGAAGTCGTGTGCACCAGCGGCTGGGCCTCAACCCTGTTTCCTGGGATCGTCCCGATGCGGTATGCGGCAGCGGTGGAAGCTGCGGTTTCGGCCACTGGTCCGGACAAAGAAGTGGGCGACACCGTTCCGCATAGTGTGTCGCACGTAGCACTCAGGAGCCGGGGTGCCATCTGCGATGTTCGGCAAATCGTAGTGCACGCGCCTCCAGCCCATGTTTTCGGCGTATTGCAGGGCCTCGGTGGAAAAGCCGGATGGCTCTACGCCAACCTGTTGTGGCAGATACGCGGCTGGCTCGATCTCCGGCTAGGCGGGGTGGGCATGTCACGCGGACGAGGTGAAAGAGCGAATCTGCAGGCCGGCGATTGCGTGGATTTCTGGCGTGTCGAAGAAGTGGTGCCTGGTGAAAAAATCTCCCTGCACGCCGAAATGAAGTTGCCAGGTCGAGCCTGGTTGCAGTTTGTGCTGATTCCGGATTCGAGAGAGCGCACGCTTCTCCGCTGCTTTGCCTGGTTCGAGCCGCGTGGACTTGCAGGAGAGCTTTACTGGTGGGTGCTGTATCCCATCCACGTGTTGATTTTCCGTGGCATGGCGCGAGCTATTGCTCGCAAGTCTGAAGACAGTTTTCGACTAAGGGGCGAAGCGTATCAGGGGTCTTAGCCCGGCGGTCCGGGATCTAGGCGAGAGGTTTCATGAAGGCGCAGGTGCTCAGGGCTTTGGCTGCCAATTCAAGTTCCTGGAGATCGTCGAGTGTGAAGTCGGGTCCAGCCGACGCCAGGTCGAAGCCTTTGTGGCTGATCTGGATGACACCCAACACAGCCTCTGATTTATCCATGACAGGCGCCGACATTAATTTGTAAATCGTGGCGGGACGCAGTTCCTCTCCTTCCACTTTTTCTCCGACGGGCTTGATGCTTTCGAAGATGCTGGCGTGCTTGATGCGGGTAAAGTTGTTGAACAGTTCGATTTTCTTGGTGACTGCGGTGTGGGCCGCAACTGCGGTGGAACTGGATATTGGAATCGTTCCTGCCGTGCTCAGTTCGACCGGACTCAGAAACTTCAGCAAGCCATTCTCCAACCGCAGCAGGGCAACTTCATCGGAACGCACGCCGAAGAATTTCGAAAGTTCGACGCAGCATTGAACCGGCGTGCCGGCCTGGGCGAAGCGCTGCTCCAACGTGGCCCGGTCGCGCGCAGGCGCCGCGGCCGCTCCTGAGGAACTCCTGCCTGAAACCAGGTTATCTGCTGCCATCTCGCCCCGATCCGTAAGTCAAATAGGGAGACCACTCCCGCGATTCCATGCTGACGCCATATGGTGCCGGGATCAAGTTACCGAGGTACTTTGCCGATGAGTTAGTTGGATAGGTTTGCGTGGCAGTTCTTGCAGCGTCGGCCTCCGGCCGGCCCGAAGGTGGGGGCGGGACGCCCCCACGACAGCCGGCGGGACGCCGGCGCTACGAAATTCTAGAGCGCGACGAGAGCTGGCTTAGCTTATTTGTCCAACGGGAATTGCTTTTCGCGCCAGCCCCGGATTCCGCCGTCCATGGAGAGGACGTTGGTGTAGCCCATTTTCTGCAGATTGTCGGCGGCGAGGGCGGAGCGGTACCCACCGCCGCAATAGAGGATGAGCGGGGCATTCAATTGCGGCACGCGCTCCTCGATATCGCGCTCGATGATTCCCTTGCCCAGGTGAATTGCGCCGGGCAAATGATCTTTGGCGTACTCGCTTTCCTCGCGGACATCCACCAGCAAGAATTCTTCGCCGCGGTCCAGGCGGGCCTTGACGTCGTCCACAGTCACTTCCCGGACTCTCTTCCTGGCGTCATCAACGATCTGCAAAAAACGGGCGGAATGCCGATGGGCCATGCGGGACTCCTGAATTCAAGTGTGCCTGCAATTGGTATTTTAGCGAAAAGCGGGGATGACGCAGGGCTTCGCGGGGGAGGACTACTCCGAGGGACCAGCGACAGCGCTAGAGGGTTGTTCCTCGGACTGAGAAACAGTGATCGGCGACCCCAGGAACCTCTGTAAGTCAGCTTCCAGCTTCCGGCGGTCTTCCTCGCTAAGCCCGGTAAATTCAAAAGGCTGCAGACAGCCCTGTGTGGCCCACATGGGAAACAGCATCAGTGTCGTACTGCGTATGGTGCTGCCACCGACGTGGAACATGACTTCAGCCTTGATGCCTTCGTCCAGTGGGGCTTCAAGGTGGAGTAGCCCGCCGGTAAAGGAAAGCTGGTGCAGGCGGGCGCGGACCTGGCGTCCGTTTTCCAGCTGGAC
>Ga0163162_10006726_pt1 | contig 11151 bp, 8 predicted proteins | sample S55metaG_FD_115310 | JGI IMG/M metagenome (GOLD analysis project Ga0163162, IMG submission 115310) | Switchgrass rhizosphere microbial communities from Kellogg Biological Station, Michigan, USA - S5-5 metaG | ecosystem: Host-associated > Plants > Roots > Rhizosphere > Soil | place: USA: Michigan...
GGGGGCACGCACAACCCGCTCATCGCCTTCTATCCGAAAGGCATCAGGGACAAGGGCGGAATCCGTCCGCAATATGGGCATGTCATTGACCTGCTGCCTACTACGCTTGAGCTGGTGGGTCTGGCCAAGCCCGAATTTATCAGGGGCATTAAGCAGGATTCGGTGCAGGGGACATCCCTGGCCTATTCCTTCAATGACGGTGCGGCCGCTTCCCGTCACCTTGTCCAGCACTATTACATCTTCGGCTCCCGCTCCATCTATTACAATGGCTGGAAGGCGGAGGCGGCGCACCATCCCGACAATGTAGATTTCGATTTCAAGCAGGGACAAACCGTTGCTGACAAGTCTTTCGACGAAGACGTGTGGGAGCTGTATAACCTCAATGAAGACTTCAACGAGCGGGTGGACCTGGCGAAGAAATTCCCTGAAAAACTTGCCGACCTGAAAAAGAAATTCGACGAGCAGGCGGAGAAGAACCATCTCTACCCCCTGCTCTCGTGGTATGATGTCAATAACAAAAAGATCCATCATCCGAATGGCAGCGAGGTACAGGCGCCTATCAAATAATCTTGTTTAAATCAGTGTTATGAAAAAAATATCGTTCTTTTTCCTTGGCTGGCTGGGTCTCTTTGCGTCCGCGCCAGCGCAGCCATCCCGGACTATCCGGATCACGGGCACCCGGCTGGCCTATCCTATCTTTCAAAAATGGGCGGACGAGTATACGAAGCTGCACCCTGAAGTGAAGTTCCAGGTAAGCAAGGTGCCTGCAGACAGCGCAGACCTGCTGATCGTCTCTTATACCTTGCGCCCGGCCGACGTGAAAGAGGGCCAGGCGGTGATCGCCCTTACCCGGTATGCACAGCTGCCTGTAGTAAGCAGCAGGCGGCCCGACGTAGCGGCCCTGCAAGCCAAAGGCTTTTCTGAATCCGCATTCCGGCAGGTGTATTTTTCCGGCAGGCAGGAAAACATTCCTTCCCTCTATACCTTCACCGTCTACAAGCGGCAGCAGCCGGCCTGTGCCAGCATTGCTTTTGCCAACCATTTCGGCAGCGGGCAGCAGGATATAAAAGGCAAGGGCGTCACCGGAGACGACAGGGACCTCCTGGCGGCAGTGAAAAGAGATTCCAGCGGCATATCGTATAACAACCTTGGCTTCCTTTATGATCTGAACACGAGGAAACCTGTGGACAGCATCGCCATCATTCCCATCGACCTGAATGAGAATGGGCAAACCGATGCGGACGAGAATATTTACGCATCGCTGGACGAAGTGCTGGGCTTTATCGAGAGGACCCATCATCCGCGGATACCCCTGGAAAATGTAAATGTACTGATCCGTAAAAACAATCCGGACGGGGAAGTCACTGCATTTCTGCAATGGGTGCTCTCCACCGGACAGCAGTACAATCATGCATATGGATTTATTAACCTGGATGGTTCTGTCGCCCGATCGGAAGTGCAAGCGCTGGCTGTCCTCAACAAAAATTAAAAAATGTATACGAAGAGATCTTTCAGTTGGGTGATGCTCGTGGGAGGAAGCCTGGCTTTTTCAGGAGCAGCGGCCCAGGAACAACGGCCCTACCAGGGCGTCGTGGGGAAGACGCTGGCTGAATCAAAAGAATGGTGGCCGGAGCCGGTGAAAGCCCCGGCGGGCGCTCCGAATGTCGTCTGGATCATCCTGGATGATGTGGGCTTTGGCGCCAGCAGCACTTTTGGCGGTGTCATCCGTACCCCTACTTTTGACAGCCTGGCCGGCAACGGACTGCGGTACACCAATTTTCATACGGCGGGCATCTGCGCCCCTACGCGGTCTGCCCTGCTGACCGGCCGCAATCATCATTCGGTGCATGAAGGCGGCTTCTCTCATACGGTCCTTTCAGCGGGATTTCCCGGTTATGACGGCCGGATACCTTCCAGTGACGGCACGATCGCAGAGGTCCTTCGGGATAATGGTTACAATACATTTGCCGTGGGAAAATATGGACTGACGCCGGACGAAGATGCCACGGATGCGGGACCTTTCGAAAGGTGGCCCAGCGGCAAGGGTTTCGAACATTTCTTCGGCTTCCTCGGATCGCAGACGGATCAGTATGTGCCGGACCTGGTGGAAGACAATGCGCATGTGACGCCTGATGGCAGGCATCTGAGCGCCCAGATCACGGACAAGGCCATCAGCTATATCCAGCGGCAGAAGAAGGCGGCACCCAACAAACCCTTCTTCCTCTATTATTCGCCGGGCGCCACGCATGCCCCGCACCAGGTGGAAAAGTCCTGGAGTGACGCCTACAAAGGCCAGTTCGACGATGGCTGGGATGCGTTCCGGGAAAAGGTATTTTTGAATCAAAAGAAAAAAGGCGTCATACCGGCCGCAGCACAATTGCCTGAACGCAATCCGGGCATCCCGGCCTGGAATACTTTGTCTGCAGATGAGAAAAAGCTTTATGCCCGATTTATGGAAGTCTATGCAGGCTATCTCACCTATACGGATTTCGAGGTCGGCAGGCTGGTGAATGCTTTGAAAGCCATCAACCAGCTGGACAATACGTTGATCTTCGTCATCATCGGGGATAATGGCGCAAGCAAGGAAGGAACATCCCACGGCGTGATCAGCAAGGAGATCTTTGCCAAGGCGCCGCCTGATGCGCAGGCTGTAAAAGATAATTTAGACAAGCTGGACGACATCGGGACGCCGGAAGGCAAACAGACCAATTATCCACTGGGCTGGGCACAGGCTGCCAATACTCCTTTCAAATATTGGAAACAGGATGCCAATTCCGAGGGAGGTACCCGTAATCCATTGATCGCGTTCTATCCGAAAGGCATTCCTTTCAAGGGAGAGATCCGCACGCAGTACGGGCATGTCATCGACCTGCTGCCTACCACCCTGGAGTTCATCGGGATCAAGGCGCCCGCAGCCATCCGGGGCATCACCCAGGACAGTATCCAGGGTACTTCACTGGTCTATTCTTTTGCGAATGCAAAGGCGCCCTCGCGGCACACGGAGCAGTACTATTACATTTTCGGGGCACGCTCTATCTACAAGGATGGATGGAAGGCCGAGACCCTGCATCATCCCGATATATTGGACCTGCTGCGCAGCGGGGTGACCTTTGGCGGCCCCGGGGCTTCCGAGCATGGATATGACAAGGATGTCTGGGAGCTGTATAATCTCAATGAGGACTTTAACGAGCGCGTCGACCTGGCAAAAAAATACCCGGAGAAACTGGAAGCATTAAAGGCCTTGTTTGACGAAAATGCCCGGAAATACAATATCTATCCTTTCATCGACTGGGATGATGTCTTTCATAGAAGGATCCATCAAACGAGATAATTCTCTAACCCATGGCCCTCTCTTTCATTTGGGAGGAGGGGGCCTTTTAAAAAAAATACTATGACTTACCATGATGTCGTGATACTGGCCAAAAAGATCCTGGTCGGCATTGTTGTCGCAGTGATCCCTTTTCTGATTTTTTTCGTCGGATTAAAACTCATTCAACATTTTTAAAACTATTTTATGCCTTTGAAAAAAGAAACAGGTCGTAAGATCCTTCAGGACGCGACAGTCAGCATACTGCTGTATGCATTGCCGGTGCTGCTGCTGGCGGCTTATTTGTATATCACGGGGGATAAGCCCTGGCTAAGACCTGCGGCAAAACCTTCTATCCCGTGGGTAAAGGCCATCTTCGAAAATCTCAGTACCTGGGGGCTGCCTGTGCTGACGGTGATCGTAGGCATTGCCGAGTTCCTGCTGGGGCTCTATGAGAAAAAGTGGAGCCGTAATGAAAGGATACTGGATATCGTTTGTTTCATCGGGCCCAAAGTGTTTATCCGGCCGGCTGTGGTTTATTTCACGCTATGGCTGCTGCCTGTATTGCTTCCGGGGTTGAAGAATGTATTTGCCTGGGTGCCTTTGTTCTGGGGGTTCCTCATAGTGGCGGTAGCGGATGACCTCACGCAATATTGGTATCACCGGCTGCACCACCAGGTGCCTTTTCTCTGGCGGTTCCACCGGACGCATCATTCGGCGCCTTATATGGGCATGGCGATGGCCGGCCGTCAGAATATTATATACACGATCTTTTTTTCCCAAATTTATCTAACGGCGGCTTTGGTGTATCTTGGATTGGGATATGCGGCCCTGCTGGTGACGGGCGTAAAATCCCTGATCACGATGGCGGCCCATTCCAGCATTCCCTGGGACAGGCCTTTATACAAGAGAAAATGGCTGCATCCTGTCGCCTGGGTATTGGAGCGGCTGATCTCCACACCGGCTACGCATCATGCGCACCATGCGGCAAGCAATGACGATGGGGTTGGGCACTATAAAGGTAATTTCGGGAACATGTTCTTTTTATGGGATGTTATCTTTGGTACGGGGATCATCACGCGGCGGTATCCTGAAGCTTTTGGGCTGTCGTATTACCAGGGTGAGGAATGGTATGCGCAGTTCCTCTGGCCAATATTTAAATCCCGCAAGGCGGGCAGTGAGCTGTCGGCCGGGGGACCAGAAGTGGGAGACGAGCAGCCGCGAGCTGCGAGCCGTGAGCCAGGTGTCGGGGTTGGATATGAAGAAGATTTTGTTGAAAAAAAATATTTGTATGACTTGCAGTAAATGGTTTTTTGTCGGGGGATTGGGTTTGTTCATGATGTCCTGCGGGGATGTCAGGCAGCCGGCGGCAGCTAAGGACACTGTGGTGGCGATGAAAGCCAAGGCGGTGTCGTGTGAGTCGAATCTTCCTTCCAGGTTTGGTCCGGGTAAGACAGGGGCGGTGGCCGTAGCTGCCGGCAAGACCGACCCCGGGCATCCCGGTATGGTCTGGATCGAAGGCGGGTCTTACCGGATGGGCGGCGACAATGAACAGGCGCAGCCCGATGAATATCCGAAGCACAAGGTCACGGTGAATGGTTTTTGGATGGACAAGACGGAAGTGACCAATGCACAGTTTGCCGCCTTTGTAAAAGCGACGGGCTATGTTACGACTGCGGAGCGGAAGCCTGATTGGGAGCAGCTGAAAAAGGATCTCCCTCCGGGCACGCCAAAGCCGGATGAAAGCCTGTTGGTCCCCGCATCGCTGGTGTTCGCCCCTCCTTCGCATGCAGTGCCGTTGAATGACTATAGCCAATGGTGGGCCTGGCAGCAGGGCGCCAGCTGGCGGCATCCCCATGGGGCGGGCAGCGATCTGAAAGGGAAAGAGAACTACCCTGTCGTGCAGGTGTCCTGGCTGGATGCCATCGCCTATAGCCGGTGGGCGGGCAAGCGGCTGCCTACGGAGGCGGAATGGGAATACGCTGCAAGAGGTGGATTAAAAGATAATGTATACCCCTGGGGCAATGAGGCGGTGAATACAGGGCATCAAAAAGGCAATTTCTGGGACGGGCATTTCCCGGACAAGAATACAGAGACGGATCATTTCTATTTTACGGCGCCGGTGGGTTCTTTCTCTCCTAATGGATATGGCTTATATGATATGGCAGGCAATGCCTGGGAATGGTGTGCGGATTACTATGACAACAAATACTACAAAGGATCGGAAGGAGCGACGAACCCAAGGGGACCGGCAAAGAGCTATGATCCTGATGAGCCGTTTGCTAAGAAGCGGGTTATCCGGGGTGGGTCTTTTTTATGTAATGAGAGTTATTGTACGGGTTATCGTGTATCCCGGCGGATGAAGACGACGGAGGACAGCGGGCTGGAGCATTTGGGATTCAGGTGCGTGAGCAAATAGGGTCAACTTTTATCCCCTACTTTCTCTAAATGCTTCCTTTTTGCAAAGGCTTTTGTTCCCTTAGGAAGATCCTTGTCGGTGGAATCCAGGACCTCTATTTCGATGTGTACGCCGTCAAAGCGACCGGTGGGGATGACCTTGGCTCCTTTAAAAGTACGGTACGCGCCTGTAGAGGGTTGATCTGTCAGCGTAATAGGCGTCATATTGATCACAGGTTTTTCTTCCAGGTAGCGCCTGAGATCGAATTCACCTGCTTTTTCGCGCTTTTCTTTCCGGCTGTCATACACCATCATTCTTTCTTCATCGCTGTTATACCCTTCTTCCATTTGCAGATCAGGTATGTCATCCATCTTGTTGCCCTTGTCGCCTGTTTTTTGCAGCCATAGCTCCGTCCTCTCCGTTCCTGAAAAGTCGAAATCCCCTTTTCCTGTTGTCTTCACATGCCGATAGTCCTCAAATCTCTCTTCGTTGAACTTCATTTTGCGTACGGGGTGATAGGAACTCTTTTTAAGGGCGCCCCGCAGGCCATACCTGCTGTCGAATCCTTCCTCCAGAAGACCCATGCGAATGATATGGCCTTCGTCCTGGGAGGCTTCCGCCGTGGCCAAAAATTCTTTCAGCATTATGGAAGTCTTTTTAGTGTGAATGTCGCCCGTATGAGGGAAATTGAAATGCTGCACTTCATCCTTTTCTTTATGTGTGGTGGCATCCACTCCATGCTCAGGCGTGGCCCCGAACTTCTTTACGACATCCAGGTTCTCCTTGATAAAGCTTTTCTGTTTTGGATATGTCTCCATCAATTCGTCCCTGGTTTCTATGGTGGTAGGAGTAAAAGAAGGCGCAAATGAAGGGTGTTTCTTTACATAGGATGAGGCAAAACTGAAATTACCTGCCCCAAACTCTGTTCTTTCCGGCGGCGCTTCTTTATCGTCCAGTATTTGTCCTACATAAAGGCCGGTGAGCGCGGGCGGCCTGCTGGTGACCTCCGATATGGCATCCCAGGTCTTGCCGTTCCATTTCCATTTTGTCATTTGTATGACCGGCTGCGTTACAGGTAAGGACTGCGCTGTCTTTGACACAACATTTGCCGCCGCACGACTTTCGGGGGAGGCAGCACCGTTGGTCTTACCATTACCTGCGTACATAGAATCGGTTTGTAGATATAACAATATACCGATTTTTCAACACTTTTTTATTGTTGGGTGTGTCAGCAGTAAATTGTTGACAATTTAGCATAGCAAAATGCAAATTTTAATGTCCCTTTGGCTTTTAAAAAAACATACCATTGCCTACTGTTATGAAAAATTTAAAAAAACGTCTTCAACACGGGGAAACGCTGCACGGATGCTGGGTGAACCTCGGAAGTTCCGTTACGGCGGAGATCGTTGGCATGTCCGGGTTCGACTGGGTGCTGATAGACCTTGAGCACGGGGCCGGGGTGGAAAAGGATGTGCTTCACCAGCTGCAGGCGCTGGAGCATACCCCTGCCGCGGCCGTGGTAAGGGTTGAAAGCGCCCAACGCCAAAGGATACACCGCGTGCTGGATATGGGCGCTGAAGGCGTCATGGTCCCCCGGATCGGCAATGCGATGGAGGCGGCAGCTGTGGCAAGCGGACTGCATTATCCTCCGGATGGTAACAGGGGAATAGCAAAAATGGTCCGTGCCAGCGGGTTTGGCCAAAACTTTCCCGACTATTACAAAAATGCAAAGGAAAATATCCTGGGCATCGTACAGATCGAAACGGCGGAAGTGCTCAGCCACCTGGACGCAGTGGCGGCTTTGGCCGGAATCGACGTACTTTTCATCGGCCCCTCCGATCTTTCAATGGAATTAGGGATCTTCGGCCAATTCGATCACCCCCTTTTTAAGGATGCCGTGCATGCGACGGTGAACGCGGCCCAAAAGGCCGGTAAGGCTACAGGCATCCTGCTACAGCATCCCGATGATTATAAGAAGTATCATGATATAGGCATACGACTGATCGCCTGCGGCGCAGATGGTACATTTGTAGCAGAAGGGGCGAGGAACATGGCGAATAAATTAAAAGCCATGTTATGATCTCCTCCTCCTTCATCACCGATCCGCTGACTATATTGTTTGTCGGTATCGTCATCGTAGTGGGTGGTATCATAGGGCTTAAATTACACCCCTTCCTTGCTCTCCTGCTGGGGGCCCTGATAGTGGCGATCATGACGCCGGCCGCGGTGATCGAGCACGCAGCGCTGGCGAAAGGGGCAACTCCGGCGGCGGCTCATCAGCTGTCTTCGAGGAACATCGGGGAAAGGATTGCGCTTGAGTTTGGCAACACCTGCGGGAAGCTGGGGATCCTCATCGCCATGGCGGCTATTATCGGGAAGTGCATGCTGGAAAGCGGCGCTGCGGAGAGGATCGTACGTTCCCTGCTAAAGGTGACCGGCATAGAGAAAGCGCCGCTGGCTTTTTTGGCCGGCAGTTTTTTCATAGGCATCCCTGTTTTTTTCGATACGGTGATCTTTCTGATGATCCCCCTGGCCAAAGCAATGACCATGCGGATCGGGAAAAACTATTTGTTGTTCATCCTGGCTATAATGGCCGGTGCATCGATGGCCAATTCTTTGGTTCCGCCCGCTCCCGGCCCATTGTTCCTCGTCGGTGAAATGCAAATACCGATAGGTTTAATGATGATGGGAGGTTTTTTACTGGGGCTTGTCACCATTTCCACCGGATATCTTTTTGCACGGTACGCGAACAGGAAATGGCCGATCCCCCTGAGGGATTCACTGGATGCCAGGCTGGAAGACATAAAGCTCGCTTCTTTGAAAGAGGACAGGCAGCTTCCCCCCCTCTGGCTTTCCTTGCTGCCCATCCTGGTTCCGCTGGTTCTCATCTGTGCCAATACGGCCCTGACCTCCTTTTCGCCTTCCCCCCCTTCCGTCAAACCTTCGTTATTCGTGGGCAGCCTGATCCGACTGCTGGGGTTTTTAGGCGATAAATATATAGCGCTGGCTGTGGGCGGCTTCATCGCCCTGGTGCTGCTGGCCCGGCAAAAGAGAACAGACAGGGAAGGGATGACCGCCTTCGTGCAGGCGGCATTGATGAGCGGAGGGGCTATTATCCTGATCACCGCGGCAGGAGGTACTTTTGGCGGCATGCTCCAGCAAAGCGGCATCAGCGCACGGATCGCGGAATTGACAGAGGGTTATCAAATGGCATTGATCCCGCTGGCGTTCCTTGTGGCGGCCGTTGTCCGTACCGCACAGGGGTCGGCTACCGTAGCAGTGATCACGGCCTCCGGGATGCTGTCCGGCATGGCCACCCACGGGCACCTGGCCTATCACCCATTGTATTTAGGCCTGGCCATCGGCTGCGGATCGAAGCTGGTTCCCTGGATGAATGACGCCGGATTCTGGATCGTCTGCAAGATCAGCAACCTCACAGAAGGTGAAGCTTTGAAAACGATCGCTCCCTTGCAGACCATTATGGGAGTCGCAGGGCTTGTTGGGGTGTTAATTGCCGCAAGGGTGCTGCCTTTGGTTTGAAAATGTATTCAATATAACTTTCGCAAACTATGGAAAAAATAGGATTCATTGGGCTGGGCATCATGGGGAGACCCATGGCCTTGCATTTATTAAAAGCCGGATACCCGGTGGCTGTACTCGAAAAAAATAAAGCCTCCGGGGAATTGGTTAACGCCGGCGCCCGGTCCTTCCCCACCCCCGCGTCAATAGCGCAACATTCCGACGTGGTGATCACCATGCTGCCGGATTCACCGGAGGTCACCGATGTGGCTGCCGGAAAAGATGGCGTATTGGAAGGAATCCGGCAAGGGTCGCTTTTCATCGACATGTCCACCATTGCTCCTGCAACAGCGAAAAGCCTGCACGAATGGATGCAAAAGAAAGGAGTGGAAGCCCTGGACGCGCCCGTGTCAGGTGGTCAGCTGGGAGCGGAGGGCGCAACGCTTTCCATCATGGCAGGTGGGGCGGAGCAGGCTTTTCAACGGGCCCTGCCTATTTTCCAGGTCATGGGAAAAAATATCATCCATATTGGTGGACCCGGGTCGGGACAAATGACCAAGGCCTGCAACCAGATGATCGTAGGCATGACCATACAGGCCGTGGCAGAGGCTTTCACACTGGCCAGGAAAGCCGGTGTGGATCTGGGAAAAATGCGGGAAGCCCTGCTGGGAGGTTTTGCACAAAGCCGTATCCTGGACCTGCATGGGAAAAGGATCATCGAACGGAATTTTTCCCCGGGCTTTAAGATCAGGCTACACAGAAAAGATATGAACATCGCCTTGGAAGCCGGTAAGGAATTTTCCGTCCCGCTGTACGGTACGGCCCAGGTGGCGGCGCATATGGATGCATTGCTGGCGGAGGGAAAAGGCGAATCCGATCACAGCGCTATCGCCTTGCTGATAGAGCAGCTGGCAGGTATCTGAATAACACCGAAATATTGTACAGATGAAAATGAATACGACTGCCCTGTTCCGGGACAAAGCAGGTCCGGCGATCAAAGAGATGATCATCACCCCGATCGCCATTGTAGACCCTCCTTTATTAAATGCGGCCGGTTTGCACGCACCCTATGCCCTCCGTACGGTGGTGGAACTAATTACGGATGATAATATTTCAGGTATCAGTGAAATTCCGGGAAATGTCCACATCGACGCCGCCCTGGCATCAGCCAGGGATCTGCTGATCGGGAAAGACCCGTTCCAGCTGAACGGCATCCGCCATCTGCTGGAAAATGCCTTCGGCAGGGAGACTGCGGCCCAGCGGGGCGATGCGCCCTGGGACCAGCGAAAGCTGGTACATATCTTCAGCGCCATAGAAGTCGCCTGCATGGATATCATCGGTAAAGTGACGGGACTTCCGGTCGTGGACCTCCTGGGAGGAAGGATGAGGGACCGTGTGCCATTTGCCGCTTATCTTTTTTATAAATACGAAGGGGCCGGAGGTAAATGGGAATTCGGCCTGGACCCTGCCGCCACGGGATGGTCTGCCGCCCGTCAGGCAAAAGCATTGGATCCCGCCGGGATTGTGGACCAGGCAAAAGCAATGTGCAACGAATTCGGATTCCAATCCATTAAATTGAAAGGCGGCGTCTTTGAACCAAGGGCGGAGGTCGATGCGATGCTCACCTTGCGTGAAGCGTTCGGGCCCGGCACACCTTTACGGATTGACCCCAATGCATTATGGAAGGTGAAGACAGCCATTCAATACGGCCGGGAAATGGAGGGGCTGCTGGAATACCTGGAAGACCCGGTGAGAGGCCAGGAAAATATGGCAAAAGTCAGGAAGTCCCTCCGTATCCCGCTGGCAACAAATATGTGCACCACTTCTTTCGAGGACATTCCCGGCAGTGTCGCCCTGGGCTCCGAAGACATCATTCTCAGCGATCACCATTTTTGGGGAGGATTGCGCACATCCGTGGAACTTTCCA
>Ga0163162_10006728_pt1 | contig 11151 bp, 28 predicted proteins | sample S55metaG_FD_115310 | JGI IMG/M metagenome (GOLD analysis project Ga0163162, IMG submission 115310) | Switchgrass rhizosphere microbial communities from Kellogg Biological Station, Michigan, USA - S5-5 metaG | ecosystem: Host-associated > Plants > Roots > Rhizosphere > Soil | place: USA...
AACGATCTGGTCAACGACCCGAACGGCTCCCATCACAATCACCCGAATCAGCCCCGACAAAGTATTCATCCAAACCGAGAACGGCGCCGCCCAAGAGTACTGGGTAGCAGACATCCGAGCAGCCCTAGAGGGAGAAACAAAATGAGCACCAAGAACGAAGACCGCACCGCACATTGGGGCACATGCTCCGACGAACACTGCCTGACATCAATGGTCATCTACCCACACCCGTACGCACTAGTCGACCTGCCAGCGGACGAGGACGACTGGGACACGTCAACATTCTTCATCTCTTGCCCGGTCTGCGGCGGGTCAATGGATTGGGGCGGCACCGACCACCCAGCCGACATCATCAAGAACTACTAAGGAGCAATCATGACCACCATCACCGCTAAGCACCGTAAGCCCTGGACCGCTGACCGTTTCAGCGAGGACCTGATCCGGGCCATGCTCGTCCCGTCCGGTCGGCGCGTTGACCTGACGAAGGGGTTCCGGAAATGAGCGCGCGGGATGAGATGTCAAAAGAACTGTCGGCCATCATCAAGCGCGAATACACTCGGGCCATTGATCGCAAGCGTATGCGGGACTGCTACGACGCCCCCGCCGACGCCATCCTCGCCGCGGGCTACTCGAAGCCCCGCGCGATCACCACCGCCGAAGAACTCGAAGCCATTCCGCGGGACTCCGTTCTACTCGCCGGCTCCCGCATCTACCAGAAGGAGCGCGGCGCCTTGATGGACCTCGGCATTGGCCTCATGGGATACGAGGAAGTCCTCGAAGAATCCGGCACCCCCACCCTCATCTACTCCCCGGAGGAATCATGACCCCCGCGTCCCCCATGCACGCTCGTTGGTTGGTGCGCCGCGTCTGTTCCCGGCATGTTGAGGAAACCCCGGCTGTCGAGTCGGCGCGTGAGGAGATTGGCCGGGCGATCCGTTCGTGCGCCGCTCTGACAGCATCACTTGGGGCCCGCGTAAACCCGATCTTCATGCGCGAAGTCATCCGCCTGTTCGAGGAGCTGCACGAGGTCCACGCTGGCAACCACCCCGACATCGAACGCAACGCCGCACTCACCATCAACAACGTCCCCGACTTGATTGACGCACTCCAGGGGCAGATCAACGCCGCCATCGGGGAACTCCTCGACCACACCGAACCGTTCGCGCGGACCGGGGAGAAGGTGCCGGCATGAACGCCCTTATCCTCCTCCTCGCAACCGTATACTTCGGCATCCAGTCGGCCCGCCTCATCACACAACCAGCCAGGAGGAACAAGTGAGCCACGGCGTGATTACGATTACCGAACCCGATTTCAGGGAGGCCTTGCGGAGGGCGCGTGAAGCTGCTTGGGATGCCGCCGTGAACAGTTTGGCCTACCCGGACGGATCCAAGGTTGAGCTGATGACCAACGACAACCCGTTCCGAAGGAGTAACTGATGAGCCACCTCCCGACCTGCACGACCCGCCGCGAACTCATCGGCAACATCTGGACCTACTACAGCGACCCCGACCCCGCCTGCAACGACCGCAGCCACCACGACGCATACACCGAGGAAACAAAATGAACGCCCAGCACCCCCAGAACAGCAACGTCCAGCAGGTCCGCACGTTCAGCAAGCAGGCCGTCCTCAACCACGTACCCCGGAACCTGGAGGAAGAACGGCTGGCGTTGACTTATTTGGACAAGCACGCGCCGGATCTGGTCGGCGTCATCATGGGCGGCGTGCTGTGAGCGCGCGTGACGAAATCGCGGGGGCAATCGTAACCGCGTTCGTGAACGCTGGCGAAGTGGTGCACATCGGCACGGCTCGGACTGCCGCCGACGCGATACTTGGCGCTGGTTTCACGAAGGCCAAGCCATGACCCCGGACCCACTGGACCCGTCCGAGCAGGCCGCGTACCGCGAACTTGACCAGTTACGCCGATGCCCCGAGAACTGCATGTGCAGGCAGGACGACGCCATGACCACCCCGCTCGACCTGAACGACATCGAATAACCTTGCCTACCGACTCACTGTGAATCACTGCCGAAAACGAGTGAAATGCAGTAGAATCAGAACCTACGAAAGAAGTCATCATGAGCCTGCAAGTATTCAATGAGCTTGAGCAGGGCACGGACGAGTGGCTTGCTGCGAGGTGCGGCATCGTTACCGCGTCCGTAGTTGGGCAGCTCATCACCCCCAAGACGATCAAGCCGGCAGTTAATGACACGTCACGCAGCCTGACCGCAACACTCGCCGCCGAACGCATCACCGGCCATGTCGAACCCATCCAGACCAATGCAGCCATGGAACGCGGAACCCTGGATGAGCCCTACGCCCGCGAAATCTACAGCCAGTACTTCGCTGAGGCCCTTGAGGTCGGCTTCATGGTCCGCGACGACTGGGGATTCAAAATCGGCTACTCCCCGGACGGACTGGTAGACGATGACGGGCTGATCGAAATCAAGTCCCGCAACCAGAAGATCCAGCTCGCAACAATCCTGGACGACGAGGTACCGCTGGGAAACATGGCGCAGTGTCAGGCGGGGCTCCTCGTTTCCGGGCGCGAATGGATCGACTACGTGAGCTACTGCGGCGGGATGCCCTTGTACGTCAAGCGAGTCCTTCCCGATAGGCGCTGGCACGACGCGATCAAGGAAGCCGTCGAGGCCTTTGAGGTTGCCGCCTCGGACATGTACGCCGACTACCTAGACGCCGCCGCCGGGCTGCCAACAACCGAGCGCGTGGACCATTTCGCCGAAATGCAGTTCTGATATGGACCACGAGTGCAAGCATCCAGGATGTGATCTGCCTAAGGGCAAGGCGCTGGGTTACTGCAATGCCCATTACATACGCCAATCGCGAGGCAAGGATATGGACGCTCCCGTGCGGAAGTCGGGCGCGTCTGATAGTGAGCGATTCTGGGCGAAAGTAGACAAGTCGGAGGCTTGCTGGAACTGGACCGGAGCCACCTTTAGGGGCTACGGAGTGTTCAGGATCCACGGGAAATCAAGCCTGGCTCATCGGGTCTCCTACGCATGGGAGCACGGCACAATTCCCGAGGCTGAAGAGGTGGACCATATGTGCCACAACAGGGGATGCGTGAATCCTGGGCACCTGCGGCCCGCGTCCCATTCCCTGAACGGGCAGAACCGGGCAGCGGCAAACAGCAATAGCAAGTCTGGCGTTCGAGGAGTCTATTGGTGCAACACCTACGGGCACTGGATCGCTAAGGCAATGCTCAACAGGACGCCCCACCACATCGGCATCTTCTCCGAACTAGGCCAGGCGGAGCAAGCCGTAACCGACTGGCGGCGCGAGAACATGCCGTACTCAATCAATGACCAACGAAAGGAAGCATAGCGATGGATCTTACAGAGAGTATTGCCCCTCGCTCCGACCAAATTAACGCTGACGACCTGATCAGCGGCCCCGTGACTGTGACCATTGCTGAGGTCGCTAAGGGCACCCCCGAGCAGCCCGTGGACGTTCGCCTAGTGGAGTTCCCCGGACGCGCCTACCGCCCCTCTAAGAGCATGCGGCGGGTCATGGTCAGCGCGTGGGGAGCCGAAGCAAGCACATACGCCGGCCACCGCATCACCCTGTTCCGCAACCCCGAAATCACGTTCGGGCGAGACAAGGTGGGAGGCATCGAAATCAGCCACCTCAGCCACATCGACAAGCCGCTAACCGTCGCACTCACCGCAACCCGTGGCAAGCGGAAGAACTTCACTGTTGCGCCACTGCCCACCGTTGAACGCCGCGACTTCCTGGCAGAAGCCAACGCGGCAGGCGATGACATCGAGCTCCTCCGAACCCTCTACACCGCAGCACAGCAAGCCGGCGAACCAGCCGACACGCTCGCCGCCATCAAAGCCCTCGCAACACCAACCGCCACAACAGAACAGGCATCATGACCCTCACCGTATACAGCCAACCGAACTGCCAGCCCTGCAAGGCGACGAAACGTTGGCTCGACCGCCGCGGCATCCTCTACCGGGAAGTGGACGTAACCACCTCCCCCGATGACGCCGAAGCAATCCGTGCCCTCGGATTCAAAGAAGCACCCGTCGTCATCGTAAGCAGCGGCGACCCCGAACTAGACCTCATGTGGTCCGGCTTCGACCCCAACAACCTCACCAAATACGCAACCCGAGAAATGAGCAACTGAACATGGCTGGCGAAACTACACTGACCGTTATTGGCAACCTGACGAACGATCCCGAGCTGCGGTTCACCCCCGCCGGCGCCGCGGTCGCAAACTTCACCATCGCATCAACCCCGCGCACCTTCGACAAGAACAGCAACGAATGGAAGGACGGCGAAACCCTGTTCCTCCGCGCGTCGGTCTGGCGTGAAGCGGCGGAGAACGTCGCCGAATCCCTCACCAAGGGCATGCGCGTCATCGCATCCGGCAACCTCAAGTCCCGCAGCTACGAAACCAAGGAAGGCGAAAAGCGAACCGTCATCGAGTTCGAGGTTGACGAAATCGGGCCCAGCCTTAAGTACGCAAATGCCAAGGTCAACCGCACCCAGCGTTCCGGCGGTCAGGGTGGACAGCAGCAGCCCGCACAGCAGCAGCCGTGGGGCGGCAACCAGCCCGCGCAAAACCCCGGCGGCTGGCACCGCGGCCCGGCTGACGAAGTGCCGTTCTAAGCCCTTTTAGCCATCAGCACCAAGTCACTGTATTTCACTGCATCAACCCAGTAGGCGCCCCCGACAAGGGGGCGCCACGGACCCCCAGGAGGACGCTTTGAGCAAGTTTCATCTCACCGTGGCGGACAACATGGCCGCACTCGCCAAATGGCACACCGTCGAACATCCCCTCACCTCGTGGGCTGCCTGCCCGCACAGCCCTTGCGACCACATGGACGCCGAGTTTCGCAGGTGCTGGAAATGAGCCACTACCAGCACGGGCAGACGAAGGCCGCGAAAGAAGCGCACGAAGCCGAGGAGCGAGCAAGGGCCCGCCTCACAGAACTTCGCCGCATCGAAGCCGAACTCGAAGCCCGCATCGAGCACCGCAAAAACCAGATGCGCAAGGTACCAAAAATCCGCACCTACGCCCCCACGACCGAGCAGGTCCGTGCATGGGAAGCACGAACCAGCGCGCTCCCCGAACCGCAATGGGGCGGACAACATAACCTCTACCTCGCATCACTCGAAGCCGCCACCTGGGACCAAACCCACCGCCGCAAGGGAAAGGCCGCATGAGCACGCCGGACCCGGTCAACCACCCCGGCCACTACACCGGGCACCCTAGCGGCATTGAGTGCATCCAGATCACAGAGCATATGGGATTCAACCTCGGCAACGCCATCAAGTACGTGTGGCGGGCAGACCTGAAGAACGACGCGCTCGAAGACCTGCGCAAAGCCGCGTGGTACATCAACCGGGAAATCCAGAAACGGGAGAGGACATGAGTGCCGCAACCGAGGAACGCAAAGCTGCGCGCCGGGAAGCCGACCGAGCGCGCAAGGAAGCGCACAAGAACCAAAGGATGAGCAAATGAAGAACCCCACCGTCCACCGCGACATCTGCGGCACCCCCGCCGGCTACCGCGCCCACACCAAACGCGTAGAGGAAAGGTGCCAGCCCTGCAAAGAAGCCTGGACAATCCGCTGCCGCCAATACACCAAACCCACACCAACGCTGCCAACCGCCGCCGAAGTCATCGCCGAAATCGAGTGGATGCTGTCACTCAACCAAGGATCCGGCTACATCCTCAAAGCCATCGGCTACACGGGCCGCGAAGACTCACTCCGCGCACGCCTCCAAAAATGGGGACGCCTCGACGTGTACCACCGCCTCATCGGCGACGAATACTGGGCGGCAGCGTGAGGCGCGAGTCATCCCCGGTAGAGCACCTAAGCGCAGGGAAGACCTACGTCCCGCAGCGGTATGTAGTCGGCTGGAATGATGGCATTGTCAAGGTCGGCTCGACATGGAATGGCCGGCAGCGCTGGGGCACTTTCCTCGCCCGCGGAGGGACAATGCTCGACCTCGCCTACTACCTCCCGTCGGGAGGCGACTTAGACGCCGAAGCGTGGCTACAGAGCCACCTAGAGGGACGTTTCGCCAGAGCCTTCGCAACCAAGGCGGAAGCCGTGCCCTATCTCGGTAATGGAGGCGCAGGGTACCTCGAATGCTACGCAATACCGGTCAGCCTCTGGCCCGAAATTATAGAACTGGCAAGGAGCTGACATGCCCTGGTTCAAGGTAGACGACGGCTTCGCTTTCCACCCGAAGGCCATCATGGCGGGCAACTCTGCGCTCGGCTTGTGGGTCCGTGCGGGCGCCTGGTGCGGCGCGAACCTAACAGACGGCGCACTCCCGCGGCACATGATCGGCACATTCGGGGCACAGGCGCGGGACGCGAAGAAGCTTTGCGCAGTAGGACTCTGGGTGGAAACCGAGGACGGATACCAGTTCCACGAGTGGGGGCAGATGCAGCCCACAAAGGCCGAGGTTGAGGCCGAAAGGGCGGCAAACAGGGCTCGTCAGAAGGATTGGCGGGACAAGAAACGTAACGGCGTGACAGACAACGTGACTAACGCTGCTAGTAACGCTGCCCCGTCCCGACCCGTCCCGACCCGTCCAGTTAGAGAAGAAGCTAAAGCTTCTTCTGATAGTTCGACCGACGATTTCATGGACTGGTATCTCGAATATCCGCGGAAGGCATCAAGGGCTGTAGCCGAGAAGGCATACGCCAAGGCCAGGAAGACCGCCACGGCTGAACAGCTCCTCGAAGGCGCGAAGCGGTACGCGGCGGATCCGAACCGAGAGCAAGAGTTCACGAAGCTCCCGGCCACATGGTTGAACGGCGGCTGCTGGGACGACGGGCCACTACCGGCGAGGGGCGGGGTTCAGATGCGGCCCACCGGATCGCAGGTCAGGTTGCAGGCAGGCCTTGAACTGATGCAACGGGCTCAGGCTAAGCAGGAACGGCAAGCAGGCATTTTCGAGATTGAGGGATAGCCATGGATTTGATGGAGACAACGCGGTTGGTGATCTGGGTCAACCAGTTCGACCCGTTCGTGCAGGCCAATGATGCGGCGGCTGACATCTGGCAGCACTCGATGGGGCCGATCAGCTACACCGAAGCCGAGGAAGCTGTGGTCCAGCACTACCGGGCCAATCCGGGGCAGCAGGCACAGCCCGGCGGGATCCTGAAGCGGGCCCTGAACAACCGGGCATCACGGGAGGCCGGCAACCGAGCTATCGAGGCACCAAAGACCCGCCGGGAAATCGAGGCGGACGACGGGAAGCTGATGCTCACCTGGCGCAAAAGGAACCCCGAAGAGTGGGATCGGCTGTTGGCGATCGGTGCGGAGGAGCGTCGTAGGGACCTCATAAGCCGTGGGCGTGCCCTGTGAGTCGCTGTGAGTCACTGGGTGGGAGTGAGTGCCGGGCAGTGAAAACGAGGCGCTTAGAAACGAAACTACGAGGGGAAGCAAAATGAGCATCTACTACCAAGACGACTACGTAACGCTTTACCACGGCGACTGCCTCACCGAGCACAGGGAATGGTTGACTGCGGATGTGCTGGTGACAGACCCGCCCTATGGCAGGGCGTGGAAGCAGGGCGCGCTAAAGGGGCACCCGCGCAATGAGCAGAGCGCCGGGATTGCTAACGACGAGACGACTGGGGTTCGGGACGATGCGCTCGCGGCCTGGGGGGCCGACCGCCGCGCTATTGCTTTTGGGGATCTCATGCTCGCCCCGCCAGTAGGTACTAAGCACGTCCTGATTTACCTCAAGGACAATGTCGCTGGGTTGCGCGGCGCAATTGGTGGGATTCGCCGGGACGCCGAAGCTATCTACCTTATGGGCAAGTGGCCGAGCGGCATTGGCGGGCGAACATCAGTGTTTGCCACGGCGCAGAAGATCAGTGGCGCGCACGGGGCCGTTGCCAAGGCTGGCGGACATCCGCATACTAAACCAAGTGACGTGATGGGCGCCCTTATCGGACTCACCGAAGGGACGATTGCGGATCCATTCGGTGGCGGCGGAAGTACTGCGGTTGCTGCGAAGTTGCAAGGGCGCAAGATCATCACGGTTGAACTCGAAGAGAAGTACTGCGAGATCATTGCTAAGCGTTGCGCGCAGGACGTGCTCGACATCTTCGGCGCCGCATCATGACCGCCTACCACCGCCAGAAGGGTTCGTCGTTCGAGCGCCTGATCGCTGACTATTTCAAGGCGCATGGTTTCCCGTTCGCTGACCGGCGCGTGAAGTCCGGCGCGAAGGACAAGGGGGACATCGGCGGCGTTGGGATCCATGATCAGCGGCTCGTGTTCGAGGCGAAGAACACGGCGAAGATCAACCTTGGAACCTGGGCGAACGAGGCCGAGACTGAGCGGATCAACGACGAAGCTTTGGCCGGGGTCATCATCCACAAACGTCACGGGAAGGGGCAGGCCGGCGAACAGTGGGTAACCATGCCACTCGCCGACCTCGTCGCCATCCTCACAGGAAAACGCCCTCAACTTTGACCACCAAGTCACTGTGAATCACTGCACCAATGCAGTAAACTAGTTCTACGCCCCACCCTTGCGCGGTGGGCACGAAATGGAGATGAGCACCATGACAATCCTTCAAGAGCTGATAACCCTCGTGGACAGCCTGGATGAGGACCAGCACGATTACCGCGATGTGCGTGCTATCAAGCGCATGGCCCATAACTTGCAGAAGATCGCCGAGAACATGGAGGCCGCGAAGTGAGCGAATCTACCCGCGAGTCTCAGGCCCGTGCGCAGTCTGACGGCCACGATTTGACGGCGGTGATCCATACTCGGCGGCTACGGAAGTGCATCGCCGAGGGAGCCCACGTTGACGCTGGCTGCGGGAGGTGCGGGCTGTGAATGGGATGAACGTATACGCCTACAGGAACGGCCGGTTCCTCGGGCGGGTAATCCACGTCGGTATGGGCTGGACGAAGAACCAAATGCACCCAGGAAGGCCCCTGATCCACAACGGAAGGAAGCCGCGATGACCGACCGTAGCCCGAGTTACGACGCGCTCCTAGCCCGTGAGTCAGAGTCCCGCGAACGGATCGCGAAGGCCTTGTATGAAATCGAGTTGCAACGCGGCAACGGCATCTGGCAACCATCAGCAGTAACGCACATACTCAACGGGGGGAAATGAAGTGAGCATCACAGACGAGGCGGTGTATGCCGCCGCCTTTGCAGTCTATGGCTCCGGGTTTGACGGGAGCATTCAGAAGGAAGCTTGGCTCAGGGACTTCCGAGTTGCGCTGGAAGCAGCGGCGCCGATCATCCTGAAGGATATGCGCCAAATGACCGACGTGGAAAAGGCGGAAAGAGATAGGCCCGAGAGCATGCGCCGGGCACGAGCCGAGCTCATCGAGAGAGGGCGAGCATCAACCGCAGAGCGCATCCGCAAAGCTCAGGAGTCCGCCTTTGACGACGGATTTACTACATGCGCAGGCGAGCACACGAAGCAGCGACGCGATCCAAGCTACCCGATCCACCGCATCAATCCGTACCGCGCCGAGGCTGACGGATGAGAGGCCTGTGCAAGTGCGGCGCCGAGAACGCATCGGGCATCCACCTCTGCCACTCATGCTGTGCCCGCCTGGAGCAGTTGTTGTGCGAGTTGGATGGCATTGTTGAGGATCTGGTGTCGGCGATTCCGCGGGCCAGTCTGACAGCGAGCTACGGCGAACGGGTCAGCGCCTCGGGTAGCCTGCATGCGCCGTTGCCGATCAACGACACCGCGTTGGATGCTCACATGGCGTTGGACAAGTACCTGCGGGAGACATGCACCAAACTCACCAGTTGCACCCACATTCACCCGACCCGCCGCGACTCGTCCGGGCTCGCTTCCTATCTGCTGACCCACATGGGGACGTTGCGCACGATGGACTGGGCCGGGGATGTTGAGGGTGAGCTAAGCAAGCTGCTCAGGGAGTGCGAGAACGTCACCCGCGTGCACGAACAGAAAGTGTTTGCTGGGACATGCGCTGAAGACGGGTCCGACCTGTACGCGGTGAAGGGCTCCGACAATGCCCGGTGCAAAACGTGCGGCCTGTCGTACGAGGTGGCCAGGTGGACGGCTTATGCGCAAACCGCCAAGGACTACTACATCGGGACCGCAACCGACCTGTCACGGAAACTGTCAGCGCCCCAGTACGGGTACACCATCACCGCCGACCAGATCCGCAAATGGGCGACCAAGCGGGGAGATAAGCCCGCGAAGTTGGTTCGGGCCAATCCCGAGGTGGACGAGGCGGGCAAGGTCATTCCGCCGGCGTTCAGGCTCGGGGACGTATTGGACATCAAGAAAGCCAAGGATGAGAAGTGGCCTATCCGTGGAACTGCTTGAGAACTGAGTCACTGCGTTTCACTGTTGACGCACAGTGAAATGTCCTGTATCGTTTTTATTAGGACGAATAGGCATCCGGCAAACGCCGGGTGCCTTTCCTATTGCGGCCGATAGTTCAATCTGGTGCGGGCGAAACAGGGCAAAGGGCCTGATCCTAGGCAATCCACGGCACCGCCGACATGTTAGCTCTAGAACACTTCCCAGCGGGGAAGAGATACGGGTTCAAATCCCGCAAGCCGACTTTCCTTTGAGCAAGGGGACACAATGAGCGTTCAGGTAGCAGAAGCCCAGGCCCCGATCTTGAACGCGGGGCATCGTTGCGATGCGTGCTCGTCATCTCGCGCCTATGTGGTGGTCATCCTCAAGTGGAGCCCAACACTTCGGAATGGCGGGGAGCTGCTGTTCTGTGCACACTGCTACCGCAAACATGAGCAAGCCCTACAACTGTTCGTCGCTCAAGTGATTGACGAGCGCTACACCTTGACCAAGCACATCGCCGATGACGGCCATTTCGAATGAAACGGAGGCAGGACGTGACCTACAATCCCGCACAGCGTCCGCGCCATCCTGTCGCCGTTGCTGAGCTGAACGATGCGCAGGCCCTCCGAGTGCTAGTTGCCACCATGGACGAACGTTTGGATGAGCTAACTACGGCAGGCGCGCGCTCAGGCATTATGCACGCGCGAACCATCATCATAGGTGCCATCAACCGCACCATCTAAGTTTCCTCTCGCGTGGTCAAGCGTGTCAGTTACGCGATGTGGCCTAGCCTTTCCGCGCCTCGCAAGCCGCCGGCTGCTCACCGAGAGCTGCCACGCGAGAGG
>Ga0163162_10006729_pt1 | contig 11151 bp, 9 predicted proteins | sample S55metaG_FD_115310 | JGI IMG/M metagenome (GOLD analysis project Ga0163162, IMG submission 115310) | Switchgrass rhizosphere microbial communities from Kellogg Biological Station, Michigan, USA - S5-5 metaG | ecosystem: Host-associated > Plants > Roots > Rhizosphere > Soil | place: USA: Michigan...
CGAACCATGCGATCGAGAGAGACCGGCGCCAGCTGCTCGGGTACTGCTACCTGTGGAGGCGGCTCGGGCACCCGGAGGTCTCCGGCGCGCTCGTCTACGTCGACATCGCGACGGCTGAGGAGATCTCCCTCGCCGTCGCGTACGACGAAGAACAGTTCGACCGCGAGATCGAGAGCAGGCTCCGGAAGCTGCTCCATCTGTGGAAGGCGCAGGCCGAAGTTCGGAGACGCAAGGCCGACGCAGCGCGGCGGCTCCCATTTCCCCACGCGGCGCCCCGCGAGGTTCAGGCGCGGATCATCGAGGCGGTCGAGCAGGCGGTCCGCGGGCACGAGGTGCTCCTCGCGGAGGCGCCCACCGGCTCCGGCAAGACCGCCGCGGCCCTCCACCCGGCGCTGGCTGCCGGCCTCGCGACCGGCCGTCAGGTCGTCTTCCTGACCTCGAAGACGCTTCAGCAGAAGATGGCGGTTTCCGCGCTCACGGCGATGAACGAGCGCGCTTTTCATTCTCTCCAGGTGCGCGCGAAGGAGCGGATGTGCGCGAACGACCGAATCCTCTGCCACGAGGACTTCTGCCGCTTTGCGCGCGACTATCCCGAGAAAATGGCGCGTTCCAACATTCTCGGCCGGCTCCGGGACACCTACTCCCACCACGACCCGGACATCGTCTTCGAAGAGGCGCGCCGCGAGGAAGTCTGTCCCTTTGAAGTGCAGCTCGAGCTCGCCCAGCGCGCGGACGCCATCGTCGCCGACTACAACTACGTTTTCGAGCCGGGTGTCGCGATGAAGCACCTCTCCGGAGAGGAGCTTCGCGATGCGATCCTCGTCGTCGACGAGGCGCATAACCTGCCTGACCGGGCGCGCCAGATCTTCTCGCCTGCTCTGCTCGAGGAGGACGTCCGCCTCCTGCACCAACGCCTTTCTCTGCAGCCCGGAGACCTCTTCGCCGACCTGTCGGCGAGCGTCGAAGACCTGCTGGCTCTTCTCTCCGACGCCGCCGCCGACCTTCCCGAGGGGGACGCGATCGCCGAGATCGAGCCGCCGGCCGACCGGATCCACGAGTGGCGGGCGGAGTGGGAGCCGCGCCTCCTCCGCTACCTGGACTGGAAACGCGAGTCGAAGCTGGCGCTGCCGGAAGACCCCGTCCTGGATCTCCACTTCGCGCTCATGCGGTTCGCCGCCGTCCTCAACCTCTATGGGCCGGACTTCTCCTGCGTCGTCGAGCGGCGCAGCTCCGGAATCCGCCTGGCCCTCGTCTGCCTGGACCCCGCGCGCGCCGTGGGTCCGATCTTCCGGGCGGCCTCGTCCGCGATCCTCATGTCCGCGACGCTCACACCGCACTCCGCTATCCAGCGGCTTCTGGGGCTGCCGACGGACCGCACCTCGTCGATCTCGCTTCCTCCCCCCTTTCCGCCCGAGAACCGCAAGGTGCTGATCGTCCCCGAAGTTCGCACGACGTTCGCGTCGCGAGAGCGGAACTATGGTCGGATTGCCACGCTCCTGGGCTCGATGTCGGACGCGCACACCGGCAACGACCTCGTGCTCTTCCCCTCGTACCGCTTCCTGGCCGAGGTGGCGCAGGTGATGCCGCCAACGCGGGCCCGACTCATTCTGCAGCGCGCGGACTTCTCGGAGTTCGAGCGGCACCGGGTTTTGGAAGCCCTGATTTCTCCCCCACCCGAGGGGATCCTTCTCTTCGCGGTTTCCGGCGGCATGTACGCGGAGGGCGTCGACTACCCGGGGGAGGTGCTCTCCGGAGTGTTCGTGGTGTCTCCGGCGCTCCCGCAGGTCTCGTTCGAGCGCGAGCTCCTGCGGCGCTACTTCGAGGACCAGGAGGAGGCCGGCTTCGACTACGCGTATCTCCAGCCGGGAATGACGCGGGTCGTCCAGGCGGCCGGTCGGCTCATCCGGAGCGAGACGGACCGGGGCGTAATCGCGCTCCTCTGCCGCCGGTTCCTCGAGGAGCCGTACGCAAGCCGGCTGCCCCGGGACTGGTACACCGAAAGCCCCGCGGAGCTCGCGTCGCGCCGTCCCGCCGAAGACATCCGGGAGTTCTTCGAGAGCTACGGAAGCCGGCCATGACCCGGCGAAACTCTTCGAAGGGGCCGAAGCTCACGGTCGACGCCTGGGCGAGAGACCGCCGCGGCCGGATCCTTCTCGTCCGGCGGGGCCGGCCACCGTTTCGAGGGAAGTGGGCCCTGCCCGGCGGTTTCTGCGAAAACGGCGAAACGACGGAGGAAGCGTGCGCCCGGGAGGTCCGCGAGGAAACCGGGGTCGAGGTGCGCGTGGGCGGAGTCCGCGGGGTCTACTCCGACCCGAAGCGGGACCCACGCGTCCACACAGTCAGCGTCCTGTACGACGCGGTCGCCGTCGGGGGCAGGGTGAAAGGCGGGGACGACGCCGCGGACGCCCGGTGGTACTCGCGCCGCGACCTCGCCGGGCTCGACCTCGCGTTCGACCACGGCCGTATCGTGCGCGAACAGCTCGCGCGCCGTCCGCCGAGCCCCGTCAGCGCGCGACGGGCTCCACCGAAGGCGCGGCGTCCTCGGCGCGGGCGGCGCGGCGCCGCTCGAGGATGATGCTCTCCCGCGCCGCGTCGAACTTCTCCTTGTGGCGCTCGATCTTCGACACGGCCGGATCGATCGAGGTCACGAGCGAGACGAGCTCCAGGTCGTTCGCGTTCATCAGGCTCCGCGAAACCATCTCCTGACGCATCCAGTCGAGAAGGCCGCGCCACATATCGCCCACCAGTACGACCGGCCGCTCGGTCAGGAAGCCCACCTGGAGCAGCTGCCACACCATGAAAAGCTCCAGGCTCGTTCCGATTCCGCCGGGGAAGATGACGAACGCCTGCGACATCCGAACGAAGTGGTGAAGCCTGGAGAAGAACGTCCGGTGCGCGGTCACCGTGTCGAGATAGGGATTCGCTTTCTCGTACGGGATCGAGATCGTGAGCCCGAAGGACCGGGTCTTTCGCGATCCGCGGGACGACGCGGCGCCTTCGTTCGCAGCCTCCATGAGACCGGGGCCGCCGCCCGTGACGATGTCACAGCCGAGCTCGGTCAGCCGGGACGCCAGGTCGCGGACCTCCAGGTACTCGCGGTCGCCCGGCCGGATTCGCGCGCTGCCGAAGACCGCGACGCGATAGAAGCGGAGCTCCGCGGGGTTCAGCTCCTCGAGCTCTTCGATCGTGTCCCAGAGGCGCACGATCGTCCGGTCGATGATTTTTCCGACATCCGGTTCGCGGCGGACTTTTCTGGTGGGTCCCATAACGTTTCCGATCCTCTCGCCGGCCCCGGGAGCGGGCCCGCGCGTTCAGTCGAGCGGAGAGTTCTGTGGGGGCCTCGGTCGACCGACTGGAAGGGCGAGATCCTTCCGGATCAGTCGGAAGTCCGGAGGGTCACGGAGAACGCTCGCGAGAGAAGCCCGTCCTTCGTGACCGCCCAGACGGTGTAACGGTAGAAAGTGCCCGGGCTGGCGGCCGGATCGAGATAGGCGTAGGCAAAGGACTCCTCCGCCCGGTCCGAGGACGGCAGGATCTCCGGCCCGGTGCGCGCGATCTTGCCGTCGGCGAGAACCTCTTCCCGGAAGATCGCCCATCCGGCGAGCCCCTCGTGCGAAGTCGTGTTCCACCACACCCGCGGACCGTCCTTGCCGGCGGCCGCGTGCGCCACGAGGCCGGCGTACGGGAACGCGCCCGACTGCTCGAAGCCGACCGGCGCTCGGACCGCGGCGCCAGGGAAGCCGCCCGCGACCAGCCAATCGAGGCGTGCAACGCCGCCGAGCGGTACGCTGCGGACGTCACCCCGCGCCAGGAAAACCACGTCCGGCGGCAGGGCCGGATCGCGGTACCGCACGACGACAGCGCCCGAGCCGCCGTCCTCCGGCCACGTGACCCGGAGCGCCGGCGCGCCTTCCGCCGGCAGGAAGGTCCGATGGCGGAGCGCGAAGCCCGCCGGAGAGGCGGCGTCGAGGGCGCCGGACTCCAGGTCGAGCAGGCTCACGCGCGCCGGAGCAGGCTCCGGCTCCACCGTGGCATACAGCCTCGCGCCGAAGCGCAGGAGCGGCGTGTCCTCGGACTCCCCCGTCCGTTCCGCGTACATGCCGAGGAGCACCGGAAGGATGCCTTCGCCCGACTCGGACGCCCGTTCCCAGGCCGAGCGGAGGAGGCCCGAACCCGCCGACCGCGTCAGCTCCTCGAGGTACAGCCGGCCCAGCGTTTCCGGGTTCTTTTCCAGAGAGAGCTCGGAAGCTGCCGCGACGATCCGGGCGGGCTCGTGATCCTCTTCGTTCTCCGGCGCGGAGAGGAGTGCAGCTGCCGCCTCGGTGATGAACGTCCCGTCGGGCACCCCGTATCGGGCGAGCGTCGCGAATGCGATCTGTCGCGACACCTCCCGGACGATCTCGTGATCCGTCAGGCCGCGCCCGTCGAGGAGCACCGCCGGCCCGACCAGCCGGCCTCCCTCGACCGAACGGAAGGCGACCCGGCGCAGCCCGCCGGCTTCCTTGCGCGCCACGAATACCCGGACGGGCTCGCCGTCGGCGAAGGGGTAGTGCCACCCCTCCCGCACGTAGAGGTCGTTGAAAAGCCGCCGCAGCTCGACGGAGAGGAGGCCCTTCAGGTTGGCGTCCTCGGCCTCGTCGAGGAGCACCGCGCGGCCGGGAAGAAGGACCTGGGGGGCGCCGAAGTTGCGGTAGGGGCTTTCGACCCATCCCTGGGCCGAGGGCTCCGAGAATGTCTGCGCGCCGGCCGCGAAACTCGCGAGCGCGAACAACACACAGCAAATCAGTGATTTGCGCACGTGACCTTCCCGAATTCCGAAGCCCATGGGCTTTTTAGAATAGTCGTCGGGCCTCGGCCCGTCAATCGTTTTACGGCCGGGGCGGCCCGGACGTTGGCCCGAGGGAACCCCGGCCGCCTACTTGGCGGCGGGGGTCCTGGCCTTGGAGGCGGTTACGGGGACCCGCACGACAACCACCGTAATGTTGTCGACGCCCCCCCGCTCGTTGGCGACGTCGACGAGTTTGCGGCAGAGACCCTGGGGCTCCGGATCCCCGTCCACGGTCGAGTGGATGTCCTCGTCGGACAGCATCGTGGTCAGTCCGTCGGAGCAGAAAAGGAACTCGTCTCCCGGCTGAAACGTCAGCTCCTGGAGGTCCGGCGAGACGGACGGCCCGCCGCCCAATGCGCGGGTCACGACGTTCTTCAAGGGGTGCGACTTCGCTTCCTCCTCGGTCAGGATGCCGGCCGTGACCTGCTCGTGCACCCAGGAGTGGTCGTCGGTCAGCCGCGTCAGTCTGCCGTCGCGGTAGAGGTAGGCGCGGCTGTCACCAACGTGGGCGAGGGATAGCGTCTTCTCGTTCAGGAGGCCGGCGACGACGGTGGTTCCCATCCCCTTCAGCCAGGGTTGCGCCGCGACGGCCGCCATGACCCGCTCGTTGGCCTTCTCGATCGCGATCGCGAGCCGGTTGCTGTTGAACTGCAGCTTGTGGTCGTACCGGAAAGGCCAGGTCGCCTCTTCCTTCTGCCGGGTCGCCGCGATGAACTCCCCGATCGTCTCGACCGTGATCTTGGCGGCCACCTCACCGGCCGCATGACCGCCCATCCCGTCGGCCACGATGAAGAGTCCCTCGTTCACGTCGAGGGCGTAGGCGTCCTCGTTGTGCTTCCGCTTTCGGCCCACGTCGGTGAGCCCGAACGCGTCGATCGTGAACGTTCCTCCGGCCATCGGCTAGGAACCCGTCCGCCGGAAAGACCGCGCCGCGACGGGCGTCACGCCTTGACCGCCCGCTCTGCCCGAATTTCCTCGATGGCCTTCCGCGCGTCGACCTCGTTGGGGTTCCAGCGAACGGCGTCCTGAAACGCCTTCTCCGCCTTGGACAGCAGTCCCGCCTGCCGGAACACCTTTCCCGCGTCCTTCAGGAGCGTCACATTGTGGGAGTCGAGGGCCACGGCGGCCTCGAGAGCCTTCACCGCAGCGCGCAGATCGCCGGCGCGCGCCGAAGCCACCCCCAGGTGGTGGTGCGCTCGGGGGTCCTTGGGATCGCGCTGGGCGGCGAGGGCGAAGTTGCCGGCGGCTTCGGCGTACGCCCCCGCCCGGAACGCAGCGTTGCCCTGCTCCAGGTAGTCCTGAACAACCGCATCCGAGGACGCGGTCGCAGACGACGCCATCATCTGATCCCGATCGTAGGCCCGGCGGCGCTCCTCGTTGCAGAGAACGTTCACGGCCGCGGTCAGCTCCTGAAACCGCGTCTCGGCCTCCGCCTTCTGCTCGCGCGGCGCCCGATCGGGGTGAGCCTCGCGCGCGAGAGCCCGAAAGCGCTCACGAATCTCGGCCTCACTTGCTTCGTGGCCTACGCCGAGCAGCGTGTAGTAATCGACGTTCTGAAACATTTCTTCCGAATTGATCGGAGATCGCGGGTCCTCGACATTAACATAAGGGAAACCGGTTCCTCGGGGCAAGCGAAGTGGACTGTGTTCCCGGTCACCGTCACCGCCGGCGAAGGACGAGAAGCTTGCGGGCCGAGGTCCGGAGAACCGGCGCGAGGTTGCGATCCCGGAACACCGCCCGGAGATCCCGGACCGAGAGCCGCTTCAAGAGCGGCAACGAGATGTCGAGCGGCGACCGGGGGTTTCGAACGAGGGCGAGGATTACCGCGGGCTTCCGCATCCAGTCGCGCGAAGCCGCGATACGACGATAGATCTCCTCGTCCAGGTTCCGCATCGCCGCGAAGCTCTCGACCTCGTTGATCGACAGAGACCGGGACTTCAGGACGGCGATGCCGATCAACTTGTTGGTGTCCCCGATGAGGATCCGGCGCTCCTCCTTGCTGCCCTTGTAAGCGAGAGAGATCTTCTCGCTGATGGTCATGAGGCCGATCCGACGGTAGATGGCGCCGATGAAGAGCGAGTCATCGGCGCTCTGTTCCGCGGAGTCCGCGGAAGGCGCCTCGTCCGCTTCCGCTTCCTCTTCCGCATCGAGGTCGTCTTCTCCGAGCCCGGCGTCGTCCTCGTCGCCGAGGTCTGCCACCCCGGCGGCCTCTTCCTCGGCGGCTGCCGCGCTTTCGGCCTCGGAGTGGAGGCGCCGCGCTTTCTTCTCGAAGAACTCCTCGTTCAGCTCCGAGAGGAGGCGGCGCCCCTCCGGAGTCAGCGCCGGGTTCTCGAGCAGCGCGGCGACGAGCGCGGGCCGTGCGAGCAGGCGCGCCTGGTTCGCGATCAGCGCTTCCTGGGGGCGGCCGGTCGCGGTGCGTGCCAGGAAAAGGAGAGTCTCGTCGCCCGTGACCCGCGACCGCACGACCTCTTCGAGAACGAAGGGGTCATCGGTCAGACGCGCGAGAGCGTCGAGCTCCGCCTCCTGCGGGTCTCCCCGCCGGACGAAGGCCGCCAGGCGATCCGGAGGGGCGGATCGCAGCGTTTCGAGCGCCATCGCCGCAGTCTCGGAGTCCGGGTCTTCCACGACGACGAGCAGGGCGCGGAGAGAGGAGTCGGGATCGAGAGGCAGCAGACCCCGGGCCGCGAATCGGCGGATTTCCAGGGGCGCAGTACCCTCCCGGAGAAGGGCAACGAGATCGTCGGGGAGAGCCGAATTCTCCAAGTCAGCCCGGATTATGGAACTTCCGGGGATCGGAAGGGCGACGGGAGTGGTTATCCCCGGGAGGGGGAATCCGGGAGAACGACGTTGCGCACGACCTCGCCAGGACGTCCGAGAGGGGCGAGAGGCCGACCGTCGAGGGAGACCCGCACGCCGCCGGCGTTTCCGAGCGTCAGGCTGAACGTCTTGCGCGCTTCGAATTTCCGGCTCGTTCCGGCCGAGATCGTCCCGCCGAAAACTCTCTCGCCGTCCGCGGAAATCTCGATCCAGGAGGACTCGTCGAACTCGAGCTCGAGCGCGACGCCGTTCGCTGTGGTCGTCGTCGTGGTTTCGAGCTCCGTCGCGTCATCGCGGATGAGCGGTGTCGGCTCGTTCGACGGCGCGACGTTCTTGAACGAGATCGGCTCGACGCGCGGCGCAACCGCCGAGTGCGCGACCTTCGGACGCCGATGCTCCGGGCTCGCGATGAGCCCGAGAAGGAGGAGAACGGCGGTCACGCATCCCAGGATCGTGCCGGCGGTCGAGCGACGTCCGCGCAGGAATCGCGAGCCTCCGTCTCCGGAATTGGGGAGACTCGGAACGGGCGCCGCGGTCGGTTGCACTTCGGCGAGATAGGCGTTGACCTTTTCGACGGGATCGAGACCCAGGTGGAGGCAGTAGGCTCGAATGAAGCCGCGGGTGAAGACGGGCGCCGGAAGCTTTGCGCGATCTCCCTCTTCGAGCGCGGAGAGAAGCCGCGTCGAGATCTTGGTGGCCGCGGAGATCTCTTCGAGAGAGACCTCCCGCAGGATGCGCTCGCGCCGCAAGTCGGCCCCGAAGCTGGCGCCCGATACTCGAGGATCTTTCATCCGTCGGAGGAAACCTGTCTCTTTTCCGGGAGCAATTGGGATCTACTCGATGCTAGTCCGCTGGAGCTCGTTCCGCAAGAACTCTTTGCGCAGCAGCCCGGAGCGCCGGGGGACTCTCCGGCTTCTCGGTGACCCGGGTGAGTTCCTCCCCCGTCGCGCCGGCGAGGAGGGCCAGGGCAGCCTCCTCGGAGAGAACCGGATTCGCCAGAAGGGCGTCCCGGACGCCCGGCCGGAACCGCCACCGGTGGTGGCGGGCCACGACGACCAGAACCTCGGATCGGCGCGTCGCGGCCAGGGCCACCACGTCCGACTCGATCGCGAAACGGTTGTCCAGGAGCGCCGCCAGGACGCGGGTGTCCGTGTCGTGCCGGAAAGCCGGCAAGGTACCCCGCCCCGCTGACCGGGCGAGGTCGATGCGCTCGGCCAGGGCCATTTCGGGCAGCCGCTGGAGGAGCTGGCGGTCGGCCGCCCGGCGGATCTCGGGATGGACGAGGGCGTTCGCCGAGAGGTGCGCCAGGCCCCGCCAGAACAGGGTTCCGACGAGGGAGATCGCGTCCGCCCGAGGAGTGTTGCGATGGGCCGCGAGGGCCAGCCGCACCGCGTGGAAGCGGCGCGCTTCCCGGTCACCCAGGATCCGCTCGATCTCCGGGGTTGGAAGGTCATGTCGCCGGAGCCGGCGGAGGTGTTCCGCTTCGCCGCCCATTCGCCCGGCCTATCTCGCGACCCTGCGTCCCGGAGGCCGGCCGGACCGCCGGCAGGCGCGGGCGAGGGAGCGCGCGAGCTTTTCGACGGCGCCGACCGCGCCCGCCCCCGCCCTTTCTGCGGCGGCCACGAGCGCCGAGCCGACCACCACGCCGTCCGCGAGCGTTGCGGCTGACCGCGTGGCCGCCGGGGACGAGATCCCGAACCCGACGGCAATCGGGAGAGAGGCGCCGGGCGCGCGAACCCTCCGGGTGCGACGCGCCGCCCGGCGGGCGCGCGAGATCGTCGCTCCCAGGTCGGCGGGCAGGGAATCCCGGACGCCCGTGGTGCCGGTGCGCGTCACGACGTAGAGGAAGGCGGTCGAGAGCCGGGCCGCCCGATCCATCCGGGATGGAGGCGAGGTCGGCGAAACGAGGAAGACGGTCTTCAAGCCGGCGCGACGAAAGAGTCTCTCCACGTCCGCGCCCTCCTCCGGTGGGAGATCCGTGACGAGGACCGCGTCGAACCCGGCCTTCCGCGCCTTCTCGGCGTTTCGCGCAAGCCCGCCCCGAAGGAGAGGGTTCAAGTAGGAGAAAAGGACGAGCCCGAGCGACGTCTTCCGGCGGATTCTCGCCGCGATGCGCCACACGTCGGAGAGAGTCGTACCGCGGGCGAGAGCCCGCGCCGCGGAACGCTGGAGAACCGGACCGTCGGCGATGGGGTCGGAAAACGGGACACCCAGCTCGAGGACGTCGGCCCCGGCTCGATCCAGGGCGACCGCGAGGTCCACGGTGGCTTGCGGCGACGGATCGCCCGCCGTCAGAAACGGAATGAACGCCGCCCGGCCGTCCCGGCGGGCGCGATCGAAGGCGGCGGCGATCCGGTCCGGCGTCACCGGACCCGCAGCGCAGACTCGACGATCTCGAGGTCCTTGTCGCCCCGTCCGGAGAGGTTGACCAGGATCCACGACTTCCTGGGCATCCTCCCCGCGAGAGTGACGGCAAACGCGATGGCGTGCGCGCTCTCGAGCGCCGGCAGGATTCCCTCGGTCCGCGCGAGGAGCCGGAAGGCGCGGAGCGCCTCGCCATCGGAGACCTTGCCGTACTCGACGCGACCGAGCGACTCCAGGTGCGCGTGCTCCGGTCCCACCGCCGGGTAGTCGAGTCCGGCCGAGATCGAGTGCGTGGGAAGGACCTGACCGTGCTCGTCCTGGAGCAGCAGCGTCCGCGTTCCGTGGAGGACGCCGACCGACCCGCCCGAGAAACGGGCCGCGTGGTGGCCGGGACGGCTGCTCCGCCCGCCCGCCTCCACCCCGTAGAGGCGGACGCGAGTCTTCAGGTAAGCCGAGAAGAGCCCGATGGCGTTCGAGCCGCCTCCGACGCAGGCCACAGCGGCGTCCGGATCCCTTCCCGCGAGCCTCCGGAACTGCGCGCGCGCCTCGCGGCCGATCACCGCCTGGAACTCGCGGACGATCGTCGGATAGGGATGCGGGCCGAGCGCGGACCCGAGCACGTAGTGCGTCGTCCGGACATTCTCGATCCAGTCCCGCATCGCCTCGTTGATCGCGTCCTTCAGCGTCTTCGAGCCGGAGTCCACCCCGACGACCTCGGCTCCGAGGAGCCGGATCCGCGAGACGTTCGGTGACTGGCGCGCCATGTCGACGGTGCCCATGTAGACGCGGCACGGGATCCCGAGCCGCGCGGCCGCTGCCGCCGTCGCGACGCCGTGCTGCCCCGCTCCGGTTTCCGCGATGACCCGGCTCTTCCCCATGCGCTTCGCGAGGAGCACCTGGCCCAGGCAGTTGTTGAGCTTGTGCGCGCCGGTGTGAAGGAGATCCTCCCGCTTCAAAGCGATCCGGGCGCCGCCCGCGGCCTTCGAGAGTCCCGGGGCTTCCGAGAGCGGCGTGGGCCGACCGCCGTAAGTGTGGAGAAGGTCGCGGAGCTCCCGGCGGAAAGCCGGATCCCGGCGCCACCGTCCGAACGCGCGTTCGAGCTCCTCGAGCGGAGCCATCAGGGTCTCGGGGGCGAAGCGGCC
>Ga0163162_10006730_pt1 | contig 11150 bp, 5 predicted proteins | sample S55metaG_FD_115310 | JGI IMG/M metagenome (GOLD analysis project Ga0163162, IMG submission 115310) | Switchgrass rhizosphere microbial communities from Kellogg Biological Station, Michigan, USA - S5-5 metaG | ecosystem: Host-associated > Plants > Roots > Rhizosphere > Soil | place: USA: Michigan...
CCAGCGGAACTCAATGGTGAAGTTCTGCCCCTCGACATAGCCCAGCTCGCGCAAGCCCTGGCGCAACGGCTCGACCCAGGTGCGCTGCGAGTCGCGCGCAGTGCCGCCGATGAAGCCGATGCGCGCCATCCTGCCTGCCGGTTGCGCGATGCCCCCCAGGGGCCACGCGAGGAGGCCGACGAGGACAACAGTTCGTCTGCGCATGGGACCGACTCCTGGCAACGCTGGACTCGCGCTCCAGCGCGTGCGTGCCCATGTGCTCGAAACTGACTTCACTGGATCGCCTCAGCGACTTCGAGATTGGGACGTCGAACGCACCGCAGGCAACCGACAGCAATTTGTTTGGGTTCGGACTTGGCGCACCACTCGACTTTGGCCGGCAGGAAAGTCTACGCCTGAACGACTCCTTCGGGCCGAGCTGAGCAACTTCAGCTTTGGGTCGAGATGGTATGGACACCGCCCGACTTTTCGGAGCGAGGGGACCCTCCGAACCGAACGGCATCGACGTGCCAAAGTGGAGTTTCGAAACTGACCACTTGAGGAACGGAGGGTCCGAGATGAATGCTACGACGTACGGGCTGGATGTTGCAAAGAGCGTGTTCCAGATGTACTGGGTCGAAGCCGAGACGGGAGAGATCTTGAATCGACGGTTTGGCCGGGACGAGCTGATTCGATTCCTTGCACAGCGGCCAGCAGGTCGCGTCGGATTGGAGGCCTGCGGGAGCGCCCACTGGTGGGCACGCAAGATCAAGATGCTTGGGCATGAGGTGGTGCTCCTGCACGCGAAGTTCATCCGCCCCTTCGTGCAAACGAACAAGACCGATACCGCGGACGCGCGTGCGATCTGGACGGCGGTCCAGCAACCCGGAATGCGCACGGTAGCGCCGAAGACCGAAGACCAGCAAGCCATGCTGGGCCTGCATCGGATGCGCGCCTTGCTGGTCAAGTTCCGAACAATGCAGGTCAACCAGCTGCGCGGGTTGCTGTACGAGTTCGGCGCTTCCTTTCGCGCAGGCCGTGCCGCCGGCCTTGCGGAGATCCGGTCCCGCATTGCCGAGCTCGAGGCTGTGCTGCCCGGCACGCTCATGCGGTGCCTACACGACCAGCTGCGACGAATCGATGAGTTGCAGCGCGAGATCGAGCTCCTTGAGAAGCAGATCGGCGTTGCGCAGAAGGAGGACGCGGCGTGTTGCGCGATCAGCGCTGTACCTGGCATTGGTAGACTGACGGCGACGGCGCTGGTCGCGACCATCGGTGATGCGAAGACATTCAGGTCGGGACGTGAGTTCGCCGCGTTCCTGGGGCTGGTGCCTCGACAAACCGGCACCGGTGGCAAGGTCCGCCTGGGGTCGATAGCGAAGCGAGGCGACCCCTACTTGCGCACGCTGCTGATCCATGGCGCACGATCCGTGCTGTGCAACGCCAAGGAGCCCACGCGCTGGCAGACAGACCTGAAAGCACGACGACCTGCAAACGTGGCAGCAGTCGCTCTGGCAAGCAAGATTGCACGGACCGCGTGGGCAATTCTGGCGCGAGGTCAGGAGTACCAGCCGAACTACGTGAGCGTGAGGCCTGCGTAGCCCGCATGGAGGGACGTAGATGCTCGATTGGTTGCTGAGGTTGATTCAACTGTGATGGCGAGACAGGTCGGACCGCGAGAGCGCAAACCTGAACACAGCCGTGCGCCTGAAGCGCGTGGCCGAGATGAGGACGTTCTCGGCGAATTCCATCAGGGCCCGCAGGCTCCGGTCTGCAATGACAAGGCCGGATATAAGACTGCAGCCGATACCTTGTGGAGTGGTCACATGAGAGTCAGCTTGGCAATTGGGCGGTGTCCATATAAGGCTGTGTGAAAACGCAATCGGAGGAGGATTTTCGGGGTCCTTTTACCCTTGGCGAGGTAGAGAAAATCGATCCTGGCTCGATCTAGAGCGTCGTTGTTTCTTCAAGAAGAGGCCGAGTCGCGTTTTCACACATCCTCGGTCGACTGCCGGCCTTCCAGATCCGATTGCATCGTCCTGAACCTGCCGTTCGCATTGGCCCGACCCACAGCTGACGCTCGCGTGCACCTGGACCCGGCCATTTGCGGTCGGCCGCAAGCGGCTGGTTCGGGGCCGGCCGGCTACGCTCAGCGACCTCGGTGAACACTGCGAGTTGCAGGCGGCCCAAGCTGTTCATCCTGCCGACCGTCAGATGCCTTGTGCGGCTGCGAGATCCGCCGCAGGACGCGGGCAGCGAGTTGACACGAAGGCTCAAGCAGCGGTGCGCTGCAAGTGTCTGCGGACCGTGAACTGGTCCCGTCCTTTCCGACCGCGAGGAGGAGCCACTGACTGCTAGCGTCTAACAGCGACATCTTCACTTCGCGAGCACCACTTCACCGGCCTTACCGCTTCTGCTGCGCCCGACTCATTCTGACTCCAACTTTTAGTTGCTAATCCGGCCGTCGTCACCTGAAGCGATGAACGCAGCCCAGTAGAACGGGTGGCCAAGCTTCGGATCAGCAAGCATTGCGCGTTGGGCGAGACGCAGGGCTTCGACACGCCCATGGCCCTCACTGAGACGAAGGTAGTAGTTGACCATGAGGCGCTGGGTAGCAGCGTCTTCCACAGCCCAAAGGCTCATCACAAGTGTTTCCGCGCCGGCCACGACGAACGCACGTCGCAGGCCGAAAACCCCTTCACCCGTCTTCACTTCGCCAATCCCCGTTTCGCACGCACTCAGCACTACCAACTTGGTGCCTCTCAAGTCAAGGCCCGATGCCTCCAGCGCAGTCAGCACCCCATCGTCCTGACCGGAGCGCAGCGCTTTGACGCCGGCAAAGAGAAGCGCTGAGCGAAGCAACGGATCTTCCGTCTGGTGGTCGCTGCGCCAGTCTGCTCCCGACGATCGATCGCCGCTCTCATGGGTGCCAAGAAAGAACCCGTGAGTCGCCAAGTGCAATACGATCGGCCCGCGTGCCGCCTTCACAGCCGATTCCGTTGCGTCATTGCCGACAAGTACTCTTGATCCAGGCAGCAGCGATCGGATCGCGGCCGCTTCGGCGGCCGTCCCAGGCAATTCGGAGAACTCCATATTGCTGAAATCCACTGAGCGTTGCGACACAGCGACCCCAGCAGTTGCAGGTGAGATGCCAGCGTGCTTCAGCGCGAAGTTCGGGTTTGCGACGATCAGCGCCGGACCACGCGGACGAAGCGCGTCGTTTTGTCGCAGCAAGTCGCGGCCGCTCACGACGTAGTTGAGCCCATAACGTTCGATCAGGAAGCGCCCGTCGTCGTCAACCAGGGCACCATAGGGCACCAGATTCAGCTGCCCTTCAGGCGCCAGCAGGATAGTCGTTGCATCGCCAAGCGCTGGGCTCAGCGGCTTCATCACGCGCAGGTAGAGTTCATGCCCTATATCGCGTGCGCGACCGGTCGTGCTCGGGCGGGTAAGCTGGCTGCGCAACTCCTTGACCAAGCGATCCGTCGGCTCTACCGCTCCAAGATCTACGAAAATCGTTGGCGCGTCGCGTTTGACAACGTAGGCCGCATATCGAAATGATGAGGGCGTGCGGCGGGCTCTCGGTCCAAACTCGGGCGAGGCCGGACGGTATTTAAGCATTTCCACTAACGCGGCGCTTTGTAGGACAGACGCGCGAACCTGGGCAACCGTCGCAGGCAATTCGCCCCGGTTGGCAAACGAGCTTTCGATCGTTTGCAGTTCCGACTCAACCAGAGCCGTCTCACTGTTGCGCTGTGCGGACTCCATGTCCGTCGCCACTTGACCGTGCGCCAGCCGCGAACGCTTGGTTTGAAGTTGCTCGCGATGCAGTAGGAGTTCTGTGTCTTGTTGACCCTGCCTGACCACATCTTGGCGGCGGGCAAGCTCGGCCACACTGCTGGCGTCCGGGCGAATAGCGTCAGACGCAAAACCACCCAAGGCCTTGCCGGCCACGCCGCCGCCAAGCGTTGACCCCACGTCTACCACTGCGCTGCCAACCTCCCGCAGGATCGAGATGCCTTGGTGCGCAGTGACGGCCCGCTTGGCGGTCGGCAAGTGACTTGATGATTCCCGTGCCGAACTCGTCCCTCGAACTTGCCGATCGAGCAACGCGCCCTTGAGCTGGAACAACGCGGTGAGTCCCGCCGCGTCGTCGGAGGGCGTAGTGTCGCGCTCGAGGGTCGCCAAGACATTCAGCTCGTCGGCTGCAAACTTGGCCAAACGCAGTCGAGTTTGATCGTTCAATCCAAGAACTGTCCTCGAGTCCCGCTTAGACAGGACCTGCTTGAAGAAGTTCAGCGCTTCGGCGCTGTTGCCTCGTACCCAATGAGCGAGTCCGAGATTTGCCAGGATCGCCTTCTCAAATTCGCGTGCCATGAACATCCAAGGGGTTGGAATTCGAAGCCCCTGCAGAGTGTTCAACGTGGCTTCGAGTTCACTCGCGGCAGTTGCGGCATCCCCGGAAGCGAGTCGGAGGATCGCGTTGTTGTTTGCCCGCACGACCCGGTGAAAATCCGAGCCGCCGCCTCGGGCGGAAGATATCTCGTCGATGCGGGTTGCTGCCGCGCGGGCACATTCCAAATCCCCATTCGCGAGCGACTCCTCGGCTTGCACCCATAGGCCGTTCGACTTCGATTCTTGCGGGAAGTTAGTGTCGTTCAGGTACAGCCACTGCGGTCGGCCAACTCTCGGCTCCCAATCTTCGTCATCGTCGCTGGGCGACTCTCGCTCGGGCACATTGACGGCCGGCAGTACAGGACAGACTGGCGCGTCAGCTGCGGCACTTCCGGCAATGCTGAACGCAAGCAGAAGAACCGCCTGATGGCTGAACCAGGTGGCTGCGGGCAAAACCTTACGGTGACCTTTGAGGATGACCACTGATCTCCCTCCGTCGGTACAACGCTCGTGGCGACCAATGCTAGCTGGATGCTGCGCATCGCGCGTGCTCCTCCCGTTTGCTGCATCCGCATATCTGATGAATCGTAGAAGGAGGCACAGGATTCGCGCAAGCTCCGCTTGAGAGCCCGTCGCATGTCCAAGCGCCTGCCCGCCGTTCCCCTGCAGGGCCCGCCCTGCTGTTCGCCGTCTCTCTCGCTCGTCGCCGTGATGAGCTCGTTGCACTCTGCTCGGCTCAGCGGGCTTTAGTCAGCGCTCCGCCGTGGGGTCTGATGCCCGTGCGCTTAAATTGCTTGGTTTCGCGGAACCCCGAGCCCCATCTTGAGGCCGTTGCCTCTCGGCTTCAGACCTCGCCGAGCACCAGGAGGTCGCCCTCGAGAAAAGGCGAGGGCTCAATACCTAACGCTTCTACCTCCGGAGACGGGGTATGACAGGACCAGTGCGAACACCATCGTCCCGATCGCGACTAGCCCCATCAGCGCCTGCGCATCCGTGCTATCGGCGATGCCCAAGCCGAGCTAGCGCAAAGGTCTTCGCCGGGGCGGTCGACAAGCCGGTGAAGCCGCCGAGCACCGCCGAACTGAGAGTGAGCAGTCGATGCGGGTTTGGCATGACCCGAGTTGCCGGTTAACGGCTTCAACGTCGCGTGAGCCGAGGGCACGCGGGGCAGATCCCTTGCCACTTGCATCTGAACGCCACCAGCTTGTCGTATCTGCAGCGGCAGCCCAAGCGCGGGAATACGGGCACCAGGATTGCCGCACTTAGGAGGACGGGAACTCGACCTAAAGCCTGCGCCTCCTGAAACGGGGTATGAACGCGACCAATACGCCCAAGGCCAGCGTCCCGATCGCGAGCAGCCACATCAGCGCCCGTGCGTCCGCCTCATCGGCGATGCTCAAACCGAGCTTGAGCGTGCAGGTCAGATCGTAGCAGTCGCTGCTCAGAAAGCGATTCACGAGTCCCACGCCGAGCAGCAAGAGGCCACCGGCCGTCAAGCCGGCGAAGGCGCGCAGCATGATGCCTCCAGGTGTCAGGGGCGGCGAGAGCCAGCGTGAGCCTCGCCCCTTGCGATGACCGAGGAGGACGTCGAGCAGGTTGTCCATGTCCTCGTCGAAGTGCGAGGTACGCAGCGCGAAGGCGTTGATCTTCGGCAGATCCTTCAGGTCGTCGGGCAACTCGTTCACCCGAGGCATCCGCGTGTCGTCGATCAGGATCGGCACGACCTTGAGCCGGCTACGCAGCGCCAGGCGCGTTTCCTGACGTACGACATCGTCTGCATCGAAGATGCGCGCCTGGTCCGATGCCCCTGCCGGGCCCCGCCATTGCGGCCCGATCAGAACGAAAACGTGGCTCGCCTGTGACAGCGTGCGCTGGATCTTGTGCTCGAAGTTCTCGCCCAGCTCGATGTCGTCAACGTCGAGGAACACCCCCTTGAAAGCGGGAACGGCGTCTAGGAACTGGGCCATCCGCCCGGCCGTCAGCTGACTGTCCGCGCGACGGTACGAAAGAAAGACCTTCATCGTAAGAGCGCTCAGAAAAGCTGCGCCTTCTTGAGGTGAACCGTGCCCCCAAGCCGACCTTCCGCCGGAATCAGCTTCGCATCGCCGTCGCGCGGCCCCTTCTCGAACTCGTAGATCAATGCCTGCACGACGTGCTGGCTCGTGTACGGCACGCCTGAGAACCCGGTCGGCAGCGCGGAAATTCCATCGCGAGCGATCGCGCGCAGCTGAGCCTCGGTCGGGGGAGCGGTAGCCTGCGCCATCCGCTGCTCGGAAACGAGAAGCACGATCTGCCGATACTGACCGGGCGGCGCATAGAACAGCCGCTTTATGTAGGTGGCAAGGCTGAACGGCTCGTCCTGACTCGGCGGTGCAAAGCCGACGGACCCGCGCATGCGCGTCCCGTCAACCTCGATGTGCTCGAGGTCAAGCACGATTGCGAAGCCGTCGCAGCCTGCGCCCAGATACTTGGATTGCTGATAGCCGGCGCGCGCGATCGCGCCTTCCAGTCGCGCCGCGACGTCCGCCAGCGTCGTTGCCTTTCCCTCGGGTGGGAACAGCAAATATTGAGGCACGATCGCCGTGACGCTCGGTTGCGGTGGGCTCGGCCATGGAAAGGGCGCCAGCGCGGCGGCGGCGCAGCGGCGAGGCATGTTGGGGGTGCGGGTTCCCCGTGTAGGAGGAAGCGTCGAGTCAGGATCGCCAGGGTCAGGCGTAGCCTTGTCGCGGCTGAGCAGGATCGACGCCGCGATGGCCGCGGCGAACTCGGTCGCCGTGTCTGCGGAGCGCGACGCGCCGGTCGGCGCTGCCACCAGCCGCTCCACGCGCTCGACCCAGTCCTGCGTGCGGGAAAGGTCCTCGACATTGGCCGGCGTCGGCTCCGGTACGTGCGGGTGCGCAAGCGTAATCATTCCAGTGCTGAGTGGTACCGTCGGCCAGGCGCCGGTCGCCGAGCTGACCTCGACGATTCCGCCGACAACCATCACGGACGTCGTGCCTCTGGAGTGCGTGCGGACCAGGTAGGCAGTGTCGCGCGCGCCGGCCCGGACGAAGGTCGTGTCGACCGAGAACGAGCCGCTGACCTTGACGAATACCTCGCCGACGAAGTCAGTCAACGAGCCGACGCGGCCACCGCTGCTCGGCCGCATCACGAGCACTGTTCCTGACGGGAAGCGGATCACCGCGTAAGCGCGCGGCCCTGTGTCGAACCGGTCGCCGGGCTGCAAGGTCATCCCCGGATAGGCCTCCTCCCGCACGCCGTTGCGGGTGACGATGGCCAACCCAGCCTCCTGCGTCTGTGCCAGCCGCGTACCGTCGACAACAAGGCCGTCCAGCCGGGCGGCAACGGTCTCCCCTTGCGGGATCTGTTCGCTGCGCGAGATCGAGGTTAGCAACAGCAGCGCGACGGCGACCGTCCACGCAGTCAGGCGCCGCAGAGAACCGCTCGCCAGGAATGGATTCACGTCGGCTTGCCCTCTCATCGATCCGCGTTCCCCTTAGAAGCCGAGCCCTGTCGCGAGTACTTCATAGGGTACGCCGATGGGATGCTGGTCAGCGTACCAAGGATCGCGACGATCACGAACACAGCGGCGGTCGATACTAGGATGACGGCACGATGATGCACCTTCGCGTCGACGGCAAGGACCGCATCGTTCGGATCGACGGCATCCTCGCGCCGTCGCTTTGAGAGCGGCGACCGGCGGCATGCTCAGACCAGCATGGGCCGCCACGCCCCCCTTGGCGCTGGCGCGCGGCTAATGTCTCGTTCCTTTCTGCCTCAGCGCCGCGTTGGCGGTAGGCCGGACTACAAGTACTGAGATTGCGGGCGCGTTTGTCCGTGGGGCGGATGCGGCGACTGGCTGCATCCGTCTTTTTGTCGATTTCCTTGTTCGGATGCGACCGGAAAATGTCGCTGAAGTTGGCGGTCTGCTGCGTGGCTCGGTTCTGCGGGCGGACTGGGTTGGAGCACGAATGAAGCGCTTGACTCTCGCGAGACACATCGTTTGGCTACTGGCCGCCCCGATCATCGCGCTTAGTGCCACGAATCCGGCAAAGATCGAGAAGGCAGAGGGGGGTGGCGCCGATGAAGCGGACGAGATGCTGCTGGGGCCGCTGGCCTATCAGGACGGTGGCGTCGATACCGAGCGGCTGATGGTGCGGCCCGCCTGGGTCGAAGGGGATCCTGGCTTCGCCGCCTCCGAGCGGAACACACCTGAACAGGTGCGGCGACTGACGGCGCGGGCACGCAGCCGCGCCGTCAACATGGACTACCCCGGCGCCCGCCGGGACTTCCAGCGCGCGCTGCGCATCACCGAGGCACAGATGGGCTCACGAAATCCCGTGGCGTGGGGCATCCTTGTGACGGCGGAGTGGGTCGCGGAAGAGCAGGAGGACTGGGCGGCTGCGCGCGCGGACATCGACGCCGCGCTGTCGACGATGGAACCGAACGACCAGAGCGCATCCGCGTGGCGGCTGCTGTTCCTATGGCGGCTCGCCGGGGTGCTCGTGAGAACGAGCGAGACTGGGAGGGCGCGTGATGTGCTTGATCAGGCTGCCGATCTCGTTGCATTACGCGGCGACCGAGCGGAGGACAGGGCGGCGCTTCTCAACAACCGCGGGGTGATGCACTTGGTTGACGGCGAATGGCGCAAGGCCGTTGAAAGCTTCGAGGCGGCGCTGGAAGCCGCCAAGAACGTCGAGTTTGTGCAACATCAGATCCTGTCGAACCTGGGTTTGGCGGCGTGGTACAGCGGCGATGCAAGCGGCGCCATAAGACAGTTCCTCAAGGTCCGTGCAACGCGCTACAACTGGGCACCGCCCGACGCCCGCCAGATCCCCCAACTCAGTGCGTCGGTACTGCTGGTTCGCAACCAAGTAGAGCTCGAGGAATTGAGCGCCATCCTTTCGGTGGAGAGCCAACTTCCACCTGAATCGAACCGGATTGGCGCGGACATCGTCCTAGCGCGGAAGGCCGAACTGTTCGACCGCGAAGTGAGAGCAGCCGCGGCGCGCGCGTCGACCGGGGCGCCGGAGAGTGAGGGCCCGGTTTCCGCTCAGGCCATAGCGCACGATGCGATCGCCAACAACGCGGCCCTCCTGGAACTGGTGGTGTACCAGCCGCTCGCGCGCACGCCGCCCAAAGCGGCCGACGCTAACGGGCTGCTGCCGCCTCACTATGCCGCCTTTGTCATCCGGGCGGCGCGAGAGCCGGTGTTTGTCGATCTGGGGCCGAGCGAGACCATCGACCGACTCGTAGTGGCCATCCGCAGGGAAGTGACACGACCGACATCGCTGGAACGTGCTCGCGCGGTTGGTCGGCAACTCGATGAAAAACTAATTCAGCCGCTGCGCGCGGCCATCGGCGGAGGCGTGACCGAACTCCTGATCGCCCCAGAGAGCCAGTTGAATTTGGTCCCGTTCGCCGCCTTGGTCGACCGCGAAGGCTCGTTTCTCGTCGAGCGCTATGCGATCAACCATCTTTCCAGCGGGCGCGATTTGCTTCGCAAGCACTCGGGCCCAGCCAGTCGCGAGCCGCCGCTCGTCGTCGTTAATCCCACGTTCGCTTCGATCCAGACCCAGGTCTTGCCAGCGCAACGTGCAACCGGGGACATCGCGGTTCGGTCGAGGGACTTCAACGGCATCTCGTTTACGGCGTTGCCGGGTACTGCCGAGGAAGGCGCGGCTATCGCCGCGAAGATCCCTGGCGCTCGCGTGATCACCGGCGAGGCGGCGACGGAAACGGCACTGAAGGCGGCGCACGGCCCCAGGTTCCTGCACATCGCCACGCATGGCTTCTTTCTCGAAGAGCAGCCTTTGAAGCGCATCGGGCCGCCCCACGAAGACGCGATGTTGCGCTCCGGTTTGGTGTTCGCAGGCGTGAATGGACTGAGTTCAGGGATGGACGACGGTGTGCTCACGGCTCGCGAGGCAGCCACGCTGGACTTGGCGGGCACGCAACTCGTGGTCCTCAGTGCATGTGAAACCGGCATCGGACATGTTCGCAACGGCGAGGGGGTGTTCGGCCTGCGGCGCAGCTTCTTCATTGCCGGCGCCCAGACACTGGTGATGACCCTGTGGGAGGTCGACGACACGAGCACGGCGCGGTGGATGGCGGACTACTACAAGCGCTTGGCCGCTGGCGAGGGGCGGATCGACGCCGTGCGGCAGGTGCAGCTAGGCTTTCTCGCTGACCCGCAACTGCGCCACCCCTTCTATTGGGCCCCGTTCATCGGCTCGGGGCAACCAGGGCCGCTGCGTTGAGCCCACGCTCGCTGCGCCGCACCTTGCCCCGGGTTGTCTCCGAGCACCAGGCAAAGCAACTGTCTCCGCCCCGTGAAGAGGGGACGTTCCGCGAAGGAGGTAGCGGCGCCTTTCGGCGAACGCGGCCCGCGATACGCCGCCCGCCACGTTCTGTGGTGTCGTGTCGATCCATCTTGCGCGCGAGCATTGCTCTGTCAAATTGCATGGCACTGTGCGATACGCTTGAGGACCTACCACCGTTGAGGGCCGAAGTGATTGGTGGCGCTCATACCGGACTTCGGCGGATTGCCGAGGACTGAGCAGCTCAGGTCCAGTACTGGGTGCGTACGAGGCGCGAAGGGATGTCAAGATGTCCATTCGACGAAGCGATGCGACCAGGCCCGCAGCGGATCCCCCACTTCCCTGCCGCGGCTAGAGAGTGCCGGCTGAACCTGGCGCGCCGAATCTGGACAAATCCAATGCACCGATTGCCTTTCAAGCCGCTGCGACGCTGCGGCTCATCGTTGTAGAGCACGC
>Ga0163162_10006732_pt1 | contig 11149 bp, 10 predicted proteins | sample S55metaG_FD_115310 | JGI IMG/M metagenome (GOLD analysis project Ga0163162, IMG submission 115310) | Switchgrass rhizosphere microbial communities from Kellogg Biological Station, Michigan, USA - S5-5 metaG | ecosystem: Host-associated > Plants > Roots > Rhizosphere > Soil | place: USA...
GCCGGTACGGCAAGATTGCTGTTGGTCGGCCTCGGCGGTTGGTGGCTTGCCTCGTCGGGCGCACCGGCCTGGAGCTTGTTCGCGCTGGTGGGCGCCGCCATGGCCGTGTACGGGCTCGGCACGGCGCTATCGATCCGCGTGACGCGCTGGGGCAAATGATCGCGGCAAAACGCGTTGCGCGAATCTGATTTGTTGTTATGCAGGCCTGCTTTTTCGGGGATTGATTCATGGCCTGCAGATTGCATTTCATCGTCTTGCTTGCGGCGATATTGCTTGCCGCGTCATCAGTTCGGGCGCAGGACGGCGAGCCGACCGGCATCTGGCAGACACAGGCGGGAGACGCCCGGGTGCATGTCAGCAAATGCGCCGGCGGAATTTGCGGGGTCATCGTCGGGCTACGCGAGCCGATCGATCCCGCCACAGGCAAGCCGCAAGTCGACGACAAGAATCCAAATCCAGCCCTGAAGAAGCGCCCGATCATCGGCCTTCCGCTCTTCAGCGGCATGCATCCCGCCGGCCCCGGCAAATGGTCGGGTACGATCTACAACGCCGATGACGGCTCCAGCTACGCGAGCAACGTTTCGATCCTGGGACCGGCTAGTATGCGCGTCGAAGGCTGCGTCGGCGCACTCTGTGGCGGCGAAACATGGACCCGCGTCGCGCGATAGAAATAGAATCAGGCTGCTGAAGCTTTCAACGCCGTGGCTGCCGATGCGTAACCGCCGCGTGCGCCATCGATGAAATGTACATGATCGCTGCGCATCACCGACGGCGTGAAACAGGTCATCATCGCCGCATCCTGACGGTGTAAGCCATAGCGCACGATGCGGCTTGAGGCCGCCGTCACCAGACGCTGCGTCAGCGCACGCTCGAGCTCCGGCGTACAGTCGATGATCATGCGCAATCCATCGTCATATTTGCGGAAGTCGGAATTCTCCACCACCTGTTGCACATAGGCCTTCGGCACGAAGTTGCCGACCTTGATACCGAAGCGCATCACCACATAAGCCCACAGCGTCGTAGCTAGCACGAAGGTGCGCCGCACGAGCAACGGGCCGCCGCGCGCGGCGCGCGCTTCATACTCCACGCCTGCCGGCGGCCATCGCAGCGGCGGCCCTTCCGGCGGCACCGGCCGTCCGGCATCGGGACTTCGTTCGACGAGATCGATGACGTCTTCGATCACCTTGCGGAATGCGACTGGATCGGCGCCTTGTGCCGGCACCACCAGAACGGAAAGGATGAGGCCGCGCGTGGACGGCATTTCCTCAAACCGGCATGACAGGCCGGATAGATCCGGCTGCGTGCCCGGTGGCGCCGCCGGGACGGCGAATTCGCCACGCTTCATCGCGGCTTCCGCCCAACCCAAACCGCCGCCCGAAAACATCGCATAGGACAGATTAGGCGACGGCCCGAAACGGGCGACGCGAACGTCGAAGCCCTGCGCGCGTACGGCCTTGACCGGTACCAGCGCCACACGCATCACCAGATCGAGATCTTCCTTGACCCAAATTGCGGTTGCCGCCAACGCCTCACGCGTGCGCGCGAGATCGGCGGGCGCAATGGCAAAGCTTGCGCCGTCACCCCCGAACACGAATGGAAACTCCCGCCCCTCCAGCGCATTGGTGACGGCCGCGATGACAGCGGCACCGGCCATGTTCACCGCCTTGTAACGCTGATTGGCGATCGCCTTGGTCGATTCCACGATGTCGGCGACGCCGACGGTCCAGTCGTCCGGCAACGGTGAATACAGCGCCGGGTCCATCAGGCTGCCAAAGCCGCGAAAGACCGGAATGCCGCCGTAGAAAATGTCGCTGTCGGAAGAAATGGTCATTGCGATGCGCGCTATCCGGTTCTCGGAACTGTCTAGCAGATACGGCCGATTTTGAAATCCGGTTCAGGGGACGCAAATTTCCACGTCCCGGTGAAACGGCAGGGCGTCACATCTGCCGCCCAATTTGCTAGATACGATCCGAGCGGGCGTAACGAAACGAGGGTTCACACGGCCGTCGATTTCAGCAGAGTGAACCGCAACCAACAGCGCCATGGGAGCCACAAGCCGATCCAGGAGTTCGAAACCACTTCGAGCATGGGCTATAACGGCGTCGACTATTTCGCGCCGGAAATGACTATTGCATTGCCGCCGATCAGCTCGGCTGGCGGTGGCGCACATCAACCGGATGTTCGAGGATCTTGGCAAGCCTCCTGTGATCAGGACGTGTCGTCGTCGCCAACTTCGCCGAGCAACCGAAGCAGGGTTAGGCGATCGGACTGCCATTTGCGGGCGACTGGCTCGAACTGCTTAACAGCGACGTCTACGACAATTTTCCAAATCCGGTGCCGGTCGGCCATGGCGGGCATGTCCGCGCCTGGAACGAACCGCTGGACGGTTTTGCGGCGAGAGCTGCAGTCACATTGCCCGCCAATGGCGTGATCGTGCTTGCGCCTTCAGGCACGCAATAGCCGATACCGCGATGCTGACGGCCGCCTAAGGCTTGACGCCACGCAGCACCAGTTGGTTGAGCCTGGCGGCAAACGCCGACGGATCTTCCGGCAGGTCGCCGTCGAGGATCTGCGCCTGCTCCAGCAGCAGGAACGAAATATCCGTAGCTGCGTCCTCGGCATTTGCGATTGCTGCCACAAGAGGATGACGCATATTGATCTCGAGAACCGGCTTCGTCACCGGGGCCTTGTTTTGCATCGCCAGCAGCCGCTCGAGCATGCGATCGCGACCGTCGCCGCCGGCGACCAGACATGACGCTCTCGATGTCAGCCGTTGCGAGGCCCGCACGTCCGACACGCGCTCGCCGAGCGCATCCTTGATGATGGCGATGGTCGCGGCCTCGTCGGTAGCCGAATCCTCTTTCTTCTCGTCGGCTTTGTCTCCCGGCAGCGGGATCAGCCCGAAATCGATATCGCCCTGACTCAGCGACTTCAGCGGCTTGCCGCCGAAATCGAGCGGCGCCGCGGTCCAAAACGCGTCGACCGGGTCGGTCAGCAGCAACACCTCGATGCCGCGAGCGGTCGCGGACTCGAGCTTCGGGTTGGACTTCAGCCGCTCGATACTGTCGCCGGTGAGGTAATAGATCTCGGTCTGGTTGGGCTTCAGGCCCTCGACATACTGCTTGAGCGAGCGTTTCTCGCCCGAGGTCGTGGTGAAGCGCGACAGCGCCAGCAATCTCTCGCGCCGCTCGAAATCTTCCCAGATGCCTTCCTTGACGACGGGGCCGAACGCATCCCAGATTTTCGCGAAGGCTTCCGGCTCTTTCTCGCCGAGGCTTTCGAGCTCGCTTATCACACGGCCGGTAACGGCATTGCGGATCTGCACGAGTTGCGGATTGTTCTGCAGCATCTCGCGGGAGATATTGAGCGGCAGATCCTCGCTGTCAATCACGCCGCGGATGAAGCGCAAATAGGCCGGCAGCAGATCGGCGTCGTCGGCGATAAAGACGCGGCGGACATAGAGCTTAACCTTGCCCTTGCGCGACTGGTCGAACAGATCGAACGGCTTTGTCGATGGTGCAAACAGCATCACCGCATAGGACTGACGCCCTTCGGCGCGGTAGTGCAAAATCATCGCGGGATCGTCGAAGGCACCGGCGATCGACTGATAGGCCTGCTTGTAGTCTTCCGGCGTCAATTCCGATTTCGGCCGCTGCCACAGCGCGCTGGCCGAATTGATCTGGCTCGGCTCACCCTCCTCCGGAACAAGCTCGATCGGAAACTGGATATTGTCGGAATAGGCGCGCACGATGCGCTCGATCTCGTGGGTCTCGAGATATTTCTCTGCCTCCTTCTTCAGATGCAGGACGATCTCGGTGCCGCGCGTGACGCGTTTTGCATCGTCTTCGCTTGCAGGTGCAATTTCAAAACCGCTGCCGCCCGACGCCGACCAGACCCAGACCTGATCGGAACCCGCGCGACGGCTGGTGACGACGATACGCTCGGCGACCATGAAGGCCGCGTAGAACCCGACCCCGAACTGGCCGATCAGGTTGGCGCCGTCCTTGGCCTCGGTCAGGCGGGACAGAAACGATTTGGTCCCCGAGCGCGCGATGGTGCCGAGATTATCGATCAGCTCCTGCCGATCCATCCCGATGCCACTATCGACCACGCCAAGCGTGTTCGCCTGCTTGTTCGGCACGATTCGAATTTTGGGCGGCGCACCGTCGGCGATCAGATCGGGTGCGGCAATCGCCTCATAGCGCAGCTTGTCACAGGCGTCCGACGCGTTCGAAATCAATTCGCGCAGGAAAATATCAGTTTCCGAATAGACCGAGTGCACCATCAGATGCAGCAGTTCGGCGACCTCGGCCTGGAAGGGCTGGGATTCGGGGGCGGTGGTGGTGGTCATCGGGGGCTCGCGGACGAAACGAAGTGGATGGGAAAGGCCTGATACAGCAATGCTGTATTGGGTGGCAAGATTTGGAAAACCGGCCGGAGCAGCCGGGTGCCCGTACGAACGGGCTTAATCCGCAATCGCGGCAAGATAGCGCCGAACGGAGGCCTCAAACGCCGCTTTTGCACCTGCGCCGATATTGCGGCCCCACCACGCTCCGTAGATGCGATCGAACGCCAGCGGTTCGACCGCGCTCGCGATCCGGCGCACGGATGCCCCATTCAGCGGAATGTAATTCGGATAGCTGTACATGAAGCTCAGCGATCGGCGGTCCATTGCCACCATGGCGACGTCGCCGGTGAGCAGCGCGCCTTTACCCTCCGCGCCAGCACGCCAATGCATGATCGTGCCGCCGGCAAAATGCCCGCCGGTACGCACCAGCAGGATATCGTCGGAGAGCCGATGGCTATCCCCCGTCCACGGTACGATGGCGGGATGTGGCCGCGTGACAAAGGCGCGATCGTCGCCATGCAAATAAATAAGTGCGCCACCGAATGCGTCGCTCCAATCCGCAACCGCGCCATAATAATGTGGATGCGAGACAGCAATCGCCTTCAGGCCGCCGAGCGAGCGGACATATTCCACCGCCTCACGCGTAACCAGCGGGATACAATCCCACATCACGCAGCCATCGCCCTCACGCACCAACAATGCGCGTTGCCCGATCGCAAAACCGGGTTCGACGCCTATTCCGGGGATGCCGAGATCGTCGCGCCAGACCAGCTTGTGACGCTGCGCCAGCTCCTCACGCGCGATCCATTGCTGGCCTTTCCAGTTCACATATTGCCGCTCGTCCTCGCAAACCGGGCACGATCGCGGCGGCGCGGCGCTTTCGGGAAACTGGGCACCGCATTGTTCGCAAGTCCAGAAAGGCATCGGCATCGCTCCAATCCGGCAAAGCCGTAGCGCGAAATGAAACAGCCCGCCAAAAGGACGGGCTGTTCATCGACGCCGCCAATTACTTATCGCGACGGTCAGGCAAGGCGCAAGGGCTCCCGCGCTACGCCTCAACGCGAGACGGCAGGTGCATCGGCATAGGGATTCACAGCCAGCTCGTGGACGTCAAGCGGCGTCGGCGCAGCCGGGTCACACGAGTTCACCAGTTTGAACTGCAGCACATTCTGAACCGCAACCTTCATCTGTAATGAAAAATCGAGCGGCTTGAGCGGGACCGCAGGCGCGGTCGGCAGACAGGTTTCCGTATCGACGGCGCCAAAGGGCTGATCGCCCTTGAACGTGCGGAACCAGAGCATTTTCTTGTCGTCCGTGTTGCAGAAATTGCCGAACGGCGCGAGGTCGGCGGCGATGGGGAATTCCGCCGTGCCGTGGCAGCTGAGACAACCCGATATCGGGTTATCGACCGGACCGTTCGGCCGGCCGGCCCAGCCAAGATGGCTTTTGGCATAGGGCGGCACCTGCGAGGAGACCCGCGACTCCATCAGCGGCTTGCTGGCCGCCTGATCTGCCGGAGTGTAGCCGAAGTCATTTCCCCATGACATGCCAACCGGGCGAAGCCTGTTCCAGGCCACCGGATCGGTCGCCGTCTTGTCGAACGCAAACGTACCGAACACCCATCCGGTCGGCGAGTTCTTGTCGACCGCGGCAACGTCCATTTGCAGCAGGCGAACTGTCGTCACGCCGCCGTTGGTCATGATCTTGAATTCCGGCGCGCCGGTCATCGGATCGGACGACGGATCCGAGAAATCCTCAGGCTTGCCGGCGCTGAACAGGATCTTGAAGGACATCGCCCCTTCGGGGAATTGCACGGCGGAAATATCGGGCACCCCGGTCTTCCAGACCTTCGCGATCGCGGTGGCGCCGGCGGCATTATAAAAACCGACCGCGTAATTATGAATGCCCGTGTGCAGCTTCACGCCCAGTTCGGGGCCCGGAACGACCCGCTCTTCCGTCAATCCGCGGATGGGCTCGCGCCGCCCTGTCCCGTTATTCATCAGCGGCATGTGGAACCACGGCCGCACATTGTTTTTCTGCGGCACGAAGTCGGCCTCTATCATGCCTTCGAAGGCATAAGTGCGAAGCGCGTAGAGATAATCGTCCGCCTGTTCGAATTTGATCGAGAGCCAAGGATAGGTGTCCGCAGGCGCGACGTCCGGGTAGTTCTGTGAAAGCGCGAACCATGGTCCGGTATAGGGGCCGGCCAGATAGCTCGCCGGCGCGAGGAAGTCAGGAAATTTTCCGGTGCACTGCGCGACGAATGGCGCGGGCTCCGGTGCAGGCTTCCCGTGGGTATCCACCGGGAGACAGCGGCTTCCAGCCGTGCAGCCGCCGGCTGCTTGAGCCGGATGAGCCGCCAACGACAATTGGATGCCGGCGGCGATGACAAGCGCGAATCTGCACGCGCGTTGCAAAACAGGAAAAAAGGCCATCGGTCAGACCTCCCTGAAAATTTTCAAAAAAGTATAAGCTATGGCAGCAACCCAAAATTGCACTTTAGCACTCACACGTCAATGACGGTGATGCCCCCCGGCCTGCTTTTACGAGCCTGTACAGGCGACCGACCAAGAGGCTAATTGATGCTTGACCGCACGCTTTCATCGAAGTGTCGAGCTGGCACGATCAAGCCGGGAGCATTTGCATGATACGTACTGGGCCGCTCCTGTCGCTGGGTTCGGCATGTCTGTATTTTCTGTCCATCTTCGTTTGTCCCGCGAAGGCAGCCGCCGCCGACGAGATCGTGCTCGGTTGGCCGGTTCGCTGCGAGCCCGGCGTCACCTGCTTCGTGCAGAATTATGTCGACCACGACGCTTCCAACCAGGTCCGCGATTATCAGTGTGGTGGCCGAACCTATGACGGCCATGACGGCACGGATATCAGGATCCCCGATCTCGATATTCAACGCAAAGGCGTTGAAGTCCTGGCCGCCGCGGCCGGGACGGTTACGTCAATCAGGGACGGCGTGGACGACGTCTCGGTTCGCACGGCTGGAAAGGCGGCGATCGCCGGGAAAGAATGCGGCAACGGTGTCGTTGTCGAACACGCAAACGGATGGCGAACCCAGTACTGCCACATGGCCAAGGGCAGTGTGCGTGTAAGCGTGGGCGACCGCGTCACGGCCGGCCATCCGCTCGGCCTGATCGGGCTATCCGGCGAGACCGAATTTCCTCACCTTCATCTCACCGTCAGGCGGCTGAACAAGATCGTCGATCCCTTTGCCTATGAAGCGGTCCCGAATGCATGCGGAAGCGGACATTCGATCTGGGTGGCGTCAATTAGCGAGCAGACCAAGTACCGCGCGCGCGACATTCTCAACCACGGCTTTGCCGATCTTCCTACCACCATGGAACTGGTCGAGTCCGGCGAGATATTGAAGCATCTCCCAAATCTGGAATCCGATGCGCTCGTAGCCTACGTCCGTGCCATTGGCCTGAAGGAAGGCGACCAGCAAACCCTCATCGTGCGCGGACCCGATGGCGCTGTTCTCTCCGAATACAAAGCGCCCGTCCTCGAGCGGGACAAAGCCCAATATTTCGTCGCTTCGGGAAGGAAACGGAAAGGAGCCAATTGGGCGCCGGGAACCTACACCGCGAAATATCGGGTGACCAGAAATGAAGAGGAAGTCCTGCGCAGGGATTTCGAAATCAAGCTAGGTCCGAAATAGCCGGGCATTCTGGGATCGGGATCGAGCAGCGATTCTCGCGGGACGAAAAAGCCACCCCGAAGGGTGGCTTTTTAATCGACGCACATTGCTGGTTTGGTTGCGGGGATAGGATTTGAACCTATGACCTTCAGGTTATGAGCCTGACGAGCTACCGGGCTGCTCCACCCCGCGTTAAACCGTTGCCTCGCCTTCGAAAACCAGAACCGAAACGAACTCGGCCAACGCTTGATACCGCGCCGATCGATTCCGTCCAGAGGCTTCCTGAGAAGGCGACCCGGGCAATGCCCTTGGGTGCGAGGCGTATGTATCAACGTGTCCCCGCTTTGGAAAGGCCCAAGAGCGCGTTTTTGAGCTTTTTGTGACGCCCAAATCACCCGGTTTGGCGTCCAAAACCTGGAAAGGGAAGCGCCCTTGCCATAAACGCCGCAAAAGCGGAGTTTTGCTTCAAAGAAAGAAGCCGTCATTGGGGGGATGCGCGTGATGGACACATTCGATTTCGTGGTGGTGGGAGGCGGCTCCGGCGGGTGCACCGTGGCGGGGCGGCTTTCCGAGGATCCCCAGACATCGGTGGCGCTGCTGGATGCCGGCGGCAAGAACGACAATTGGGTGGTCACGACGCCTTTTGCGCTGGTGCTGATGGTCGCCGGCAATGTCAACAACTGGGCCTTCAACACTGTGCCACAGAAGGGCCTCAACGGCCGCATCGGCTATCAGCCGCGCGGCAAGGGGCTCGGCGGTTCATCGGCGATCAACGCCATGGTCTATATCCGCGGCCATCGCGCCGATTACGACCAATGGGCGTCACTCGGCAATAGCGGCTGGGGCTTCAGCGATGTGCTGCCCTATTTCAAGCGCGCGGAAGACAATGCCGATTTCGGCGGCGAATATCACGGCAAAGGCGGACCGCTGGCGGTCAACAGGCTGCGCACCGGAAATCCGGTGCAGCAGACGTTTCTGCAGGCGGCACAGGAAGCCCAGTTTCGCCTGCGCGAGGATTTCAATGCCGAGGAACACGAAGGCCTCGGCATCTACCAGGTGACGCAGAAGAACGGCGAACGCTGGAGCGCGGCGCGTGCCTATATCCATCCGCATATGGGCAGCCGCGCGAATCTGCGCGTCGAAACCAAGGCGCAGGCGACGCGCATCCTGTTCGAGGGCAAACGCGCGGTCGGGGTCGAATATCGCCAAGGCAAGGAGCTGAAGCAGATTCGCGCGCGGCGCGAGGTGATCATTTCCTCCGGCGCGTTCCAGACGCCGCAACTCCTGCAGTTGTCCGGCGTCGGCGACAGCGCAGCGCTTGGAAAGCACGGGATTGCCAGCGTGCATCATCTGCCGGGCGTCGGACAAAACCTGCAGGACCATCCTGATTTCGTGTTCGGTTACATGTCTGATAACCCGAATTTCAACAGCATCTCGATCAAGGCCCTGCCGCGGCTGTTGCGCGCGATCGGCCAGTACCGGCGCGAGCGCCGCGGACCGATGACCTCGAATTTCGCCGAATGCGGCGGTTTCCTGAAAACCCGGCCGGATCTCGACGTGCCCGACATCCAGCTGCATTTCGGCATGGCGCTCGCCGACGACCACGGCCGCAAGCGCCATCGCGGCACGGGCTTTACATGCCACGTCTGCCTGCTGCGGCCGAAAAGCCGCGGCAACGTCTCGCTCGGAAGCGCCGATCCGCTTGCCGCACCGGTGATCGATCCGAACTTTTTTGGCAATCCGGACGATCTGGAAACCATGGTCGCAGGCTTCAAGACGACGCGGCGGCTGCTGGAAACACCGGCGCTTCGGGCCCTGCAGAAAAAGGACATGTTCACCGAAGGCGTGCGCACCGACGACGACATCCGCGCCGTCCTGCGCGCCCGTGTCGACACCGTCTATCACCCGGTCGGCACGGCCAAGATGGGCGTCAACGACCCGATGGCCGTGGTCGATCCGAAGCTTAGGGTTTACGGCCTCGAAGGCCTGCGCGTGGTCGACGCCTCCGTGATGCCGACCCTGATCGGCGGCAACACTAATGCTCCGACTATCATGATCGGCGAGAAGGCGGCGGACATGATACGAGCGGAGATGCGGGCGAATTGATCTTAAGGCGCAAGCGTCGCTCTGCAAAAAACTTGTCATGCCCGGACTTGATCCGGGCATCCATCAATCTTCAAAGAGTTTCGCGAAAGGATGGATTGCCGGGTCAAGCCCGGCAATGACGAACAAATCAATCAATTCAGCAAAAAGCCCGCCATTCACCACCACCACGCTGCCCTGCAAAGCACCACCGCTGAGAATGGTTTCTTTACTGACGTCGAATAGTCAGAACAGGTGGCCGCATCGATAGCTACGATTTTAGCGGTCGCAAACCCGATTCATTGACCACACGCCCGGCGGCGAGACAACTGCTAGAGATTCTTCCGATGAACAGCTTCGATGCCGTCGTTTATCTCGCATTGCTGATCGCTGTTGTCACCGGCTTCAACGCCGGCCTGCTGCGCAGTGCGGTGACGATCCTGGCCTATCTCGTCGCGATGCCGATCGCGGTAGCGGCGATGACGTCATTGTCGGCGCAGATGGCCGGACAATTTGCGTCACCGCTTACGCAGAATTCGATGCTGTTCTTCGGGATCTTTCTCGTGGCCGGCATGGCGCTTGGAAAACTGGCGCGCGTGGCCCTCGACGACACGATCGGCTCGGAGCCGGGCATCGGCGACCGCCTCGGCGGCGCGGCGCTGGGCGCCGTACGCGTCGGCCTGGTCGCAGTGACGCTGGTGTTGATCATCGACCAGCTCGTGCCGGTTGACCGCCAGCCGGCATTCCTGACAGGCTCGCAATTGCGGCCATTGCTGTCGGCGGCGGGACAAAAGGGTTTTCGGTCGCTGCCGCAGGATGTCACCGCCACCATCGATCGCCTGAAGCGTGAGCGGCAAATATAGCGGCATCGCCCTGATGAGCTGATATGCGTTTCGGGCGGCGAGTGACCACTTATCACAGCCGCCTGACTTCGCTACAGTAGCGGCATCAACCTTCAAAAATCACCTGACATAATGGGAGTGAAACAGTGGATCTTGGGATCAAAGGCCGTCGCGCCATCGTGTGTGCATCCAGCAAGGGCCTCGGGCGCGCCTGCGCGATGCAGTTGGCCA
>Ga0163162_10006734_pt1 | contig 11149 bp, 12 predicted proteins | sample S55metaG_FD_115310 | JGI IMG/M metagenome (GOLD analysis project Ga0163162, IMG submission 115310) | Switchgrass rhizosphere microbial communities from Kellogg Biological Station, Michigan, USA - S5-5 metaG | ecosystem: Host-associated > Plants > Roots > Rhizosphere > Soil | place: USA...
ATACCTCCTCCCTGCCCGTCGTCGCCCTCACACTCGGCGACCCCGCCGGCATCGGCGCCGAGCTGATCGCCCGCCTGCTCGCCCGGCCCGACGCCACCGCGCTCGCCAACCTCGTGCTGATCGGCGACCGCTGGCTGTGGCAGGACGGCCAGCGCATCGCCGGCCTGCGGGTCGACACCGACGAAGTGCCTTCCTTCGCCGCGGTGCGCGCGCGCAGCGACACCCAGCGCCCGGCCTTCCTCCCGATCGACAGCATCGACCCGGCGCAGGTCCACCGCGGCCGGGCCGAGGCGGCGGGCGGCCGCTCGGTGCTCCAGGTGCTCGACCGCTGCATGGACGCGACCTTGGCCGGCGAGGTCGACGCGATCTGCTTCGCGCCGCTCAACAAGCAGGCGATGAAGATCGGCGGCATGCAGCACGAGGACGAGCTGCACCACTTCGCCGCCTACCTCGGCGTCGCCGGCTACTTCTGCGAGTTCAACACCCTGGGCGAGCTCTGGACCTCGCGGCTGTCCTCGCACGTGCCGATGAAGGACGTGGCGCGCTACATCACGGCCGAACGCATCGAGCAGGCGGCCGAGCTCATCTACCGCGCGCTGCGCGCCAGCGGCATCGAGCGGCCGCGGATCGCGATCGCGGCCTTCAATCCGCACGGCGGCGACGGCGGCGTCTGCGGCCGCGAGGAAGTCGACATCATCGCGCCCGCAGTCAAGGCCCTGCAGGCGCGCGACTGGCCCAGCGAGGCCCCGTTCGACGGCCCCTTCCCGGCCGACACCATCTTCCTGAAGGCGCAGGCCGGCGACTACCAGGCGGTCGTCACCATGTACCACGACCAGGGCCAGATCGCGATCAAGCTGCTCGGCTTCAGCCGCGGCGTGACCGTGCAGGGCGGGCTGCCGATCCCGATCACCACGCCGGCCCACGGCACCGCCTACGACATCGCCGGCCAGGGCAAGGCCAACGTCGAAGCCACCTGGCAGGCGCTGCGCATCGCGAGCCGGATGGGAAGCGCACACCGGCTCGCCCGCCGCGAAGCCGCCTGATCCCTTTCAAACCCGGAGACACCATGAAGATCAAATCCGTCCGCGCCCGCGTCTTCCAATGGGAAGGCAAGACCGTTCCGCCGCTAGGCAACTTCTGCTCCAACGCGATGGACCTGCTCTATTCACCGGCCGAGACCATGAGCAGCTTCCGCTTCCATGCCTGGACCGTGGTCGAGATCGAGACCGACGACGGCATCGTCGGCCTCGGCAACGTGGCGCTCGCGCCGGCCATTGCCAAGGCCATCATCGACCAGTACTTGGCGCCGCTGGTGCTCGGGCAGGACCCGTGGGACTACGAATACCTGTGGCAGCGCATGTACCGCGCCACCCATGCCTGGGGCCGCAAGGGCGTGACCATGGCGGCGATCTCGGCGGTCGACCTGGCGATCTGGGACATCCTCGGCAAGTCGGTCGGCAAGCCGGTGTTCAAGCTGCTGGGCGGCCGCACCAAGGAAAAGATCCCCTGCTACTACTCCAAGCTCTACCGCACCGACCTCGACGAGATGCAGCGCGAGGCGCAGAAGTTCATGGACCAGGGCTTCACCATGTTCAAGTCGCGCTTCGGCTACGGGCCGGCCCACGGCACGCGGGGCGTGGCCGAGAACCTGAAGGCGGTCGAGGCCCTCCGGGAAGTGATCGGCTACGACAACGACCTGATGCTCGAGTGCTACATGGGCTGGAACGTCGAGTACGCCAGGCGCATGCTGCCCAAGCTCGAGAAGTTCCAGCCGCGCTGGGTCGAGGAGCCGGTGATCGCCGACGACATCGACGGCTACGCCGAACTGAATGCGCTCACGGCGATCCCGATCTCGGGCGGTGAACACGAGTTCAGCCTGTACGGCTTCAAGCAGCTGCTGGAGCGCAAGGCGGTGAGCGTGGTGCAGTACGACACCAACCGCGTCGGGGGCATCACGGCGGCGCACAAGATCAACGCCTTGTGCGAGGCCTGGTCGGTGCCCGTGATCCCGCATGCCGGCCAGATGCACAACTACCACCTGACGATGAGCACGCTGGCATCGCCGATGAGCGAGTACTTCCCGATGCACGACGTCGAAGTCGGCAACGAGCTCTTCTACTACATCTTCGCCGGCGAACCGGTGGCCGACAACGGCTTCCTGCAGCTCGACGACGACAAGCCGGGCCTCGGCCTGACCCTGAAGACCGACTACCTCGACCAGTTCCGGATCATCGAATAACCAGGGCAATCCGAGGCATTTTGAGGACTATTCGCCGCGAAAGATCAGAAAAAACCTCAACGACCCGCGCATTGACGGTATTGTCACGGCCTGTTGACGACGTCCATGCCGCCATGACCCTGCGCGTGATCCTTGCCGACGACCATCCGTTGATCCGGGCCGGCGTGCGAATGCTGCTGGGCAACGACCCGGGCCTTGCCGTGGTGGCCGAGGCCGACTCGCCGGACCGGCTCCTGTCGGTGTTGCGCGAAACCCCCGCCGACCTGCTGATCACCGATTTCTCGATGCCCGGCGGACAGGCGGCGGATGGCCTCGGGCTGATCCAGCGGGTGCGCCGGGACCACCCGGAACTGCCGATCATCGTGCTGACCATGCTCGCCAATGTCGGCGTGCACGGCACGATCCTCGAAGCCGGGGCGCGCGGCCTGATCGACAAGGGCGCAGGCATGGCCGAGATCGCGCTGGCCATCCAGGCGGTCGCGCAGGGCCGCATCTACATCAGCGAAACCTTCAGGGAGGGCCTGCGCCAGAGCCAGTTCGACCGCGCCGCCGGCGAATCCGCACGCCTTTCGCCGCGCGAGGTCGAAGTGCTGCGCCTGTTTGCTTCCGGGCTGACGGTGTCGGACATCGCAGAACGCCTGTCGCGCAGCATCAAGACCGTGAGCCGGCAGAAGAACGACGCGATGGTCAAGCTCGGACTCAAGAACGACCTCGACATCTTCGTCTACGCCAGCGAGCACGGCCTGACCTCGTGAACGCGTCCGGTGCGCCCGGCCGCGCACCCGGGCCTCAGAGCGTCAGTGCCGGCGGGTCCACGCGCAGCGCATCGACGACGAAGACCGGCGCCATCGAGGCGCCCTTGACGATGGCGACCCTCACCTTGTGCGCCGCCCGTTGCCGCGACGCGTCGGGCAGTTCGAGCCAGTTCCCCTTGCAGTCGCGCGACAGGCCGCACCACTCGGCCCAGCGCAGGCGAAGAAAGCCCGGTCCGGGGTAGTTGTACAACAGGTTCTCGTCCCCGCAGGCGCCGGGGCCGGGATCCTCGGCGGCCGCCACGCACTCGACGTCGAAATGTTCGAAATTCAATTTCAGGCTTTTCTCAAGCGTTGGCAGCGGTGTACTGCCCATGCGCACGAGATGAAATCTAAAAGCTGCAGGCGCCGGAACCCATCAGACGATTCTTAAAAAAAAAGAGATCGCCGCGCTCATTACTTCATGCCGTGCTCGCGGGCATAGAGAAAGATGTCGTGGTCGGTCTTCAGGCCGAGTTTCATCATCGCGACCGATTTCTGGCTGCTCACCGTCTTGACGCTGCGCGACAGCCGCTCGGAAATCGACGAAACCGTCAGCCCGGAGGCGAAAAGCCGCAGCACCTCGGTTTCGCGCGGCGACAGCCGGGCCGGCATCCCGTCGCGCGAGGGGTCCGCCATGGCGGACAGGCCCTTTCGGATCGACGGGCTGACATAGTCCCGCCCTGCGCTGACGGCATCGATGGCCAGGACGATTTCGCCGATGTCGGACGACTTGTCGACCAGGCCGCGGACCCCGCTCCGGAGGATGCTGGCATGCACGCCCGCGTTGGCGATCATCGTCAGCACGATGATCGGCAAGCCCCGGTGGTCGCGCCGCAGCCGCTGGATCAATCCGAGGCCGTCGGGCGTGTCGCCGTCGGGCATCGAGAAATCGGTGATCAGGAGATCGGCCGATTGATGGCGCAGCGCATCCAACAGCGAATTCGAAGAATTGGCCTCTGCAATTAAAGAAAATTCCGACCTATTTTTCAGCAACATCCTCAGACCCACTCGAATGAGAGGATGGTCATCGGCAATGATCAAGCGAATTGTCACGTTTTATTTTTCAAGACACCAGGTAATAAAGTCATAGTACTCGGACAAATATCGACCGCCCTGCTGCGTCGCAGCGATGCGTCCGGCAGGCGAATAGAATGCACCGCTCTGGGGCAGGTCGCCGCCTCATCACGCCGTCTCCGGAGCCCCGCCTTGCCGTCCCCCAGTCATCCGTTCCTCGCCGACCGCAAGGTCGTCTTCCTGCTGGCCTTGTTCTGCTGCCTGCTGTGGGGCAGTTCCTTCCCCGCGATCAAGAACGGCTACGCGCTGTTCGGCATCGCCCCGGCCGACGTCGCTTCCAAGCTGGTGTTCGCCGGCTGGCGTTTCGCGATTGCCGGCGTGTCCCTGGCGGCCTATGCCGCGCTGAGCGGCAAGCCGGTGCGCGGACTCGGTGCGCGGGCCTGGCGCCAGATCGCGCTGCTGGGGCTGGCCCAGACCACCCTGCAGTACGTCTTCTTCTACATCGGCCTGGCCCACACCACGGGCGTGAAGGGTTCGATCATGAACGCCACCGGCACCTTCTTCAGCGTGCTGATGGCCCACTTCCTGTACCGCAACGACCGCCTCAGCTATGGCAAGGCCGTGGGCTGCGCGGTGGGCTTCGCGGGCGTGATGGTCGTCAACCTGGGCAACGGCCTGGGCGGCCTGCTCGAGCTCGATGTCACGCTGCTCGGCGAGGGCTTCGTGGTGATCGCGGCCTTCGTGCTGGCAGCCGCCAGCATCTATGGCAAGCGCATCTCGCAGGGCATCGACCCGATCGTCATGACCGGCTGGCAGCTGGCGATCGGCGGTGCCGCGCTGCTGGCGGCCGGCTATGCGATGGGCGGCGGGCTGGCGGGCTTCACGCTGGCGTCGTCGGCGCTGCTGGCCTACCTGGCGCTGCTGTCGTCGCTCGCGATCTCGATCTGGAGCCTGCTGCTCAAGTACAACCGCGTGAGCCTGGTCACCGCTTTCAACTTCATGGTGCCGGTGTTCGGCGCGCTGCTGTCGGCGGTCTTTCTCGGCGAGAGCATTCTCGAGTGGCGCAACGGCCTCGCGCTGGTGCTGGTGTGCTACGGCATCTGGCGGGTGACCCAGGCCGGGCCAGGTGCGCCGAGCGGGGCCGGCATCGGCGCCAAGGCCCCCGCACGGAGCTGATCAGCGGCCCTCGGCAGCGGCTTGCGTGCGCGGCAGGATGTCGAGCACCGCCTCGGCGGGACGGCACAGGCGCGTGCCCAGCGGCGTCACCACGATCGGCCGATTGATCAGGATCGGATGCGCCAGCATGAAGTCGATCAACGATTCGTCCGACCATTTCGGATCGTCCAGGCCGAGTTCCTCGTACGGCGCGGCCTTCTGGCGCAGCAGCGCGCGCGCGGACCCGCCCGTGGCGGCGACGAGTTGCTCGAGCGTCGCGCGGTCGGGCGGGTTCTTCAGGTATTCGACCACCGTGGGCGTCTCGCCCGCGTCGCGGATCAGCGCCAGCACGTTCCTCGACGTGCCGCAGGCGGGGTTGTGATAGATGGTGATCTGGCTCATGTCGATGGGGGTCCGGTGGCGTTCCGGGACGAAACGCCGCAGGCTCCATTGTGGCGCCGGCCGCACCGCGGCCGAGGCCGCCGCTACTTGCGCACCTTGGCGATCTCCGCCATCAGCTCCTTCACGGTCGGCTCGCCGACCGAGGCCGTGTACTTGTCGATCACCGGCTTGACCTTCTCGCGCAGCTTGGCCATCTCCGCCGGCGGCAGCTCGGTCACCGTCATGCCCGCCTGCTTGAGCGCGGCGAGCGCGCTGTCGGCCGCACCGCGCGAGACCTGACGCTGGTACAGCGTCGCTTCCGCCGCCGCCTCGCCGATGATCTTCTGCTCCTCGGCGCTCATCCCGTCCCAGGTCTTCTTGCTGATGATCAGCGCCTGCGGGTTGTAGATGTGGCGCGTCTGCGTCAGGTACTTCTGCACCTCCGCGAACTTCGACGACAGGATCACCGTGTTCGGGTTCTCCTGGCCGTCGACGGCCTTCTGGTCGAGCGCCGAATACAGCTCGGGGAACGGCAGCGGCGTGGCATTGGCGCCCAGCGTGTTGAACAGATCGATGTAGATCGGCGACTGGATCACGCGCACCTTCAGGCCCGCGATGTCGTCCGCCTTGGCGATCGGACGCTTGCTGTTGGTCAGGTTGCGAAAGCCCAGGTCCCAGTAGCCCAGCCCGTGCAGGCCCTTCTCATCCAGCTTGGCCATCAGGCCCTTTCCGAACGCGCCGTCGGTCACCGCATCGGCCTCCTGCGCATTGTTGAACAGGAACGGGAAGTCATAGACCGCGAACTCCTTGACCTGCGCGCCGAGGATGCCGGCGTTGAGCACCGTCACCTCCACCGTGCCGCCCTGCAGCGCCGACACGGTCTGCAGGTCGCCACCGAGCGCGCCGCCCGCAAACAGCTTGACCGTGATCTTGTTGCCGGATTTCTGCGCCACCAGGTCGGCGAACTTCTGCGCGCCCTGCGCCTGCGGATGGCCGGTCTGGTTCTGGAACGCGAACTTGAGCGTGCGCTCCTTGACCTGCGCCTGGGCGCCCGACAGGGCCAGCACCGCAGCCAGCGCGACCAGGGTGTTGCGAGCGATGTTTTTCATGAAGAGTCTCTCCTTTGGTTGATCGGTTTCAGTTGCCTGTGGCACTGCGCATGAATCCGGCGCAGCCCCATGCCAGGGATACCGCGGATCTGGCTTCGCCAGTCCGCTGGTATCGCCGCCTTGAGGGGGCGCCGCAGGCGCTATCGGGGGTGGGCTTCATGTCATCCGCCGAAGAAGCGGGCGGGCCAGGTGACGAGCCACGGGAACAGCACCATCAGGAACATGACCACGAACTCCGCGATCATGAAGGGCACCACGCCGCGGGTCACGTCGTCCATCTTCATCTTGCCCACGCCCGCCACCACGTTGAGCACGGTGCCCACCGGCGGCGTGACCAGCCCGATCGAGTTGTTGATGATGAACAGCACGCCGAAGTACACCGGATCGATCCCCGCCGCCTTCACGATCGGCATCAGCACCGGGGTCAGGATCAGGATGGTCGGCGTCATGTCCATCGCGGTGCCGACGATCATCACCAGGACCATGATCGCGATCATCAGCAGGATCTGGTTGCCCATGAAAGGCTGAAGCAGGCTGACCACCTTCGACGGCAGGTCGGCCACCGTGATCAGCCAGGCGCTGACCATCGCGGCAGCGATCAGGAACATCACGATGGCGCTGGTCTTGGCGGCGCCGACGAAGACGCGATAAAGATCGCCCCAGGTCAGCTCGCGGTAGATCACGGTCGAGACGAACAGCGCGTAGACCGCAGCCACCACCGCCGCCTCGGTCGGCGTGAAGACGCCCATGCGCAGGCCCACCAGGATGATGAACGGCAGCATCAGCGCCCACAGGGCCTTGCGGAAGGCGGTGAAGATCTCGGCCCCGGACTTGCGCGGCGGCGGCACGATCTTCTCCTTGCGCACCAGCCAGGCCCAGGTGAGCCAGAGCGCGGCACCGATCAGCAGCCCCGGCACGATCGCCGCGAGGAACAGCTTGGAGATCGACACATTGGCCGCGACCCCGAAGATCACCAGCCCGATGCTGGGCGGGATCACCGGCCCGATCACGCCGGTGGCCGCGATCAGGCCGCCGGCGCGTGCCTTGTCGTGGCCGGCCTTGACCATCATCGGCAGCAGCAGTGCCGTCAGCGCCGCCGCGTCGGCCACCGCCGAGCCCGACAGCGCCGACAGCAGGCAGCCGGCCAGGATCGTCACGTAGCCCAGGCCGCCCTTGATGTGGCCCACCAGCGCGAGCGCGAAGTCGACGATGCGCTTGGACAGGCCGCCGACGTTCATGATCTCGCCGGCCAGCATGAAGAACGGCACGGCCAGCAGCGGGAAGCTGTCGGCGCCGCCGATCACGTTCTGCGCCAGGATCTGGGCATCGAACAGGTCGAGGTGCCACATCAGCGCGACACCGCTGGCCAGCAGAGAGAACGCGATGGGAATGCCCATCGCCATGGCCAGCAGCAGCGAGCCGACGAAGACGATGATCGTCATTTGCGGCTCCCTTGCCCATCGGCTGCGGCGGTGCCGAGGATTTCCTTCAATTGCACCGCCTCCTCGGATTCCTGCACCATCACCAGTTCCTCGTCGCGCAACTGCCCGCTCAGCAGGCGCCACAGGTCGAGCGCCAGGATGAAGGCGGCGAGCACCGAGAACACGACGCCGACGCCATAAACCACGGCCATCGACGCACCGGTGACGGGCGCCGTGACATCCCAGTTGATCCGGGTCTGCGCCAGGCTGCCCTGGAACAGCAGCCAGACGATGTAGAGCATCACGGCGTGGCTCGCCGCGAGGCAGAACTTCTTGCCCGCGGGCGGCAGCTTCTGCACCACCATGTCGACGCCCAGGTGACCGTGCTCCTTGAGCGCGACCACCGCGCCCAGGAAGGTCACCCAGATGAAGAGCCAGCGCGAGACTTCCTCCGACACCGTGATGCCCGAGTTGAAGCCGTAGCGCAGCACCACGTTGCCGAATACCAGCACCACCATCACCGCGAGGAAGAAGGCGATGAGTGCCTCGATGCCGGTACAGCATCGGTCAATCCATCTGTTCATGTTGTTGATCTCATCGGTGGACCGTCATCGACTGTGCAGTTTGCGGGCATGTTGGCGTTGAAGAGCATCGGTCGGGTCAGGCCCGCCGGGGGGCCTCTATTCGAAGCGGAGTCGCCGATCTGCGCATCAGGGTGCTAACCCTGAAATTGATCGATGATCGCCCTTTTGCGATCGATCATCGATCGCAAAAGGGCGCACCTCAGGGATTGGCTTCCTGGTGCATCTCGACCAGCGCCCGCAACCCGGCCAGATAGGATTGGGGTCCGAGGCCCTGGATGGTCCCCTTGACCGCCGGCGAGATGATCGAGTGGGCGCGCCATGCCTCGCGCGCGGCGATGTTCGACATGTGGACTTCCAGCGTCGGGAAGGGCATCGCCTTGATCGCGTCGTGCAGCGGCACGCCGTGCTGCGTCAGGCCGGCCGGGTTCACCAGGGCGCCCTGCGCCTCGTCGATGTTCCGGTGCAGGAAGTTGATCAGCTCGCCTTCGATGTTCGACTGGAAGATGTCCAGCGTCACGCCGAGTTCGCCGGCCAGGGTCTCGAGGCGGGCGTTGATCTCGGCCAGCGTGGTCTTGCCGTAGATGTGCGGCTCGCGGCGCCCGAACAGGTTCAGGTTCGGGCCGTGAAGGACGAGGATCTTCATGGCGCGGCCTTGCGGATGCGGGCGAGTTCGTCGTTGTAGAGCTTCACGATCGCGGGGTCGTAGCTGGCGGCGAACTTGTCGATCACCGGCTTGGCGATCTGGCGCATGCGGGCCTGCTCGGCGGGCGCGACCTCGTTGAACTGCATGCCCTTGGCCTGGAGGTCGCCCACGGCGCGCTGCGCCGCCGCACGGCTCACCTGGCGCTGGTAGCCGCGCGCTTCATCGGCGGCCTCGCGCATCCACTTCTGCTCGGTCGGGCTCAGCGAATCCCAGAACTTCTTGCTGACCAGCACGATGTTGGCCGCATAGACGTGGTTGGTCGCGCTCAGGTACTTCTGCACCTCGAAGAACTTGTTCGACAGGATCACCGAGAACGGGTTCTCCTGGCCGTCCACCGCCTTGGCCTCGAGCGCGCCGTAGAGTTCCGCGAAGGGCATCGGCACCGGGTTGGCCTTGAAGGCCTTGAAGGTCTCGAGGAAGACCGGGTTCGGGATCACGCGGATCTTCAGGCCGTCGAGGTCCTCCGGCCGGGCGATCGGGCGCTTGCTGTTGGTGACATTGCGAAAGCCCAGGTCCCAGTAGCCGAGGGCGACCAGGCCCTTCTCGGGCAGCTTGGCGATCAGCGCCTGGCCCAGCGGCCCGTCGAGCAAGGCGTCGGCCTGGGCAAAGGTGCCGACCGCGAACGGGAAGTCGACCAGGCCGAACTCCTTGACGATGCCGGCCAGCGAGGTGGTCGCCGGGGCCGACATCTGCTGCACGCCGCCCTGCAGCGCCGACTGCTGCTGCATCTCGTTGCCGAGCTGGGAGGCCGGGAATTCCTGCACCTTCATCCTGCCGCCGCTCTTGACGGCCAGCAGCTCTGCGAAGCGCTTGACGCCGAAGCTCACCGGGTGGTCGGCGTTGTTGAGGTGGCCGAAGCGGATGACGCGCTCCTGCGTGCCCTGGGCGAATGCCGGGGCAGCCAGGGCGAGGGTGAGGCCGGCCAGCGCCAGCGTGCGGAACAAAATTTTCAAGACGCTTCTCCACTCGAAAAGTCGATGAACGACGGAAATTCCGACCGGGTCCCCGGCGGAGTGGGCGCGATGATATTCGTGAAATGGAAATCTTTTCCATTCGTGAAAACCCTTCACAAAAAGCCGGCGGACTGGCCGCATGCTGCGGCATGACTTCGATCATCGAACGCAGCTTCAAGGTCATGGAGCAACTGGCGGCCCATCCCGACGGACGGCCGTTGTCGGCGCTGTCGAGCGACTTGCACATGCCCCTGAGCGCGACCCATCGCCTGCTGGCCGAACTGATGCGCAACGGCTATGTGCGGCAGGACCATCGGCACGGCGACTACCTGCTCACGGTCAAGCTGGTCTCGCTGGGCCTGGGCTTCCTGAGCAACAGCGGCGTCGTCGATCTCGCGCAGCCCCTGCTCGACAGTCTGGCCGTGGCCTCGGGCGAACTGGTGCGGCTCGCGGTCGTCGACGGCGACGCCCTGACCTTCGTCGCCAAGGCACAGGGCGCGACGCGAGGGCTGCGCTACGATCCGGACATGGGGCTTTCGGTCAACCTCGCCTGCAGTGCCGCGGGCCACGCGTGGCTGTCGACGATGAGCGACGAAGAGGCCCTGGCGCTGGTCGCGGGCCAAGGCTTCGGCCAGCCGGACGAGTTCGGACCCCATGCGCCGACCACGGTCGGGGCCGTGCTGGCCTTGATCGGGACGACCCGTTAGCGCGGCTTCAGCATGATCACCGAGATGTTCGCGCCGGCGATGGCGGCCATGGCCGCGCCGGTGCGAGGCGGCAACGGTGCGGCGATCGG
>Ga0163162_10006736_pt1 | contig 11145 bp, 14 predicted proteins | sample S55metaG_FD_115310 | JGI IMG/M metagenome (GOLD analysis project Ga0163162, IMG submission 115310) | Switchgrass rhizosphere microbial communities from Kellogg Biological Station, Michigan, USA - S5-5 metaG | ecosystem: Host-associated > Plants > Roots > Rhizosphere > Soil | place: USA...
CCTCCTGGCCGGAGGCGACGGAGCCATCGTTGACGCAACTGTTGCGGATGAGCTGCTGCAGGAGCTCGACGGTCTGGCCGGTCAGCGCGTCGTTCATGACTTGGGCGTGTTCCGCGTGAGAAAGTCGGTGACCCGGCGGATCGACTCGGCCAGGTGCGTGGGCCCGCGCCAATCCTTCTGGATCTCGAGGTTGGGCGCCAGCTGCGCGATCTCGTCGCTCGTCGCGGCGGGGTGCGGCTTGTCGGTGCCGGGTTGCAGCAAGAGCGGCGTGGGGCAGCGCCGCACGAACTCGCGGCTCACCGAGAAGACGAAGTCGCCGCCGAACATGTTGTGGCCGAACTTCCGGATGACGCTTTCGGTCAGGCTCGGGTCGCGCGCCAGCATGGTCTTGGCGAATCCGCTGACCGCCTGCTCCCACGTGTCACGGTTGTCGTGCAGGCCAATGGGATTCTGCAGCACGGCGGCGGTCACCCGCTCGGGGGCCAGCTCGCAGAGCGTCAGGCAGTAGGTGCCGCCGATGCAGCCGCCCATGACGTGGAACTGGCGGAAGCCGAGATGATCCATCAGCGCCAGGTGATCGCCGGCGTAGGTGTGCCAGCCGTGGGTCTCGGTCACGCGGCCGCGGGAGTTGCCGGCGTTGCGCTGGTCCATGCCGATGACCGTGAAGCGTCCGGCCAGATCGGCCATCGGGTTCATCCAGGGCGGCGGTGCTGCGGGATTGCTCGGGCTGTGGCGCCAGTACTCGAGCTGTGAGCTCAGGCCGCCCGGAGCAAAGAGCAGCAGGGGAAAGCCCGACCCGTGGACTTCGTAGTGGAGCTCGGCGTCTGGGCGCTCGAAGACGGGCATCGCTTCCTCCGGGGTATTGGGCGCGTCAGGGCGCCCACAATACCATCGCTCGCAGGCGCGTGTCTTCCGTCTCGGCTAAGATCTCCGGCATGGCAGCCCAACGACGCATGGCGACCCCACGCCGCACGGCCGGCCCACGCCGCGCGGCCGCCCGACGCCAGTCGCCGCGCGTGGGCCGCCGGTCGCCGCGCTCGCCGGTCGATCGGCTGCGCGCGATCTGCCTGGCGCTGCCCGAGGCCACGGAGAAGCTGGCGTGGAGCGAGCCCACGTGGCGCGTGCGAGGAAAGCTCTTCGCCCAGCTCGACGATCACCACCACGGCGCCGATCACCTCGCGGTCTGGCTGCCGGCCCCGCTCGGCGAGCAGGAGGCGATGATCTTCACGGATCCCGAGCGCTTCTTCCGGCCCCCGTACGTGGGGCCGCGCGGCTGGGTCGGCGTGCGGATCGACGGCAAGGTCGACTGGTCGGTGGTCGCAGCACTGGTGGCCCAGGCGTACGGCCTGGTCGCGCCGCCGCGCTTGCGTGAGGCGCTCGACGCGGTCACGCCGGCGTCGGGCCGCCCGCGAAAGGGCTGATGCCAGCAGTGGTACCGTGGGAGCGATGCGAAGCCCGATCCGACACCTGCCGCCGGAGATCGAGAGCTGGATGTCGCGCGCGCGATGGCTGCGGCGGCTCGACGGCCTGGCCACCGCCCTCGTACTGTGGGGGATCCTGGCGCTCGTGTTCGAGAGCGCGCCGCCGTTCGTCCTCGCCGTCGCCTCGCTGGGCCTGGTCGGTCTCGCCGCCCTCGCCGGCCCGGTGCGTCGGCGCTGGCGACCGATCAGTGCGCTGGTGGCGCTCTCCGTGAGTCGCCCGATCAAGCCGGGTGATCGGGCCTGGCTCGTGCTGCCCGAGCGGGCGGAGCCCGTCATCGTCACGGCACGCCGCCGGCTACGCCTCGTCGTGGCCGGCCCTGACCACGGGCCGAGTGAAGGCCTCGAAGTTCGCCGCACACGCGTTCTCGTCGTTCCACTGAGGAGACCCTGATGCGAGTGATCGACATGGAGTGCAACGTTCCCAAGCTCGCGACCGCCGACGCCACGGCGTCGGCGTCGAGCGGGGCGGCAGCGCCGGAGGCGACGGAACGCCCGGCCGGCTACGGCATGGCCAACTACGAGCGCATCTTCCGCTCGCGCAGCGCCGGCGGCGACCCGCGTCCGGACACCGAGATGTCCGCGTACGTGAAGCTGCTCGAGCGCGTGGGCATCGCGCGCGCGGTGCCCTTCGGCGCCTCCAACGACGAGGTGGCGGAATTGCTGGCCGAGTACCCGGACCGCTTCATCGGGCTGGCCCGCATCAGCGGACTGCACCCCATGAGAGGAGTCCGGGAGCTGGAGTTCCGCGTGCGCGAGCAGAAGTTCGCCGCCCTCGGCGTCTCCGCGCTGGTGGATGGCATCCCGGCCAGTGACCGGCGCTACTACCCGCTCTACGCCAAGGCCTGCGACCTGGACATCCCCGTACGGATCTATTCGTCCATGAACTACGCGACCGACCGGCCCTACGACCTCGGGCATCCGCGGCACCTCGATCAAGTCGCCATCGATTTCCCGGAGCTGACGCTCATCGGCGGCCTCGGCGGCTGGCCGTGGGTGAACGAGATGGTCGCGCTCGTTCGCCGCCACCCCAAGCTCCACCTCGACACCTCCGCCCACCGCGCCAAGTACCTCGGACAGCGCGGCTCGGGCTGGGAGATGCTGATGCAGTTCGGCAACACGCTCATCCAGGACAAGGTGCTGGTGGGATTGTCCGCGGGGCTGGTCGGCCAACCCCACGAGACACTGATCCAGGAGTACATGGCGCTGCCGCTCAAGGACACGGTCAAGGACAAGTGGCTCTACGGCAACGCCGCCCGGGTGTTCCGCCTCGCGTAGGCGGCGGATCCCCGCGCGCTACTTGTCGTTGATGATGATGGGCAGACCCGTTTTGTCGCCGAGGATCAGCTTGGCGTTGGGGCTCTTGGAGAGCTCGTGCGCGACCTCGATGGCCTTCCACTTCAGGAGCTCGCTGCTGATGCCGCGGGCGACGATGCCCTGGAAGTCGGCAATGCCCTGGCCCCCACGCGCTTGCGCTCCGCCTCCTGACGCTCGCGATCGAGCACGAACCGACTCCGCTGGGCCTGCTGCTCGGCCTGCAGCTTCTCCTGGATGGCGGTCGTCACCAGGGGGAGGCAGCTGGACGTTGCGGAGCAGCACCTATTCCGCCTCGATCCCGCGCGGCGCGGTATCGCGTGGAGCGGGCCGACGGAAGTCGCGGCGAAAGTCAATCAGAACCTGAAGGCGTTCGGCAGTCTGCAGTCCTACAAGTAGACGATCGACCTGGCCGTGCGCGGTGCCCCGTGCTCGGCTCCGGGCGCAGCGGCCCGGGGCCGAGTAGGACCAGCAGCGCGGCCACCGCTTGCAGCACCATGCAGGCCCCGAGGGCGGGCCCATAGGTGCCCGCTCGATCGCGCAGGATGCCGACCAGCGCCGGGCCGAACGCGAAGGTGAACTGATTGATCCCGACCGCCAGGCCGACCAGCCCGGCGAAGCGCTCGCGCGCCCACTCGACGGCGAGGATCAGGCCCGGCAGCGTCGTCAGGTTTCCCACACCCAGCCCGAACAGCGCGCATCCGGCATAGACGCCCGCGCTCGAGGGGGCGCGCGCCAGGAGCGCCAGGCCGGCGATCTGGATTCCGAGCGTGACGCTGGCGACGAGGCGGCGGTTCAGGCGATCGACGACGAGGCCGGTGGCCAGGCGTCCGATGACGGCGGCGGCCGTGGTCGCGCTGACCGCCCGCCCTGCACTTCCTGCACCCAAGGTCGGCGTCACCAGCGGGACCAGATGCGTGAGCACCCCGACCTGCGCGGCGAGGCCGAGGGCGAAGGGTGCCGAGACACTCCAGAAGCGCCACGTGCGGAGCGCGTCGCCACGCCCACGTGACGCACCCCCTTCCGATCGTGCCGTCGGCCCGGTCGCCACGGGGTCGCCGTCGGGACCGACCCCGAGCGCGGCGGGACTTCGTCGCAAAATTACCGTCGCGATGCTCGCCATCACGACGAGCTGCGCCAGGGCGGCGATGGCGAGCGCCCGTGCGAAGCCGACCGCGCCGATCAGCGGAATGAGGGTCGGCGCGATCAGCACCCCGCCCAGCGTGGCCCCATTGAAGGCGATGCTGACGGCCAGGCCCCGGCGGCGCTCCCACCACGGCACCAGCATGATGTTGATCGCGGCGCCGCTCATCGCGCCCCAGCCCACCGACATCACGACGAACGCCGGGTAAAGCTGCCACGGCGCGGTGACGATCCCGAGCGCCGCCACGCCGGTGGCCATGGCCACCGTCCCGGCCGTCACGACGACGCGGGGGCCGAAGCGGCCGTACAGATCGCTGATCAGCGCCGTCAGGAGTGCCCCGGCGACGTAGTACACGGTGACCGGCAACGACACGGTGGCGGCCGACCACCCGTGAAGGCGTTGCAGTGTCGCCACGTACACGGTGAGCCCGTAGAAGCCCAGGCCGAAGCTGAACATCGCCATCACGAAGGTCGCGGCCACGACGTTCCAGCCGTGGAAGTATCGAGCGGCCATAGCACGACGCTAGCGGCCGCGGGGCATGCTGTCTCGCCGTTTTCGGACGTGATCGTCCGCGTGAGCTCGCGGCGGCGGACGCGCGTGCTACGCTCGGCGTCGTGAACCACGGTATCGCGTCCGATCGCCGCCGATGCGACCGCGCGAGGATCGCGCGCGACCCGCGCTTCGATGGCTGGTTCTTCACCGGCGTGCTGACCACGCGGATCTATTGCCGACCCGTGTGCCCGGTGAAACCCGCCCGGTCGCGCAACGTCGTCTTCTTTCCCACCGCGGCGGCGGCCGAGCGCGCCGGGTTCCGGCCATGTCTGCGGTGTCGGCCGGAAGCGGCGCCGGGGACACCGGCGTGGCGGGGCGCCGCGGCGAGCGTCGCGCGCGCGCTCCGGCTCATCGAGCGCGGCTTTCTCGACGACGGCCAGAGCGTCGAAGATCTCGCCGACACGCTCGGGATGACGCCGCGCCACCTGCGCCGGCTGTTCGAGCGGCACGCCGGCGCCTCGCCGACGGCGGTCGCCACGACCCGGCGCGTGCAGCGCGCGAAAGCGCTGCTCGACGGGACGGCGATGCCGATGTCGGCGATCGCGTTCGCCGCCGGCTTCGCCAGCATCCGCCGCTTCAATGCGGCGTTCCGCGCCGCCTACCGCCGCCCCCCGAGCGCCATCCGCACGGCGCGGCGGCGGGGCGCCGCCCGGAACGATCACCTGCGATAGAATCCCGCCCGCGACGCACCGCCTGCCCTTGCGGCAGGCCAGGAGGTCACGCGATGGATCTGGGGCTGCGGGGCAAACACGCGATCGTCACCGGCGGGAGCCTGGGTATCGGCAAAGCCATCGCGCGCGAGCTGGCCCGTGAAGGCGTCGATGTCGCCATCGTCGCCCGCACGAAGGATCAGCTGGAAGCCACGGCGCGCGAGCTGGCCACGGAAACCGGGCGGCGCATCATCCCGCTGGCGGCCGACGTCACCAGCAAGGCGCAGGTGGATGCGATGGTGGCCCAGGCCGCGGCCCAGCTCGGCGGGCTGCACATCCTGGTCAACAGCGGCTCGCCGCCCGGAGGCTCGGCCGGCGCCACCGGGCCCATCGAGACGATCGTCGACGAGGATCTGCTGCACGACTTCGACGTGAAGTACGTCGGCGCGCTGCGCTGCGCGCGCGCGGCCATCCCGTTTCTCAAGGAGCAGCGGTGGGGCCGCATCATCAACATCAGCGGCACCAACGCGCGCAACGCCGGCAACCTGAGCGGCGGCGCGCGCAACACCTCGCTGGTGCATCTGACCAAGACGCTGGCCGTGCAGGTGGGCCGCTTCGGGATCACGGTCAATTGCGTCCACCCGGGCATCACGCGGACCGAGCGGACGCCGCGGCTGCTGGCCGCCCGCGCCAAGGAGCTGGGCATCGCCGTCGACGATGTCGAGGGCCGCGACTTCGCGCCCGATTCCCCGCGCGGCAACGCGATCTGTCGGATGGTGGACGCGGCGGAGATCGCCTACGTCACGGTCTTCCTGGCGTCGGACAAGGCGTGGGCGGTCAGCGGCGAGCTCGTCGTGGCGACCGGAGGTGCGGGTCGGTCGGTTTATTACTAAGTGGGGGGCCCCGAAATGGCCCCCCACACCCCCCGGCGTTCGGGGCGACCCGGCGGAGCCGGGGCGCCCCTCTAGCTCGCGTGAGGTTTGGGTGCTGTAGCCAGCGGTACGCCCTTCAGCTTCCGTAACATTCGGGACGAGCTGTGGCGCTCCGCGGGCTATGCGCGCGAGCTGGCTCGTCAGCCGAGCTTGGCGATTCCGGCGCGGGCGCAGTCTTCGTCTTGCTGGGAGGTGCCGCCGCCGACGCCGCAGGCGCCGTCCACCATGCCGTTGCGAATGATGGGGACCGCGCCCTGGCTCGGGATCATGTGGCCGCCCTCGGCGGCGGCGATGCCCTGGATGATCGGGCTACCGGCACGTTCGGCCAGCTCTCCACTGGGGCGCGCGAAGGCGACCGACGCGATGGCCTTGCCCTGGGATCCGTAGGCACCGGCCCACAGCGCGCCGTCCATGCGATTGAAGGCCATCAGGCGACCTCCGGCGTCGCAGACCGCCACGCTGATTCGAATGTTCATCTCCTTGGCCTTGGCCAGCGCCCCCTGCACGACCTGATTGGCTTCCGCGAGTGTCAACGACATTGTGGGAGATCTCCTCTCGTCTTACTCGGCGGTGGTGCCGCCGTCGATCACCAGCTCGCTGCCCGTCACGTAGGACGATTCGTCGGAGGCGAGATAGAGTACGCCGTACGCGACCTCTTCCGGTGTGCCCACGCGTCCCATGGGAAGACGGCGCAGGCGTTGCTCCCAGGCCGGGCCCTCGAGAATGTCCTTGATCATGTCCGTGGCGATCGGACCGGGATGCACGGAGTTGCAGCGAATCTTGTCGCGGGCGTGCTGCACGGCGGTCGACTTCGTGAAGAGCCGCACGGCGCCCTTGGTCGCCGTGTAAGCGGCCGTCCCGCCCGGGCTGCCGACCAGCCCGGCCGTGGACGAGATGTTGATGATGGAGCCGCCGCCGGCCGCTCGCATCGCGGACAGGGCGCACTTCGTTCCGAGGAACACGCCCTTGACGTTGACGGCCATGATGCGATCCCAGTCCGCCTCGCTCGTGTCCTCGATCTTGGCGCGGAACAGAATGCCGGCGTTGTTGACCAGCACGTTGAGCTTGCCGTACGCCTGCACCGTGGTGGCCACGGCGGCCCGCCAGTCGGCCTCGCGGGTCACGTCCAGATGCACGTAGGTCGCCTGACCGCCCGAGCCTCGAATCTCGGCCTCGAGCTTCTTGCCGTCGTCATCGAGCACGTCTCCGAACACGACGGCCGCGCCCTCGCCGACGAAGAGCCGCGTCTCGGTGGCGCCCTGACCCCGCGCCCCCCCGCTGATCAGCGCGACCTTGCCTGCCAGCCTGTTCATGACTGCGCTCCTTGTCTCGGAATGTCGGGCCCACGCTAGCCGCCGTCGTCGTCGCGGTCAAGCCGTCGTGGAACCGCGACGCGAACCTCTCGCGGAGTCAGCCCGCGAGGTCGCCCCAGACGACGTAGCGTCGGCGCTGAGGCGGCACCCGACCCTCGTCGATCATTCGCCGGGTCTGGGCCGCCACGAGATCGAGGAGATCATCGCTCCTCACATTTGCCAGCCCGTGCGCGCTGAAGACGCCTTCGATCTGTTCCCGCGATCGGCCGCCGAGAAATGGCAGCTGGTCTCCGATGGCCGCGTATTCCTGGCTCGTGCGAGCATTCTCCGCTGCGGGGGGTCCGGCGCCGGCCGCGAGGTGACTGTCGACGACGACCAGACGTCCGTTCGGCCGCAGCACCCGGATCCACTCGTCGATGGCGGCCTCCGGATGCGGCAGCGTCCACAGCACGTGGCGGCTGATGACGAGATCGAAGGTGCGGGGCGAAAATGACAGCTGCTCGATGTCCGCCTCCTCGAAGCGGATCGAGACGCCGCGGTCGAGCGCCTTGCGACGGGCCTGGGCGATCATCGCCGGCGCGAAGTCGACGCCGGTGACTCGATGGCCGCGGTCCGTCAGCTCGAAGGCGAGAAAGCCGGTGCCGCAGCCGGCGTCCAGCGCGTCGAGCGCGGCCCGGCCGCCCACGACGAGGTCGAGGATGCGGTCCCAGGCGGCGCGCTCGTCGGGCGTGCGAATACTGTGGCCGAAATCCTCGTCGAAGGTCGGCGCCCGCCGGTCCCAGTGGGCGGCGACCTGCTGCTTGACGGGGTCCGGCCTAGACGCGCTCGATGATTTCGATCTGGGCGCCATCGGGTGCCTCCAGGAAGCAGACGCGCCGGCCGTTGGTGGGCGGCAACTCCTCGAGAATGCGCACGCCATTGGCCTTCAGCCTGGCCAGCGTCGCCGTGTAGTCGTCGGTGTCCACGGCCACGTGCTCGATGCCGTACTGCTGCTCGCGGCTCTGGTCGGCGATGATGCCGGTGATGTTCAGCGTCAGGCCGTGCAGGTTCACGCGATAGCCGCGGCCGGCGACCTCGGTGATCAGCGTGGCGCCCAGGTTGTCGACGTAGAACTGCATGGTGCGCTTGGGGTCGCGCGACTTCAGGTGGACGTGATGCATGCCAATGCTCACGGTGGGCTCCTTCCTGACGGCAGGCGAAGTCTACGCCTTTTCGAGCGTCAGCGGCACGAGCGCGTCAGCTCGCGGTCGTCGATCGAGGTCACGGCAGGTCTCGATCAGCGCCTCGAACTGCGCCGAGGGGATCGGTAGACCCGGGACCACGCCGCGAATGCGTCGGGCCTCCTCGTCGAAGTCCCAGATGAATTCTCGCCCGGTGGCCTGTCGCGTGTAGCTCTTGCCGTCTTTCGTGTAGATCGTGATTCGCGGCGCGAAGAGGCCCATCCGATGCGAGGGGATGAGGGTCACCCGCTTCATGAGCTCCAGCACCGCGGGCGGATCGGTGGCCGTCTCGCTCCGGGAGCCCCGCAGCAAGGGGAAGCCGCGCTCGACGACGCCGTAGGCCGCGTAGTACGCGGTGCTGCCCACGCCGGACTCCAGGTCTTCCCGGCGACTCGGGAAGGCGGGGCTCGGATACTGGGTCTCCATCCAGTTCACCACGGCCTCCACGCGATCGACGTCGGCCGGCCGGATGTCGTGCTCCTCGCACAGCCGGGCGGTGACGTCGATGTGGGCGATGTTGTAGCCGGCTGTCGAGTAGATCCGGTAGAGCGTCTCGAGAAATAGCCACTCCGTGCCGAGCCCCGCGGTGATCCTGTCCAGGCTGGTCTGGGTGTCGCCGACGAAGCTGTAGGTGAGCCGCCCCTGATTGTTGCCGGCGTAGGCGTGGTAGAACCCGGCGTCGCCTTCCAGCACCGTCTCGCCGCCCACGTGGCCCTGGCTGGCCAGCGCCACCGCCAGCCACGCGTTGCGGACCGCCGCGCCCTCGCGCAACGCGCGCCCGCCACTGCGCGCGCCCTCGAGGTTGCTGCTCGCCAGGCTGGCGCAGAGCGCGATCGTGCTGTTCACCTGATCCTCGGTGAAGCGCAGCATCTTCGCGGCGGCCACGGCGGGACCGAAGATCCCGAACACCGGGCCGGCGTGAAATCCGCGGGCCATCACCGTCGGGATGAAGTCGGCGGCCAGCCGCTCCATCACCTCGTAGCCGGCCGCCAGGCCCGTGATGAACTCGCGACCCGATGCGCCCGTGACTTCCGCCGCCACGAGGGCGCCCGGAATGATGCTCGTGCCCGGATGGGTGAGCATGCGGAAGGTGTCCCACTTGCCGCCGGCGAACGCCATCTCCGCACCGGCGAACGCGGCGCCGCCCTTCGTCACCCGGGTGCCATTGACCAGGATGGTCACGCCGTTGGATACGCCGGTCTCCTCGTCGACGACGAGCTTGACCGCCTGACGCCCTTCCGGTGAGCGCGAGCCGAGGAGGATCGAGGCGAGACCCTGGAGCGTGACGCCCTTGGCGCGATCGACCACGGCGAGCGGGAGGTCTTCGTCGCGCAGACCGACGACCCACCGCGCGAGCTGCCGGCTGAGCGAGGCCATGCCGATCGTCAGCTGAGCGTCGCGCCCCGCGCGTTGACGTAGACGGAGTAGATCGACTTGCTGCCCGCCACGAACAGCCGGTTGCGCTTGGCGCCGCCGAAGCACAGGTTGGCGCAGCGCTCGGGCAGGAGGATACGGCCGATGAGCTTGCCGTCGGGGTTGAAGACGGCCACGCCGTCCTGCCCTTCGCCACCGCCCCAGCCGCACCAGAGATTGCCGTCGGTGTCGACGCGGAAGCCATCGGGGATGCCGGCGCCACAGTCGATGAACACCCGGCCGTTCGCGAGCTTCATGCCGTTGTCGACGACGTCGTAGACGCGAATCTCCCGCGGCATGGCGCCGCTGACCACCACGTACAGCTTCTGCTCGTCGGGCGAGAACGCCAGACCGTTCGGGCGCGGGATGTCTCCGACGACCACCGTGGCCTGGCCGGTTCGTCCGTCGACGCGATAGACGTTGGTGGGCAGCTCGACCGGGGCCACGTGGCCCTCGTAGTTGCTGAGGATGCCGAAGGGCGGATCGGTGAACCACACCGAGTCGTCCGAGCGCACGACCACGTCGTTGGGCGAGTTCAGCGGCTTGCCGTCGAAGCGATCCAGGACGACCGTGATCGTTCCGTCGTACTCCGTGCGGGTCACACGCCGCGTGTCGTGCTCGCAGGTCACGAGCCGGCCCTGGCGGTCGCGGGTGTTGCCGTTGGCGTAGCTGGACGGCTTGCGGAACACGGTCACCGCGCCCGTTTCCTCGTCCCACCGCATGATCCGGTTGTTGGGGATGTCGCTCCAGAGCAGGCAGCGGGCGTCGCCGAACCACACCGGGCCCTCACACCATCGGTACCCGGTGCTCAGGTGCTCGACGCCGGCGTTGCCGATGCGGTACTTCGCGAAGCTGGGATCGACGACCTGGATGGCGGGATCGGGGTAGCGGATGGGCTGGTCCATGGCCCGGGGAGTCTACCGCTCCCTCCGCGCTTTCACAAACCGGCCGATCCGGGGTCCCATCCTTTGGGAGGATGGGCCATGGCGTCAATTCGCAAGGAGATCCCGCTCGAGGTCAGTGCCGAGCACGTGTGGTCCGTCGTGCGTGACGTCGGTGCGCTCCACACCCGGCTCGTGCCGGGCTTCGTCGTCGACACCCGCCTGGAGCCCGACGCCCGGGTGGTGAC
>Ga0163162_10006743_pt1 | contig 11141 bp, 8 predicted proteins | sample S55metaG_FD_115310 | JGI IMG/M metagenome (GOLD analysis project Ga0163162, IMG submission 115310) | Switchgrass rhizosphere microbial communities from Kellogg Biological Station, Michigan, USA - S5-5 metaG | ecosystem: Host-associated > Plants > Roots > Rhizosphere > Soil | place: USA: Michigan...
CGAGTTTTGTCCAGCGTTCCCCAGATGACAGCAACGGGCAGGTAAGGGTTGACCTTGAATAAATACCGGACCTCTTCAAGGTTAATTCAGGGAGTCGGGCCTGCCCGTTCGTCATGGTGCTGGGACCGCAGGCGTCCTCGCCTGCTAAGTACTTATCAATAACACCAGTGGTCACCCGGCAGGCGGGGACGCCTGCGCTCCCAGCACAGCAGACGAAGAGGTCTTCGGCCAGCCAGCCCTCCTTTCCAGCATTCCCTCATCCAAACTGCAAGTCCTATAGATTCTATCGTTCATCAACTGGGCCGTCGGATCGATGAGGGCAACGGCGTGGGTGAGTACGGATTCTAATCACTGCAATACTCATCGCTCCTAATTCAACGTCCGACGGTTCACCACGTCTCCCGATTCGTGTAGCCTAAGCGGCGTCCGCTCTTTCCCGACGCCCGCTCAGCAGATTCTGACTCCAGTTGGTTACTCACTATGAAGACAATAATCTCCATCACTGCGCTTTCAATCCTGCTCCTCAACCTGTTCATCCAAACGACTGATTACGAGCGGTTGAAGGCAGACGCAGAGACGCAATACAGCCAGGGTTCATACGCCCGGGCTTACGAAATCTATGCTCGGGTAGATAAGAATAAACTGAGTGCCGACGAATCGCGCTGGGTTGAGTTTCGCTTAGCGGACACCACGTGGAGAGCGCAAGCACAAACCGAAACATCCGACACTACAAAATTCGAACAGTCGCAGAAGCAGTTGGAAGAATTGATTCGCACCGCCGACGCCGAACCGGATCGCGATCTTGTTTGGGCCGACGCGCATGAGTCGTTGGGTGACTTTTTCTGGACCCGTCGCAATCAAATGAACTGGGGAAGCGCTTGGCCACATTATCAGCAATCGCTAGATTGGTGGGCTGGTCAGCGTCAACTTGAGCGCGCTCGCGATCGGTATCTCTCAATAGTCTTCAAGGCTGCCGAACCTCCGCGACCGGCTGAGTATTACTACTACACGTATTATGGCAACTCCATTCCTCTGAACATTCTCGAAAACGCGCTCAAGATCAGTAACAACGAGAACCAGAAAGCTCACTTAAACTTTCTGATTGCCATGACCATGCGTTATTCGGGTGGAGACTGGGAAGCAAGAGCACGTGTGCCCGATGAGTTCGAAGAGGCAATCAAGCCTGGGAAACAAACTGATTGGTACGACGACGCGCTCTACTATTACGCAGAATGGATGAACAGTTATGGTTCCATTCGACAGGTCGCCGATGGGCAGTGGCAACAGGAACCGGATTACTCCAAAGCTCTTGAGTTGTTTCAGCGAATAACGAGAGAGTTCTCGAAAGGTGAAACACGTTATTACGACCAGGCAGTACAGCAGATCAAAGTGATCACCGACCCCTCGCTGGTTGTAGGTGTTTCAAATATTTTCCTTCCCAATTCTGAATTGCAGTTTGCACTTAACGCTCGCAACCTGAGACAAGTTGAACTTGCCTTGTACAAAGTTGATCTGATCCGTGATGTTCGTTTCTCTCGCAGCTCGGATGGCGATGAAGGTGAAAACGAAGACGGAGCATGGATCCAGAAGATTCAGATTTCAGGTCGTACAGCGGTAAAGACCTGGCACAAAGATCTCAACGACAAAAACGATCACAAGCCATACAGTCAAACGGAACGCATCGACACAAAACTGCCCGTGGGCGCTTACGTTCTTGAAGCAAAGAGCGGCTCAGTAACCGCGCGCGATCTGTTGCTGGTTACAGACGTTGCCGTAGTGCTGAAGTCATCCAGCAAGCAAGCCCTCGTGTATTTCTCAAACGCGATGACTGGCGCTCCGGTCGCAAATTCAAATGTAGCGTTGTGGGAAAGCTACTACGTAAACGGCAAGAGCCATTGGCGTCGACAGCATCAGACCACTAATGCGGATGGTCTGGCGCAATTCTCATTGCGAGGAATGAACGACTCCCAAGGTCTGTTTGCCACGGCTGCCAACCTGGATCGTCAGGCGTTTGCCAATGGATACGCTTACGGCACGTCAGAAGCGAGCGAGTGGCGCATTTATGCATTCACTGATCGACCCGCCTACCGACCGAAAGAAACACTTCAATGGAAGTTTATCGCGCGACGTTTTGAGAAGGGTGCGTACTCAACGCCTGCCAATCAAACAATTGAATATCAAATCACTGACCCACGTGGAACCAAGTTAACTGAAGGCAAGGCGTCGCTGAATGGTTTTGGCAGCTACTGGGGTTCACTTGAATTAGGCGAGCAGCTGCCGTTAGGCGAGTACAACATTCAGTTCTGGGATAGCGGTCGTCACAATAACATCGGCTCGGCGAAACTGTTTCGACTTGAAGAGTACAAGTTGCCTGAGTTCAAAGTCGAAGTAAAAACTCCGGAACAAGATGGAAAGAAAAAAGCCTTTCGTTTAGGTGAGCAGGTAGAAGTTAATATCCAGGCTGATTATTACTTCGGTGGACCCGTCAGCAACGCCTCGGTCGAGGTCGTTGTCTACCAGAATCCGTTTTATCACTACTGGTATCCGCACCGAGATTATTCATGGTACTACGACGACTTTGAGCAGCAACGCCGCGGCTACTACGGTGGCGGCCAGGTAGTTAAGCGAGAGACCATCAAGACAGATGCTACTGGCAAAGCAACGCTAGCGTTTGACACGCCGCGAGAGAATTACGTGCAAGACTTCGAGTATAGAATCGAAGCGCGAGTTACAGACTCCTCACGTCGAGAGATCGTTTCGACCGACAACGTGCGTGTTACCCGACAACGTTATTACGTTTATCCGCGACCTGCACAGAATATCTACCGACCAAAAGACAAAGTCACTGTCGATATCAAAGCGCTGGACGCTAATGAAGCTCCCATCACCACTGACGGCACGGTCAAGGTAACTCGTGATTACTGGTGGGAGATCTGGGTGGATCCTTCAGGTCACGAAGTGAAGGGCGAAGAGCTTCGCGCGCTACGTCAGAAGAGCGCTGTATTTCCGCCACTAGTGACGCGCGGAAATCGTCAATGGCAATTGAAGTTTCGAGGTTATGAGCACGAGGACATTCTCACGCAGACGGTAAAGACTGATGCCGAAGGCGAGGCACAGTTAACTTTCGTTCCTGATCGAGAAGGCTACTACCGCGTGTCCTGGCAGAGTTCTCAGGGAGTTGATGTAAAGAAAGATCGATTCCTTCCGCCGATCACCGCCGAAACATCGGTCTTCGTTGCGACGAACGCCACTACAGATCTCGGCTACAGGAAAGGTGGTCTCGAGATTGTTGTAGATAAAGATACCTTTCGAGTTGGGCAGACTGCGCCGGTGATGATCAATGTACCCGAGAACGATCGGTACGTCTTGTTCAGCATCGAAGCTGACGATCTCTACAGTTATCGTCTAATTCATGTAACAGGAAACACAAAACTGATTGAAGTCCCGGTTGAGGAGAGACATGTTCCAAATATCTACCTGAGTGGCTCGATGGTAAGTGATGGCAATTTGTTCGTAGATTCAAAGCAGGTAATTGTTCCGCCAGTGCGACAGTTTCTTGCGGTAGCAGTGAAGCCCGATCGCGAACAATACCAACCACGCGAGGAAGGCACGTTCTCGATTACCACAACTGATGTGGACGGTCGACCGGTTGCCGCGGAGATTGCACTGGGCCTGATTGATCAGTCGGTGAGCTACATTCAGTCAGACTACGCAGGAGATCCACGACAGTTCTACTACGGCAACAAGCGCGGTCAGATGGTTCAGACACAAAGCACATTCAATCAGAAAAGTTATGCTCGCATGGTTGACATAGGGGAGGGACAACTACGCGATCAGAAAGACGTGAACGAGGCTGAGGAGCAGCGCGGTGCCAGGTTTGGGAGTGTCCCGATCAATGGACGCTTAGACGACAGGGAGAGGGCAAGCGGAACTCTGCAATCGGTAACATTTTCGGGGGGAGTAGCTGGTTTGGCTACCGACTCACTTTCTGTCGTTGACGGAGCTAAGCGTCCAATGATGAAGGCTGAGAACAAGGTGAAGAGTATAGCCGAGACTGTCACTGTTGCTCAGGAACCCGCAGTTCAGGTGCGCAGTGATTTTCGTTCGACGATTCTTTGGCAACCGGATCTCAAGACCGATAATGACGGTCGCGCAACTGTCAAAATCAAATACCCCGACTCGCTAACAACCTGGCAAGCGACTGCGCGAGTGGTTACCGCCGGAAATCAGTTTGGTATCGGCAACGGTTCCACCCGAACCAAGCAACCGTTGATTGTTCGTCTTCAAACTCCGCGCTTCTTTGTGGTCGGTGACCAGGTCGCTGTTTCGGCAGTACTAAACAACAACACTGACAAGCCGATGAAAGTTACCCCCGCGTTGACGGCTGAAGGTCTAACTGTAACTGGCTTGATTGTTAATGGTCAGACTGTGAAAGGCGAACAAGGGCAGGTTGACGTTAAGGCTAACGGTGAAACACGAGTTGACTGGCTCGTCGCTGTCACACATGCAAGCGAAGCGAAGGTAAAGGTTGAAGCACGTGGTGAACAATATGCGGATGCAATGGAGAAGACCTTTACCGTCTACGAGCACGGCATCGAGAAGTTCATCTCGAGGTCGGGAAAGATGCGCGGCGACAGCGTCGCAATCAAGCTCGATATTCCGAAGGAGCGACGAGCAGATTCCACTGACCTGACTGTTCAAATTGCTCCAAGCATGGCGACGACAATGCTTGATGCACTGCCATACCTTATTGATTACCCATATGGCTGCACGGAACAAACGATGAGCCGGTTCTTGCCCGCAGTAATTACGGCGAAGACCCTTCGCGATCTCGGAGTAAAGCCCGAGAGTGTGATGAATAAGATATTTGGCGGCATCGAAGCAGCAACGGCCGCACAGACTCATCCGAAAGGTGCTCACGATCTCAAAGAGCTCGATGCCATGACCAAGACTAGTCTGGAGCGCCTTTACGATTTTCAACATTCCGACGGTGGTTGGGGATGGTGGAAAGAGGGCGAAAGCGATCATTTCATGACTGCCTACGTCGTTTGGGGAATGACACTCGCACGCGAAGCGGGGATCGACGTACGGACAGATGTTGTACAGCGAGCGGCGGAATTCCTCGACAAAGAGTTGGTTGAGGAAGAAAAGAATTACGATGCACAGGCCTGGATGCTTCATGCTTTAGCTGAGTATCACGCAGCTGCGAAGAAGTCAGAAGTTGAAAAGTTTCAGAGTGTGGCCTTTGAGAATCTCTGGAACAATCGCGACAGGCTCAACGCTTACACTCGCGCGCTCGTGGCGCTCGCGGCACACAACTTTGGCTACCATGATCGAGCAAAGACCCTGGTGGAGAATCTTCAGAACGGAGTGAAGGTCGATACCCAGCCGGATACGTCGATCGTTCAACGGGGGGGTCAATCTTCCGATCCGTCGGTTATTGGCACCGCACACTGGGGTGAAGACGGAATCTTCTGGCGATGGTCTGATGGCGGGGTTGAAGCGACAGCGTTTGCATTGCGCGCCTTCTTAGCAATCGATCCAAAGAACAAACTCATTGAACCAGTTACCAACTGGCTGATTAAGAACAGGAGAGGAGCACAGTGGAGTAACACACGCGACACCGCGATCGTCGTTCTTACCATGAATGAGTACCTGCGAACGTCAGGCGAAATCCAGCCAGCGATGAGCTATGAATTGATTGTTAATGGCACGCCAGTCACAACGAAGCAGGTTACTGCTGCTGATGCGCTCAGTGCGCCCAGTCAGTTTGCGATCTCACGTGAGTTGCTGCGTGATGGTCAAAACGAAATAACCATTCAACGCAAGGGTGGTACGGGCCCAATTTACTTTTCGGCTCGAGCAGAATTCTTCAGTTTGGAAGAACCGTTAACTCCTGCCGGAAACGAGATTTTTGTTCGTCGTCAGTATTTCAAGCTGGTGAATCATCCGACCCTGCTGAAGGGGATCGTTTCAGAACGAATACCGTTGAATGATGGCGAAACCGTCAAGAGTGGTGAGCGAGTTGAAGTCGTGCTGACGATTGAGGCGAAGAACAACTATGAATACTTGTTGTTTGAAGATCTAAAGCCGGCTGGACTTGAAGCTGTTCAACTTCGCAGTGGTGAAAACGTCTACGTTCGTGAACTGAAGTCCGGAGCGCTAAGTGAAAAGAACACGGCGCTGATGAATTTCAAATCAGCAGATAACTTTACCGGGCGAACGCGATGGGTCTACCAGGAGCTTCGTGATCGGAAGGTAGCGATGTTTATCGATCACTTGCCGGAAGGTGTTTGGCAATTGAGTTATGAGATGCGTGCCGAAGCACCAGGCTCATTTCATGCTCTGCCTGTGTTGGGTCATGCTATGTACGTCCCAGAGATTCGGACAAATGGAGCTGAAACGCGAATAAGAGTTGTTGATTAAATTGCGCATATTTTAGAAATACGTGCTGGGACCGCAGGCGTCCACGATTCTCAATCACTCAGGAGTTAATAGTGACGGACGACTTTTATTGCGACGAAGTATTGAGCGGAAAGACTGAAGTCAGAGTAGTACGTGAAACCGACAACGTGCTTGCCTATCACCACACTCGACCTTTCTGGCCGGCTCATGTTGTTGTCATTCCCAAGCGCCACATTAGTTCGTTACTAACGCTGGAAGAGAGTGACACTGCATTGTTGCTTGAGTTGATTGGAGTTGTTCGTGACGTCGCGCAGCAAATCGTTTCCGAACGTGGAGCCTGCCGCGTTCTCACAAACTTGGGCCAGTATCAAGACTCGAAGCATCTACATTGGCACGTCTGCTCAGGCGATCCGCTAAAGTAAAACGACCGATGTCCGATATGCTTTAGCTTGTCGGCGTGAGCAATCGGACATCGGAGGCGACAAGCTGAAGCTTATCGGACGACAGCGGACATCATCACAGCATTTGCGCTCGACTTTGCTCCGCGCGCGCAGCGCCAATCGCTGTTTCGACCTCTTTCACTTCTTCCGGTGGCGGTAGGACCGCTTTCATCCCCAATGACTCGATCCAGAGTTCTCTCGCCCAGCCCTTGGTGTGATAGAGATGCTCATCTTCTTCGTCTTCGACCTGGTCATGCGCTTCCTTGAGCGTCTTCGCCAGCTCACCTTTGGCTTTCTTTATTACTTCGCCGATGAGATGCCAGTTCTGATGATCCTTCGTCTCAGCAAGAACCACCGACTCTGCAGCTACGAGTTGTGCTGCTCCACGATCACCCTCGCTGAGTGCTAGCTGCATCGATGAGACGAGTGCCTCTCCGATGTTTCTTACGACCTCTCGACCCGGAGTCTCTTCGTTGGGATCAAGCCCAAGCTTGGTCAAGACGTCTTGCATTATCTGCACGTGATTCTGAGTCTGCTCCAGATACTTTTCCCATTCCTCCTTGAGTTCATCATTCTCGACGCACTGTAGAGCGTTTGTATAAACCTCTACGCCGCCGAGTTCTGTCTCAAGTGCCTGGTAAAGAAGTTCGCGAACCTGTTCATCTTTCATGTGTGCCCTCCTTGATTCGTTCGTCACGTAGACTGATCTGTTTCACTCGCTAACGCAAAGAGCAAGCCAGATAGGGCAGGAATGCTTTTGCTTGCTAATACGATAGTTTGAGATAAGGCGACGGAAGGTATCGCTACTGACGCTGTACGTCAGACAATCAATCAGACGTATTTTTATGGGACACGCATTCGTGGAACGCACTGGATTAATCTATGCACTCGACTGGAACAAGTCGGGAAGGGGCTGAGCAAAGCGCGCCCCCGCAGGTTCTTCTTAAATAACCCGAATACGGAAACTCGACGCTAATCGCCGTTTCCTTAGATCTCAAGAACCAAATTCAAACCAGGAAGGCTTCAAGTAAGTCGCTGTAGGAGTGGTGTGCTGAAAACCTTGCCGCAAAAGATCGTCGTTGGGTTGTCTTTTCTGTTAATTAGTAGCTGCTTCTCAACGTTCGCACAAACATCCCCTCAGGAACTCGTATTGCAGGTGAAGCATGCTGTCGTAGTTGTCACCGTTTATGACAAATACGGACAGCCCCTTCAACAGGGAAGTGGATTCTTTATCGCAAGTGATCGGATTGTTACCAACCTACACGAAATTAACGCTACCACGGAAATTCGCATTAAGACGTTCACCGGCGAAACTGCTTTGGTACAGAATGTGGTCGCAAATGATCCACGATACGATCTGACAATCCTGCAGATTAATTCACCCTGCCACGACACAACGAGTCTTCAAGTCGCAAACATCTCGACTAACAAAGGCTTAGATAGCAATCAGATGCACTCAGCTTGGAAGATAACTGTAAGTAAGGTTGGTGCAACCTGGAACTTCGAACACCTTGACTCACGAATGCAAATTACCGCGGGGCTCGCAGTTGGAAGTAGTGGCGACGTCTTTGTGAAGCTGCGTGGCTATGTGGTCGGGAACGCCGTGACAGACGGTACGCCACGAAACTCGGGATCTCTGGATTCCAATCGAAAAGCTCACGGCTACATAGTTGACCCCCTGTAAAATCAGCTACCGCCAACACTGTATCGATAATTATTTTGTTGACCTGTTCTAAGGCACCTCAGTACTATATTTCCGTCCTTCAGCCTGAAGGGCATCGGCGTTACCTCAAAACACTTACTTAAACGCCAGTCACTCAGTGAAGAATCCAGGGGATTTCAGGATTTTCTATTCGCGAGCGAGCGTTTGTCCCTTTGTTAGCTTCACTATGAAAAGTGATTCGTAACCAAACCGTTAGATTCCAATTCTGAAGATCCGACCAGATTGGTACCGAACCGCTAGGTATAGACGCGTTCGATACCACAGTTCGTTCTCAGAAATAGAAAAATGCCGTCACCGGCTTTGTCCGAGTGGGGTCTCAATTTTAGATAAGGGAACTGCCCGTATTCTTTCCGCAGATGTCTTGCGAGAGTTCGGACGCTCTTCCGGGTTAGGCGAGAATTGAGACTCCATGCGTTCAAAGCCGGGGATGGCTTTTTTGTTTCGACCCTCCCGTGGGCCGGAGAGCATAGGCGTCCTCGCCAAGGCGGGTGCGATGAATGTTCGCCTGAATTGAAAGCAGCGCATCCGCTTTTGTTGAATCCGATGCAAATCGGTATTCTTTCCTCCAGGCGGAAAGGGAAGATTAATGGACGAAGAGAATTGCACCCATATCGAAGCAATTAGTGTTATCAAACATCCGCACAAAAGGATTTGCGAAGAGTGCGCGAAGATCGGAGCTCAGTGGCTACATTTGCGAACTTGTCAGGAATGTAATGCAACACTCTGTTGTGATAGTTCACCGAATCAACACGCTTCAAAACACGCTCGTTCGATTGGTCATCCGGTGATTGCATCCGCAGAACAAGGTGAGCGTTGGTTGTATTGCTATCCTGACGATGCGTTTGCCGAGTACTAAGAGCAACGAATTTCAATGGCCCTCTCACTACTTCCGAAAACGAATTTCTCAAGCCCCTTTGCTTCCATGACTGGAAATCATGTGGCTGTACGGGTTCCCGATCTTGATGAAGCGCGGCGATGGTGGGTTGAGAAACTTGATTTCAGATTTGTGCACGAGTGGACCTTTGGAGAGCTTAAACTTGCCTACGTTGCTCCGCCTACTGACGATACTTTCTTCGTTGAATTAATTGGTGAAGGAGAACCTATACCTGAGCGATCATACGCAGACCTCGAGAACAGTCTGGAACTCGCCGGTTACCACCATCTTTGTTTTATGGTCGAGAGTGTCGACGAGACTCTCGACGAAGTTAAGAGGCGCGGTGTGAAGATTGTGAAGGAAGCATTTGATCTTCCAGAGATAAGCCGCCGCCTCGCGTTCTTTTGTGATCCTTGGGGGAATCTTATTGAGCTTGCTGAGGTGGTTCATTAATTGAGAAACATCGAACATAAAAGAAAGGTACTACTATGACCCCTGAACTCGAGACCTTGAAAACCAAGCTGCGAGCGACTTGGACCGCCGGTGATTTTCACGAAATTGCCAAAGCTTATACACGTGGCGCGGAGCAGTTTGTCGAACGTTTGAGTTTACAACCCGGGACTAAGCTTCTCGATGTCGCCTGTGGTTCCGGCAATCTTGCCATTCCCGCAGCACGACAAGGTGCGACGGTCTCGGGCATGGATATCGCGCCGGCAATGATCGTTCAGGCGCGGGCCAATGCTGAGCGTGAAGGACTCAAAGTGGATTTTCAAGAAGGCGACGCGGAAGCGTTGCAGTATGACGACAACACATTTGATGTTGTCGCGACAATGTTCGGCGCGATGTTTGCTCCACGTCCAGATGTTACAGCGTCGGAGTTATTGCGTGTGTGCAAACCCGGAGGCCGAATCGCGATGGCGAACTGGATACCGTCTGGTTTTGTAGGACAGATGTTCAAGACAACGGCTGCACACGTTCCGCCGCCGCCTGGTATGCCATCACCGGTCCTTTGGGGAGTGGAAGAAACAGTTCGTGAGCGGTTCGGCGACGCGGTGTCTTCACTAGAAACAAAACCTCGAAGCGTTATCTTCAGATTTTCCATGCCTCCCGCGGATGTTGTTGAGCACTTCCGAAATTACTATGGGCCGACACAGAAGGCCTTCGGCGCATTGGATGAAAATGGCCAGGCCGCGTTGCGAAGTGATCTTGAGAAGCTATGGAGCGACAACAACAGCGTGACTGACGGTACGACTGAAGTTGAATCGCAGTACCTCGAGGTTATTGCCACGAAGAAGTAGTTGATCGACAAGTTTCCGGTTCGTTATGGCTGGGCCTCGCTGCCAAGAATGGATTTTTAGCGCTTTAGGAGTTAGCAGGCGACGATGTTGGGTTCTTGTGGAGACTCAAAGGTCGAGAAGAAAGTTTGAGTGTTTTTGAAAAGGGTTTGAGTTCCGTTTAGAGCTGACGGTTGAATTGCATGACCGGTCGTTGTCAAAGGATCCACGCCAAATCCGCGTTCGGCATTTGGTGCAGAGCGGTGATACAGAAGTTATGGCTAGGGGAGATACAAAGTCCGAACAAGGATGAAAGACCAAGAGCCAACACAGACAAGAGACCAAGTCCAAAACCAAAGATAAAGTCCAAAGCGAAAAATTAAAGGCCGAACCAAAGACAAAAGTTCAGATTGTCAAACCCTCCA
>Ga0163162_10006744_pt1 | contig 11141 bp, 9 predicted proteins | sample S55metaG_FD_115310 | JGI IMG/M metagenome (GOLD analysis project Ga0163162, IMG submission 115310) | Switchgrass rhizosphere microbial communities from Kellogg Biological Station, Michigan, USA - S5-5 metaG | ecosystem: Host-associated > Plants > Roots > Rhizosphere > Soil | place: USA: Michigan...
GGCGCTGCACACAATACTAAAAAACTACCGGCGCACAAATTGCGGCAACTGTGTGAAGCCATCGATCATCCTATTATTATTTTGGGTGGAAAAGAAGACAGGGAAGCAGGGCAGGCGATTTCATCGCTGGATCCTGTCAGACTGTACAATGCCTGTGGCAAATTCAGCATCAATGAGTCTGCTGACCTTGTGCGCAGGTCAAAGCTGGTGATCTCCCACGACACTGGACTGATGCATATCGCGGCCGCCTTTCAACGGCCTATCGTTTCAATTTGGGGAAATACGGTGCCGAAATTCGGCATGTATCCTTATTACGGAGCAAATTCGAAACAGGTGTATGATGTATTTGAAATTAATCATCTTCGCTGCAGGCCCTGCAGCAAGATCGGGTATGACAAGTGCCCGAAGGGACATTTTAAATGCATGGAGCAGATTGATGTAAGCGCCGTTGCGGCGCGCGTGATGGAGCGGATTGCGGCGAAGTAGGATAACCGCCTGCCTGCCGGTTAATGCGCCAGTTTCTTACAGCACATTTTAGCACTGGTTTTCTGCGAGCGTTGACCGCCTGCGCGATGTTTTTGTGATACGGTTTCCAATGCCGTGGCAGACAGGTGCTGCTGCACCGGCTTTCTCACAGATTTTGAATTTTTCATTGTACTTGTTTTAAAGGTATCGCTGCATCCTGATGATGCCCAGGTAATCCAGTGCGATAGCCATTAGAAAACAAACGACCAGTGTCAGCAAAAAGTATTCGTACAGTTTTTTCTGGGTGCTTTTTACACTTAGCACGTCCATCAGCCATTCGGTAAAATGGATCATAGCGCCCATGGTTAGCAGGGAAAGTGCCAGCAAATAAGCCTGTGCAGGGAGAAATAAAACGAGTGTGGCACCGCCAATGATGAGCAGGGTACCAAATACTTTCAGGGGTGAATTCAGGTAACGGATCATAGATATCGGATTAAGGGATTGAGCCGGAAAATTCAAAAGGGTAATCAGTGATTCTTGTCCGATATAAAAGTAGCGATCGGGATTGACATTTTCAGCGAAGGAATACTTGGGAAAAACACGTATTTATTGTTTGTTGTTTTTGGTTTGTTGTTTGTGGTTTGTAGTACCTTTTTGCAGTTGATAATGAAGTAATTACAAGGTTTCCTCAAACGCTAAACTTTAAACCACAAACCACAAACCACAAACTACAAACTAACTACTTCGCATACACGCCCGTCCATTCAGCCCCTTCATTGAAGAAGTTGTAGCCCAGCATGGAGTCGTAGCAAATAAAATTGCCGGTCCATTCGTCGTTCAGGTTAAAATGATTGTAGGTGTCCACATCTGTTTTTACGTAATAGCCGGTCCATGCACCGGTTGCATCAAATGCAAGGATCACGCTCTGGTCGGCGATCACTAAAAAGCCCTGCATTTTGTTGTCCTTGTCGAAAGTATAATGTCCCTTCCAGCCTTCACTATTGAGGGGATTCAGCGTGAAACTGATCATGGGGTTGATGGCGGAATTGTATTTGGGATTTACGCGGGTATTTAATTTGGGATTGATAATGGCGTTCATTTTTGGATTGAGTGCCGCCGTCATATACGGATTGATATTCCAGTTAACCTTGGGATTGATGCGTGGATTTTTGGTAGGATTGATTTTCATGTTCTCATAAGGGCAGAGCACTTTGTTGGTGAGCGGATTTCGATCCGAGGGTAAAACAGGCGAATCCTGTGCTTTTACAAGGTTCAGACAAGCCACACAGAGTAGGGCGAAAAGGAGACTTCTTTTCATTGTTGAGTTTGTTGGATACGTAAATCTTATTTTTTGTAGGCTACGATAGGATGCGGAAAGCGGGAATTTATGGGATAGGAGGAGATAAAGCGAGACAAATTAAGCATTCTTTATTATTCGGAGAAATTATGCCTACTCTATTGAGACATAAAAAGGGGCCGGTTGAACAGCCCCTTTTTCGGTTATACGGGTAAGGTACTCAGTACATTGTTCATATTGCGAACCGCATCTGCCGACTTGGCGAAGAGTGCTTTCTCTTCATCATTCAGGTCATAATCGACAATGGATTCCCAACCGTTACGTCCAATCACTACGGGAACGCCCAGGCAAATATCTTTTTGTCCATATTCACCTTCCAGGTAAACACAGCATGGGATGATGCGTTTTTGATCGCGGGCGATGGTTTCTACCAGGGCTGCTCCTGCGGCGCCGGGTGCATACCAGGCCGATGTGCCCAGCAAGCCGGTTAAGGTTGCGCCACCTACCATGGTGTCGGCGGCAACCTTTTTCAGAACTTCGGCTGATAAAAACTTTGATACAGGAACGCCGCTGTAAGTGGCCAGTCTGGTTAATGGAATCATGGTGGTATCACCATGTCCGCCAATTACCACACCCTGCAAGTCGTTGGGTGAGCATTTCATTGCCTGGCTCAGGTAATATTTAAACCTTGAACTATCCAGGGCGCCGCCCATTCCAATGATCCGTTTCTTGGGCAAACCCGTACTCTTGAGTGCCAGGTAAGTCATGGTGTCCATTGGATTGCTGATGATAATAAAGATGGCATTGGGAGAATGCTTCAGAATATTTTCGGCTACCCCTTTAACGATGCCGGCGTTAATGCCGATCAGTTCTTCTCTTGTCATACCCGGCTTGCGAGGCAGTCCGGAAGTGATCACGACGATATCGCTGTTGGCGGTTTTTGAATAATCGTTGGTGCTGCCGATGATCTTGGTATCATAGCCAAGCAGGGTGGCGGTTTGCAACATGTCGATGGATTTGCCTTCCGACACACCTTCCTTAATATCGAGAAGAACCAGTTCTTCGCAAAGCGCTGCACGCGCGATATTGTCTGCACAGGTTGCACCCACGGCGCCCGCGCCAACAACAGTAACTTTCATGACAAGAGGTTTAAAAAGTGAGCAAAATAATTTGGAGGGCCAAATGTAAAGAAAGTTTGTTGTTTGTGGTTTGTAGTTTGTTGTTTAACAATAATAGGTTGGCTCACAACTTTAAACTGTTGACCACAAACCACAAACTACAAACCACAAACAATAAGTCCTATTCTTTGAGCGCTGCAACCATTTGTTCCAATGTAGCGCCGCCTTCATATACTTTCTTCAGTTTGTAATTCTTATCATAAATGGCGATGAAGGGAACAAACTTGATTCCGAAATAGCCGGCGAGATAGTATTTCTTGTCGCGGCCCATGGAGATGGTGGGATAATTTTTGATTTCAAACGCTTCGTAAAAATGCTTCATCTTATCAAAGGGTTGGTAAGTGGCCATTACGATATGAGCATCTGAAAACTCACCGATATGTTCTGTAATCAGTTTTGTTTCGGCCTGGCAATGCTCGCAGTCGGGGTTGAACCAGATCAATACCACCTGCTTGTTTTTGGGCAGTTTCTCTTTGGTATAATTAGCGGAAGAATCCACCATCTGCAGGGAGAAAGCGGGCAGGGGCTGGTTAAAATAGGCAGGCTTGACGGTATCAGACTGGGCCCGCATCATAATAAAGCTAATCAGGAAAAAACAGGTGGAGAACAGCCTTTTCATAAAGTGGTTTTTAGATAAACTGATTTTTAGCGGTTTTATTGGTTTTCTGGCATTTTCGGCTGAAAATTACCACAAAACCCCTTTATTTGGGCAAAGAATTGGTTAAACTGGCCCTAATTTCAATGGCAATTTGCCGTGATCGGGTAGGGGTAAGTGCAATTTACGCCTTATCTTCGCGCCTCTTAAATTTAAACTATGGCAACAACGGCAGACATTAGCCGGGGCATGATCCTCAAGCTTGAGAACAGTTTGTATACGGTGGTGGACTTCGGTCAGAACAAGACAGCCCGTGCAGCGGCAAAAGTTTGGGCGAGGTTGAAAGGGGTTGATAACAACCGGACCATTGAGCATACCTGGAACAGCGGTGATAATATTTATCCTGTGCGCGTGGAGAAGAAGCCGTTTCAATACCTGTACAAAGATGAAAGCGGTTACAGCTTTATGGATACCGTTACATTTGAACAAATCACCATGGGTGAAGAATTAATTGACGCCCCTCAGTTCCTCAAAGAAGGACAGGAAGTTTTTGTGTTGATCAATGGCGACAATGATCTTCCCATGAATGTGGAATTACCCGATAAGATCATTGTAAAAATTACTTACAGTGAACCTGGCATCAAAGGCGATACAGCTACACGTGCATTGAAAGCCGCTACTGTTGAAACAGGCGCTACCGTAATGGTTCCGCTTTTTGTGGAAGAAGGAGAGGTAATCAGGATCAACACCAAAACCGGTGAATACGTGGAGAGGGTAAAATAAGAATTCCTATCTTAGTTCCAGTATCTTTAAAACACCACCCCGGCATCGATTCACAAACCAAAATTAGGCAACATGGATTTCAAACAAATTCAGGAGTTGATTAAGATCATCAACAAGTCCAATATTGGCGAGATCAGCATTGAGGAGAAGGACTTTAAAGTTACCATCAAACAGAAAAAAGAAGAAAAGATAACACAGGTACTGAGTGCAGCGGCACCTGCTATGCCCATGTACGCTCAACAACCCGTTGCCCAGCAATTACCTGCGGCCGTACAGCCGGAGAAACAAAAAACCGCTGCAGAAACAAAGGCCGACAACCTGATCACCATCAAGAGCCCCATGATCGGTACCTTCTATCGCAGACCCTCACCCGATAAACCCATATTCGCGGAAGTGGGAGATGAAATTGCACCCGGAAAAGTGCTCTGCATTATTGAAGCCATGAAGCTGTTCAATGAAATTGAAAGTGAAGTGAAGGGCAGGATCGTAAAAGTATTGGCCGAAGATGCCAGTCCGGTTGAATACGATCAACCTCTTTTCCTGGTGGAGCCGGCCTAAGCCAACTTCCCGCTGCAAATTTTTAATTCAATTCCCGGTGGCGATTCAAACCTGCCGAATGTAGGAACCTCAAATTCAATGCATGTTCAAGAAAATACTAATTGCGAATAGAGGAGAGATTGCTTTAAGGGTGATTCGCACCTGCAAGGACATGGGCATCAAAACCGTGGCCGTGTATTCCACTGCCGATAAAGACAGTTTGCATGTTCGCTTTGCCGACGAAGCCGTGTGCATTGGCAAACCCGCCAGCAGCGATTCTTATTTGAACATTCCCCACCTCATGGCTGCGGCAGAGATCACCAATGCAGACGCCATTCACCCGGGATATGGATTCCTCGCTGAGAACGCAAGGTTTGCAGAAATTTGCCTGGAACACGATATTAAATTTATTGGTCCCACACCCCAAATGATCAGGTCGATGGGCGACAAGATCACTGCGAAAGAAACCATGATCAAAGCCGGTGTACCCGTGGTTCCCGGCGGCGGCGGTTTGTTGGAAAGTTTGGGCGAAGCAAGAAGTCTGGCCAAGGACATCGGGTATCCCGTTATTCTGAAAGCCACAGCCGGTGGCGGTGGCAAGGGTATGCGCGTGGTTTGGGAAGACAGTGAAATGGAACGTGCTTACAGCACGGCCAAAGCCGAGGCCGGCGCTTCGTTTAAGAATGATGGCGTGTACATGGAAAAATTTGTGGAAGAACCACGCCATATCGAAATTCAGGTAGCGGGTGATCAATACGGAAAGGTGTGCCACCTCAGCGAAAGAGATTGTTCCATTCAACGCAGGCATCAAAAACTGGTGGAAGAATCACCTTCTCCATTTATGACGCCAGAGTTGCGTGAAAGAATGGGCGAGGCCGCCATCAAGGCAGCTTCGGCAATCAACTACGAGAGCGTGGGAACCATCGAATTCCTGGTCGACAAGCACCGCAATTTCTATTTCATGGAAATGAATACGCGCATCCAGGTTGAACACTGCGTTACAGAGGAAGTGGTGAATTTCGATCTGATCAAGGAACAGATCAAGATTGCAAATGGCGAACCGATTTCCGGCGCGAACTATTATCCTGAGATGTGTGCGATAGAATGCCGCATCAATGCTGAAGATCCTTACAATGATTTTCGTCCCTCACCCGGACGTATAACCGTACTTCACCAACCCGGTGGTCACGGTGTGCGGATCGATTCCCATACTTACGCTGGTTATTCCATTCCGCCTTATTACGATTCCATGATCGCCAAGATCATCACCGTGGCCAGGAGCCGCGAGGAAGCCATCAATACCATGAGCCGCGCATTAAGCGAATATGTGATTGAAGGCGTAAAAACTACCATTCCTTTTCATCAGCAGCTCATGCGCAACGAACAATTCCGGAAAGGGGATTTCAATACGAAGTTTTTGGAAAGCTTTAAGATGGTTTAAGATTTCACGCAAAGACGCAAAGTTTGCGCCTTTGCGTGAAGTCACCTTATCTTAAGAAAAGAATCTCCCTGTATTTAGGCAGCAACCAATACTGATCGTCTACCAGGAGTTCCAATTTGTCTACATGATAACGAATCTGGTCGAAGAACGCTTCCTTCACCTGCGAGCAATAGGCAATTGCCTTTGTGCGGGTGTCGGTCATGTTGTTGCAAACTTTGCGGGCTTCGATCATTTTTTCCACCAGTCCACTCACTTTGCTGATGTGTTCTGATATTTTCACCAGGATTTGTTTCTGGTTGGCATATCCATCTTCAGAAACACCCAGGTTTTTCAATCCGCTGATGTTTGTGATCAGCACGTTTTGATATTTGATAGAGCTGGGAAGAATATGGCTGGTGCAAAGTTCACCCAGGATGCGGGCTTCGATCTGCACTTTCTTGATATATTTTTCCAGTTCAATTTCGTGACGGGCTTCCAGTTCACTATGACTGTAAATATTGTTGTCTTCGAACAGGCGTTTGGCGTCTTTGGTAACAAAAGCGTCCAGAGCCAGTGGTGTAGTGCGCACGTTTGGCAGTCCACGACGCTCGGCCTCATGGTGCCATTCGTCGCTGTAGCCGTCGCCTTCAAATAGCACTTTCTTTCCTTCAACGATATATTTCTGGATCACCTGCATGATGGCTACTTCTTTCTTTTCACCTTTTTCAATGAGGCCGTCCACTTCTTTCTTAAAATCTTTCAGCGTTTGAGCCAGGATAGTATTGAGTACCGTCATGGGTCCGGCGCAGTTGGCGAATGAACCTACCGCGCGGAATTCGAATTTGTTTCCGGTGAAAGCGAAGGGTGAAGTACGGTTACGGTCGGTATTGTCCAACAGCAATTCCGGAATGTGACGGTGAATATCCAGTTTCAGCATGGCCTCATCCTGCTCATCGAATTTACCACCAACACGGGTCTCTACTTCGTTCAGCACGTCTGTGAGGTATTTACCGATGAAGATGGAAATGATAGCCGGCGGCGCTTCGTTTGCGCCCAAACGGTGATCATTACCCGCAGAAGCGATAGAAGCTCTCAGTAGCGCTGAATAATCGTGTACCGCTTTGATGGTGTTCACAAAGAAGGTGAGGAACATCAAATTGGTTTTGGGCGTCTTGCCCGGGGCTAACAGGTTCACACCGGTGTCGGTGGCCATGCTCCAGTTGTTGTGCTTGCCACTACCGTTGATTCCGGCAAATGGTTTTTCGTGCAACAATACAGCCAGGTTATGGCGTTTTGCCACGCGGCTCATAACGTCCATCAACAGAATATTGTGATCAACCGCGAGGTTACATTCTTCGAAAATAGGGGCGCACTCAAACTGGGCAGGCGCTACCTCGTTGTGACGGGTACGAAGCGGAATACCCAACTTGTAAGCTTCTTTCTCGTAGTCGCGCATAAAAGCATACACTCTTTCAGGAATGGATCCGAAATAGTGATCTTCCAGTTGCTGACCCTTTGCAGGCGCGTGACCGAATACGGTACGGCCCGTTAACAGTAGGTCAGGACGGGCATTTGCCATGCCTGCATCGATAACGAAATATTCCTGTTCCCAACCGAGGGTAGGAATTACTTTGGTTACGTTCTTGTCGAAATAATTACATACGTCAACTGCGGCTTTATCAAGCGCTACCAGTGCACGCAGCAATGGTGTTTTTGCGTCGAGCGATTCGCCGGTATAGGAAACGAAAATGGTGGGGATGCAAAGCGTCCGGCCCAATCCGATTTCAATAATGAATGCCGGTGAAGAAGGATCCCAGGCGGTATATCCACGGGCTTCGAAAGTTGCGCGCAATCCACCGGATGGGAAAGAAGAAGCATCGGGCTCCTGTTGGATCAGGGCATCGCCTTCGAATTGTTCGATGGGCGTGCCATCACCTTTTATGGTAAAGAAGGAATCGTGTTTTTCAGCGGTAGTGCCGGTTAATGGCTGGAACCAGTGTGTGAAGTGGGTAACACCCTTGCCTTCAGCCCAGGCCCTGATGCCACTGGCAATCTGGTTGCCCATGGCCCGGTCAATTTTCTTTGCATTTTTAATGGAGGCTACCAGACTTTTATAAGCCTCATCGCTCAGGTATTCACGAGCGACTTTTAAATTGAATACGTTTTCACCAAAAATGGCGGTGATCTTGGCAGATCCCTCTACAACCACTTCTTTCGGTGATCCCGTTAAATTTTCGATTGCTTTGAAACGTAAAGATTCCATTCTTGTATTGTTTTTTTTGAAGATGCAAATCTGCTGTAATTAAGGCAAAAATCAAAGTTTTTTATGCGGCAGGACAAGAATTGTGGGGCAAGTGTGGAAAATTAGCAAGAAAAATTCAGACAGGTTCAAAAATTAACAAAAAATGGCAAAAAAACTAAATATTTATTTTAATCTTAATTTGTTTTTTAAGTCAAATAACAGTTTTCGCCAGTCGGTGCCAGCCATAAGGGGAATTAACAGGAAGGGGATATAGAGAGACCGGTACCGGACCAATGCACCGAGGATGGGTACCGTAAACCCCAGTACAAGTAGCATGGCAAACGCCACTAAAATCCCGAAGCTGAGCGAGGGCATGAACCTAACCCGCGTAGGTCCGTAAATTAAGAAGGCCGCTAATATTAAATAGATCCCTACCAATTCCAACGCCGGCAATACATATAATATGGACTCCGACTCCCATATATAAGGCCGAAGAAAAACATGATTCACAGCCCTGGGCAATTGTTTTACATAATCAGAAAAATGAGGTTGGAGGGAATCGTGATTCATCAGTGACCTTGCATCGAGCTTTAAAAACTCATCCTGTTTATTCGCGAGTGCCTGCGGCAAATTATAGGGACGTGGCAGCCTGCTTGAAAGAAAGAACAGCGCGATACAGATTCCGAATACGACGGCAAACCAAACGGCCGACCTTGCTTTGAATTTTTTCGAAAGCCACCAGGCGAGGGTGCCCGGCACAATAGCCAGAATTAAATAATTGCTTTGGGGAACGATGAGAACCAGCGCCAGGAGAATGCCGGCAAAACGCTTCCAGCCGCTATCTTTCTTTTCAAGCAACTGGTATACATTATAGAAAAAAAGTGCCAGGCCGGTGAATACCAGACCGTCTTTGTGAATGCCGCTGCACCAGAAAACGAAAGAAGGCATGAAGAGAAAGGCGATCCAGATGGATTGCTTTCTGTCGGGGAAGATATTATTGTAAACCCGGATGATGGCAATCCACCCAAAAAAGCAAATGAAAGAGAAAAAGATAACGTTTGTGTAATACGAACCAAAACTGAGGATATTAAATACCGAAAGCACTTTCACCATGAAATTGAACTTGAGATCGTTCCAGTAAGAATTGTCGGTGCTGAATATTTTCGTGTAGCCGTCGGCGGTATGATATACAAAGAGATTGGTAAACCACTGTCCCGGGTGGTCAAAAAGCAATTGGGTTTCTTTCAAACTGTCGGAATGATAACGCCAGGTATCTGCAATGCTGCGGTAATAAGCCGATTTGCTCATGATGAGTCCGTACGCGATGCCGGCACCAACTTTTAACAGGAAGAGTCCGACTCTGACGGGTACTGTAACACCCGACCGCGCAAAGAATGGGATCTTCACCACCAGCCAGCAGAAAACGAGAAGGTAGATTATAAAGAAGATCCAATCCATTTTGTAAAACTGTGTTTTTCGTTTAAGGTTTAAATTTTAAGGTTTACGGTTGGAACCGATATTCATAATTAACCATTCGAAGTTGAAAATTAGAAACTTTAAACCTTAAACCTTAAACTTTAAACCTTAAATGTTAAACGTTACCTTTGCCGTTCCCAACATTTTTATATGGATACAACAGTACAGGTTGCCGAAAAATTGGGCCTCAGGCCGGAGGAATTTGAAATGATTAAGAAAATTCTCGGCCGTACACCCAACTTCACGGAATTGAGTGCCTATTCAGTGATGTGGAGCGAACACTGCAGTTATAAGAATTCCATCAAGTGGCTCAAAACGCTGCCCCGCGAAGGCGGTAAGTTGCTGGTGAAGGCAGGAGAAGAAAACGCAGGGTTGGCAGATATCGGAGATGGATGGGGTGTTGTATTTAAAATTGAAAGTCATAATCATCCCTCGGCCATCGAACCCTTCCAGGGCGCTGCTACCGGGGTGGGTGGAATACATCGCGATATTTTTACCATGGGTGCGCGGCCGGTGGCGGCATTGAATTCGCTTCGCTTCGGCAATCTTCGTGAACCCAAAACCCAACACCTGTTGCATGGCGTGGTGCATGGCATTGGCCATTATGGAAATTGTTTCGGAGTTCCCACCGTTGGTGGAGAAGTTTATTTTGAAGACTGCTATCATACCAATCCACTCGTGAATGCCATGAGCGTGGGTGTGGTAAGGGCCGGACAAACCGTTAGTGCAACAGCAGAGGGTGCCGGCAACCCGGTATTCATTGTGGGATCTGCAACCGGCAAAGACGGCATGGGCGGTGCATCTTTCGCCTCGGCCGACATTACCGAAGACAGCATGGAAGATCTTCCGGCTGTGCAGGTTGGCGATCCCTTCCAGGAAAAGAAATTATTGGAAGCCTGTTTGGAATTGATTCCGGGCGGTGCGCTGGTAGGCATGCAGGACATGGGCGCTGCAGGTATTATTTGCTCAACCGCCGAAACCAGCGCCAAAGGTGGCGTGGGGATGAAGATAGATTTGGAGAAAGTGCCGATGCGGCAAAAAAATATGAAAGCCTGGGAATTGTTGTTGAGCGAAAGCCAGGAACGCATGCTGTTGGTTGTGAAAAAAGGAAGGGAAAAAGAAGTGTTGTCTATCTTTTCAAAATGGGA
>Ga0163162_10006745_pt1 | contig 11141 bp, 10 predicted proteins | sample S55metaG_FD_115310 | JGI IMG/M metagenome (GOLD analysis project Ga0163162, IMG submission 115310) | Switchgrass rhizosphere microbial communities from Kellogg Biological Station, Michigan, USA - S5-5 metaG | ecosystem: Host-associated > Plants > Roots > Rhizosphere > Soil | place: USA...
AACATGAGCTCATTAATCGTCACACCAGAGGCTGAGCCGTCCGCCGAAGCCAGCGCTTCGATTCACCGGCGCGTCTATCTTCTGTTGAGAGAGATGATCGAATCCGGGCGCATCCTGCCAGGCGAAAAGTTGCTCGAAGCGCAAGTCGCAAAGTCCTTCAGTATCAGCCGGTCTCCCGCGCGCTCCGCGCTGGCCGCGCTTTGCGCCGACAAACTCGTGATAGAGAGTGAAGGGCGGGGGTATCTCGTCGCGGGCGGATCGGAGGGTTGTCCCGATGGCCGCTCCGCCACGCTCGATAAACTTGAATTGACGAGCACGCCGCAATGGGAACGCATGTACGCGGCTGTCGAGCGCGAGCTGTGCACGCGCGTGTTATTCGGTTCGGTGCGTATTACGGAAGAGCGCCTTGCGCAACATTTCAACGTCAGCCGTACCGTCGCGCGCGATGTCATGGCGCGCATGCACAGCGTGGGCGCATTATCGAAGGATCGCATCGGGCACTGGGTAGCAGAGCGCGTCACGGCGGAGCGCATCGGCCACTTGTTTGAAATGCGCAGGCTCCTCGAACCCACCGCGCTGATGCACGCGGCGCCGTTCGTCGGCCGGGAAAAGCTGGAAATCATGCGCGAGCGCCTGGCGGCGGAAATTGCGCGCGGCGGTTCGGATATGGATACGGCGGAAACGGATCTGCATATCGATTTGCTTTCGCATTGTCCGAATCGCGAAATCGTTCAGGCGCTTGCGCGCACGCACGTGCTGTTTGTGCCGACGCGTTATCTTGCCGACCCGTATCTGCGCATTCCTGGCGAATTGATCGATAACGCCTTTGCAGAGCACCTGCGCGTAATCGATGCACTCCTCGCCGGCAAGCCGACGCATGCGGCAAAGGAATTGCAGAAGCACCTCGACGAGGCCGATACACGCTGGATGCTGCGCTTCGATCTGGTAAGCCGCCTTGAGCAACCGGAACTGCCGCCTTATCTGAGCGCGATCGCTTCCTGACAAAATAGCAGGACCGCCTGTTGTTCCAGCAATTTTGCCCCCATATGGGTAAGCTCTTGCGATGTCGTCCACGCGTGTGACCGGGCCCCAAATTCCAAAACTCACCGTAGCCGATAAACCGCCGCGCCCGATCATTTGTCGTGGCAGGATATTGGATGAGTTCTTCCGCCGTCAGGCGTTCATTGTAAAAAGTGCCAAGTATGGAAACAGGTGATATGAGCCTCCTTCCCGAGGCGCACGCTGAATTACTGTGTTTTGTCGTCGCCACGGCTGCGGCGACGTACGCGCTCACGAGCGACTGGCGTGTCGATCACGTAGTGATCGCCTGCCGTTCATGGCTTTCGGGCAACCGCCTGCATATGCCTTGGCTCGACCGTGTTCGTCTCGGGCAACTGGCGTTGAAAATTGCACAGCGCGACTTGATTGGCGTTGGCATTGCTTTGAAACGTGCCGATGTCCAAGGCCTTTTCACTGGCGAAATGAAACTGAATCCGGCGAGTACCGTGGTTCAGCGGATGCTGCAGGTATGCCGCCACGCGCTGGAGGATCACCGGTTCGCGTGATCACGACAGCCGGATGCGCCAGCCGTGATCACGCATGAAGCTGGTTAGCTGACCGCGTAACGCTCGAGCCAATGTGCATACGGTGCGGGCAGCGTCCAGGCCGGACGGTCGATACCCAGCTTCTTCGCCGCATAGTACGGCCAGTGCGGATTCGCCAGATGCGCGCGGCCTACCATCACGAGGTCGAGCTGGTTGTCGCGAACGGTGCCGTCGGCGAGTTCGGGGGTGTCGATTCCCCACGCCGACGCAACCGGAAGCTGCGCTTCACGGCGTACGCGCTCGGCGATCGGCGCAAGGAACGCCGGCGCCCACGGAATGTTCGCGGTCGGCGTGGAAAACCCCACGCTGACGCTCAACAAGTCCAGACCGCCACGCTTGAAATTGCGGGCCAGCTCGATGGATTCCGCGAGTGTTTGTTCGTCGCGTCCATCGTATTCAATCACGCCGAAGCGCGCCGTCAGCGGCAGATGCTCGGGCCATACTTCGCGCACCGCGGCGAGCGTTTCCAGCAGAAAGCGGCTGCGGTTTTCGAGGCTGCCGCCGTAAGCGTCATCGCGCTGGTTCGAGTGCGTCGAGAAAAAGCTTTGGCCAAGATAGCCGTGCGCGAAGTGCAGTTCCAGCCATTCGAAGCCTGCGTCGCGAGCGCGCTTTGCAGCGGCCACGAAGTCCTGGCGCACGCGCGCGATATCGTCGAGCGTCATGGCTTTCGGCACCTTGGGCAGGCCGCCGCCGAACGCAATGGCCGATGGTGCGATGGTCGCCCAGCCACGCGGATCGCTTTCGGCAATATGGTCGTCGCCTTCCCACGGCCGGTTGGCGCTCGCCTTGCGGCCCGCGTGACCGATCTGGATTCCGGGAACTGCGCCAGCCGCCTTGATCGATGCAACAACCGGAACAAAAGCCTGCGCCTGTTCGTCGTTCCAAAGTCCGGTGCAGCCCGGCGTGATGCGGCCTTCCGGCGACACGGCCGTTGCTTCCACGATCACGAGTCCCGCGCCGCCACGCGCAAGCGCCGCCAGATGCACCCGATGCCAATCATTGATCAGCCCGTCGTCGGCCATGTACTGGCACATTGGCGGAATGGCGATGCGGTTGCGAAGGGAAACGTCTTTCAACTTGAAGGGTTCAAACAATGTCGGCATCTGCGAGGCTCCAAAAAACGCGCTGTTTCGATAGTTCGATAAAAATCGAATAACCGGAGTATCGCAGAATCCTTTACCATTTGCTTTATGCGCAACTATAACCATCCCGATCCAAAGGATTTCGCCCTCGAGCGGATCTTCAACGCCTTGAGCGACCCGGTGCGCCTGGACATCGTGCGGCATCTGGCGCGGGTGACGGAGGCCACGTGTGGCGAACTCGACGGCGGCAGGCCAAAGTCGAGCATGTCGCATCACTTCCGGATCTTGCGGGATGCGGGGCTCGTGCAGACGCGCGTGGCCGGCACGGTTCATCAGAACACGTTGCGACTCGATGAACTGGAAAGCCGGTTCCCCGGCCTCATGGAAGCCATTCTGAAACACGTGCTGTTGGAGGAAATGGCCTGAGGGCCATGCGTGCTTCAAATCAGGCTGCGCCCTGACGCGCGGCCTCGGTTGAAACGATCAGTCGTTGTTGTCGCGCTGGAATGCCTTTTCGATCTCGGCCTTGTGCGCACGATAAAACGCCATGTTTGCGGCGCTGGGAATCTTCGCTTTATCGACGTACTTGGCCTGCTTGGGATCGGCGAGCATCTGGTCCGTCATCTGCACGCGCATCAGAACGATTGCACCGATGGCGGCCTGACGTGGAGTCAAGCCGTGCCGATCGAGCGCGGCCTTGCTCGCAGGCGTCTTCGCGATCGACGCGCTCATTGCGTCGATCGATGACAACATCGCCGCCGCCTTCTTCGGGTCATTTTCTTCGGGCCGCGCGCCACCTTCGGCGGCCGCGGCTTCGAAGCGCTTGAGGAAGTCGTCGGTGAGCGTGAAGTTTTGAACTTCCTTCTGGTCCGCCGCCGTGAGCGCGCGGGCGGGAAGGGAGGTTGCGAGCGCCATTGCAGGCAACACAATGACGCTCGCGAACTTCAACAACCGTTTGACACGGCTTTTCATCGCAACGCTCCTCTCAGGCATGCCGGCACGGCAGTCTCCGGCAATTCAGTTGATCTTCAATTGACCTTCAGTTGACCGCCTCGGCCAAGGCCGCCTTGAACGTCCTGCGCCTTGTAGCTGCGCAGCGCGACGACCATCTTGTTGTACGCATCTATAAAGGCCGCCACCGTGGCCTTGCCTTCCGGCGTCTTCGAGAAGCCGCCCAGACCGCCGCCAGCGCCGCCGCCGAGGCCCGACAAAGCCGCGCCGTAGTTGGTCGCCGTGGCGTTACCCTCGGCCGCTGAAATCTGGACCGCCGAGCGCACATCGAAAAGCGTGAGGGTCACGACCGATGCGCGGCTCTGCATGCCGCCGGCAAGTTTCGCGATTGCGGCATTTCCCACGAGCCCGCCGAGTACGCCGGTGACGCCGCCAATGGCCGAGTCGTTGATGACGATCTGCGGTTCCATGTAGTAATCGGCGGCGACGCGCTGTCCTTTCTGCTGTTTCGAACCCGCCCTGTATTCCCCGGAGTTGCGCTGCAAGGACGTGATGCGCGAGAGGCGTGCATCGGATTTCTGATTGCCGATCGACGTAATCACAAAGCAGTTCGATTGCTGGACCGCGAGCCGCAGCAACGGATCGATCGATGTCACCTGCGTCGCACTGCCGAATGCGCCGAACCAGTCCGCATTGCGGCCGTCGTCGACTGCAATCGTGCCGAGCGGCGCGGTGCAGCGTTCGAGGGTTTCATCGGCGCCGGCGCTCGTCGCGCCGCCCGCTGCGCCCGAGACGCCCGCGCTTTGTCCGCCCGTGGATACCATGCCGCCGCACGCGCTCAGCGATGCAGTCAGGAGGACCGCAAGCACTTTCTTCACGCCGGGAAATTGTGAACTGAGAGTCATGTTATTAGTTGCGTTGTGAGTGATTGGCACGCGACCCGCCGGCCTCGCACGAAGCCGGCGCACGTCGTTTAAAAGGGGGGCTTAATATCCGTACCAGCTACGTTGCTGCCAATGACCGTAGTACGGATAGCCAGACGACCAGTAGCCGTAATAGACCGCTCGCCATTCGGTTTGCCATTTGTAGTAGGTCTCCTCTGACTTCTTCGCAGCCCGTGCTTGCTCAAGAAGTTTGCGCGACTCGGCGTCGCCTCGCCCCGATGCAACCAGCAGCCATTTCTCGGCCTCGCGGGGATCGGATCCCATCTCTTCGAGGCCGAACAAATAGAAATTTCCCAGCGCTTTTTGCGCTTCGAGATCGCCGCCTTCGGCGGCTTTTCTCATCCACACGAGTGCCTGATAGCTATCCTGCCGTACGCCATCGCCGCGGAAATATCTGAGGCCGAGGTCATAGGCCGCGCGCGGTTCTTTTTGCGCCGCCGATTTCAATGCTGTGATACGGCCATCGTTATCGGCGGTATCGCCATTTCCCGATGCTTCGAACGACACCTGACTTTTGGGGCGGTTGCTGCATCCCTGGTCGTCGCAGATCCGGACTTGATCGCTGTGCGACGGGTTTTGGGCGCACGCTGCCAGCGCCAGGGCGGCGCACAGCGCCAGCCAGCGAGACTTCATCTTGATCCCCGATGCGCTTTGATTATCGATTGCTGTTCGTTGCGTCTAACGCCTGATGAATAAGGCGAGAAAATGGTAACAGTGACGCGTCAATCCAATTTGCCTCACTGTCTCCAAAACCTGCCTGAGCGTCTCAAATGCAACGAATCAATCAAGCTTTCCAAGTACCTCTTTTAATGAGCCGGCATATTGAGCGTTACTGGCGGCAGTTGAACCGGGTTTTTCCAATGACGACCCGCGATCGCGTGCTTCGCGTGGCGAATAACCGAAAGCATTGCGAAAGGTTCGGCTAAAGTGTGATTCGCTTTTAAAGCCGTATTCGAAGGCAAGCGTGGATATGCGGTAACTCGCGCCCGCAGGGCTTTCGAGTATCTGGCGTATTTTGTCGAGGCGGCGTTGTTGAATGTACGAAACAACGCCCGATTCGCGACTAAACAATCTGTAAAGCTGCGCACGGGATATACCGACATCACGGCAAATAAGCGACGGTGTCAGATCGGCGGATTGCAGGTTTGCATCAATAAACCGCCGCACCCGGGTAAAGACCGTTTGATTGATTTCATTTTCGGCGTCCGCCAGCGTAGCAATACACGGGGCGAGGGCAGCTGAAACCATCGCGAGTGTCGCCTGCTCGACATACGGCATTTCCGCCGGTGACAAGTTTGGCAACTGCCGGCGCAGCGCATGCATGTGATCGCCCAGCAGCGCGCTGAGCGGGCCTTCCAGCACGGTTCCGTGCAGATTTGCTGACTTGATGCGCGGATCGAGAAGATCACGCGCGATGGTTAATATGATCGTATCGCCGGCAATGATTTCCGAATCCAGCTCGCGCGCGAGATCGAGGATATAAATCTTCGACGGCTCTGTATTGATCGTCGCCCGGGCGGCATACCCGGATATCGAATGTGTAATGCCGAGGCAGAGATAAAAATGATCGAGTCCGTCCCGGCGTATCATTTGGGACGGGCGTTTGACGCTATATGCAACAGGATCATCTTCGCCAGCCCACGTGCCGCATCCCATTAACAGAGATCCGATGTATCCAGTCGACAATTTGTAGTTAAACCGCTGAGAAGCGGGTTTTTCGATGCCTACGTCGAATATCGCGTTGACTTCATCTCGCCATACGTCGAATCGCTGGTCCTCAGAATAGGCGTCGGTCGAGAAATGGAAAAGATAAGGATTCAAATTAGAACTCCGGAGTCGTGCCCGCACGATGGGAAGTGATGAAAACCAGGTGAAATGAAGATGAATAGCGGACTACGAAACGTATTATCTGGTTCTAGCTCAGTTTGCGCACAATGCGCAACAGCAACGTGACATCGAGACCAATTCAAAGTGGATTTATAGGGGTAAACCCTTGGTTATTCAGCGTGTTTTTTGGGCTCGTCTATAAAATAAACAGGCAGCGGATAATTCAACACGTGCCGTAGCGCATTGCTGTTTCAAATTAGGAGAAAGGTATGAAAACGCTGACCGAGCAGCTTGCTCAATACGCGGATTATCATCGCGACCGCCGAAACGTCGCCACCCACCTGGCGGGCATTCCGATGATCGTCCTCGCACTTGCCGTGCTATTGAGCCGCCCCGCATGGTTCGCCGGGACGTGGCCGTTTGCGCTTTCGCCGGGATGCGTTTTGTTCGTCGCGGCGACAATCTATTATCTTGTCCTCGACGTGCCGCTCGGCCTGATGATGGGGGTCGTTTCAGTGTTGTGTCTGGGCGTGGGACAGTGGCTTGCGGCGCAATCCACTTTCATCTGGCTGGTCACGGGAGCAGGGCTGTTCCTGATCGGATGGACGCTGCAGTTCGTGGGGCATATAGCCTATGAGCATCGCAAGCCTGCTTTCGTCGATGATGTCATCGGACTCGTGATCGGCCCGCTATTTGTTCTGGCGGAGGCGTTGTTCCGCTTCGGCTGGCGTCCAGGCCTGCATCGGACGATCAGGACAGGCAGGCGCGACTGACAAATTTACTGCGTCGGCCTTGATTCGATATCGGGCGAGCCCGTGCTTGCCAGCGCTGGATCGGGCGCAACATCATGGACATTGGGCGCAGCCTGTTTTTCAGCGCGCCAGCGTTGTTTCGAGCGGTACATGGTGCGCAGCGCCAGCCGCGCCATCTTCGGCCATCCGGAAGGCCGCGGGTCCGCAAGCATACTGAGCGCGCGGGCGTAATCCAGCGTCAGTCCCGGCGTCCATGCCATGGTCGCCGCGCGCTTTCTCACTTGCGCCGCGACCCACAATTCAGGCGTTGTCAGGATGCGCAAAAACGGTTTCCAGCCGCCGCCCTTGCCCCAGGCACGTACGGACGCGCCTTCAATAGCTGCTTCCAGCGCTCTCGCGACCGTACTCGAACAATTCCGGTAGGTGAGGTTGTAGGTTGTATCGCGCCGGTATTCCCGCCAAAAGCGCTCGAGGCGCACGGGATCGTAGTTGCGGATACGCACTTGCCGGGTCGACGGACACCACGCGGCGGATTCGGTCGCGTAGTCGGGCTGGAAGATGCCTGGGACATCGTTGTCGCGCGTCGCCCGGACGATGCGCGCAAACTCCTCCGGCGAGCGCTCGATCTCGGCCGCAGGGTACAAGCTGATGTACACACCTTCGGCCGACTCCAGCGCGGCGTGGCCCGTCGAAATCGCACCGTTCTTGTCGATGGCTGCAATGTATCTGTCGACAATGATTTGCCGCCGGGCCTGCGTCTTCGATGACCCCACCGGCGTCCAGACGTGCACGGTGAGCGCGGCTTCGTGGGGCGCGGGTGGCCCGTCCCATCGTTCGGCGGCAGCGATGGGCGCGCCTGCTGCTGCGCCGGTTCGTTCGGCAACCACAGCCGGATTGGTCGCCATGCGCCGGACGCGCACGGCGAGCAAGATCATGTTCCAGCCGCTGAAAAACAGACCAAAGGCCACACAGTAGGCGACGGTTCCTGTGTAGAAATCCGGATAGGGCTGATAGAAGAAGATCGCAATGCCAATTTCGAGCACGCCGCCAGCAATCGCGAGCCGCCACGTCCTGTAGCGCACCAGTCGAGCCGAGATGACTTGCAGGGCGCCATCGATGAAAAAGAGCGTTCCGAAGATGAGCGCAAGCGCGAAGTTACCGTGTTCGCCGCCGATCAGCACGAGGGCAGCCGAGAGGCAGAACGTCGTGCCTTTGACGTACCGCAACGAACGTTGGCCGCCCATGCCGGTCCACGCCACCGCGAGCGTGGCAAGTCCTTCGATCAACAGCAAGAGGGCGAATGGCGTGATCGGGAAGTAGAGAGAACCGTCGAGCGCGTCGATGAAAATCACCGTGCCGAGCGCGATACTAAAAAACCCTGCCGCCAACAGCCCGCGCCAGCGAGTCCGCAAATAGTCGACACCGAGAAGTATCATTACGAGACGCACCATTGCCTGCCTCCTGCCGGTTCGAACACCGGGCATGTACGCAATATAGTGCAGCTCTACTTTTTTTCGGACTAGCCTGGTTCGGAATGCGGCTGGCACTGAGCGCCGGTAACAATCCGGTTGCAAGGGCGGGCGCCACGACGGCCGGCGATCCGCGTCAGGCGTTCGTGCAGGGGTTCACTACAAATGCTGCGATAGCGACCTTCTAGTTCGCTGCTTCCACGTCCGGCAATTTCCACGTCTTGTCGAAGAACGGTTTCTCCGGCCCATAAAGCCGGAAGAGCACTTCGAAGCGTCCCTTCGGATCAGTCGGCACCCAATTGCTCTCTTTGCCGGCAGGCGCTTCCGGGGCGAAGTAGATATCGACGGAACCGTCCGGGTTCTTCTGCTGGCCCGGTGTATTGGAAGAACGGCTGGACCAGCGTGTCTCGCGTATCAGCGCGTGCGTTGCGCCGTCGTAGACGGTTGCTGACCAATACAGTCTCACTGGGGCGTTCGCCGGAACGTTGAGCCGGTAGCGCTTGCTTCCGTCGAGCCTGTTGCCGTCCTTATCCTTGATGGTCATCAAATAAAACTGGCCGACGCCAATCGTCTTCGCGCTGAAATAGGCCATTGAATAGGTGATGGCGCGGTCATCGACTGGGTACGCCTGCGGATTTGCAAAGAAATTCGGCATGCCTTCGGCAACGTCTTTCGATGCCGGCAACGCCCAGTGGCTCCCTTCGTTAAAGGGTGGAACGAATACTTTTTCGTATTGCACGTCGATGGACGCATGCGCTTCCCGCGCGGCCGCGTCGAACAAGGCACGCGTTCCGGCATCGGGCGAGAATGGCGCGCCCTGGCGAATACCGAGCGACTTCAGCATGTCGATCATGACCTTGTCGCGGGTCAGCCACGGCTCGCTCTGCACGAAACGATCGAGGGCATCGAAGAACCGCGCATCGTAGGGAATGTTGGCGTCGAACATCTTGCCGAAGGCGTCCACGAACACGGTTTGCGCGCCGTGCTTGCGGCCGGCTTCGCTCAGCGGATAGAACCTGATTCGCTTGCCATACGCCACCGCGTGCCCGATGTCCGCGTCGCTGCCGCTCTTCAGGTTTGAGCGCAGGATCGCATAGCCCTGGTTCGTATCCGAGCGCACGGGCATGTAGCCGGCAGGGATCTTGTCCTTGTAGCCGGGCGGCAAAATCAGGTACTTGCCTCCCTTGCCCTTGTCCAGACCCGCCGGGCCGACGTCTTCGAGCGCGTTTTGCCATGCATCGTCGATGCTTCCTGTGATGGAGCCATCGCCCGCTGGCGGTATTTCCAGCACGACCGGACCATTTCGGGTGTCGTAGAACGGCATCAGGTAGATCGTGTCCGGGTTCGGCGTCAGCGTCTGGTTCTTCCAGTCAAGAGGGCGCGACCAGTAAGCGACCTGGTTGGGCGCTCCCTGAACCGCCTGGAACGCTTGCAGCATCAATTGGAAGTTGACCGCCGGCATGCCCCAGATGACGGCTTCGACGGCGCGCCGCTCGACCGTTCTGCGGGCCAGATCGTCGGCGCTCCACGTCTGCGCGAATGCAGGGATCGATGCAGCCATGCAGAGCGCGACCGTGACTTTCGCGATGCCCGAAAAAATGAAATCTCTGCTGAGTTGGTTTCGCATGGTGCTTGTCCGAAGATCCTCGAAGCAACACGCCGGCGATCCGGCAATAAAGCCGACCAATAACAGATTTATCGAGCAATAACATCATTTGTTGAATGGGCATGCTGGCGTGGTGATGCTGGTCTTAATCCACACAATCAGCAGGGGATGGTTTCTGCGAGACCTTTAATGCGATGGTATGTTGCCGCAACCCTTCGTTTTGCCGCGTTCGCGCCACGTTGCTCAAGGCGAACGCCGTTCGACGAACCTCTCTTCTGCAAGCACTTCCAAGCCCAACCATGTTGACGGAAAACACTCCCTCTGCCGGCGAAACATTGCCGGAAAACGACGACACCGCTTCTTCGCTACGCCAGTGGTTATCGGTGGCGGCCGTGGCAGTCGGCGCATTCGCATTCGTCACCACCGAGTTCCTGCCTGTGGGACTCTTACCCTATGTATCGCGCGAACTCGACGTCTTGCCGGGAACCGCGGGCCTGATGGTCACGACGCCCGGGATCATTGCGGCGATATCCGCGCCGGGCTTGATGCTTGGAGCAGGGCGAATGGATCGCCGGCATGTGTTCCTGCTGCTGACCACAATGTTGCTGGCATCGAACTTGTTGTCCGCATTCGCTCCCAATTTCGCCGTGATGCTTCTGGGGCGTGCGTTGCTCGGCGCGGCGCTGGGCGGCTTCTGGACATTGGCGACTTCCGCTGCGAGGCGGCTCGTGCAGCCGCGCGATGCAGCCAAAGCGATGGCCACGATATTGACTGGCGTGACCTGCGCGACCGTGATCGGCGTGCCGCTGGGGACTTTCATCGCGGGGCTGGCTTCGTGGCGGGTGTCGTTCATGGCGACCGGTGGGCTTGTCGCCGTTGCGCTCATTGCTCAGTTGGTGATGGTGC